>Ga0307515_10000120_pt1 | contig 188806 bp, 155 predicted proteins | sample 17_EM_MG_FD_194513 | JGI IMG/M metagenome (GOLD analysis project Ga0307515, IMG submission 194513) | Populus trichocarpa ectomycorrhiza microbial communities from riparian zone in the Pacific Northwest, United States - 17_EM | ecosystem: Host-associated > Plants > Roots > Unclassified... | reverse complement strand
AGACCAATACTGTGAATTTATACCATTACATAATAATCTGAGTTCAATTCAACTATACAATGTTGTAGTTGAAGACATTAGTATTGTTATATTTGTGCATCAAGGGGAATATGTATATATAAAAGTTAACTTTATTGATGGTCACTATTCTCCACCCACATATGAAACATATTAATTGTCCCAAACCTGGAATTGCTGGTAGATATTGTGTTGAATAACACAAATGAGCCAAATATACCTGGAGATGGAGAATTTGATGATTCAATACCAATAAATAAACTCAATTGGAGTTATAGACTACACTATTGAAATATTGGGGAATTATCCCACTTATAAAGCTGTTGTTATTTGTTGTGCATACATTACTTACCTGAAAGGATAATACCAATTACTATATATAAACAATTTGAAATTCATATTCATATGTTGCGATAAATTCGGCTAATAGACATAAGATTTTTCACCATGGAAAATACATAAATCTGAATATATATTATTTAAGTTCATTACGTCTGCATATACTCCCAGATATTGACCTACCATCTATTAACCGTCCTAAGTACCAAATAGCAGACTATATTCTATTTCCAGATGCAGCTTATCCACTAGATAATCTGACTGTTCATGTATACTTGTTACGACTCTATTACATCTCATTGTCACTCATTCGACTCTAGTCCAGTGTATAAACGAAATATCCTTTGCAATGTTGGTATACTGGTATGTATTATTCATTACTACACAGAATTAATGGATTTACAATGTATACTCAGATATATCTGTATATATTGATATTGAGATTGTAATAGAAATTTGTGTGATATAGTTATATATATAGATAAGAGTAATAGCTAATAAAGTAGCACAGCAATGATACTGTTACAGAAGCTTTCTAACTTGGCATACGGTAATGATATAAATCCGTACTGATTCAAGCTTGAACAAAATACATTCTTGCCGTGTATGTATTAACTACCCTCACATAGTAGATTTGTATACTCTTGGTAGACAAATTATAGAAGTTTGATATACCAGTACAATGACTAAAACAGACGAGAAACTAATTGCAACAATGATTTATGTTCAGACTCAATAATGTATATTCGAGTAATAATAACCTAGTATAATATCAGTGGCAAGTATCCAACATAGTAAATTGGAATCATACACTATATGATTACAACAATCTGGAGATGGAAAATGTTTATGAAGATTCAATTTGCCGTAAATCACACTGTAAAGATATATTGCAATGACCAGGAGAGAGGAAGACAAATTAGCCATCCAAGTAACGAATATCTAAATGCATTCAAATTTTCATCTCATCAAATTCTTACCTATATAGTATTGAAATAATTGATTCCAAATCAATTGCAACTATCAAGTATTGGTTATTGTTAGAAATAGTTGAGCTACTCTGACAAAAACTATGAAAAATAGTCAGAATATCATCTTGATATCTAGAAGTAATAGTTGTTCTCACTGTTGGTATTATAATATATAGTATTTGATAATCATATATATTATAAGATCTATTCCATAAGTATTCTGAAATTGATTGGATCTGTACAAGGATGGATATATCTGGACTGAGTTATTCTGAATAGTTAAGTCCAGTCAAAGTACTAGTGTGTACCAAACTGGATTGATTCTCAGATAATACCAAGTATAGGTGGATATAATCGAGACCAGACGACATTGTCCAAATTGTGGTATTTGTAATGAGGCTACCCAATGGCAAATCCCATATCTCTATTTGCAATAATATAGTAATATTTATTATTTAATTGAAATAAAGTAACTTGGAGGCTGATTCTATCTATTAGTTATCCAAAGTAACTCAGTGGTAATTTCAATCCAGATACTCTCTACACATTAACAATTGAATTTTGAATTGGTTGACAATAGCAGTGTGATAATATAGAGCTACAATTTGAGGATGGAGAGATACATACAAATTATACTACACAATAGAGTAAGAAGTTAAGTAAACTGGAAAATTATGCAATCAGAAATGTATTAAATAATTCATATCGTATGAAAGTAAATAGATCTATGCCAGAGTATATTATAAATAACACTTATTTTCCAATAAACATATTGGTATATCATCAAACTGGAATGGTGACAACTTTTCTGCTTTCAATTCTGCATTTCTATTACTTTGTACCTTAAATAAGCCCTTTACTTGTTATGTATCTTTATTTACATTAGATGAAGTGTCTGTAATATTTTACTTACCAACTGATAAATTGACTATCTCTTTATAGTTATTTAAATTAACTGATATATTTATAGTGCAATTTCATTGTTATAATATCATTTCAGAATCAAAGAATGAAAAGATAGTCTCATTTTGTATTTCTATAAGATAGATTCAATTTCACTATAGTTCTAAACTTGAATATTCAGATTCAAAATTATCCCTGCTGAGAGGTTGAACTATAAAGACAACATCACTATTGTTTTTGATATTCAATTCGCAATGTACTACCAGTCCCCATATCTTTAATATATGCTCTAGCTGTATTAAGGAATTTACCTTGCAAAATCTCCAATGATTTAATCTGAAGGTTGTGAATAATCTACTGATAATGAAAATTATTCTTGCACATCTACTTTGCAATTTCTGCTTAAATGAAACATTGTTAGTACTAATGTGGTAGCTTAATTATTATTCTAAAATGCTAGATTTGCTAATATCAATTGTACAACAGATTGTAGCTTATGTGTGGGCCATCTTGTGCAATATTGCAAAGGTAATAGAGGATTCCATTATTGAAATCAATTGTTTCTACTAAAGTATATATATTCTAATTGAAATAATAAGAGCTCTGGAGATATCTGTATGATTCATACATCAAACTATTCATAGAATTCACCTGTTGAACATGTAGTAAATATACAAATACCTATATAGAAATACATATCTTGGTTAATAAAGTTGCAGGTATGTAATAGCGATAATCAAGTAAAAACAAAAAACAATATCTTATGATGAACAATTCAAGTGATGAAGATTAAATTGCTATAATATTTGGAAACAATGAAGTTTGAGAAAACTATTATTCTGTTTCAGAAATGTAATGATTACATAAGATGGGTTTGATTAACATTTTCATAATACTCATCTGCTGTATTTGGAAGCTTTATATTATATTGCATTAAGAGATAATAGCTTGTTATATGAAATACAATTGTGCAGTGAAACAACATACATTCTTGTAACAAAGTCTCTAATACAGGAATTCATATACTAGTTTCACCACAATACTACCAGTAGTTTAAAAAACTGGATTGTGGCACAATTCTATTTCACTATTATACCACTTGTTGGAATACTGGCAATATCATAATCCAGAGCACCTTTTAAAATTTTAATGCAGTTAATGCCTTCAGTATGTGCAATATGCATTTCAAATTCAATCCATTCTTGTAGGAAAACAGAACATTAATATCAGATCCAGTTACCACACGGAAATTTTTCAACTCAGTTATATTTTACTTGGAATTGAGAACTTTCAAATCACTCAATATTCAAATACATCTTGCCTTTGTTTGAATACTCTTCTTCTTGATCTTATGGAACTATCAACTAAATCCACTCTGGCAGATTCAATCTGCACCTGCAGAGAATTTTGGGATACTTGATGAATGTTAAGAACTCTATGATAATGTTACTGTCAATATGATAACAGCTGTTCTTTACTCTGCATACAAGATACAATATAAATAGTCCCACTAGAGAAGACTAAAAATAAGAATAATAAACTACACAATGTGAATAGTTTAATATAAGCTCAATGGTTTTCCAAATATCAAACTGAATTACAATTACAATACTTTAATCAAAGTCAACAGCTTTATGAAGTATTAGAATCTATCACCCTAATTGCCACATTGCTAGTACAAAACCAGTGTGTAGTGATTTGTAAGACTTTTATCCAAAGTTTATCATATAATAACTGGATTATGATTGCCAATTGTAGTTGATAAATGAAATTAATATCCCTCTACTTCAATAGATCTAACCATTTGAAATTGCTTCTTATTTTGGCAGTTCCAGTACAACAAATACCCACAGCTTAGAATAATATCACTCCATATCTTCTTGATTCCACTTCTATATATTAGTGCAGTAGATTTAATTTTGTAGTTTATAAGTAACTATTCTAACAGAAAGAATGGAATACAAATTAGAGGGCTCATAGCTTTCAAGTATTCAATATCAGTGGTTTAAACTATATTGGACTTGGTTCGGCAGAGATTATTAATTATGGAGGGTAATCTAAGAGACACTCTACAGGAAATACAATTTAGGAAAATGACTGTGATGACAATACTGATATTGATAACATGCACATGGTAGAGGTAATGTAACTGGTTGAAGAGATGATACAATGGAATATGCTTAGTTAGTACACCATGATTGATCCCAAATAGGCTGGTTAAGATGAAGATTATTAAATACTGTACTGAAAGTTTCTAACTTGGTATGGATTACACATTATACACCAGAAGAATAGACTGAGTTCTACCACAGACTTAAATGATCTGAATAGCTTGTATTCCGGCATTTCAGTCGATTATTACTTACTATTATATATAGTAAATGGAGGGTATACTGATCCCATTACTGGTGGAAATATCAATAGGTTAGTTAACACAGAACATAACTAAGACAATGAATATAACTGAATAGGGATAATATTAGTTTCAAAAGTCTGTTTGATATAGTTCTATCCTCGCATGTATAACAATTCTGTATGTTAAGTTCTACTAGATGTACTTTGTGCTCTCTTCAAGTAGATATATATCTGGTTTTGCAATGTATATTTATAGCAGCTCAACAAACTATATTAACTACTACTTAAATTTGGGCAAAAGAGGTTTCACTGGCCATTCGAATAGCGAAAATCTAGAAATATCAATGCTTACATTGACCACCAATTTGCATTAATACTATGATATCCTGATTGCAATTACTTAAATCAAACTTCTGATACATTTCTCACTTGCACCTGGCAAGAAAATTACGCTCAGAGAATAATCACATCTCAGTCGGTGAATTGTACTGTAGTATTAATCCACACGAAGAACAAGAAATGATGTTATGGGGAAATATTTCTTGACAAAGTAGATATAGAAGCTATGTGGACTCTGAACAAATAAAATCACACCTATCAATTTCAGAGAGCACTTAATATTACATTACAATAATGGAATACTCTCATGAATATATATTGGGTATGGAAAAGTTTAAGGTCTGCCATGTTGAATGTGGTTTATTAGTTTGCAATAGAATACTATTACTTAGAAGAATGGAAGAATGAAATAATCCAAACTACACCTAAGGTTCATGTATATGGAGTGGAGCAGATTACAGAGGGGAATTGAAGCAAATATCAGATACACATAAATATCATATGAATGGTAGCTAGAGTATGGGTAGTTACCACTAAATAGAAAGTACTGGAGCAGTTAGAGATAGCAATGCCTGATTTCCTCCCATTTAAAAAGAATACTGTGTGATAGTGGATTCAATTTCAATAACTATTGCCAGAACACAGTACAAGAGCAATCAGAGTTTCAAATTGCCATACAAAAGATATTGTACAATTCACATTTGAAGTAGAAGAAGATGTTTACTGCATTACCAACATGAGACCAGACATGCATCTAGAATTTCAGGTGGACTAAGCAGAACTCCAGATTGTAGCAATCATCTAGAATATTGATGGTATGAAGCATGTTCCAGTGTATTTGGTAACAGAAATTTATGATCTCTCTTGTGTGGAATTGCAATAGTTGAATATGGAATAATCTAGTGATTTATTGAATGCAAGGTAGTGGGAAAAGAGTGGTATCTAGAGGCTCAGTAAAATCATCAAACAGTGGATAGCACACCATAAATATCTAAAATATCCCTTTCGTGTGTTATATCAAAGGCAAGTTGGCAAAATAATATGCCAGACAATTTCGCTGCTGTAATATTGATGTAGCAACACATCAAAAATCTACAGCGGGATATTACACCATCAATAAAGCCAAACAAATGGAATATATATGCAAACATAGTGACAAGTATACCTGTCTAAACAAAATAGAAGTGGTGCTATCTAATCATTCTGTTTGACACTCGCAAGTTGACAACAAAGCAATGCTTCTTTATTTCTGATCTACTTCTGATACATAACATATTACCTGGAGAGGCAATCATTCATGTCTGCAGTACAATATAGAATAGTCTGCACACCACAATCAATCAGTACTATTGTCCTGATCAGGAGGAATGCATTTTCATGGAATTTACATCAGTATCAATCGAAATCTCTTTGAGATGCATCTGCTAGTGATTGTTACTAGTCAATTGTGCAAAGTTTCTCTTGATTACACTGAACTTGACTTCCCTAGGGATAATTACTTTATGCACACAAACTGGAGTGTATATGGCTACACCACACTCAACGCCAATTTAATACTCATGAATACATCACTACAATCAATCTGTACTCCTCAATAGTGGTGTTACCACCCGAAGTACTACATGGTAAAGACAACAACATTGAGCTTTGCCTGAAGCTCCTCTCTCTGAACACCAAGTTCAGAATTCCTTCCCAACAATCAATCTGCCCAAGATCTTTGGCACAATATTCTTCATGTATACAAGTTTTCTTAACTGAGTGAAATTCTACTTATTCTGCATTGATCTACTACTAATCATCAATGTCTAATTGCATTTAGTCTATCACTTTATTAGATATTCTCCTTATATTAGTTTTTTAAATGTCATCCATATATCTAGTTATTTATTAATTACTGATATATTGTCCATCAATCTATTCATTTAATGCTGTACATGAATTGATTGCATCAATGTCAACAATTGATTAGTTATCACTGATTTCGATCAATCTCTGCCCCTTACCATATTAGTTCCTATCCTGAATGTTCTCCTGGTTCTGTGAGTCTGTATCAATGTTTTCTTTAGTCTCCATCTTGAACTTCTTATCAATGTCAACTTCTGTCTTCTACGTTCTCTATTTGTTCTAGTGAGAACCTGTTCTGTACTTCACAGAGAGTAATCTTATCTCTGTATACCCCAAATGTATCTGTCTAATATTTTACTTGCCAGTGCTCCATTATTTCTAGTCAAAATGTGATCTCTGTGACGAATTGTACAATGGTAATCATTGCCGTTGATCTGAAGGTGGTATCCCTTATCTCATATGCAGTGAATTTCTCAAATGATCTCCATTGAAATTTGATGTTGTGTCTCGCTGACAAAGTCTCCATGGTATACATTTCCAAATTGCAACCATATTATTTTCCCATTATGTATGGCTCAAGCAATGGTAGGAAAATCCATCATTCCATACCACTGCTCATATTGACACAGCACGCAGATAAAGATCCAGAATTACTCCAACTGTTCTGGGTAATGCAAAATGTCTATATTTGAGAGACTCCAAAGTAGATAAGGAGCATCATCTCAAGATACAATCGATTACATGATCGATTTATCACATGCACTCATATCAAGGTATTGTAGATCCACTTAATATGTGTGGTTTCTCACCACTGGATATGCTGTCATAGTCTCTCACTCTCTTCTTATCTGGCTACACCTTGAACCGCATATTATTCACAGATTTCCATCACATGCCATAAGCTGTGTAATAAACTGTTAACAATTGGCACATTGCCTTCTAACTCCAATGTATCACTGTAATGCTCCATTTCCCACTCCCTTAAACAATGGTTGATGCTCCCCTCAAGTCTCAGTTGGATACAAAATCCCATATGTCAGAAACCACATAATTACACTCATATGTCGCTCCGAGTTCCATTTTCTCTCTACAATCAAAGCTCCATTTAGTCATAATACAATCTGTCTACACACAGAACGTGCTGTGAAGGATCTGTTGAACTGAATCTCTCTCAGCAAAATTAAACCTAACTTTGCAGAGTCTGATTGACACATATACAAGTACTGGAGTGCATATGGCTTGGCTATACTCAACCCTATACCAACCCATGTAACAATTATACTAAAATCAGTCTCATACTGATATTCAACTATCCACTCTCGGAAGGCTATTTGCAATGCACAGTCAGGACAACCAGAAACAATAAGTTATGCAGTTGGTTTTCAGTAACGATTATAATAAAATAATCAGCTATATATTCATTAAAGTTTGCATTGGAGATTTCCAGTACCATCAACAATATCATAGACCAACTATAATTGAGAATATGTAATTTAACTGCAGGGAAGAACATACTTAGGCCAGCTATAGAATGATGCCTGAAGCATAAAGCATGTGGATTCAATATATCTAACAGAAACACGATGACCTTCACAATATCTTCGAAGAATAAGTCAAATTTTTTCAAATGTTATATATCTGCTGGGTTCTTTCAAATCAAATTGTTTGATTTCTAAACTGTCTGCCAGCTGGAATAGGTATTAGTACTATCTCCAACCAACAAAATCATAGACAACAACAGACAATAACACCTCAATCTCTTGAACATACAGTGGAAATCCCTGTAAAGCATGAATATTGACATGGTGGTACAAATTGTATTACTTTAGTCAGCTAAACAGTAAACCAAAGTATTCAGATGTATATAATACCCAACAGAAAGATTTGCACCTGTATATATATTCCAACCAAATGGAGTATCAGATGGAATTACCAGTATGTGTTAAGCTAATAACAGCCTGGTTTTGTATACATACTCAACTGAATATTGTGTACAATGAGATTACCAGAAGATATACAACTTGCGCAAATATTAAATAATAATGTCAGCAAGAGAAAGCGATGTGGGAGGTTAGACAATATGTTCAACTGTACCAATCCGGTTGAAAAACTGTTTTAAGTACAGACTAGGTAAATGCTAACAATTTTCTATGTTAGTGCTGGCAATGAGCTTGCATTTATCTGATATTAATATCGGTCTATATTATATATTCAGATTTCAATAGTACAATACAAAGTACTCCTGTAATTGGTTTTTTTAAAGTATTGGAAAAAGAGTGAGAAAAGACTTAAGGTGCATCAGAATGGTCTTCAAAATCAGAGCAGAGATTGAAATCATTTTGTTAGGAGGATGCTTTCCTTAAAGTTTATACACTTTATGGAAGGCCCTAGATACTATATCCTTCCTAAGTGTATCTCCACTTAAAGTATATTGGTAATGGATAAAGATCAAATAGGCACAGGGGACAAATGGTTATTAGTGTTTCCGACGCTTCCAGGAAAATGGTAACCACGACGAATTGAGGTGTAATGCAATATTGGGAATACATGTAATTTCCAAATTCTTATAACTTCCGGAGTTTTCAGCCTTCCTAGTTTTATAGGATATCCAATCTTTTCATGGGCTTAATCTTTTCCAGAGAAAATCAACCCACTTCCTCTCAGCCTTAAGCTGCTTCTGTGTTTTTGGCACTGGGATGATCCTTCCTGTCTGAGTTCATCTTGGAGGATTTGCTTGATACTGATCTCGTACCGGTATCTTGTAATTATCTGATTCTGATTGTCATTGAATATAAGTAGGAGTCGGAGAGAATTCCTTTTCGATAGGTGGTCTTGGGGATTCTGATATCTCACTAACATCTATTTCTTCTGGGGGGAACTTCCAGGTTTCGATAAAGTATCGTAATGCAGGATCCAAATGCACTAGTGCAGCAATCCACCAAATACACTGGGCGGCAAATAGATATCTGCGTTCCTCAAATGTAACTAATAATTTTGGTAAAGTCCAAAGTAATATGTCAACTCCATTCTTAAAGGTAATACTCATCGAAGGTGTGGGGCTTCTGCTACAAAGCTAATTATAATTTGGTTTAATCGTAATAGATATATGTATCATAAAGACACAATAGTATCTTAAGGTCTTCTTTGCTGGTAGGTTTTCTCATATCAGACGTTACACCACTCGAATCCACAAGCTGGGGTGTCCCTAGTGTTAGCAACGGGTCCAAAGTCCAGGTTCGGTTCCGGGTCCGGGTCGGACCCGGAACCGGACCGTTGCAACGGGTTTCCACACAAAACCCACTCCTCACAAGTCAACATTTCTTGCTGCAATTAAGTATTGGAGTTCTCATCGTATCGCGACATAATCTATATGTGAAATATGCAGTTTGATGCCCTCTTTCGTCTCCCAGTCTCCGATTTGCAATCGGACCAATTCTCGTGGAGTCGCGATGGAAACCCGGTCATTTTGGTGTGTTTTTCGGCTCAATGTGAAAGCAACTGAATGAATACTAGTCCGATCGCACATCTGAGAATGGGAGATGAAACAGGGCATCCATCTGCACATTTCACGTATAAATCATGTTGCGATACGATCAGAATTCAGATACTTAGTTGAGGGCAAAGTTGTAGGAACCATAAAATGGAACTGCGGTCCGGTTCCCACCCATCCCCGAACCAACCGGGTACCCCTCTTTTCCGGGTAACAACCCGGACTGCAGCCGGGTAACCCGGAACCGTTGCTAACACTAGGTGACCCTCATCTGAGAGAATGTCAGTACGTTGGCACCTTATGCGTATTTGATCGCATTTGGCCGCGTCTCGTCATGGGGTGGGTTCACTCCGTAGAGCCGCTTATTCCCACCGGCAGGACTTGTTGCTTCCATATACTGACAGTGGCACTCCGTTCTCTCGAGCCAGCACAAGCCCCACAAGGGTGACTCATACTGCTACGGCTCACAGTCCTTGCTATCAGATCTGATTCCCGTTACCCAACACCATTGCTGATGAGATGCCCACACTGTCCAGCATTTTCTAGGGCTGAACGATGACCCAAACCATCTGAAGCCTGCTGCACAATGCGACTGTGGGTCATCCAAAGGGGAAACACTAACCAACAATTAGACACAAAGCCGCATCTCATCATGAGGTGCAATTACTCCGCAGAGCCACTTGTTCTCACCGGCAGGACTTCATGTTTCATCCCAAGAGGTGGCCTGTTTCAATTATATCAAGATTGGTTTACCCAATGGACTATGTGTCGGCTAGTGTTTAATCGGACACTTTGAGACTTTGTCCGTCTGTTCCCAGGGACTACCCCGGGCTTCTCTAGTGCATGAATTCCCAATGTTTGCTGCTAGAGCTTATTCTTCTCATTGCCGGAGCACCGTGATCTCTGTATAGTTTGACCCTTCGTTTATGATTGACTCAGGAATCTCTTCTATGACAAATATGATTGAATGATAGCTTATCGTCAAGAACATCTTAAGTGCCTTATTGATAGTGCCACACTTCCCTTAGGTTGTCGTGTTCATGCATGAGTGGTTCTGAAGCGTTACGCTCCCTCATCAGGCCATTCTCATACAAGATATCATACGCACGTTCTGACACATCATAACTTCAACTTGGACATATTGCTTCCCGTATTATTCAGTAGTTGGAACATCTGCTGACATGTAGCCTAGACAGTACTTTATTGCATTGAAATTCAATAGCTCTTCACTATTTAATGCCTTGCGGTAATCTGGGTATTCGGCATTGCTTCCAGTGATTCAATTGGCGACCAACCATTACTCTGCCAATGTAGATTATGACACACATACCTCATATTATTACACTGGCATGACATTTCGATGCATACTAACTCAAACCAATGAGCAGGGTTGCTTCAGGCGTCGTATATTCAGCCAATGCCAATAATCCCTCACACACTGCATGCTTAGGTCTCGACCTTCCGTAGACCAGGGGTTGCCAGGAGTTGTTCTCACCGCTTAGCACATTAGCTCCCAGATCCCACTTTCTCGCATTTATTACAATAACGTCTGCTACACATGTAATTCTGCATAAGCGTAACTTGACTGTGTGTTGTCCCGCTAGATAAGATATAGTCAGTGTGGCCAATGTTTATGCACACTGCTGATGGTTTTTCACTTCCCAGTAATGGCGACATAATTGCATCATCATAAGTGAATCCGCTAGTCAGGGCATACCTATGACTAATTCATCAACATGCGGCCCTAGTATAATCACGCCAAAGATTACTCAGCTGACAAACATAAAGTCGTTCTTTGCTACGTAGGTGTTTTGCCTATGACTACCGTAATTGTAGCCGCATGTACCCGCTTGCTATCCTTCATGTATCAATACTGCTGCTAGGAGAAATTCCCTAGCACATTTCACATCTAATGATAATATGAACTTGTACTACAATACATTCGCATGACATTTACACAATCCCAGCTGTCAGGTCAACCATATGGCAGCTTATATTTTATTGTTGGGAATCAGTGTTTCCTTACCATCAATATTTGTCAACAATCAGCATGGATGCAATACAAAGGTTAACGATATATCGCTGGATACCGAATTACGATTGTTTACACAGTACAATGCCGAATATGAGAAAAGCAAATTTCTGTGGTGCTATTGTGGAAGATCAATGAATTCCCAACGAGATGGTCGAAAACTCTAATAACATATCTCTCCGCCAGCACTGACATATATCAGTGCAAACAGGTACCATGCTGATTACGGGACATTTCCCACTCACATCAAGAAACTAGCATTAATCAATGCTACAATATCTATTGTGAAGCAGATTATCCACATGGTGGGATTCAACTCCAGAGATGTACGGAATTCTGGGATATGGATAAGCGGCGACAATCTGATGGTCTGCAACAGCACACAGCCGATTGACCCTTGACTGTAGCATCAGACAAGCATTCATAGCATCAGTTTCATTGAAACTATCACTGCTCCATTCTGGCTGCAGATGAATGCACTGAAAGTGTTTATGCATGCTTTCGATGGTGTGGGCAGAGAACCTGGGTCCCTGAGGGGATTAGCTTGCCAATTGTGGCGCAAAACAGTAAGAAACAATGTGAATGATTCTCATGGAACTAATGAGTTCTTTGATCATGTTCTGGATGCACATATTCTGACATGCATTATGAAAGAGATTCAGGCTAAGCCTCTGGCAGAGTTGCATCAGTGGCTACATCACAACAACCAGCCGATTGGTATCACCTAGATGTTATGAGAATACCGTGATCCATACATTGTACACACAACATATTTTGCCCTGATAGATTCTGTGGGAACTCAGATGCAAGAGAGCATGAAACAGGTACTTGACAATCAAGCAGTGCATAAGGCAGCCCATGTGGTGGAGAAATAGTCAAGTGGTTGAAATGCAGAGCCACTACCATCATTCGATACGAAGGAACACAAGAGCAGGGTTTTGCAACAGCTGAGTTGAGGGATGTGGGATATTGTATTGCAGAATGCAGTGTTACTTGAAGTTCCAGGTCTTGTATACAGAGACTTCAGTGAAGCACGCAGAGGAGGTTACAGCAGTAGGGTAGAGACATGTACACAAATATTGAGATTGATGTATCAGGTAGGAACACATTTCAACAGAAGTGCAGAAACTTGCATAACTTAGTTACATATGATGTGGTTCATGCTTGTCAAATTATGCAGCACAATGGTTGGATCTAGCGGTATAATTGAACCGGAACTGGCAGCGAGAGTTTAAGAAGGCATGGCTTGATGTCTGCCTCTTAGAGCCAATGCCACACGAGAGTTACTGGTGTTCAACTGATTGGCATGGAGAAACGGTTATCAGAGGAAATAAGGATCAGGTACTAATAGTGTATCAATAGTGGGATAGATGTGCTAATTGGTTCAATTAGGTCAGGCCTGTGCCAAATGCAGAAGGTGATGAAGTTCTACAGAATGTAATTGGTTGAAATATTTGTGCACTTGAAGCAGTAAAACACACATTCTGTAGTGTGTGAGGTTCATCAAACTATCATACACATCATTGTATAATTGATGCATATGCTGATGTGGCTCAAGTATGCACTGTGCTGGTTGCAGAACAAGTCATTACCTTCAAAGCAGGGAGGGGTGGCTTGGCTGGGCAGAGTGTGCACTATTTGCCCAATTTATGGTGCCAAGGGCTTGAAATGGTCTCATATGTGGCACCTTTGAGAGAGTATAAGTTGAAAGCAAGAGGATGTTGAACAAACAACATGGTAGTAGACTGGGGGAATGAGCCATTGGACGCTTTGGAGGGTAAAGTAGGCATTATGGAAAATGCTGGGGATAAAAAGCATTAGGCAATCTGAAAGGTGATCTTGTTTTACGGCTATCTAGGAGAAGTACAAGATGATTGGAGTTTTGTTCACTGCTATCTCTAAGTTATATTGTTGTTCATGAGAGTTCGCCTCTTCATGTGTTTAGGACCATATGTACCTTACTTGTTCAACGTGTTGGTCTCCTTTGCTTGCTTTATGGAAACTGTCTTCCATTGGACTGCTATGATTACTGTTGGCTGAGAATCCCGTCTACATTTACCAGGGTTAGACATCTGGGCCTCTCCTGTTGCCTGTGGCGTTACAGCACAACTGGCAGCAGTAGGTGTTGGTGTTACTTTGCAGTGAGTTTGATTGGAAGTAAAGTACAATGCGGAATATGCAAGAACCTGTGCTCTCATTGTTAGTTGATCGTACACTGACAACCGTGGAAGTGTAACACCATGCAACAAACACAAGAAGAACTGTATAGCAATATCATATAGTAGTCCTGATGTATGTTGTTGGGATTCTTCTGTGGACTGCGCAAGCACACCAGCTAGCGCAGTATCATTGTCTATTGCTGCTTCATGATCATGATGCGCTGATCCAGTGGCAGATTATGACATGTTGAGGTGAGATATATCAGGTAGTGGAGCATTGGTAGAAATAACGATCATGCCTTCACAGTTATCATTTCCACAGGATGAGCGCTGGATAGATTGTTCTTGTTCAACATCGTTGTCCTCTGACCTTAGAGCCTGGTGCATTACTGGAAATGTAGCTTCAGCATGAGTCCACAATCTGCTCTCGTAGAAACAGAAATCTTGCCCATTCAATCCTGTCACAATGGCATTGCCTGTATCAAGTCATTTTGCATTTCTGGCTAGTTCAGCATGGATAGTTGGTGAGAAGTTATGCCTAAGTTGGAACACAAATGTTGATTCAGCCAATATATCAAGTACACTTCTAACCTTAAAATGTCACACTGTTGAAGTCTATGCTGGGTGGGATATGGCATTCAACTGCTCAGGTGATATATATTTGGGAGATTCCAGTGCGAAACCAACTCTCGTCTCCATGTATGGTATGGATGCCTGCATATCAATATCGCTTCAAACAAACTCACATTCCAGACCGAAGGAGAATGCATTATTATTGCAATGGCATTCAACCCTTTGCTCATGGCTAAACGCAGTGTAATCGAGAAAGATTGCCATTACACATCTACAGCTGCAGCCCATTGTATTCACATACAACAAAATAGGTAGGTTAACATGGTGATAAGGCTATGCAGTTGCTATGAGGCGTCCATTTGCAATCCCAATGTACATGTGCATGATTAAGTTCTGAATGCACTCATCTGTCTGCTCCAATACAGCAAGATCTATGTTTACCAATCCACAGGCTTCCGGTAGTGGGGTTTGTAGGATGTGTTTTTGATCGAGAGATAGGGATGTAATGGCCTTATTCTCAGGATCTTGAACAGCCCTGTCACTGCGTTACTATAGGACTGCAATTGTAACATGAGGAGATATCTTCCATTGCATGACAACTTCTATATCATGAATATCCACACCCATTCCTGCAGCGTCGATGGATAATTTGTTAGTTCTCAGTTTTCTGTTGTCCCTGGTGATATGATACATACCAGTGCACATGAGAACTCTGCTTTCAACATCTCTGCAAGTGTTGAAATACTCATCTCATAAACTGACATCTAGGAATGAATGAATGGGCCTGATGACGATTCTACGATATTTGGCTGTTGGAGAAGCTAGTCCGTTGCACAGGTAAGTTGATATGCTTACACATTAATCAATTGTAGCCACAAAGAGCATTGACTTTGGTATCCACCATGCTGCACCAGTCATGGGAATCAGTACTGGTAGTTGTGCATAGCTCTGCACCGGGTTGATCTGTGGAACCATTTGAGTGATATTGGGGCTATCTATTCCAACTTTATATAGGCATAAACCATGTCGGAAATTGACTGAATTACTAATGAACATGAATAATTTTGGGATTTTTGTTGCCAAGAGTGCAATGAAAAGATGTTGTTCAAAGTAAGCATGAATAGCCCCAAGTTTGTGATAGTCATTTTCTAATGTCATGCCAACGTGATACCAGATGGCACTTGTCAATAATGACTGTACGTAGGGATTTTGTAAATGCAAACTTTCTACCTTTATCAATAACCTTCCAGAAGAATGTACCATCCCTCAGCAAGACCTCCAGTGATGAATAAACAATACTGTACTCGCCATCCTGCACTTGGGTCCATATACCTGGGTCACTGCGCAGTATATCTGTAGTCAATTGTACTGCCTTGATGTTTTGATTCTGTAGACATCTAATCTGCCAAAAGATTAACATTGTCTTTCCAGTGGCAAGAGGATACATACCTGTTCTGACAATAGAGGCAGCGATGGACAGATAACCAAACACATAGTGGGTTCTGTTGCTACTGGTACTGGCTGGTAAACAAAATGCTTTTCTGGGTTTGTTTTCACAATTACAAACACATATTTCTAACTCTCGATGATATCTCCAATAGCACTGACTAGAAAAACCTTCGGTTTGAACCGAAGATGCCATTGTATGGCAGCGCCCATTGGATCCTACTGGGGCAAGGTTTAGTTGAGTACCGTGATGTCCACTCATTCGGCCAGGCCACCGAAATCTACCCTCACTGCTGCGCTCTACCATCATGTTCAATTGCCATGACTGTCAGTGCTTTTTCTCAATGGGAGCAGCAGTCAGTATAAAATATGATCAGAAGTGTGCTTTGACGTCAGTATTATTTTGGTAGCACGCATTATATCTTATTCATCAACTTACACGCTCGTAAAATCCAATCAACCATGTTGATCTGCATAGACTAACACTTCTTTTAAACATGTATCAACTTGAAAACAATCCATATGAGATATACACATTCAGGATATGAAGATATACATGAGATACCCAGAAAGACCAAAGAAACTGCACTGAGAGACCCACATTGGCATACTCAAGATACCTCTTCATCAATTTTAGCATCGCCTTCCTTTACTGCACCTGCCGCAGATGTCCACATTCCCTCTTTCCCCCCCCCCTTTGCTACCTTCCTGTCGTGCGTATCATCATCCCATGCGGGGCCAGCATTACCGATGCCGATTTCCATGCTCTCCGGCCGCCCCTGATTGAATAGGTTTTCCATGTCTCAGATGTGCTCTTTCACATCATCCATGGCATTCATCTCATCTAGGTCAGTTTCAAATTTCCAATCTAGGTGATCTTCAATAGTGTTGACTTGTAATTGTAGACTTGATGGCCTAATACTTGATGATGTGCTGCGAAAAACCAGCACTAACATAGATGGTGGCTCACTTGATCTACTACCTGAAGGTTACATTTAGTCAATAGAAGTACTATTGTAGACTGTAGACTAACTAAATGTAACTGAGGACATGGGTTCAGGTTGATGCAACTGGAGGGGCAAAATATCATCTCTGGGAGTGGTGAAAGTTGGTATTCCTCTCCAGCCAACGGATGGTGCTTGGGGATGAATAAACAAACCAGATGAAGAAGTATTGTGGGGTAAAATCTGTGGCAACTGTGAAAATGAAATAGGAGGAACCAATGTAGCAGATCCACAGTAGGAGTGCATGTAGCTACAGCTGCTTTCATTGTGCACAGAGATTCTGCCGCCAACAAAACACGAAGTAAACTGATTAGACCCAAAGGTTTCCGAGACGCAATTCAATTCCTACCCAGAGACATTTGCAAGCAACTACTCCTTCCGAGTGCGCAGCTCATCCCTGTTGTTCAACTCTTCCACCATCCCTTGCCAAACCTCATGAAGCTTCTCATGCTTCATCTGCAACTCAGTAATCTCTTGCTAATACTGTTCCTGCGTTATTACCAAAACTTGCATCTGGTACTGCACTGCTATTATTGATGTGTTACCGCGCCGCACTTCCAGCTAATGGACTGATAATGACTTCAATTTGCACTGCCGAATGCTCCAGCATGCATAGGCCTTGGTGCACTAGGTCAAAGTCAGACCATTTAAGATGACCAGTTTGCGCAGAGTAGGTGATGTTCGCTGCTCCAACATCAGCATTGTTAACACTTCATCGAGGGTTGTTCTCTCAGTCGGGCTGTGCAAGGAACACTGGACTTCATCATCCAGCACCTCAACTGCATTGGTGACTTGGTTATCAATATCAGTATAGCTGCTAGTGCCATTATTATCTGTTCCTGCAAGCCTTGCAGCCACCCACTTGTTACTTTGATCTTGCAACTGAAGCTCCTCTGATGAAAGTAAGTTCCTTGACATTCAGTCAGGCTGATCTGGAGCTTCAATTTCTGACTGGTAGAAAGCCTCATCTGTGCCAGCCCAAGGTTCCAGCTTCTGATTGAGAATTTCTGGTCGCACTTCTAACTCCTTGTGATATATACCAAATTGTGCCATCACTCCAATCGGCCCAAACCGTTTACCTCTTGTTACCGATGGCATTACTGTGCGCAGACTTGTGACACGTGCATCAATAGAAGAACCATTTGTACGAAACATTTTGCATACCATGTATCTCCATATTAAATCTAGTGCTACACTATGCAATTGCTGTATGGCAGTATTAGATCTGTCTGGCGCAGACCCAAACCTTGCAAAGAACTTTGGAGGTACGTATTCATTCTCAAAGGCTAGCAGGCACACTGACCAGAATTTGATGGGTTTTGTTCCATTCCACTTGACTCCTGGATGGCCATTGAATTTACTCATGTGCTCAGGTTGGGATGGTACTTCTGGGTATGGAAATTTGTTTGGCTTCTTCTGATTGCTATGAGAACTCAGTTAGATGATGTTCATGGTTCTGTAGTGCAATCATCTTACCGAGCATGCTAATCAACTGTAAGAAACCCCTCGCAGGTGCCTGAATCAATCCACAACCTACAATAGTAACCAATGTTTCCAATCGACTGCTTCTGAATCACCAGATACATGCCCTCAAATGGATCCAGTAGCTTGCCTCATTGTTCTTAATCTGCTGCAAAGTTGGGGATAAATTTCTTGAATATTGGATCGCCCTGCATGAATTTATGGTTGTGCACACCAATCAAGATGAGGCCCCACAAAAATAATAGATGCTCGTTGTAGTCATTGATAATGATTGAATCATGCAAAAGTCGGATGGCATTGTTTCACCAAATCTGCTCTAGTGTACGAATAGTGTCAACCAATTTGCATGTTACTTGTGTGTGTCCCACTTTCTGCAGTGCTTCACCTTTTGATGGGATTTGAGCAGGTGAAGTTGTTGGTTTCTTCCCTGCTGCTGCCACTGGCGAAGGAGAATCAGGGGTGAAGGCTTGAGTTTGCATCCTTGGAGGCATAGTGAGAAAGTGATCCCTGGCCTGGGGTAGTCAATCCGTCGTTAGTCAAATGCAGCACTCAAATCATATGGTGGCAGCATGTTGGGTAAAGATTGATGCATATATGCTGTATCCTCATTCGGAGCATATCTCCACACAAACCAACCACATTGTGTTAAGCGTAGTATGGAATACACTGCAAGAATGGGTATATGAAGCCTATAAGTGGAGGGAGTGGAGGTAGTTGGTTGGTGAAGAATTTAGATTGCTCTCAGCAGCGTGGTTGACTTCTTTTCCAGGCTCTACATGATATCATGCAGTCATGAAGCATTACACCATGTGCTGTACTGCATTGTACTCATCCATTGTATACTTGATCCCGCCAAATGTACTGGAGCCTAACCTGGGGCCACTGTGTTCTTTATCTGAGTGGAGCAGTAGTGTACTATGATATGTCTTACTCTGTTTAAGCTATGAAGCACTGTTGCAACCGTGGCACAAGACCAAAGGCCGGGCAATTGCCATTCTAAATGGTTCGCTCACCATGAGCCTCAAATCTCTAGCGTCAATCTTACCATGATAATGGTGGACAATATTGACATCCACGTTTGCAACCGTATCTACTCATATACTCTCAGACCTGGGTATACCTGGGTGTATGTCTATACAGTATTATTGCTTTCTGGTAAATGGATGCATTTTGCTCATGTGATTATGAGTTGATGACTCTTACCCCGTTGTTCGACTCATGAAATCATGCAGCCAACAATTGAGAATACACCCAGCCATTGGAGAAAATCACACATCACTACCATGAATCATGAAGCTTTCATTCATTGCTTACCCAATTGGGCTGCCTAATTGCACCTGAGATGAGGCCACAGATCAATTGGCACATGGTATGTTACTGGCAATAATGATGATAATTACTAGAATAGGACACAACCATTTGACCCAGCCACCAACAAAAATTGAACACATTCCATCTCATTGAATTCAAACATCATTCCTACAAGTCAATTGAGTGCCATCACCTGTTCATACACCCACAATGCACATAGTAACCTTAACCCACAATGTGGCCATATTGAGAAGCAAAGGTGAAGTTGCAGATGATTTATGAGTCAGCACAGTTACAAGTACATTTCATCTATTTGAGTGAAGCGCACCCATATCAGTTCATGTGTACACCTATAACTCTAGTAATGTTCAAGATACCTGCTTGCTGAGCCATGGTATGGCTACACATACATACGGAGGAGGATCTGTCCATCAATAAAGTACTCTCACCACCAATAATGTTTGCCCAAGGATAGTATACTTATGAAGAAACTGTCCCTCAATTGAAGTGAGCTTATAGTGGTGAGACATTTTGTAGCATACAGTGCATATATGAGCAATGAGCTACACAATTCTGCAGACCAACTACATTGACTACAATGACTACAATGACCTCACCAAGTGCAAGTATTATGGACAACTGAAATCGAGTTTCTATATGCATGGTTTTTGAATGTTACTACTTTAACCACAAGCGTGCACAGGCTCATATAGAGTGCTGCAAAACCACCAACTGTATGGAACCGAGGCTGCTGAAGTGACTTGGAATATCACATGACACGGTAACCATCACCACCCTCAGCCTGACCAGAAGAGTGATGCAACCTGCAAAGGAGAGCCAGAAGACATGAATCACTGTCCTGTACTTGGACTAACTCGCACCAAGAGAACAATCAGATATACTGGTGGTGCCAATGTCAATGTACAGGTCAGTACTAGACTTTGTGTGGTTTCACAGCTTCCATCTTGACATCGACTGGGTTCACCATCAACAGACTCCCTGCAATCACCAAATCTGAGTGAAGCTGACAATATGGCACCGAACAACAATCACTAGGGGGCTATCATAAGTCCAATGGAGATGGCCTACTTACATTTCACACTGTACCAAAGAACTCTGTGCCTCCCTGCTCAAGAAGATGACCCAGGCCATAGATGCTTTGAGTTGCTGCTCTGCATTCACTGAAGGCCTTGCAGCACTCCAGGAATGGAGAACTCAAGACGACACATCCACTAGCCCTTCATACGCCAATTTCAAATTCTACACCAAGGTGCATGGCAGAGTATAGACATGTAACCAGGATAGTGAATTGGACTCTGAGATTGAAACTCTGACATTGAGTCTCATCAGCAAAATGTAAAATGGTTTCGAAGTCATAACTGAACGACTCAGCAACTCTGAACGGCCACACTGATCCTTCCAGATGCTCTCAGATACTCCCAGATAGGCTGAATGGAAAGCGATGTGCTCTCAGGTGCTCCGAGACCACTTTACCGGTGCTGCTCAATGCTCCGAATGGTGTGGAACAGAATCCAAGAATATCCTGAAGAGTGTTTGGTTGTGTTCAAAATGCTTTCACATCAAACCATTCGAATGTGCAAATTTCGGAGCTATTGGGAGTATTGGCCGTGACTCCAAGAGTATTCCGGTGCACCCCCAACCTGGAGCCATACTCTCGGGGAGTAATTATGATAATGTTTATATTAAACAGTACAATTCAATTAGCCATCTTCTGCACACCTTGATTCAGGCATTGTAACTTTAATACACAGTCCATTAGGTATCTAAATCCAGATGATTATTTACAAGCCATACGCAATCGATTCTATCTGATGCAGCATTATTCTCCCGCACCAATTGTGCAGGTCCAACAATTGCTCTGACACGTACAATATGCATTTTATCAGTCTGTGTGACAACCCAGCTGAACCCATCAACACAATCAGCCAAACCATGCGGATCTGTGTACATTATTGGAATCACTGCCGCATATTCTTGAGGTTGATGACGTAACATCCATTGTTGAGACTTGGTGCACCTCATGGAGATGGTCGATATCGTCCTTCTGACAGGCAAGTGCTCCCGAAATTGGAGGATCTGATTCTGTGGTGTCCAGCTCCAGTACAATACGGGAAAACAAAGAACTCAGGCTTTGAAGGTGATATTGAGGTCACTGTCCGTATATTGGACCCAGATGTTATGAGATTCAGGCATGATCCCTTGGTTGGCATTGGTATATTCTACCTTGCAATCCAGTCCCAGATGCTCAACAGATGTAGGGCAGTGAAATGGTTGATGGTAGTACAACAGCCCAATCCGAAGTTTAATAAATATACAGTCTCTGAGTACATTCTGATCATATCCGAGCACCAGTCGACTAACTTCATGATTCCAGTTGCCATCATATTTCGTATGGAATAGCTGTCCAAAGTTGGGAATTGCGAAATTGACTGATGCATCTCTGAGTGAGGTTAATTTGATTCTTCTGCACACGCCACGTACATGAGTTTCTCTCAAATGATGTACCTGTTGTGGTACGGGGCAGGAAAATGACTCTTTCTGACAATGGTGAAGGAGTAAAAGATTGGCTCTATGTGTATTTGCCGTATATCGGCAGCTGCTAGTAGATTGAAAACTTTCACAGAGTTAGTATCATACCAGCCTTGAAGGGCAAGATACGACACTGTCTCCTCCATAAAGTCAAGAGCAGTACACCGGTCATTGTGCTTGAGCATCTGTTGAATGTAATTGACTTCGTTGCTAGATCAATATGCCTCTTTCACATTGCTGATATGTAGCCATTCAGAAATATCTGTGGTCATATTGTCGCCAGAACCCATTTGCCGTATTCACTGTGATATATGGCTCCAAAGATGCATCTTTGGATATCCGAAATGTATTACACGCTGTTCGATGGTTTTCCGGAGCTCCTGAACGCGAATTGTGGGCCACCAAGCTTCAAACTGGACCAAGCAGGTGGAGAATGCATTCATGAACCACATCTGGTCTTTCGGAGGGACGCAATGAATCTCTCACTCCAGCTGATTCACAACGTTGTGCGTATCAGCGATTCTCCGGGTGGTGGCTTCAATCTCAGCATCAGATAGACGGACCTGAAATTGCACACGCTTGTTGGCAGTCATGTTTTCCGCCCCGTAAGCCTCATACTCTGCAGTAGTGTTCATTTGATCCCGTTTTTTTTGGCGAATATGCTTCACGGACAGGTTCCCTTGGTCCCAACTTCCTGCAATAGTTGTCGGTCATGATGTCGGAATAATTTATCGAAAAGCATTTGTTTACAGGGTGTGACCTGATGGATTTCACGCTCCACTCGCTCGATTGTCCTCTCGTGATCAACATCTGACTACATGGTTTCTGCTTGTCTGGCTCTAATCAGGCCCACCTGAAATTGCCTGCGTTGTGCTGTAGTAACCTTCCAGCCCCGTACAGCTGAACCTCGATTGCAGCACGGATCTTATCAATCTTTTGTTCTTGTAACCGATGGATACTCTTGCCAATAGTTCATCCACTTTGGCATTGGCAGACTATGACATTTTCGGATCTCGAAAGGCGATCTTCTTCTCGTAAAATGGCTCCAGTTCATCGTCTAGTGCTGTGAAGGATAGATTAGAGTGATTTTGTTGGCTGACAAGTAGAGAGAATTCACATAATGCCCACACTGCTCCCATCAACATTTCATCAGAGGCCGTTTCCGCCGCAGTTTTCCGGGCATCCTGGGAGCAGTCAGAAATTGGAGTGCAATTCACTGCCAGTGTGCTGATCATGCCCAGGGTCTCTTTTCCCTTATAGGAGCCGCTTTTCAAGATGGGAATTGTTAGTAGAAGCGCTGGATGAGTGAATATCGTGGTACTGATGTGAATCGATTGTTAAATTGATCCTTGACATTTCTAGCTTTCAGGTATTTGAGCAGCCAGTGCAATAAATCTTTAACTAGACCCAGGAGCAGCTGATGCAATTCATCAGGCTGCCAAGGGCGATAGACAGTGCAGAGAGGGTACTGCCAGAAATGTTTGCGGATTAGATGAACACCAAGAGTGTGCAGAACATCCATATTAGTTTCGTCCAGACGCTCCAAGTAAACATGCCGATCTCGTTGGTTATCAAGTGGTCAAACAGTTGAATGCCCCATCGGCCCACCTTTAGGAAATTCACACATCAGGCATGAGCTATATATGACTTGAGCAACAATGACTTGTTCTGGATAATCCCCGACCCAGGCAGCCAAAAGATGATAACATTGTCTCTGGGATCCCTCAGCACAATCCCATTTCGATCCAGGGCCAGTGATGGCAAGATTCCGGAGTGGGGACCGCACTGTTCCAACCGCAGAATGCCATGCGTCGTCAGTATCTTTCGCACCTTTCCCAGGACAGGGGATCAGCCCAACAAAAATCCAGGCGCGCTGTTTAGGTGTACAGCAGATATCTTTTCGAATATTCCCGATCGTGAGATATAGCGGCCAGGCATGCTGGTCAGCCGAAAAGTTGCTCATGTGGGTCTTGTCGGATACACAAATGACTGGCACAATCATCGCTCCAGCAGGGAGCTGATCTTGTGAATCCCACTACCAATCGCCTGAGTCCATCTCACTGAATATTCAGTGACTTTCCCAGTCGGCAAGGCGAACCACTTCACATGGAAGTGCGCCTGAAATGGGCGAAGTGCCAAAATGAACTGTACACATTTGAAAATATCCCTGTAGTATAATGTTCCGATGATGTGCGAATGATCGTCGATCCAACTATCATTGCTGAGCCTGAAATCGAGTCTAGCGAGGAGCTCTCGTAGAGCATCTGCTGATTGAAATAATTTGATGTGGAAGTTGTCCAGCCCACGCCTCAGGTGTTGATCTATCCACGTTTTACTTTGCTGGCCAAATGATTGAGCCAGTTGAAAGTCGAGTGCTGACTGAAATGGATGCCATGGATTCCATTGTTCTGAGTACTTGTGATGCTTGTTGTATAATACAGTTGCTTTGCCATATGCTTTCCCCCCCGCATTTTCCACTCCAACTACCTGCCTATGAGCCCTCGTCTTTGTTGGATCAGGGGTACATGTCCGATCAGGTGTCTGGGGGTCTATGGTTTCTTTGTCGAGAGTATCTTCAGGTGGTGGTGCACCAGGTACATTGCCTATGTGAAGATGAAGTAGTTGACTTTGCTCATCAATGGCCATTCAGGTGCACCAACTGAAGTCGAACCTTGATGGCTCTGGTCGATCCAATCCTGCAGGTGGTTGAATCCCATCAGGCAATAGCCCTTCATTCAGCAATATCGGGAGGTATTCTTAATTGTGGGCCTCGAGTCGGTTCTCGTAGAATAATTTCTCTTTGCAGATCAAGCACTTGACATGTTTCCAGTGAGTGTTGACCATATTTGAGAAATGGTCACTGAACACGTATTCCGATGAATCTCGATGATGCTTCAGGGGGTGATATTGAGCCTCAGCGATATTGGTTGGAATGCGAGCTAACTCAGGTTGGCATAACACATTCACAGCCGCAACACACCCCGCCAAATGGGCGGGGGAGGTTTCTTTTGTCAACACTGCGATCACCAAAATGGGGCCTTCTGCTATGTCATTGCATCATTGTGAGTTATCCCTAAGCTCGAGCCTCTGTGCAGCTGATAATGAAGGTAGATCGTCATAATACAATAAATAGGTGAGTTTCCTAGCCTGCTAGATGTCAGGGCAATGATCACCGAGAACTGATAAGGCTGGTGGGATGTTTGCTTCAGTAATGATCCTTGACTGGAGTGTGGATTATGAGGAGAACAAAGATGTATAGCCAAGTAGCTCAATAGAAAGCAATTGCTGTTGCTGCTGGACTCACAGGCCTTCTATTGAATGAGGTTGCAAGGTCATACACACACAACTTATGTGTAATGTCCCTAGTCGTGCTAACCATCATACTGGATATAAGTGCATGTTGGGTTCCTGGGGATATCATATCATATCCCTTCTATGACCTGTAACGTCATGGAAGCGTATGAAGGTGAGCATCTATCCCATATTGTAGTGTATGAATTCGGACATATAACAATGAAAGGTGGGATATGTATGATTGAGATTTCTTTTTCTCAAGGCCCGGGTATGTTTCATAGATCAAAGGTGTAGTGAAACACCACACAGCTCGTGACAACAGAATGGGAAATAAGAAGCCCTTCATTCCACCGAAGGTCACTGCTTCCTGCTATATACTCAACCTTACTCCCATTCATTCTAGATCTCATCTCGCATCGATAGTAGTTTCCCACTATCTTTGTTTGACAGAGAATGTCAACAGATGGATCTCCACCGAAGACAGTCAACCGAGCTCCACCTGGTGGTCCATTTGGCTCGCAACAACCCGGTGACGACAATTCAGAATCACCAGATACTATTTCTCAACATGCCACTTGCAAAGACACTGAATTTGGGAATCACACCAATCAATATCATCCACCGCAATGGTACGGTTACCCTGGTTCATAGTCGACATTTCCAGGCACTCCGCAGTTTTATCACCAGTCTCCATTCAACATGACACACAGTCTGCAACCTACCAGCAGCGCAGGCCAAGGATTTCCAAGTTGTGGGCCACTGTGGCAAGGATGTGACCTGCACCAAGGTGGTTATGGTGGGTCCCAAATGTTCCCACCTCCCCAGTTCCCAGGACAAGGGCCGTAATCTCCAGGTGCTCCCAGAGTGCCTCCAGGACCGCCGGGAAATGATGCTGTCAATCGGCCAACATCTTCCAGCTCAACTGCTCCACCTGAACCTCCTTCCGGCCCACCTGGGCAACACCCAATAAGCATCCCGACAAAAAATTCCGTCCGCCAGTGAAACCACAGAAAACAGATGTCACACCGATCTCGGACTTGCCCCCATCGCCGGAGATGGCCTACAACAAAGGTGATGCAGTTGACGAGAGAGACGATTCGTTGAACTTGGGCGGTGCAGAATGCACAACCCCGATCCGCCTGAAGCAAACTGAATTCTCATTGAAGCAATTTGCTAGAAGGATGGGGCAGGCCAACTACAGTGGATTCAACATGTGGAACAAACTATGGGTGGTGCGGTTTCAACAGAGGAAGCATCGGTCGATTATCCAGGGGCGGAGCGGTTTGAAACAGGTTTGAGATGGACCCCTGGACTGGGAGACGGCGGTCGCAGATGTTTTGGCGACATTCAAGATGTGGCTGCTATTGGTGAATTTTGATAATACTGAATGGACTCGCTGGCAGTGCGTTGTGATGTTTTTGAAGAAATGTGCAAGCAAAATTTGAGAGGTGAGGATAAAGGGAAGGCCATGCAACAAGCGACCAGCGACGGATTTGGGAGAGTGCGTGGGCAACAATGCGAAAAGTAACCTCCCAGAGTTGCCAAATATAACGTTCATGGTTATCATTCACTGGGTGTTGAATGGCAACGATTTGGTTCTAGTGCCCAAACAACTGCAAGCCTCATATCCAGATGTGAGGCGCTGGGAGGAGTTGGTTGATTTCATCAACAAAAACAGCGGCCTGAAAGAGCCATACATTCTCACATCAATGTTCAAGTGCAGCTTGGAGCAGGACGAATTGGAAGAAGCGTATATGGGAATATTCAAGGATGGGCAAATGATCGACGACCCCATATATGGCCACATTTTGTACAACTGTTGCCTTTCAAATGCTTTCAAGTTGAAACTTGGACATAATGTGAAAATATTTGTTGTAGAAATGATGAGAGCGACAGGGAAGGAGGTTGCCGAGCAGGTAATTAGGCCGACAAAGGTACTCCGCGCGACCCATGTTAAGGCTAGACGTGAGCAACTGCTGATCATTATACATAGACTTTGGAAGGTTCTGAGGAGGGTGGAAGAGAGGGAGAAGAGAAGGGAGAGGAGGATGGTGGGCACAAGAATGATACTTGAATTAATGTAACTTCTGATTGAAAGAATAGAATTGATTATATTCCGTCCACATGTATTCGTTCAAATGGTTACTTCTCTGTCCGATACCAAACATTGAGATGAATTTCTGGAGCACCGGAATATGAGCTTATCTGCCCAGCTTACATCCGAAAAACTGAAAGAGGTCATTGAGGACGCAAAGAATACAGACACAAGTGCAAGGGAGGTTCAGGATCAAGTGGAGAATGGCGAGGAGGTCCTCGATCCAGAAAATACAAGCTCTGTACAAAATACGATTCTCAATACAATCAACAACGAATTTAAACACGAGTGTCTTGATGAAGCAGTGATGGTGCTGAATGCGCATCCTCATCTTCAATCAACAGATGACGGTGTTCCAGGCTGCAAGTATTCGATTCCAGGCCTGCCCGGAACTGAGTTGTTGGCGCACCAGGTTAGGGCCATCTGGTTCATCGTGAGGAGATGGGTTTGGGATGAAGATATGCCAGGAGCACTGGTGGCTGATGAAATGGGTTCTGGAAAGACTATCACCTCGGTTGAAGCAGCAATGCTTTGCAAAGTGGTGACTGAGAAAGTCATAATGGGGTTGCCACAGTCCATTGTATGGGGGAATATCCTTGAAGAATAGGTGATATTGGCGCACAACGACTTTCCCGGCATTGTTGGTGAAGAGCGGGAGTGGTATCTGCTCAAGAGATTGAATTGTGTGCCCCACCGCCTGTTGGAGATCCAGTCAACTCCACCCCACGGGGATCCAGCACTGATCTCAGCCCTTGAACCAATCCTGGTGGTGAAAATGTGCGGAGTGGCTGACTTCTTCAAAGGTGATATCAACAAGATGACAAATGGAACCGAATTCAAACTGATCAACTTACTGCACGCCAAAAATCCAAATCTCACCCACGGGGATCTGAACACCCGTATTGACGAGCCAGGAATCCGATGGAATATCCACCTTGTGTCGTATGATACCTTAACATCCAGAGAGAAACCATCAAGTAATGGCCAACTCTCCAAATGTGAATGGAGTTTTGGGATCATGATGAGTCCCATCGGTATAACAATAAAGACAGTGTGGGCTGGTGAATTGCGATGACTGCGAGAATTGGATTCAAACATCAAGTCTCAGCTACACCGGGATTACATTCACTCTATGACTGGTGTTTTCAGATTATGTGGCTGTTTTCAGGTGGGCCTGAAGATCCAGAGGATGATACTGTGATGGAAAAGCATGGTGCTGAGGCATTGAATTCTGCAGTGAATAGTTTGATGTATGCTATCCGGACTGAAGACGAAGAAGCTCAACAGGATGTGGCGCAGCGGATGATTCGGATTGCAAAGCCATGGACAATCAGGTGGTGGTCGACATCAAAACTTACCAATAGAAAACCACTCGTCGGGATACTTAAGGAGAATGCACATCTCATTGATCCCGTGTGGACTGAGGAAGAGCAAGCACATCAGAAGACCCAGGTAGAGAGGTACACTGCGCTGGGTACTTCTGGAGCAGGGATGGTTCATAGATGGTGGCTAGCATGTTTCTCATTAGGGTTGGGAGATGCCGAGGATCGCAACGATGTATCTGGACAACGGCAAGATGAAGGGCCACTCGATACTTGGGGGGAATTTTCAAGTTTCCGATGGCTGAGAGAGACATTTTTGCCAATGGTTGTCACAGCACCTGTGGAGTATCCTGAATCTGACCAAGATGCCGCATCAAGAGAGACGCTCCTTCCAGCAGAGAGAAATGAAAATTCACCGCCCAGTACACCTCCACCACAAAGGGCAGTGCTATTTGTGTCCTCTTCCTGGCCAAGTTCGTCATTTGAAGTGGTGGCTAACGAAGTTTTTTGCAGATAATGTGGATAGATTCCACATGTATGCCGAAATGGGCATTGATGAACACTCAGAAATGCAGCTCAAATTCCAGGATTCACGAAATCCCTCTGTATTCATAACCACACCCAAAGTTGGAAGGACAGGCCTCAATTCTACAGCTGCAAACCATGCAGTAATAACTAAGAAATTTTGGGTATTGAATGAGCACCGGCAGGCATTTGCACGAGTTGTCCAGCTAGGGCAAAACCGAGTACCACACACATAGTTACTGAATACAGGTCCTGGTGGCTACAATAACCGCGTGAGGGATCTCCACAAACACTCTGGAGTTGCGCAAATGAGAGTGCTGCATGGCTTAATGAGTCGACTGAACATCACGACATCAATGATATTCCGGATCCTGGAGGCTAGTGAGGACCATACGAAGTGGCTGACAGAGAATGCAGACATGTTGCAGTCTGGTAAACCATTAATCTAAGAGTGTTAGACGCTTCATCAAGGTATGCCTCTTTACACATTCAAGCCACAGAATCTTCTTAACTGATACAAATAGTCAAAAAGGTTGTTTGTAAGGGACACTATACTGGAGAGATGAATCTTTCTCTCTACAATGTTGAAGTGAATCAAAGTTCTGATGTTGGAATTGCTGTATCTTGAATTAGAAATGGCTAGAGTGGGATTTCATTGGCATTGTTGTTTATTATTGATGACGATATGAGATGAAGTGAATTGATATGCGACATATGAAGTTCCTCCGGCTGATCTATTGCGTGAATAATGCCATGAGTCGAATGGTGAGAATGATGCAGCAAAGGGCTTCAATCAATCGTCCATTGCGAATTTGAGGTGCACCGGAGGCCTAAAGCCACATCCGGACTTCGAATGAAAAAGCAATGTTCATCCACTGACAGGTGCGCCGGAGTCTCTTCGGCAAATGTCATATGATTCGTTATGACAGATCCAGCACTGCATATCTGCCAATCACATTTAGCAATAAGACAGTCTAGGTGACATTCAAGTACTTGTGTCTGAGTATGAGACACGGCTCACTTATTTGTGGCAAAGTGGGAGCTTTTGCACACATATGATCGAAGTTCAGGTGCACCTGAAAGTCATGGGCATATCTTCGTGACAGATGCAGCACTGCATATTCACCAATCCCATTTGGCAATCAAAACAGACTAGGCGATGGTGAGTACTTCTGTCAAAATATGTGACATAGGCTCGCTTATTCATGGCAAAGCCGCAGCTTTCGCTGGCATATCATCGAAGCTCTGGCACACCTCTGATCCGCATCCAAGAAAGTCGGAAGCTAAGACACAGCTCAGGTATTCTTGGCTCTAATGCCGCTTCCTCTGCCAGAGTTTTCCTGGCCTATGATTGAAGATCATTCACAACTGAGATCTTCGATCCTGTCCAGAATGAGCTTCTTGGATGTGTATGAAGCGAACATTGACAAGCTGCAAGTCAATATGGATGTTATCATTCCAGCCCAGGAACGCCTGAAGAGCGACAAATAAGCCACTGAAGCGCGTGTACTTGCAGTACGTAGTGCACTTTGTATATTTTTGTTTGGTTCATTCTCATCATGTTTTCTTCGACACTGAATTAGGGGACACAGTGCACACAAATCGATCATGATACTTCACCTTTAGGTGCAGGCGGCTCATCCCGCTCCATGCCTGCGAAGCTATGAACCTATGCTTGATCAGTATGTTGAAGGCCGCCGCTGACATGCCTTCAACTGTCAGCTCCGTGTCAACTGTCCATAGGAGGGAGGTACCACTGCGTAACTAAACCATAAATGCTCAATCCCGGCCAATTTGTAACCCCATTTAACTCGAACGTGACCAAGTGCTATATTTGGACCAATGCTTCCAAATCATGAAATAGCTTCTGCAAGTTCGGGCTCTGTCAAAGGGGCTGTGGAAGCTTCAGAGCGAGAATCTCCAAGACTGATTCTGCTCAGCAACTTTGCAAGATGACCGGCATCTCCCACTCACCCATGTACTGCACTTACTCAACGAGGCCTATGTTCTCAAATCTTTCAATTAAGATTCAACTGTATTCTGACTGAATGTATGTTTGAGCCGCCGAAACTCGTTTCGGAAGATAGATTATGTGGACCAACTTCCATTGAGGGAAGCTCTGAGAGAGAGAATCATGAAAGCTCGAGTGATGAGAAGACAGCTATGAACAGTGCAATTCACTGTCAGAGTCAGGTGAGCCTGCAATCCTCAGCCATTGAATCCAAGGGTAACCATTTCAACTTTGTTGCACCTCAATTCCCCAGAACTGCCTGTATGCAGCCATCATTCCTCTTCCTGCTGTGACATGACATCTCACTATACATTCATACCATAGTAGAATATAGCTCTCAACCCCAATATTGATTTTAAGTCATCATTGTAGTTGTGAGATTCATAATGAATGAGTGATTAAACGGTGTGCGATTTACTGGATACTAGGCGTAAAACCCGAATGTCAGTGAGAATTTATGACCCATTTGTTAGCAATGCTGTCATTGATGAGTGCATGAATCGATACCATTACCCCTGATTCATGCATCGTACATTTCCATTCTTTCTCCACGCCTGTGTCTCCCCTTTGTGTACCAAATTCTCTCCCTCTTCCATTAACTACTGCAACATTGTTGTGAAGGCTATTCTGCAGACACGGCCCAGATGAACGCATGAAAGGGAAGTTATGCTTACGATATTGCCAAATCGACCGCTCACTTAGCTGCAACATCCTAAGATGATTGAATATCGTGAAATTACATGTGCCCTTCCGGCAGATATACCACATATGGAGATTCATATTTCTCCTCGCTTGATAACAAACTCCAGTATGAACCCTTGCAACTCAGCTTGCACTCACAAGGTCCCAACCAAATCTACCGAGTTCAGCAGATTCTCAATGCTGCACCAATTTTTTTGCTATGCGGTCACCGCAAATGCTCGAACATTCACGCATAATGACTACGTTTGGAGGAGTCATATGAAGGGGCTCATGTGTTCATTCAGGTACTCGGTGCTCAGTGTGTGGCTAGCACGAATGGTTAGTTGATGTTGCAAGATATCATCCAGTGCATCTGGTTCTATTCCCTATCTGCGTTGGCTTTAGCCAACCTCCGATTCTTGCATGCTTACAGAGTGTTGTTCATAGGAGTTGCTAACATTCGGCATTGGGAATCCATCCATTCCCGCAAACCTGACCATATCCAAAATTGCAACTTGGACTGGCATCTTCATTATAAATATAAACTGTTCAAGTCATCTCTCCAGAACCATTTCAAGGCGCGCCTCCAATTGCATCCTCCTTGACGATGTGCAAATTCTTGCACCATTCATCCCGTTATTGTATTGCACTCGAACATATATTTCTTCCTTTTACACTCACTCACACATTCTCGACCTTTAGATTATCGTTACAGCAAATGGAACCTGCGCCCAGCCAGGTGAGGAATTACTATTGACAGAAGAATCAAGAAACACACCTAGAGAGAGCACTCGCATTCAACAATGCAACCAATCTTCCCTGTCCATCAGTTGTTTGCCTTCCAATAATGTCACTTTGTGCATGGTATTGCGGAGGAAAAATATCCTTGATTTCGTTAATCTATCAGGATGATGGGACCGATCAACAGATTGGTTATGAGGACTGTGAGGACACCAGAGAGTCCACCTTATCATCCAATATCGAAGAAGACAATTTGGTTCATCAACCGGAGGTCCTTCATCTAGGTCAGGCATGCTGGGACAAGTCATTACCCAGTACAAGGGTTCCACTCCCAAAGACACGGACCAGAGCCGATACTGTCATGGCACGCCCTCCGCTTACAAATACCCGAAATAAATCTGCCCCAATGGCACTACCACTGCTCCAACGCCAAAATTCAGCACTCCTCAACAAATTATCCGAGTCTGACAGTGCACCATCCGCCCCGGCACTGGTGCTTCCCAACCAGTCCAGTGGCGACCAAGATATTCCACAACCCAAGGCCAGTAGTGATCAGAACGTTCCCCAACACCAAATGGGCACTTTTGAGGTAGCGAAAAGTTTCATGGAGGCAATCGTATTCATAAAGAATCCTTGGGCAATAATGTCTGATGACAAGTACTCGATGGTTGAATATGCTTGGAATCTAGCGATTGAAGCCCAGGATTGTCAGTGGGCATTAGCAAGTACACCTGTAGGTACTCCATCTGTGTGTCAATTGCCCGGTGGTCCATCTCTCAAAATAGATCCGCAAACACGAGAAGCTGTAAGTGTTGCATTCCGTTGAATGCTCCTCTACCAGACTTACGGATTTTGACTACCCCCCAAAATATACATTGTTGAAACTGAAGATTAGTACCATTTGAGGACGGTTGGCAGATGGGGCATGTCGAACTGTTGTCCAAAGATACTGGTTGGATGTGGGCTCTGAGACTGAGCTTTGCATCAAGCTTAAGGAGCTCCTGTTTGATGATGCTTTCCTCTCCAAGGTTGGCGATGATAAGAAGTCATGGTTCACGCGAATGAAAGTGCTTGATCTGATTTACCACCAATTTCCCTTCACCGCCAATAGCTTGGGGTGCCAGCCAACAACATCCCAGTATTTCCATCCTCTTGCTCCTTAGACTTTAGCGCTGGCAGCCGCGGCTATTCATTGTGCGCTGTCTGGATATGCCATTGGGAAGAAGGCCATGGTTATGTTTCCTCAAGATGAATATCGAGGTACATTTGGACCATCCCCTGTCATCAATTGTACTCTTGAAGTTACTACACAATCAATCACATAGCAGCGGCCGCATCACGCCCCAGCCCCCCCCCCCCCCCTGCGGCGCAACTCCACTACAATAGGTGCTCCTCAATCCACGTCGGAGCTACTGAGCCTAGATTGAACCTCTTCGCTTTCATTCCGCAATTGATTCCTCGTCTCAGTGCTCCCCTATCTCATTCCGCACTCTAGACCCCCCAATCCACGCTCCTCAGCCCAGGATGAGAGCTCTTCAATTCCCACCAGCGTTTCTATGATGCATTCCACACTCCTTACCCCATCAATTTTCGGCGCTCCTCCTCTGGAATAAGCACTCCTCAATCCCATTGGTGCTCCGCTCTGCCTGGACTGGCTCTCCTCTATTTCATTCCACACTCCTCAACCCACCCTATTTCAGTGCTCATGAATTTCATTCCACACTCCTTAACCCCTCCTCTTTCGGCACTCCTCAGCTTAAACTTGATGCTTTTCTTTTTCATTCCGCGCTTCTCCAACACCTTTTGTGGTACTCCTCTTTTCCACACAACACTCCCCCTCTGGCGCTCCTCCTTTCCCCTGCTAGTTGTTCCCATTTTTCATCCAAATGTATCATATTGCCTCTCATACCCCCATTTAGGTTCGCAGCTAGCTAACATCTCATTACACCTGTGTTAGATATCACAAATCAAGCCAAACAACATTGGAATTCCATTTCATCCAATCGCAAGGAACGCATAATCAGCAAATAGAAGTAGCGCCTCCAGCTTCTTTCCGCCGTTGATGAATTGTGTGTTCCTGCTTTCGTTGGCCCTGATGAGATGGGAGATGGAGTGGATGACATCAACACGATGTTTGATTTATATCATTCGATCGCTTAGTTGTGTTACTGTTTCAGTGTACCTGGGTTAAGTATTGAATCTCTCACCATTTTCCTTCGTTTCCTCAATGTAGCGAGGCACAAAATACAATGTTGAAGAAGATGACGGCTAGTATGATTTAGATGTGATAATGAACAATAATCCATGATTCATGTTAGCTGTTGAGGGAAGTCGATTGCTCATGTACATCCGAATAGTCTCAGTTAACTTCTGCAGTCCTCCGAATGAGTATCCATAAGACCCCAGGCATCTCTCTGAGTTTGTTTGTGATTCCCGCATCGGTTTGGTGTCAAGCCCAGGTGCACCCAAAGTTCTCTCCGGCGCTCCGATGTGCTCCCAAACTTATCACAATCACTCCCATCGTACTCCTGTATCATTCATCAGAGATCCCAGTTCCTCCTGTACCGGTCATCAGAGATCCCAGATCCTCTGATGGCCTGCCGGAATACTCTCCTAGGGTCTGATACTCTCCTGAAATTGACGCTTCTAAGTTTACACTCCGCATCCTCTCAGACACTGATGGAGTCTTCCAGAGACTAAAATACATTGTGTGGATGATATATAGCCAGATTTCATACAACTGTTGCCTTTCAAATGCTTTCAAGTTGGAACTTGGACATAATGTGAAGACAATTTTGGTAGAAATGATGAGAGCGACAAGGAAGGAGATTGCCGAGCACAAAATTAGACCAACAAAGGTATTCCCCGCTAGCCGTGTTATGGCTAGACATCAGCAACTGCTAATCAGTATCCATAGACTTTGGAAGGTTCTGGAGAGGGTGGAAGAGAGGGAGCAGGGGAGGGAGAGGAGGATAGTGGGCAAGACAATGATACTTGTATTAATGTAAGTTCTGATTGAAAGAATGGAATTGATTATATTCCATCCACATGTATTCGTTCAAATGGTTGCTTCTTGGTCAAATACCTGACCTTAAGATCAATTTCAGGAGCACCGGATTATGAGCTTAACTGTGCAGCTTGTATCTGAGCAACTGAAAGATATCATTGAGGACGACAAGAACACTGACAAAAGTGGAAGGGAGGTTCAGAAGCAAGTGGAGGATGGTGAGGAAGTCCTCGATCCAGACAATTGAAGCTCTCTCCTGAATACGGTTATCAATACAATCAACAACGAATAAGAATACGAGCGTCTTGATGAAGCAGTTGGGCTGCTGAATGCGCATCCTATTCGCCAATCAACAGATAACCGTGTACCAGGCTGCAAGTATTCAATTCGAGACCAGCCTGGGACTAAGTCTTTGGCGCAGCAGGTTTGGGCCATCTGGTTCACTGTGAGGAGATGGTTTTGGGATACTGATATGCCAGGTGCACTGGTGGCAGATGAAATGCGTCTTGGAAAGGCTATCAGCTCGGTTGCAGTGGCAATGCTTTCCAAATTGGTGACTGAGAAAGTTGTAATGGGGTTGCCACTGTCCACTTTATGGGGGAATACCCTTGAAGAGTGGGTGATTTTGGCGCACAACGACTTTCCCAGCATTGTCGGTGATGTACGGAAGTGGTATCCGCTCCAGAGATTGAATTCAGTGTCCCGTGGCCTGTTGGAGTTCCAGTCACCACCACCCCATGGGCATCCAGCTCTGATCTCAGCCCTTCAACCAATCCTGATGGTGACAGTCCCCGGAGTGGCAGAGACCATCAAAAGTGTCATCTACGAGATGACGCATGGAACCGATTTCAAACTCATCAACATAGTGCACGCTGAAAATGTGAATCTCACCCACGAGGATCTTTACACCAGCACTGATGCGCCTGAAAACCCCTGGAATGTCCACATCGTTTCATATGAAACCTCAACATGTGGAGGGAAACGTGCAAGTAACGGCCAACTCTCCAACTGTTCATGGAGTTTTGAGATTTTTGATGAGAACCATCGGTGTAAGACTAAAAACACTGTGGGCTGGCAAATCGCGATGAATGTGAGAATTGTATTCACACTTCAAGTCACAACTACAATGGGATTCCATTCGTTCCATGACTGGTGTTTTCAGATGATGTGGTGGTTTGCATGTGCCCCTGAAGATCCAGATGATGATACTGTGATGGAAAAGCATCGTACTGAGGCATTGTATTCAGCTGGGAAGAGTTTGATGCATCCTATCCGGACTAAAGACGAAGAAGCTCAACAGCATGCGCCGAACCTGATGATTCAGATTGCAAACCCATGGACGATACAGCGGTGGTCAGAATTGAAACTAGCCAACGGAAAACCACTCGCCCGGATACCACAGGAGAATGCACACCTCATTGATCTTGAGTCGACTGAGGAAGTGATTACACATCGGAAGATCATGGTGAAGTGGTATACTTCGCGGGGTGCTTCTGGAGCATGGATGGTTCATGGATTGCGGCTAGCATGTTTCTCATAAATGTTGGGAGACACCGCGGATCGCAATGATGTTTCTGGACCATGGCACGATGAATGGCCACTCGATACCTGGGTGGAATCTCAGATTTTCTGATTGCTGAGAAAGACATTTGTGCCAATGCTTGTCAAGGAACCTGGAGAGTATCCCGAACCTGACGAAGACGATGCATCAAGAGAGAAGCTCTTTCCTGGAAAGAGAAATGAAAATGCACTGCCCAGTGCACCTCCTCAACAAAGGCAGTGCTATTTTGTCCTCTCTCTGGCCAAGTTCGTCATTGAAGTGGTGGTGAATGAAGTTTTTGCGGATCATGTGGATATATGCCACATATATGCCGAAATAGGGAATGGTGAACGCACAGAAATTTAGCACAAATTCCAGGATTCACGAAATCCCTCTGTATTCATAACCACACCCACAGCGGGCAGGACAGGCCTAAATGTCACAGCTGCGAATCATGCGGTGATATACAGGAGATTTTCGGTATTCAATGAGCAGCGGCAGGCATTTGCATGAGTTGTCCGGCTAGGGCAAAACCGCGTACCACACACATGGTTACTGAATACTGGTTCTGGTTGCTACGATAACAGCTCGAGGGATCTCCACCAGAAACCTGGAGCGGCACAAATGAGAGTGCTGCGTGGCATGATGAGTCGACTGAACATCACGGCATCGAGGCTATGCCGGATTCTGGAGGCTTGTGAGGACGATACAAAACGGCCGGCAGACACTGGAGACACATTGCAGTCTGATGCACCGTTAATCTTAGAGTGTTAGACGCTTCATCAAGGTATGCCTCTTCAGACATCCAAGCAACATAATTTTCTTAACTGATACAAATAGTCAAAAAGGTCGTTTGTAAGGGACACTATACTGGATAGATAAATCCTTTCTCTCTTCAATGTTGAAGTCAATCAAAGTTCTGATGTTGGAATTGCTGTATCTTGAATTTGAAATGGCTAGAGTGGGATTTCATTGGTGTTCTTGTTTATTATTGGTGACCGTATGAGATCAAGTGAATTGTTTTGCGAGATTCGAAGTTCCGGCGGCTGACCTATTGCATGATCAATCGCATAAGTTCCATTGTGAGAATGATACAGCGAAGGGGTTCAATCAATCGTCAGTTGCAAATTTGAGGTGCGCCGGAAGCCTGCAGCCATGGATGTATTTCGAATCGAAATGCATAATTCGTCCACTTGCAGGTCCACCGGAGTCTTGTCAGCAATGGCGATGAGATTCGTTATGACAGATCGAGCACTGTATATCTGCCAAACCCAGTCAGCAATCAGACATTCTTGGTGATATTCAAGTACATATGTCTGAGGCTGAGACACGGCTCGCTCATGTGTGGCAAAGCAGGAGCTGTTGCTCGCATTTGATCGAAGTTCGGGTACACCGGAACTTCAACCATAGGCCAGCAAATGCTATGGTGATGCCAACAATATCCTGACACAGGTACTTTATATTGCTTAGATTGTCCTTATGCCAAATGGGATAAGCAACTATGCAGTGATCGATCAGTCATAATGATATGTGCCTTGGAATCTCTGGTGCAACACAGAATCCGGGGCATATCTTCATGACTGATCAAGCACTGCATATTCGCCAATCTCATTTGTCAATTAAAAGAGACCAGGCTATATTGAGTACCTACGTCGGGATATTTGTAGCATAGCCGCAGCATTTGCTGGCCTATGGTTCAAGTCCTGGTGCACCAGAGAATCTTGGGCATATCATTGTAACAGATCCAGCACTGCATATTCCCCAATCCCATTTGGCAATCAAAACAGACTAGGTGATATTGAGTACTTGTGTCAGAATATGAGACATAGGCTCACTTATTTGTGGCAAAGTTGCAGCTTGTGCTGGTATATTATTCAAGTTCTGGCACACCTCTGATCCGCATCCAAGAGAGTCGGAAGCTGAGACACGGTTTGGGTATTCTAGGCTTAAATGCAGCTTTTGCTGCCAGGGTTTTTCTGGCCTATGATTAAAGATCATACACAACTGAGATCTTCAATCCTGTTCAGAATGAGCTTCTTGGATATGAATGAAGCCAACTAAGACAAGCTGCAAGTCATTATGGATATATGTTTCGATCTCATGCATGCCTCAGGAGCGACAAATAAGCCACTGAAGTGCATGTACTTGCAGTAGGTAGTGCACTTTTAGTTTGGGTCATTCTCATCATGTTTTCTTCGACTTTGAATTCATGGACATAGTGCACACACATCAATCAAGACACTTCACGTGTAGGTGCAGGCGGTTAATCCCGCTCCGTGCCTGATAAGATGTGAACGGATGCTTGATCGGTATGTGGAAGGCCGCCGCTAACATGCCTTGAACTGACAGCTCCGTGTCAACTGTCCATTGGGGGATGGTTGCCACTGTGCAACTAAACCATAAATGCACAAGCCCGGCCAATTTGTAGCCCCACTTAACTTGATATTGACTTAGTAGTCAGTTTGGATCAATGCTTCCAAATCCTGAAATAGCTTCTGCATGTTCGGGCACTGTCAAAAGTTCTGTGGAAGCTTGAGAGTGAGAATCTCAAAAGACTGATTCTGCTCAGCGACTCTGCAAGATGGCCGGCAACTCCCACTCCCCCATGTACTGCACTCAGTCAAAGATGCCTAAGTTCTAAAATCTCTGAATCAAGACTTAACCGTATTCTGACAAAATTTATCTTTTGGCTGACAAAACGTGTATCCGAAAATGGATTATGTGGACAGAATTTCGTCGAGAGAACCCCCAAGAGAGAGAATCTTCAAAGATCGACTTATGAGGAGAGAGCTACAAACAGTGCGATTCACTGTCAGATCCAGGCGAGCCTGCAATCCTCAGCCATTGATTCCAAGCATAACCTTTTCAACTTCAGTGCACATCAATTCCCCAGAAATGCATGCATGCAACCATCATTCCTCTGCCCACCATGACATGATGTCTCACTATACATTCATACCATTGAAGAATATTTCTTCCAACCCCAACGTTTATTTTAAGTCAACATTGTAGTTGTGAGATTTATAATGAATGTGTGATTCAACGGTGTGGAATATACTAGATATTATGCGCAAAATCAGATCAGTAGTGGGAATTTATGACCCATTTGATAGCAATCTTGGCATTGATGAGTGCTTGAATCAATAAGATTACCCCTGAGTCATCCATCGTACTCATTGCCATTCTTTCTCTACGCCTGTATCTCTCCTTTGTGTACCGAATTCTCTCCCTGTTGCATTAACTTCTGCAACATTCGTGTGAACAGGATCCTGCAGACATGGCCCAGATGAACACATGAAAGGGACGTTGTGCATACGATATTGTTATATCGACCACTGACATCGCTGCAGCATCCTAATACAATAGAATATCGTGAAGATACATTTGCCATTCAGGCAGATATACCACATACTGAGATTCATGTTTCTCTTTGCTCGATGACAAACTCCAGTATGAACCCTTGCAACCCACCCGCCACTCACAAGGTCCCAACCAAATCTATCGAGTTCAGCAGATTCTCAATGCTGCACCAATTTCTATTCTATGAGGTCGCCGCAAATGCTCGAACTTTCACCCATAATGACCTCGCTTAGAGGACTCATATGCAGGGGCTCATGTTTTCATTCACGTTCTCAATAGTGAATTTGTTGCCAGCATGAAGGGTAGTTGTATTCACGAGTTATCTTCCGCTGCGTCCGGTTCTATTCACTATATGTATTGGCTTTCGCCAACCTCCAATTCTTGCATCCATCCAGAGTGTTGTTCATAGGGGTTGCTCACATTGGGCATTAGGAATGCATCTATTCCGGTGCACCTGACAAGGAATCCGTCTATTCTGGCTCAACTGACAATATCCAAATCGCAACACAGACTGCCCTCCTCAATAGAAATACAAACGGAGGATGTGATCTCTCCACAACACATTTAAGGCACTCCTCGAATTGCATCCTCCTCGAATTGCATCCTCCTCGCCTATGTGCAAATTGTTGCACCATTTATCCCATTATTGTATTGTACTGAATCTTATAATTGCTGTTAATACACTCTGTCCCACATTCTCCAACTTTAGATCTTTGTTACAGCAAATGGAACGTACGTCCAGCCAGGTGAGACATCACTATTCACAGAAGGATCAAGAAGCACACCTAGAGAGAGCACTCGCTTTCAAGAAAGCAGCTAATCCTTATTGTCCATCGGATTTTTGCCTTCCGATTATCTGCCTTCGTGCAACATATAGTGGATGACTAGTATCTCCGATTCAATTAATGAATCAGAATGATGAGACGGATCAGGAGGTTGGTGATTATGACAATCAGCACACCAGAGAGTCTACCTTATCATCCGACATCGAAGAAGACGATTTGCATCATCAGCAGTGGGTCCTTCGTCTATGTCAGGTGCGCCAGGACAAGTCATTACGCAATACAATGGTTCCAATGCCAAGGAAACAGAGTCGTACCGATACTGTCATTGCACGCCCTCCTCTAACAAATTCCCATAATCTACCTACACCAATGGCACCACCACTGCTAAACCGCCAAAAGTCATCCCTCGACAACACATTATCCGAGTCTGACCGTGCACCATCTACCTGGGCACTGGTACTTCCCAACAAGTCTAGTGGAGACCCGAATATTCCACAACCCAAGGCCAGTTGTGATCAGAATGTTCCCCAACACCAAAAGGCTACTTTTGGGGTAGCGAAAAGGTTCATGGAGGATATCATATTCACAAAGACCCCTTGGCCAATATTATCTGATGACAAGTACTCGGTGGTTGAAGATGGTTGGAAACTAGCAATTGAAGCCCATGATCGTCAGTGGGCAGTAGCTGGTGCACCTTTAGGTACACCATCGGTGTGTCAATTGCGCAGTGGTCCATCTCTCAAAGTACATCCACAAACACGAGCAGTGCTAAGTCTTGATTTCTGTTCAATGCTCCTCTCTCAGAGTTCCGGATATTTACTACCCCCGAAAATATCCATAGTTGAAACTAAAGATCACAATCATTTGTGGAGTATTGGCTAATGGGGCACATCGAACTGTTGTCCGCAGTTACCGGTTGGATGTGGGCTCTGAGACTGAGCTTCAGATCAAGGATGAGGAGCTCCTGTCTTATGATGCTTTCCTCTCCAAGGTTGTCAATGATAACAAGTCATGGTTCACCTGAATGGAAGTGCTTGATCTGATTTACCACCAATTTCTCTTGATTGCTAATAGCTTGGGGCACCTGCCAACAACATCACAGTATTTCCAACCTGTTGCTCCTCAGACTGTAGCGCAGGCAGCCGCAGCTATTCATTGTGCGCTGTCTGAATACTCCACTGGAAAAAAGGCCATAGGTATGTTTTCTCAAGATGAATATCAAGGTATATTTGGCCCATCCCCTGTGATCAATTTTACTCTAGAAGCGTATACACAGTCAATCACACATCAGCGGCCGGTTCATAACTCCGCCCCCCTGCGGTGCATCAGGAGTGGAATAGGGGCTCCTCAATTCTTGTCGGAGCTCCTCAGCCTAGATTGAACCTCGTCTATTTCATTCAGCGGTCAATTCCAACTCTCTCACTGCTCCTCTGTCCCATTGCGCACTCTATACCCCCCTTTCTGCGCTCCTCAGCCCACGATGGGAGCTGTTCAATTTCCACCGGCACTCCTATAATGCATTCCACACTCTTGACCCAGCATTTTTCGGCGCTCCGCCGCCCGGATAAGCACTCCTCAATCCCATCGGTGCTTCTCTACTTAGATTGGCTCTCCTCTATTTCAATCTGCACTCCTTAACCCCCCCCCCTTTTCTCGGAGCTCCCCAATTTCATTACGTACTCCTTGACCGCTCCTCGTTCAGTGCTCCTTCGGTTAGACTCGGTGCTCTTCTTTTTCATTACGCGCTTCTCCAACACTTTCTGTGTTACTCCTCTTTTCCTCACAACACTCCCCTTCTTGGCACTCTTCTTTTCCCCTGGTAGTTGTTCCCATTGTTTACCCAAATGTATGATATTGGCTCTCATACCCCCATTTAGATTCGCAGCTAGCTTACATCTCATTACACCTTTGTTAGATATCACAAATTGAGCCAGACAACATTGGAATTCCATTTCATCCACTCCCCCGGAATGAATCATCAGCAAATACAAGGAGCGCCTCCAGCTTCTTTGCGCCATTGATGAATTGTGTGTTCCTGCTTTCCATTGCCCGGCTGGGATGGGAGAAGTGGTGGATGATATCGACACCATGTTAGATTGGAATATTTCGATCGCTTAGTTGGGTTATTGTTTCGGTGTACCTGCGTGTATGTTTGAATCTCGCGCCTTTTTCTTTCGTATGCGTAATGTTGCGAGGCACAAAATACAATGTTGAAGAAGATGGCGGCTAGTATGATTCAGAAGTGATAATGGACAATAATCCATTTTTCATATTCGCCGTTGAGGGAAGTCGATTGCTCATGTACATTCGAAGAGTCTTAGATAATGCCTGCAGTCCTCTGCATGAATATCCACAAGAACCCAGGCATCGCTCAGAGGGTGTATGTGATTCCCGCATTGGTTTGGCGACACTCCCAGGTGCACCCAAAGCTCGCTCTGGTGCTCCAACATGCTCCCAAACCTACCCCAATCACTCCCATCATGCTCCTGACCCGGTCCTCATTGATCCCAGTTACTCCTGTACCTGACATCAGAGAACCAAGTTACTCTGAAGGCCGGCCGGAATGCCCTCCTAGGGTCTGATACTCTCTTGAAATTGACCCTTCTAAGTTTACACTCCACATCCTCTGAGACACTCCTGGAGTCTTCCAGAGACTATCATACATTTTGCTGATGCTCTGATATTGAGTCTCTGACATTAAGTCTAGGACATTGAGTCTCAGATTGTAACTGACATTGATCTGACACATAGAAGATTATGGACATCTGTGGAATGATTTCTAAAAGGTATCGAGATCCCCTGAGACTTTAACCAGATGGGAAGATCAATCCTCATGATATCTGTACACTTCATAGACACATCTCATGCTTACACAGAATAGTCACCTGAAGGGCCACCACCACCCCGAAGAAAGCCCCACCAAACCCCACTAGAAAGTCAAAGCCACAAATGAGCACTTCTACAAAAGCAAAAACCGCATGAAGACCCACGCTAACGATGAAGATGTCATCCGCTTCTGTATTAGACCATAGTCTGGTAACTCCTACTACGCCAATCAAATGCACTGCGGATGTTAGTATTGGGTGTTCTACATCCGCAATATCAAGCACAACCTCCTTGCGGTCGATAGGGGAGTTGGTAACATGGCATACGAGTAACACTTCTAGAGGCACAACATGATCGGTGGTATCATCTGCCATACCATCTCATACCGTTTCAGTGGCTGCACCAGTGTTGGGGATACTCTGTCACCTAGATGCCATCGATTTCAGATCCACAGCGCTGGCAGAGCCAAGCAGCAACCATCTTTCAGATGGAAGGATGCACACAGTCCCTCATGCCTGTCAGTCATGGATCTACACACTACGAGCCCTAACGATGGTTTGACTGGCTCACCAGCACACATTGTCGTGGGAGTCACGTCATCTTGATATCAATACCAAATGCCACAGAAGATCGTATTCATCATGCTATCACATGGATGAAAACTGGTTGCCTGGTAGATATTCCACAAAAGTTGAAAAGGCAATGCACTCTGAGAGACTTCCCAATGACTCCTCATGCGCCCAGGTGTGATCACCAATGTGTTGCCAAGATAACTCGGCAATATGATCCAGCAATATACTTAAGGGCTGTTGACTCCTGTTTAGTGAGCACCACATCCACTCAGGGTATAGTCCATTGTTCAGATTTGCACAGATTGAAAGTCCATTTGACGAATCAAGCTGGCATGACTGTTTGACTTTCACTGGAATTGAAGGTTATCTGATGGTGACATTCATTATCATCAATAAGACAGTCATGGTGGATGACACCGACATTGAAATCAGGTATATCAGGACCAACCCCATCAACCTGGAATGAACATAAACCATTAAGGTGAAACAAGAGGAAGAGAATAGTGGACACTTACATATTGACTAACTAGACAGTTCCGAAAATGAAATCAGTGGTGATGAACTGGATGATCTGGGGTAGCAGTTGGAGTAGGAGGAATGGACGAAAGAGCTACTGGGGATGCTGGAGGACAATTCTGAACCGGAGATCATGCTGATTACTAACAATGCACTACTCAGAAGTTCCCCAAGCTGTATTGTCACACTGGAGGACCAAGATTTGAAGACTCAAAATGGGGAATAATTAGATCTGGTAGATGCTGACTTCAACAACATTCCCCTGACATAACTACAGGGAGCCAACGACCTTAATGTGCAAGCACTGAAGGAGGACCAGGTGGATAATGCTGATGAGGACTGGTGAGTCACTATCCCTGTCAGTGCGGTTGAGGTACTATCAGAGCTCAGCCACTGACAGAGCACCTGGCAGAGCTGGTGTCAGATCTCAACCACAGTCAGAATATTAACATGAAGCTGATTTTTACTCGGGCTGAAGATAAGATTCAGACCACCATATCGACCGACGTCATGATATCGGCCAACATACACCGCCTGCCACCTGCCACCTGCCACACGCCACACGCCACCCGCAGCCCGCCGTCCGCCAAAGTATGCTTGCCATATGCCACCAGCCTCACGCCTCGCAGTGCCTGGCGTCTACAACTCTGCAAGTCTCTGGATCGAGCATGCAGGAGCATACATGGGAGCATATAGTCAAGTGAGATTGGGAGTGTCTTCCTTCTTGAGAGTGTATTTGCGAGCGACTGGGAGGTGTACTTGGGTGCGTACTCGGAGGGGTTCTTGGGAGTGTCTTGAGAGCTTACTTGGGATCGTAGTCAAGTAGGCTGGGAGTGTGCCATCGAGCGCAATTGGGAGCGTCCTGGAGAGCATGCCCGAGAGTGTACTTGAGAACATACTCGGAGGTGTACTTGGGAGCGTACTTGGAGTGTACTTGGGAGCCTACTTGGGAGCGTATAGTCAAGCAGGCTGGGAGTGTGTCATCGAGTGCAATTGGTAGTGTACTTGAGAGCGTGCTCGGGAGTGTGATTGAGAGCGTCTTGAGAGCACTTGGGAGCGTATAGTCGAGCAGGCTGGCAGGGTGTCATCGAGTGCAATTGGGAGTGTACTTGAGAGCGTGCTCGGGAGTGTGATTGAGAGCGTCTTGAGAGCTTACTTGGGAGCGTATAGTCAAGCAGGCTGGCAGTGTGTCATCGAGTGCAATTGGGAGTGTACTTGAAAGCGTGCTCAGGAGTGTGATTGAGAGCGTCTTGAGAGCTTACTTGGGAGCGTACAGTCAAGCAGGCTGGGAGTGTGCCATCGAGTGCAATTGGGAGCGTCCTGGAGAGCATGCCCGAGAGTGTATTTGAGAACATACTTGGAGGTGTACTTAGGAGCGTACTCGGAGTGTACTTGGGAGCGTCTTGAGAGCTTACTTGGAAGCGTATAGTAAAGCAGGCTGGGAGTGTGTCATCGAGTGCAATTGGGAGTGTACTTGAGAGCGTACTCGGACTGTAGTTGGGAGCGTCTTGAGAGCTTACTTGTGAGCATAAGTCAAGCAGGCTGGGAGTGTGCCATCGAGAGCAATTGGGAGGTACAGTCAAGCAGGCTGGGAGTGTGCAATCGAGTGCAATTAGGAGTATATGTCAGAGCGCACACAGCAGCGTGGAATGAAGTGCATCCGGCAGCTTGCTTTCAAGTTCGTTGTATCCAGCGCACAAAATCGCATGCGTATCATAGTAATGTAGTCAATGCGTAGGTCCAGAGGACCTCATAGTGCCACGCGTCAAATATGCTATGAATTACCATCCCAAAAACAGCTTCTCGATGAGTTACACGTCGCGTAAGGTCATTTTTCCCGGTGAAGTGATCAAGGGTCTTGATTTCTGGTCGCAGGTTTTCATCATTCGCTTGATTGGAGGTTTTGTTAGAGGAATTTCATAGTCGCGACGTTGTTTTGCAGCATTTGCATTCAGCTCTGGATCCTGAAAACTCCTCATTTTGGGCTTTCTTTGGCCAAATCTGGAAGGCGACCACATGACAATTCGATTGTTGGTATGCCAGTTTAAGATCACTCATCACTCTTTATGGGAGTTCAAAACTTGCATTTAAGACGTGGCCAAGCTAGCAATTATGGCCAGAGATGTGGTTCAAGAGATGCATCTTCACAAAGCTGAAATCTGATTTGTCAACAAGATGTTGCGCAATATTTTGCTCGGTCTGCGTTGTATCTTCATCAATGTGCCAACACTTTGCAGCTGCGAAAAGATTGTTCCAAGCTGGGCAACTCTTCCGTTCTTCATGGTTGTCCAAAGTATGCTGCTCTTTTATGGCTTCTGAGACCTTCTTTGGAGATTTACTGGCACAGAATCAACTGAAATCATCCTTCTCACGATGAAACTTCTCCAGATACTTCTCTATATAGTTGATTGTCACTTCAGTATGGTACTGGTACTGTGCCATAAGGTGAAATCAAACTACGTTCTTGACTCGCAACAGGGCATCTGTGAAGAGTATCCTTTGGCTGTCCGAAGGGTTTGAAAGAATCACTGCCAAAACTGGAAAATCATGCATCCAGGTGCTTCCATCTCCTCACGACTCCAATGCATGCCCTGGCTATATGACTTGCTCAGTCGAGCGAAGCTAGTATATGGAGGCATCATCACCCAGAGATGGTTCAATGTGTCAATCCTGGAATATTGTTCAAGAAAGAATGTTACCCAGTCAATCAAATGCTTCAGCATCCCAAGAGAGAAAGTTTGAGGAATATCGTGCACGATATTAGTCGTCTGGGAGATGTATTTCATATTCCAGACTGCACCTTCTGAGGCCCCAACCACTTGATCTTCCAGATATTTTCTTCATTCCCATCTCTCTGTCTCATTTCCCCAACCCACAAATATCATCTTTACAAAGTATGGCAGATAGTCTCCCCATTCCCACAACAATGAATTCCTTTCTGCAAACCACGATTTTGGTGATTCGCACACCAGGCAATGTGGCTGCGTGATCGAGTGCAACTGAATGTTTTCAAATTAGCCAGCCCTCCATGCACAGATATATCGATAATATTGTCGCATCCTACCATCTGCGCCAAGCATGAACAGTGCTGTGTTGAAAAGTGCGTGGAGAGATCGAAAAATACGCTTGAAGACCACCCTAAAAACCTCCTGATTCTGGATTTGTTGATTCTTCATGGCAGTTGCCTGTCCATGTCCTTGCAAGTGATATTTCACAGGAACGGGAGGAAGGGCAACAGGGATGCATGCAACATTCGAAGTCTTTGATCTAATTGTTGAGTCAATGTTTCCAAGACTCAAATATACTGGGCATTCCTTCTTGTCACCTGAATGGTTTGTAAGTTGAGTCAGGTCTGAACTGCCAAATAAAGGGACAAAGGTAGCTCCGAGCGGCTGCCGTAGCAATTGAAGTGGTCAAAATCATCTTAGCAATGACAAAATTGAACTAAAGTACCTGTTCATTCAACTACTAGTCGCATGATTTCACCTCGGAGCAGACATGTTCCTCAGCTCCATTCAATTCCGTTGCTGGAGCATATGACATATGTTGCCTGAACACAGGCTGTTGGATGCGGAACCCAATACATTCAACAGGATGGCAGTAGTAGAAAAGTGTGAAATCATAGTCGTGGATAATGTTTGCATCAGCCACACAATTCTAACTCACTTTGCCATATTTGCAAGAGGCAATGCCTTTGGTGAAGGACATTTCATACAACCTTTTGAATAAAGTGTGGGACAAAGTGGAGTTGCTGACGGTTGCCATTGTAGGGTTCCTGAAATGCTCGTTGATAACATCTCTGCACAAGTTGTGCTTGACCCACCAGTATGCTAATCGATTCTCCACCTCGCAAGAAGATGGTGACCATAGATGGATATTATTGTTCAAGATATCGAAATACGTGTTGTAAATATGACAGCCGCATCGATAGATTTCCATGTGTGGAGTACCATAAATACTCGTCGGAACCAGAAATTGCTCGGGATCTAGCAATGCACTTTTGCTCTTGGCTTCTGTATCACTGGAATCATCATTTGAAGGGTAAAAGAAAGGGACACAATCCAGTTCATGGACAAATGGAAGTCGAATAGAACTGTGCTTGATCACAAAACCATCATCGGGCAGTTATTTGGCTGATGCGGATACTATCCTGTCTTTGTGGTTGCTACGGAGGTGAGTGATGTAAACGCTGATATAGGAGTACGTCATTGAGCAGTAAAAACACTTTTCACAAATATCCATGATTTGTTAGCAAAATATAATGTCGCAACAAGGTCGAGATGCCTCTCGACAGTATTGTAGCTACTCATTCCATTGCTAGCAGGCTGGTCCTCAGAAAAAGCTGCACCTCAATTCACTTATCTGAAAAAGCGGTCCTTCCACTGTGATAGGATTTCCTTCAGACTCCTGCGCATGTTTGTGACGTGTTTAATTACTCTCTCAATTACATCATGACTTGGATCGCCAAAGGCATACGACATCTGCATTCAGTTCATAGCGGTGATCATTTTGCGCCCTTACAACACCATCCTATGCCCATTGCCTGATTTATTGTTGTCACTTTTTGTTGGTTTGTACCTTATATGAACTGTGCATTCTCCTTAGGTATGGACCCAGGGTCAGCAGCACAGGGTTGCGGAACTAGAGCATTGACAAACGAGTGAGGTATGACTGCAGAGTATGCTTTTTGTTGTCTCCGTGATGAATTTCAGCTTTCAGTCAACAAATCAGGGCACTTAGATAATGCTAAGCAAATAGTTTCCCTGCTGAATAGCAGCTATGATTATGTTGCCGGATCAAGAGAACCCCTCCACACCCACATATATATTTGCGTTTGCTGCCCACCTTACTTGTAATCTTCCGAATCATCAACACACCCTACTCACCACGGCGAATGCATCACATCACCCTTGATGATATATTCAACACTCCTGACGCTTGTTTAGAGTAATGAGTATTTGATATCCACCACTCCATCATTAACCATGATTCAGGACCTACAATGGAATATGATGCCTTCGGGTTGCCAAAATCAGTCTTCCCAGATGCTTATATAATCCAGATGCTGACTCGACAAGTGTGCCTCCGGACCGACAATGCGGGTGTTGGAGTCAGCCACTGGGCAGTAGAAACCATGGCGATTTGGCAGATGAAGAGTAGCTTGACAATGCAATGGATAGATAATGAAGTGAGGGAGCGCATCTGGGAGTTTGCCTAGTCCATGAGCATCAGCAATAAGCTAGGGCCCGGCCCCAAGCAATGGGATCTCTTACTCGATTGTTGTCTTACTCGAATCAGAGATCTGCCATCCAAACGATCACTTTGCAAATGGTACATGACGCACAAGACTATCCTCCATGGTCTCAAACTCCAGGCAGCACTTAACCAGTTCGCAGAGGTTGGCCTTCGCCGAAGGGAGAATAGGATCCACCAAACTGTGACCAAGATGCGCACATTCTTGCAGATTGGTATGTATTTCATCCCCCCGAAGCTTCCTGTGTTGTTCATGATGATGTGGAGAAACAGAAGACTATGGAGAGGAATCTGCGGGTCACATGACGTTGCCGATGAATGGGTAGTGTGACGACTTGCCCGTTTTGATTTTCGAGCCGTTTAGCTTTACCATCGCCTAGGTGGATTCCTACATTGCTGGGAAGAAACTGGGTGAAAAACAGTCACTGACAGTTCATGGCAATGGCTTGGGGATGATGAATCGACACTTCCGACAATTACATCAATTGTCCACATGTCCATTTTGTCAATTGTGACAGCTGCAATCGCCAATCTGCCACACCGCAGCTGGAAAATCTGAGTGATTTGGGGCTACCAGAATGAGCATAATGGAGATCATGGTCCACATGCCCGGAATATTACCCCATACTTTGATAACAATACTACTGCTGGATAGGTCAAGATGGCGATGAAATTACACAACCCAATGCTTTTTGGAGTCATGAATGGTGGCCAACATGCCGCAGGCACATCGGGTGCCTAGATGCCTATGAGTGGAGGTCACAGCTACCGTTCTATGGATCACATCGTCCGACCTCCAGCAAACAATATAATCAATCATATTGGGGAGGAACTGAATGATGATGCTGAGATGCCCTACCCCAATCCAAGCAGCCTCCTGACAACGAACAAAGGATTCCAAACATTCAAAATGCAGCATCCAAGGAGGATTATCAGGCAGCAGTGATACCTTGAAGTCATCTGAAACAATGCTCTTGGTCTCTTGGCAGATCACTGGCAAAGCGTTGTTGTGTATGAGGATGTGGCTTGGCTACGCAAGCACGATCACATTGTGGATCCATCCGCTGTGGCCTCTTTGGCCAATAGAAAGGGTACAAGCAGCTGCCCAGCTGCACAGTAGTAGTCGTGAGGATCGAAAGCACTGGCTGGATGGTTGTTCAAGGACTCGCATTGTGGGTGGGTATTTTTCTTGCACTTTGGAGGGTAGACAGATGGGTGATAATTTGGAGTTTTTTGGGGAAGTTTTGGGTCTCTTTTTGGTGTGTTGTGTATGTATTTATTACATCGGTCATAGTGATGCATGAAGGGCTGTGTTGAGAGTTCACAATGTTGGGATTAATCGTTGCGATGCTTGTGTTTGAGAAAGGCAGAGTAGCAGTGATAGGATTCTGTGTATGGCTATTAGGTAATTGGTAGTTCAGTATCTTTGCCCAGCAGAGGTTAGCCCAAATGATTGGTGAAATGTGAACACTTTCTAGCTTGTTGCATTACTAATATTCATCAAAAGACGCCAATCAACAACCCTGCGGCTTGCATATCACCTGCCATTTTCAGTTCGCAGTTCCTGTTTATGCAAGGAGTTGGAAGTCTGGGTGGCGGGACAAGCCAACATCCTAGAAACATTGTCAGGATAAAAAGATGCAGCTTGAGGATGCTTTTAATCATATGAACTCTTTCGTTCTTTTACACAACAATTTTATTCATTTACTATACATTCATGTCTATGTCCTTTAGTCACTTCTATAATTGTTTCGTATATATTACTCCCTGCCTTGTTAAATAATGACACTACGGCACTGCGATTCCCCTCCTCTTCCACCTTCCTGTACCACCTGCAGAAGGAGAGAATGTGTCCACCACGAGGATCTCCGTGAGAATCTCAGCACGATAGTCAAAAATTACACTGATGTTCAAGATTACAATTCAGAATCCGATGACACCCCTATTTGGTGAGCATCCAGGAATGCAATTTGGCAGCGGCCATCAACAGATTCCTTCACGTCAACACTTGGATAATGAGTCCCGGCAAATCAATTAACAACTCTGTCGGCACAACCCCGACATGCTGCCCATTGGGAGGTCATTCTTGTCTCGGAGGAGGAGGATGAACAAGAGCCCACACCACTGGCATCGAAGAAGGTAATAGATTAAGCATTTACAGAAATAAATTCGCCTGCTAATGTGTACATTTACTAGAGGATGCATTCACACTAAGGTAGTGAGCGATTCGTTGCACGGAAAGCTGGAAATCTGTGATATTGTGAGCCCTGGGTGGACAATGTGACAGGCCTCATTGTCGGCGCAGAATACAATGTCCAGACAACTCTTGCAGGCATTCTGGCGATGGTCATGGCGCGTGTGAAGCCTATAGCCATCAATTATGTGATGTTTGTGAATCCCATTGCCATGAATGGAGTGAAGACAGCCCAGATTCATAGTTGGTGGTATGAGGATATCGCCAGGATTGATCCAGCAGAGACAAACTCAGACCCTCCATGTGCCTACATTTCAGTGGTAAATGGATCACCTCAACCATTGTTTTCATTGCTGACATTGTGCATCAGGCTCTCGCAAAGATTACTCACTCCAATTGAGCAATGGCATACAGCTGCAAGACTACAATCGACTGTAGTTACGGATTTCAGACAAAGTCGCAAACAGAGATCCGGAAAATGCTAGCTCGGCTATTTGCCAAGGACAGGTCCACATGCCCCACAAATGTTCATGAGGAAAGTTCAAAGTTCCCTTCCTGTTTAATCATTCTATTGAGAATCAATTTAGGAATGTGAGTTTCGATTTGCAGTGACTGAAATTTTACACTTCATTAACCGGACATACCTCTATGGCATACAACAAATGTGAACGAGAGATAGATCATTAATTGGTAGAATCAATCCAACATTCATTGCCCTCACTATGATGGCCATCGACCATTGTCTGTTGGCCTGGAGAACAGGCCAGATTAGGGTCCTGCCAGGGTTGGGTCCAGGAGGTAGAGCACAATGTAACTACAATGCAAGAAACCTTAATCACGCTGTGAATAATCCATGCACAGATGTAATTCATTGTCTCGATGCAGAAATGTGTTCTTCCTGGCCAGAGGTTCAAGATTGAAGGATAGACAATATCGACAGCATGATTCGCCAAGGGATCCGCTCAACAGGTATAGTCCCAGTGATGGCACAACGTCACAATGATGTGGGCAACCTTGATGAGGACTTCCTTGATTATGTTCTGGAGGAGCTGACAGAGCAGCATGACTATTCTTTCAATCGTCTGAGAAGCTGTGTTGCTGCTACTGAAGCTCGAATGCGATTCTCTGCTGTTCTGCCTATTGGTGGGCCTGCCATCACTGGCAGCAGCCAGCCTGTCCCCAGCAGCAATAGCAACAGCAACGACATCACCAACATCAGCAGTGTTGAGAATACGGGATTAATCGATGAAATTATGATTGTAGAGGGCGCGATGTCGCCTGGAGGCTAGGAATGGTGGCAATGATCAGATTTAGGATTTCCTTTGTGTGCTACATTATTGTAGGTTTTGTCGATATATCATAATAGTAGTAAATGTAATGGAACCTATGGATTACTGAAGTGTGATAGGAAACTGGTCAAATGATGATTGTGATGATGGATAACCCTCCCACAGTGGTTGAACTACTGCAAGCTACTGAATGATCTTGTATCAACAAATTAAAGATCGTGAATTACTTCTGCATGGCAACTACAATTGGTCAAATTAAGCTATGAGGGATCATTGAAAACATGAGCTACAAGCTTGATTAAACGTTCGGAGCATGTACTAACATCATCATGAGGAGATATAGAAGCAGGCGACAGAGATGTATGCCGCGACTGGATGTGAGATATTGGCAAAGGAAGTGTGAACCATTCATCAAGTGCTCATGATCACATTGACAAAAGCAGGTACACCGGTCGCGACACTAGAAAACCACATCGCGACCACTGAATGAATACTCCGGAACTTGGAAGTAATTCCATATCTCATGGCAACTTCGTTTTCATTTTTTTGGGTTTGTGGGTACAATAATGTAAATACATTCACTGACGGAAACTTAGTTTTTGCTGATGTAGAGTTTCAACTGGGAGGTCAACCACATCCCGGGTCTCATGAATCTGGTCGCTGATGGGTTGTTTCGCCACCCAGATTTCCGACAGGAGAGTTGCAATTGGATGACACTGGAAGTTACATTGGCCAGAGCATGGATTAATGACATTAAGGTGGGCATAATTGACAATGAATGGTTTAGGTCTATTGCACATTGCTTGGCCAACCCAAGTTCCACCTCTTTTCCATCCACTCCAGCTACCACGGAACATGAACTATGGGTGTTGGTGCACCTGTTGTTTTTGGAAGTGAATGGCCTACTGTGGTTACGTGGAGATTTCGAACAGAAACAGGTGGAAGACAATGCAAGGGCAAAGAAAATGGACACGGAAGAAGGGCTGGAGATAACCGTAACTGAACAAGAGAAGGAGGATGAACTAAAGGACAAAGAAGGGGTGGAGATAACTGTCAAGGCAAACGACAATGAGGGAGACGGAAATGCAGATAGGAGGGGACAGTTGTGTATTCCAAAGATGATGCAGTGATGAATCCTCCAGGAGGACCATGACACTCCAGCAGGGGGTCACCTCAGTGCTGAACACATCTACGTATGCATGAAAGACCAGTGTTTCTGGAAGGGGATGTGCCGCTATTACCCTGCAATATGTTGCAGCCTGCGACTTGTGCCATCGAACTAACTACCAGAGCAGGAATCCCATTAGCCTCCTAGAACCTCTTCCTATGGCCAAACGCCATTAACAAAGAATCAGCATTGACATTATGACTGACCTGCCACTCTTGGCAAATAGCTAAGACTGCATTGATACATTTGTCAACCACATGACGAGGAGATCACAATGGTGAGTCATCAGGAAAACACCTGATGCCCCAGCCTGGGAATCCTGATTCATCAATGACATCATCCGCCTACATTGGGTACCTCATGAGACTGTATTGGACTGCGAGGCATGCTTGACAGCAGACCACTGCCGAGAAGTTTGAGGGATGTTGCCGACAACCCTACTCATGTATACAGCATTTCATCCAGAAATTGATGGTGTCTCTGAAAACAGAAACAAGACAATCATATGCTATTTGCATGGCATTCCAACTAATGACCAAGACAATTGATATGACTTCCTCCAATTAGTGGAGTGTGCTTACAATTCCTCAGTACACCATTTGAAGAACCAGATGCCTTTTGAACTTGAACTTGTTTAGAAGCCGACATTGCCACTAGACATAATTGCAGACCTCCAACAGCCGCAGGGAAGTGAAATAGCTAAAACCTTACAAGGCCGCAAATTTGTTGAACATTTGCAGAGCATTTTGGTAGTCATCAGGGCTGAGCTGCATGATGCTCATGATACACAGATGGCTGAGGCCATTAAGCCATGAAGTCCAATCCACCTTGCCATCACCACTGGTAAGAAGCTATATTCAGATACAAAAGATTTGCCAATGACATATGCCAATGTCAACCGTATGCAACGCACACTGGTGAATCCAGGCATTGGCATATAAGAGATATTCCGAATATGCGGGGACACCATCAATCTACATTTCCCAGATGATATGATGTTCTACGACACTGTTAAGATCAGCAGGCCCAATGTTGACTCCACGGACAATTGTAGGGCAACCTGGTGGCCGCTGCCTCAGCCAGTATCGACAAGCTTGGTGGGCACAAGGTCTGTCGGCAAATCATTCCCAAATCACCAGCCAAGGCCTGACGGAAGCAGTGGCAAACACAAAGCAAAATGGGACGGTTGGGACCTGAAGGATAACACCTGCTACCCAGAGGAGCATATGGCAAACGGAAAACAGAGGGTGAAGCAGTATTAGAAAGAGATAGGCGGGTGGCCAAAGTCGAAGAGAACGGCATCATGGAAGCATAATTGAGAGTGATGTTTGTTGTTTTGAGTGGGGTGTTTCGTTTCGTCAAGAGGTTTCTCAGAGATAATTGGACAAGGTTGTGATGTAGGTGCACTTCTAAGGTCAAGTTATGATGTGGCTCTGTTACATTAGTGCGACTCTACGGGACAGTCATGTAGTAGTTAGTTTTCGCAAGAGGTCTGCTCAATCATATATATCATTCACTTCCATACATTCAGAGAGGCTATTTGCCCACACCATGATCAAACATGTTTTGATATGGACTGCAAGGTCATAATCATGCAAACATGGACACTATGATCATGTTAACTTAGGGATACACTCCAACCCTGTAATCAACCACATTTGGCAATGCACATGGATAAGAGAAGGGAGCAAACTTGGCAGCATATACAGAGGTGCTAGATCTGAAGGCGATCAAATCAGAGGATGATGCAATGTTTGGTGACGCCTCAATTATTGTTTTACTTGTAATAGTGGGAGTGTGATGAGCTAACTACATTATTGTACTTATACACAGCTGAGTTGTGGCGGTCAATATGTATTGAGGCAGTCCTCAAGGTGAGCCTCTATTTATTTGTCAGGTTACATCAGTGAACTTGTGATGACCTGACATAACTCCTCAGTGGAAGCAGACCGTACTGGTGGTATCCAATATTTAGAGAAATACACTGGAAACTGAGGTTACATTCAGAGGTTCATCTGTAATTCTTCCATATTCCCAACTGTACAATTATTTGGGAACATGAAGTTATGTTACTCCTCTCTGTTACTCCTTATCATAATCTTAAGTTAATACCTAGTACAGCTTCAATCCAAGATTTCCAATCCCTCAACCCAGCCACTATGTTACCTTTTATGTCTTATTTCTTGGGGCATCTTATTGAACTATACTCACCATATTCTCACCATCATGAGTTGAACCATAAATTGAGACTTGATCCCTGTGAATTCTCCTTCCCTATATACCACCTCTGGATTGACCACATGCATTCACATCTCGAACCTTATTCAATTGCTGCCTGCAAGTGCATCTCTGAGTTCACCCTATGATAGCCTCATGGTGCATCTGCAATCTTATGCAGTCATGCCATCCAACTGCATCTGCACAGTGCCTCAATCACAGAATCAAATTATATTTTAAAGTACACATCATTATGTGTTCTAAATTTTCATGATTATGGCTTCTAAGTCAATTTCAAATCCAACTAAATTAGTGCCTCCAAGAGCATCTTTAAGTTTACCCTATAATAGTATCCAAGTTAGTCTCTGAATTCACTCGACCATACTTGCGATGCGCTAACATTCAGATCACTGGATTACACTCACCCAGTACATCACCATATCCATTGAATCACTGCCTTGAAGTAGGTCTCTAAGGTTTCTCAATTACCATGTCCTCATACTCCTCTGACAGCTCTCAAGTACTATCTGCTCCATGAACAACACTATGTATATAGAGTAATTGACTGAGATAGAGAATATGTATCATAATATGAGATAACAAATCATCTTGTAGTTGGTGAACAAATGTCTCAACCAAGACTGATATGATGGATGAAATGGCTGGCGAGAGGACAAAAAATACTGCCTTGGGATCCAAGTATTCAATTTATGGTGCCTCCACAGTCGTGGGCAGATGCCTCAGCTGTGTCTGCAAGCCTTCAGGTAGGTTTTAGCTGTGTTGACATTTAACTATCCTATAAGTCAAATTTCATAGCATCCAGACAGTACCTTCTCAAAGGTGAGTTTATTTGTTGCTCCTGGGCAGTCTGGTAGAGCATCCGAGAGCGCTTTGCATAGCTTCAGTGGTGTTTGGTAGGGTCTGGAGGGACTTCAGTGCAGCGGTGAGGTCAACTGGAGTAACCGAAATGTTTGTGCATAGCTTCCGGTCAATATGTCATTATGCTGATGGAAGCCTGTTGACTGTCAAGACTGGCTGTGATTTATTCACTGCCAGCTGTATATAGTTTGAGAGTGCCAATCACAGATGACTATGGACAATGGATGGCGATAGAATGTGTATTTGGTAGAGATCCAAGGGACGATTGCTATGAGCTGAATGTGTAAGGGTGTACAGGCAGTACAGTATATAGTCAATTTTCACTTGTGTTAATATTAACTTCCACTTGTTGAGATTAAGTGCAATCATTGGTAATGATCAGGAGGGCTAGTACATATACATTGTAGTAATTTATATTGGTATATTCTATGTGGTAAATAGTAGAGACTGAGAATGTGATATTGCTACTGTGGTTATTGAGATTGTGTAAGGTTAAATAGTCCCAAACGATACAATTTATCATTTATTTAAATTGTGCAGAATGGTCTGGCTCAAGTTACATATACTACTCAATGACTATATACAGAGATCACAATCTACTTACGATAAGCATTATATTCCCAGCACTATACATGATTGTAGCAATATGTCACAATCTGTTAAACTTGTTACTGGTACCTGTGTTAAAACTGATTGCAACTGGAATGAACTGGATATATACTATTGATACTGACCTGACTAGAATGCAACATTGAGGATAGTCACATTAATATGATATTTGGTAATGTATAGCATAATTAAAATAAACCCTGATGGTCAGATAGAATAACAACTAAAACTTGCAATTAAGCTGTGATTACAAATAGTGGTCCTCTAACCAAGCAATATACTTGAAGTGGATGGTAGTAGTAATAGTAATCTAAACAGTAGAGCGCCAGAGTACCATAGCTCTGCAAACTAGAAAGAAACAGCTACCAATATATTGCAACAGAAAAATGTGACACTCTCATCATGGGAATATAGTCATTATTCTTACAAAAATCTAGGGGATAATAAGTAGCAACTTTAACTACAACAGATAGGTGAAAACAAATATTGCATCCCAAAAAGCTGTACAGATAGATTATCTCCATGCAGTCGAAAATGCGGTATCAGGTATATATCATTGAAATTCAAGTTCACTGTATAGCTTTGTATAGCACAACTAGTATATATAGAAATTCCAATCCACTTGGAATAGATGTTACATAGTTAGCAGTTTGCATCGTAGCAGCAATATATTGGCATTCCATTTTATATCAATTCAAGTTCTTCGCAGTAGTAATCATGGCAATTGCAATTGACAGAATCGATAATATCAGTATATAGTTCAATCACATACAATTTGGAGTTGAAATAGATTCAGGTGATATCTGCAAGAATTGATGACAGATCAGAAAACAGATAGACTACCAACATACTTAATAATCTGCATAATTGATGCAGTCTTGGGAGTGCACAAGAACTTATGTACAAACTGCTATGGCCAGTGTAGACAGCAATATTAAAAACAAAAACAAAACCTGTGGTGTCAAATGCAATAATACCAATGGAAAACTAGTTACTGAAATTGGCTATGTAAAGCTTCCAAATCAGCTGAGTACATCAGATATGGTAACTGTGTTCTGTAAAAGGGAATTGACTGTCCTGCCTGTAATGGAGAATACAGATGATATTTTGGATACTTGGGGAACCTATATATGAAGTGATTAGATCATCTATAGGATCACACTTTGAGAAATGTAATACAATTAGTGAATGTAGACCAATACATGGTAATGAGTACTAGAGAACAAAATGAAGCAGGTTTGAAAGCAGTAAGATATGTTGGTAGAATGTACATTAGCAGATCAAGTTCAGTCAGAGATAGTCAAACTTAGAAAGCAATTCCCAGCATTGGTAGAAGTGGTACAGATAGTTGTAGCTGACAGTATACTACCTCAACTCTGCAGAATGGGAAATACAACCAGCGCTTTAATATAGATCAAACTTGGTTTCAAGTCTACATTGACATGTGTGCAATGTAGATTGTGGGCAATATCTTTAATCATCTACAGTAGTATTTAGTGGCAGACAGTACACTAGTGCAGTTCTGCAGAATAGAAAATGCAATTAGCTCTTCAATGTAGTCTGAACTAGGTTGCATCTCTACATAGACATGGGTAAAATGTAGATTGTGGGCAATGTTTTTAATTATCTACAGTAGTATTTTGTAGTATTCTGAAGTGGAATTGTATAGTTGGAACTGGTGATTACAGGGGACAGTGGTGCCATACCAGCTATGACAAAGACAATTTCAATATAATCAATATGGGAACAAGGATGAATGCAGTATACATCACTGCAGCTCAATGAGGCTGTAGGTCAGCAACTGGCATTACATCATCTAAATGGCCTACTGTGTCCTAACAGGGGTCACTTCTACTGGAGTTTTAATCAGGGGTTCACCTTGTCAAATACTGCATGTAACTCTTAATATATCTGAGAACTATCTACCATTTACACACAGGGATATATAGCTATCCAAAATGAAGAGTTGCACAGATTGGAACATTGAATATACCCTGATTTCAATTTGACTCTGCAGCAACCCTTGGAAGTATAGATAGGGCAATTGTAGCGAAATCAGATTTCTTATAACTGATTTGGTCAGTAATAAAACTTCTGGAAAGGAACTAAATGAACTACAATATTACAATTCGTTAAATTATGTGTGGCCAATTCTGATATTACCAGATAGGCAGAAGAAAATGCCAAGGGGGCTAATATCTCCAAAATTTATGGCAGAAGCAATACAAAGTGGAATTGTAGTGATTCCCAGACTAGTATACTGTGACTCACAACAAATGAGTTCACATTGAGAAATATCACAGATTGCTGCAGTCTGCCAAATGTCTGAAGGCCTATGATAATACAAATTCAGAGCAAAGTGGCAATAGCAGATATTGCAGTGAATACAGAAAGGGACACAGATTTGTAGAACATGTCAATAAGGACAGAACAGGTTGACTACAAGGGGAGTGTGGAAACTAAGTACCAGTAAGGAGGTTGATTATTGTTAAGATAGTGTAGAAAATACCTAAAGGATATGAATGAGAGCACAGCTCATCTATACAGCTGGAAAATAGTTTCACCTGGCATTAGGAGCAAAGTTGATAGAAGTACCATATATGATAGTCTTATTGTTATGGTGTTTTACTCTGGAGGTGATAATTCAAATCTGCTCAGTTTCAACCTCCAAGTATTATACCTACTCTGGTAGTCAACCAAAGCACAACCAAGAATGATTATACAGAATAAGAGACAGAAACAATGGTCTTGATATATAGCCAGGACAATTTAAGTGTCTATTGTAAGACTGGCAGGATCAAGCTACCATATTCTTGGCCTAATGATGAGCATATGATTTAAAACTGTGGTAACATTCAACTATTGAGTGTATGGTAAGTAAAGACCCTTCTACTGAAATGGTAGGTCTAGATGTAGCCAATGGTACACTTAAAAACTAGAGTTGATTTAATTTACCTCTGCTAGCCAAATGGAACATCATTCTCAGGAATGATTTGTTGCTGGTAGTTGCACTTCATTTCAACCATGACAACAACAAACCATTACTATAGTTGTACTTGTTACCATCTGGGAATGAAGACTGCAGTCAAGGTGTGAGTTGATTCTGAACAATTTGATCACTTGTTGTTTTGTCATCAGGACCACTGGTACATCACCAAACTGAATAGTATGAGTGTATAAATAGATTTTGAAATGTCTGAAGATATCATGATTATGGCTAGATTTCACAGCAAGTCTGTATGCAAACTCTCTGCAATTTTCAAAACTATTATCAAATGTGTATTCTGTATATATATTAAAGTTTTCAGCTGGTATTAGATGTAAACTGGTACCAAGTTGCCAGTTTCAGTAAAATATATTTATATCTTTATGTTATATATATTTGTGTTGATTAAAATACTTAGTAGTTTTGAAATTGTATTGAAGATAGCTATTCAATAATTATTATCATTTTGAGGCCACAAATATATATATCAAAGGATAATGAAAATATACTGTACTTCATGATTATTGCCAGTTCTGTAACAAATAACATATCTTACATTAATAGAAACACTATACCAACTGCCAATATAGGCTGTAGTAAATGATTCAGGAATATCTAACTACAATTGATTTTAACTTCTGTCTTCACTCTATTGCAGCAGGAATCATTATATGATAATAAAGCAAGATCTATTGACTGTTACATACTGGTACATTTAAAAAAAAAAAATCTATTCTCCTTGACATTAAAACAATTCATACAGCAATGACATGTCTACTAATGACACAACTCAAAGCTGTACAATGTTGACTATTATTGGAAGTCTGTTACTTTCTGTGTTTTTTATATATGGATAAGATATAATGAAATAGAATACTGATTGCCTTGACACTTTGATTATGGTACAAGCCAGACCAAGTTTGGAATGTTAGAAGTAGCGGTTGTTTCTGGCTGTTTAGTCTCATGTATTATTGTATCACTTGTAGAATACTCTATATTTAACTTATTTTCTGTATCTTTATCCTGTTCAGTATTTATATCATCCAAAATACCATTCAAGTGGTGCCATATATTAATCTCAGGTGAAACTCTCAACTTCTCTTTCAGTATTACTTTTACTGGCTAGGTAGTCTGCTATGCAAATTTCACAGATATTGAATTGTTGAGTGTTATATTATAAGATATCAACTAGTGATAGTTAAGGTTAATACAAAGACTGTTCTGTTGACTTATCTAGTAGAGTACCAATATATATAAAGTTAGACAAGTTAGCCTTAACTGTCTTCTCCAAGTACAATATATATCACAGGGTTGGTATGTGTTTTTGCAGTATATGTTAAGCTTTCTGAATTTGTCTGAACTTTACTCCAGTGTTATATCTCCTTAATAATTGAAACTTTGGCCATCCAGTAGAGCTTTCGTTTCTGTATTTCTTGTTCGATTCTGCAATTGGATTATTCAAAGTTAAATTCAGTTGGGATATTGTTCGCTGAACAATGCTCTAGGTTGGATGAGATGAACAATCTATCTATTGTCTCGTGGTAAAGTGTGGTACTAGTAGTTTGTGACTACCTGCACCGAATACTATCACAACAAAATGAAAATCTATTCCATTCTTTAATAGCATGTTGAATACTGAAGAAAATGTCTTGCAACACATTAGAGTGATTGGCACATGGTATATTGATTCGCTTCTGTGGATTAAACCAATCTCTATCATAAGGTAATCTAAATAGAGGACCAATCATATGGAATCAAAGAGGTAGTCTCTGAGATTCAGGACAAATTATCTCTACTTGCTAGATAATCCCAGTGTATTGGGAAAATATACTTTGGTCACCATGTGTCTCGAAGTATATAATAGCATTTTTGCCCAGCAGTAATACGATACTTCAAGCTCGAAGTCGATATTGCCCATGCTGCAGCATTCTGGTGGATCTGGAAACGCGGGCACGTAGTGTGCAACCTTATATTGAGACTGTCGATAATGCAGAAAGTAGCTCAAAATTCAGACCACTATCAGCGGAGTACAACAAGTCGCTTTGGAGTAGGCTGGGACAGTCAAATTATACTGAGGGAATACTACAGATACACCATAGATTTGTCATTACTGTACACAATGAAACACATTGAATACTAATATACTCCATTTGCAATCTGAACTGTGAATCTAAATAATAATATTTCTATATCGCCAACATTCAATTTACAAACAATTTCAATATATAGCAGACCATGTCGGCAAGCTCTCAGTTGTACATCTGGGCATGGCAATAAAACAACATAGAAATAAACCTTGGGGCAACAATTGTGTCACCTTAATGATATATATGGAGGACATGGTTGAGTCATCGAACTAATACACTTATTGACCTTAATTATGTAAATGTAGATATATTCTTGGAAGGGTATTTGGGTGAATCATAAGATACAAATTTGGAAGTGACTATAGTGTGAATGTAGAAATGTACACAAAAGCTATAATTGAGAAACTCCATTAATGTCCTTGGAAATTGAGATTGAGCAAAGTAGGCAGGGGTCAATCTGAAAGAGGTTGTTTTGAAGGGAGGGGCAAAGAGTACTAAGACTCAATTTAAGAGTTAGCTTGCAATTATCAAAATGGAATGTGAGTTAGCTTTATTATTTAGCTAGCTGCAGATAATGAATTGGAAGGCAGGCCAGAAGCTGAGGCCACATCCAAGGAAGGCTTTTTAATGATAGGAATGAAAGGAGAAAGGCTAGATATGGAAGGCAGTTGATGGTGGGCAAGTATTGGACTTGGGTGGATACTGCACTTGGCGCTAATTTAGGATTATGGTATGGGGATATAAGAATGGATCACTTACTTTTGGGTTCTCCAGTAGTGGTAAAGATATATATGAGAAAAAGAGAGATGATCTTGAAAATTGGGATTATGTAAAAAGTTAAATACTAATGTGAAAAATATGGGCTATTACCCACCTGGTTGAATTGGAATTTACTTATATTGTTAGGCCTACCTAGCAGATGAGATATCATACCAGGCATAGCAAGAATGGCAAATTAACCACTATGCAAAACTCTCTCTTGTTCAAGTTTTTTATAATTAGCTACCCAAATTTCCCATGTTTATCATCCATCTCTATATTTCATCCAGAAATGTACCATCACTGAACAATTGTTCAGTAAATTATTCCTTGCTATCCCTCGAGGCTAGGATAATGAGTTAATGATTAGTTCAGCATCAATCAAGAATCGAGTGTGTCCCACTTCTAACCTGTTTCTAATTTCTCATCTCTCATCTCTTCTATGTTTGTGTACCATTTTACAGTATACTCTATTCCATTCCAAGATTACAAGTTAGACACTGTCTAGAGTCTCATCTCCCATAGTGTCTCCTTTCTGAGTATTCACCACCAGATGGATTACATTTACGTAAACCTGTAAGTTTGCTTTATGGGGGCCTCAAAGTGCATTTAAATGTTCACCCAATCACTGCCTCCAAGTTAATCTCCAAACTCACTTGGTCAACACCTTCAAAGCATATTCCTTTGCAGATTTGAGTGCCACAGATAAGTTTACATTATTATGGCCTGCAAGCATATCCCAAAACTCATAATTCTAGCTTCTAAGAGTATCTCCAATTGTGTGTTATCACTATACCCTGGGGCATCTCTATGTTCACTTGATTGTGGCCTCCGAGATCACACACATACAGCAACCAACTGCATGTATAAGTTGACTGAAGGCCTGTTATCCAGTGGTCCTCCCACTGCACTTGAGTACTATCAGCAGCCAGATTGACTGCATGTATACTTACTGATTGATTCAGACTGGAAATACATGTCATTTTACAATGTGGCACATGATCTTGTGACTTAAATACCAATGTCGAACAAAGAGACATATAATTCACCAATCATCCTGTAGTTGTGAGGCCTTAGGAATCACTACAGTGAGAATGCAGTACCCAGTTGAATGTTTCCAGCAGATCTGCGCAAAGGTTTCAACAGCTCTGCAAATTAGCAATTCTATAACTTTAATCATGTAGTATCTTGAATACACCTCCACCACTGTAGGTTTTATCAGAACTACATCTTAATTCATTTGCAAAATATGAGAATATTGTGCTTTGTATCCAAGCGGCCTGTGAGCATTTGTAATAACATATAAGTACTGGTGAGGTTGACTGGAGTGTATTGCAGTTTTCCAAGAAGTTTTCTAACAATCTTATATTGTACTAATGTGGTGTATTCAAAATTAGTGTTGTAGCAGTGTATATGTATACAGTGCAATCACTCTATCTAGGTATAGATTTGACAACATTTGGAGATGATAAATTCTTATCATAGCTGGATAAATTTTATTGATAATTTGCACACTGATGTTGAAATGAAATAGTAGTAGCTACAGAGTAGGTGTATTTAGTGGTTGTTTTGGACTAATTGTTGAGTATAGTATGAGCTTTAACTCAGTATTTGCAATACACAATCTTTAGAAATGCATTCATGTAACAGACAGTATAAACACTTCAACCATTAGGATACATATCATTCATTTATCACACATTCTAACTAAAAGTACTATGCTGAACATATGGTGAATTTGGAATGAAGTAGATTGTAGTCATAATTCTGATATGATTAGGGAGCAGTATATTAATACCTTTTGATGTGCAAATTTTAAGGCCAAATACAGCCTCTTTTCCATTGCAGATTCTGATTTGCTAATGTTTGAAAGGAGCCAGTGATGTAATTGAATAAGGTACCGAAAACTGTAAGGGCATTGTAAGTGGTGTTAGTGTACCAGTCAAAGATATAACATATTCAATATTGCATTGGTCACTATCATTCACTGGTAAAACAAGTACATATTTCTTCATTCCGCATTGTTTATCATGAATCATAGTTATGGCAATGAGGATTTCTGATTTATGCATAAGTAAAATATGATAAACTGTACATTTCCTGCTGGAATACTAAAATTGAACTCTACATTATGTTTACTTCGATAATAACTAATACCACAGGTTGTTGACTCAATTAATAGAGTTTGATCAACTTATTTTGATATTGAGAGATTACTGTATTTAATACTGCAATTATTTGCTGCTACATGGAATGTCAATTAGTTGTATCATAGAATTGGTACACCATATAACATTTCAACAATCTAGTTCACACCAGATAGAATGGCGTCTAACTTTGTTATGTATACAATGCCTCATGGTTTTGATATTTGAATGATTAATGTACCTGTACTCTGCTTTCCTCCAAATTGCATAATATACTCAAATGCTTTCAGTGATATTGTATGCTTTCTGATTGATAGGGTTATCATATCAATGCCCTAAAAGGGGTAATATATATGTACCAAGCAATATATGTATTGAGATAGTACTAACCACTCAATTTCCAAGAGTGTAACAGTTAATTATTGTACCCATAACATGCAGTATTAGCAGGTTGCATGATGAACAGTTATGCCTAGCAGCTGGCTGTTGTTATGGTTGAAATGCTAAATAACCTCTTGTATATAATTAGCTAACTATACTCCAGTATATTTACAATTTAAATATTCATCTTTGTCAGCCTAGCTTACAAGTATTAGCACAATCACCCACATTCTGAAAAGCAAGCTAAAGCCTACTAAGAGAGCAGCTACAATCTGTATACAAGAAACAGACAGATACAATAGTCAATTTATTAATTGAAGTTCATTTATTGAGTGTTAAGTTACTCTTTTTTTGTCCACAATTTCATTTCAACTGAGTCAGTTGTCAAAGAGTATTCAGTCTGACAGAGTTAACAGTAAACTATCTTAGTGAACATATAGTCTGCAATATAGCACATTGAAAGACAGCTGTAATTGCAGATTTGATATCATATTTTATGAAATATACATGAAAACAATTTCCACCATTAAGTATTGAATTGTCAGTAACAGCAATTTTGGTATGTTTAACCTGCCACTAGCATTGATATAACTTTATGATTATTGTAAATTGTAGTTTCAATGGAATTGGCTTACTACTATTAGTTTATAACTCAGTTTCTTCTAAAGAACAGTGGGAGTTTGAACATTGCCAGTGGCTACAGTCATTCTAATTATGCATAATTTGGTAAGATTATTTTATTGGACTCAGTTTACTTGAGTCTCAAGGTTGTTTCCAATTGTCATTGTACTATATTCACAATCAGGGACTAGACATTCCTTGGAAATAATGTATACAATATTGGAGCTGAAGTTGTCCATTTTGTTATGCTGTTTGCAAAATCTCCATGTGACTATATATAGTAAGCGCATTCAAAGAGGTGAGTATTTAGTCTTCACATTTAAGGCCATCCACCATATATCAAAATCTGTTTGGTGTGATTATACTATCAAACAATTAATTATAACTCATAAGAACAAATTGGAGCATTTATTTTTCTGGGAAAATCTGTCAGTGTAAGTTGAAGAAGCCATTCAAAAGGAGTTTCAGATTCAATATAAGCTAATGATTAGAACTGGATTGCTTTTGGTAGTTGTTGTTTATGTGATTATATGGTGACATCTCAGTGGAACAACTATGGGTGTTTCCACTAGTAACCATTTGAAAACTCTTGCAATCAAGTACTCCCAAAGCAGTTGGGAATACTACAGGGTGGAATATGATATTCAATTTGGGCTGCTACAATCCAGCTACAAATGAATTTCCACTTTATTCAAATAGTAATACCCAGTTGATAATTGTTGAGATATATTACATTGAAATTGAATAGTGCTGAATTGTTGATAAAGGTATGCAATAGAGACCATAATGTATGACTCAATCCAGTGACCCAACTGTAGGTGAGTATACCTGCAAAAATGCAATGACATGTAGTTGGCACTTAGGTAGATTTACTATACAATATATGAATCTGACAAATTGAATGAGAAAGATATATAATAATATGTAATTGGTAGAGAATAGGGTAGTAATCTTACTATAGACAAGTATCAGATAAATAAGAGTTAACATTCCATAGTGTCAACTAAGTTTCAATAGATTTCAGCATGAGACATTTGACAAATGGGGTGGTATTGTATTGTCACATACTGATTGGTTTATATTGCTGGCATTTATTTACTGAATGGTATGGTATATATAGAATGTAGTCAATCTAAAGGAACATCAACCTGGTATGAATACTTCTGAGTGTGATATTCTGATCCACTGCAGGGTTGCTGCATTATGACATACTTTATCGCCAATATTGCCAGTCTTTTTGCAGTCATCATCCTTATATACATTCAAGATGGCATATTGAATAAAGCGTCAATAGTGCATCAATGCTTTGCATTATGAGAAACATCTCAATAGGGGCATGGCTGTATTGGCCAATGGTAAAAGATCAATATTGCCAGCTGTTAATGGCTATTCTGCATGCTATATTTTTAATAGGAAATAGCAAAGTAAGAATTGCTTACATATATAGTAATGGTCAATATACTATGCTACATAGCTTATACAGACTAGTGCTTATGAGCAAATTCGACAACCCCCCTGTGGTTTTATTCTTTAAGTATAATATTATAGATACGCTGTTGACAATCATTTAAATATTCTGTATTGTGTACACACCTTACTTGATAGGCAATAAATTGGTGGGGTATGATGTATAAATTGATGGATGTGTTTTTGATGATATGTGTTAAGGTAATACAGCTACTCAACTGTGGATAATACTGTGTTAGTACCTACTTTGATATGCTATATTGTAAAAATACCACACTGATTGGTAATTAAAGACAATCAATATTAATTATTTGCACTATGCCAATGCAGTACCACCCAAGAAGTGGAGGTTCTTATCTAGAATCACACATATATCTGATGGATTCTTACTTGGATACACCATGTTGCATATTTATATTGTTGATAATTCAGTCAAGGTAGACTAAATTGTCGACTTGATATTTTCTGGTATCGCAATCAAGCTGCAGATGAATTTCCAGGCGAAAACAGAGTTGATGTCCAGCTAATACAGATATTCATACGCTATCACATCTCTATTACAAAATAAATGCTGTGGCCACCTTATAATCATTCTTGGCATGTGGTATCACCTAGCTGTGGACAATATCCCAAAGCCAGAAAAACAGATGATACTCAGTTGACACTAATATACGAAAGTAGTAGTATAATATTCCATTGACAATTACTATTAATAAGGTTACCCCAATGGCATATACATACTACATCGGTGATATATCTCTGCAGGGTTTAGAAATATCCTGCTGTCAAGTGTTAATAATTTGTCGATCGAAAATATATTCATATCTAACTATTCTGGACTATTGACATATCACAAACACATTTATAGTAGCTATACATACTTTCAAACATGGCTCCATGGTGGATAAATCTAATTATATTTCCAAAGTTTTAAAGTATAATTTGCTGATATTTGTACAGTTTTTTGTGACTTTTTGTTGCATACAGTTAATGGTATCAGATTTACATATATTATACCTTTAATCTCATCTACTCTCATTTCTATACAATCTTATATGCATATTACAGACTTTCTAATAATTGACTCTAGATATATAGAATTTATGTAGATAATAGTGCCACTATAGCCTGAAAGTGATACTGAGTTGTGGTTGCCATTTATATACACATAGTGCTCACACAGACTGCCACTTAAGAAAGAAATATCACATTACTAATGGACTAATGGGGGGTAGATTTTGTGTTATTTGAAAGTCTCTATTTTCATTTAACATTATTGAATCATTCTATAAACTGTTTTAGTACTATGGATTAATTCCATTTGATAAAAAAGAAGTTTTATCGGATCTGAACCATCCCTGAATATGTACAGACGATAATACTTAGTTCAACACTATGAGGTCAACAATGAATGAAATTTGACATGTAGTAATCTAGTTGCAACACTTCGATTTGAAGTGATACACTGACTGTGAGATGAATAAAGATTGTTTGTCCACTGATTATTTGCGTTTGATTACCATTTCTTTATAGAAATGTAATACCTCCAGTCTGATTAGCTTGGAAGATAACATATCATGATACATAGTGTATCAATCAATGTGCTTCAAATGTATGTGTTATATTCAGTTCGAATATATCAACAGCACCAACTGCTGATTTCTGCACAATCTCACTTAGCACCATTTAACTGCCTGTCGATATTGATGCTGCTAGTACTAACTTTGGTGGAACTCTGTTATATGTACTCCAAACATGCCAATAGTGAGAGTGGTAGCTGGTAACTAACTGCATTGGTGGAATATGAACTGCTTGAACCACTTATCTCATCATTTTGTACTACTTGTCACGAGCTCTAATTGTGTATTTGGCTAAATCTAGTGAAGCAGTACTAATCTCGCTGCTTTTTAGTATCTAATTGAAAGAATAGGTAGCTTTTCTGCTAGTCATGTAGTTATACTCTTTATCACATTAATAGAATTCTTATCACAACTCAACTGTTCCTTTACCTTGCTATCTATATCATCTACTTCATTATTGTCTTTGTTGTTTGATATAGTGAAATCATCTATCGTCAGCAACAACGCTAGTTTCCGTCTCAAACACCCAGGTGTTCCGGACGGCTCTGACGGCTCTGACGGAACCTTGTACCCTCTGACGGAGAATTACACGCTACCCGTCACCCAGGCGACGGGTCGCGTTGCATACTTACCACCATTACTTTGCGCCTGGTATACCCACCATCAAAACGACATGTGTGTTACACTCTTCGCAGGGGCTGCAGTTATGCTGTAGCTGTTTACACATCACCTGGCGATGTATATGCCTTGCTTCGGCCGATAGCCACATTTTACCTCTCCGCTAATGCTATAGCTATATATCGGATGCCGCACTCGCCCCATATATGTTTAGCTTTGAGATTGTGTCACATATTGCAATACAGTCTTCGCTTTGGATACATCGCTTGCCGTTGCATTTGCTTTGCCCTTAATATATTTTACAGGTCTGGAATATACAGTCTAATCTTCACACTCTCTAGTACTATGCCCTTAGTCCTCCACATTCTGCGTTGATCCATCATCGGCTTGCGATGCATCGTCGCCAGCCTCGCACTCATACCCGTCGACATCACTGGTTCCCAGGTCAAACCTACTAAGCCCTCAGTCCTCCACATTGTGCGTTGATCCATCATCGGCTTGTGATGCTTCTTCCTCTTCATCTGCATACGCATTGTCGCCATCCTCGCCCTCATACCCGTCGACATCACTGGTTCCCAGGTCAAACCTCTCGAGTTCAGTCACTGGCTGTCGTCGCACGCTGGCGGTGGGGATGGCATCACGCACGTCGTTTTCATCACCATTATCTTGGTGATCCCCGCTGCCCTGTGGCATCCCGAAATGAAGTTTGTCATCCATGCAATTGTTGTCTATCGGGATGGTTGCGGCAGTGCTTCCGATCTCAGGCTCCTCAAGCACCACTTCGGAGGTCAAATAATCAAGAGGAATAGCGTTGTCAACACCCGGTGCTTCCACGCTGATCACCACGGCAGGCGTTGGGTTCTCCGCCTATTGGATCTGATGCTTGACTGTAGCAAGAGTGTTGTTATACACCCTCTGTTGGTAGCTCTCCGGTAGTGTGTTCCAGGTATTGATCAAGAATGCATATGTGTCTGCAATGCCAGGCGAGGATAACAACTTGCAACCCGGTACAGCGCAGCAGGATGTGTTCTTACCACCGTCATTCTTGTAATTGAAGTAGTTCAAGCGATCAGGTCCATCTGCTTTCAGCTTTGACTTGGAAGCTTTCGGATGTACGCCTTTGTTCTTTTGCCACTCCAAGAGAGCATGGCGCAACGCGGTGCAGGGAAACATGATCAGTGGCGAGGGTATACGACCGTTCTTGTCGTCAATCAGGGAATTATGAAATCCATCAGCATACTTTCCGCGGTTCTTCGCCCGATGAGAGAATTTGGTGTAGATAAACCGCGGGATTGCTTCCGCCGAGAAGTAAAGTGGACGCTGGCCATTCGTTAGCAGCTTTCGACACTCTCTGAGTTGGATTTGGACCGCATACACCACCTTCCACACGCTCTGCGAAAGGAAAAAGATACTTATTGTCTGCCAGAACTGAATCAATAAATTCCAAACACTCTGCATTGGAATCAAAGCGGGGGGGATCATATAGCTCTGCTATATTGTCCCTTGCTGATTGAATGAAATGGGATTTAACCGTCTTGACTTGTGGGCGAACCTGGTACCGGTTTGAGCGTGTAATCTCCAACGTGGGCCATTGATTCAGCATACCTCTTTCAAGATCTCCTTTTTGCGTGCCTCAAATGCTATAGACCAAATGTTGTTTTGCTGCATTGCGGTGTTCCAGTACGTCTCTATTATCTACCAGTGTGGGGTTTCAGCTAATGCTTTTGCAACGCGTCGCATTGCATAAGTTACCGTCTCGAAGTCGCTTGCACTCATAAACGGCCCTCCGTTCCACATGTAGAGCTCCAGGTGTCTGCCTGTTGCGAATACAAGCCGCGTCATGTCGGAGTGACCAAATCGATGGATGCTGCGACTGCCGGAGACCACTGATCGAGGTGTAGACACCGCGTGCATTTGCCATTGCCACTGCCTCTGTCTCTGATTCCTTTCTGTAGCTCGAGTTCACAGTGGATGTGGAATGATCGCGCGGGCTTGTGGATTAGGGATGGGGGTAGGCAGGTTTTCAAGACCGCTGAGAGGAGTGGGAGTGCTATCAATGCCGGATGCAGGGCAGGATTCAACGCGACGCGTTGATTCTGTCTGTGAGATTCTGCTGGTTGCTGGTGTGTTATGACTACTTGTACCCGGCATGGCGGTTAGAGTAATGATTGACCGTCGCTGTGTAGCGGACGGGTTGATATTTGCAACACGAGAATTGTTCAGCAAAGATGAGGGGGTGGAGTTCTGACCTTGGATTGTAGAGGATACGGAACTCCCTCCTTGAGAGCAATCCCTCTCCCCAGCCGGTATGGAAACGCGTCTCTTAGCAGGGGGAAGTTGAGAATTCCCCGAAGGCCCACGCTTTTGTTGATCTCGACGACTTCGAACATTTCGTACGACCGGAGACCTGACAGGGTGAGGGCTGTTGGAAGGCATCATCCGATATGCATGTTCGACTTGAAGAAGGGAGGAATACTATCCTCTGCATGCATATGCAACGGCAGGCGAGGTAGACTCTTATCTGAGCGACCATGGACGGATTCGACAAAAAAGGGAGGAGCAGTGTACACCGCTCTAGACTCTAAACCCTGACAATACTCAGGGACGAGATCCCTTCAAAATCATTCAATTATGGGGTTAACATCCATCAAATTGAAATAAGATTAAACTCAGCATTGATATTCACTGTTACAGCAACGTCTGAAGGTCTATTTGCACCGCTTGAGGGGTCTTTATGCCTTCTTGGCGCGACTATCATCGTATTGCACTTGTTCTTGGCACAATACTTCGAACCATCGATTGTCTATCTCTTCAGCTTCCCAGTTGAAATCCCCCTTTGGCAAAGCTGAAAGCATCGCAGAGCGAACAATGACGTATTCTCTATCCTATGGCATCAGTTGCATCTGCTTTTTCCACTGTTAGGCGTTGGTAGCCGTGTTGGATGGTTGCACAGCTGGGAGAACCTGAGAACTACTCAGTTTGCTCCAAGATGCACGAGGTCTGAGCAGTAAAAATGATGTGTGATGCAAACGCAACGCCCGGCATTGTAAACTGCCCTCTCGCCGAGTACTGAATTTCGTCTCGAGGCTTGTCGTTCGTGAGGCGCCTGGTGGTTCTGCAAGATGCAGGCTGGGCCATTTTGTGATCGTTGACCAACAAAACTCACAAGTTGAACCAAGAAATCGCTGGAACTCGAGTATATGTATCCATTCTTCCTGCCTACACCTTCTGTCTCTTTCCTCCCATATTATACACACCGACAGCATCCTGATTGCGACATCACGTGACTTGCACAACACAATGCCTCTCGTTCCAAAATACACCCGATAACCTCACAACTTTGTACTTTCCCTCTGGGCTTCCTTCCGCTACATGCAACTGTATCATTATGCTAACGCTTCGGATGTAGATTCATTTTCGACTCACAGTGATGGCACCACAGGGCAGCAGCAAAGGACAGGGGAAGGCTAGGGCAAAGATGCCGACATCGGTTATAAATCGACACCTGTTGTTGGATCGGGACCGTATAAAGGGATTCATCTCAGAACACATCCGTGGACTCATACTGATATACAAAGTTTGTGGCGTTAAGGACGAGAGGGCATGGGACCTCTTTTATGATATAATCTTTCTTGATCCAGTCACGGCTCACCACTTTTCACAATTCCAGTTGATGTGGCCGCACCGCAGAAGCAGGAGATCGCCGTATCGGGAGTGGTGGGCTGCCTTCCGCTCATATATGAGGCAAATGTTTGACAAAACCCATGACCAAATGAACAATTGGAGCTGGGACAACCTCCGTGCCTTCATGGATCAAGTCGATTGCTCCAATCCGCAGACAACCAGCACAGGGAAGGTTAAACGCACCAGTGAGAGTTTCTCTTGGTCAGGTAGCGATGATCTCAGGGCAAAGATTGAGCCGCGAAGCTGCCGGCAGTACAAACCAGGCGACTTCCTGGCCGTTAGACCACTGAATTGGGATGAGGTAATCGACGAGGATGATGATGATGTGAACTGGGCGGATCCCGGAGCGCCGAGCGGTTGAAGGAGCCGTCCAGGCGATGACAATGACAATGATGACGGCGAGGGTGAGGAGGACACGCAGGGCGGTGAGAAAGGGACTGGGAAAGGGAAGTGAACGAAGCATTGGAAGGGTATAGGGATGACGACTGAGGATGGGAGGGGGAAAGGGAAGGGGAAGGGGAAGGGAAACGGTAAAGGGAAAGGTATTGTTAAACAAACCCCAGGGGGAGGTGATATCTCTCATGCCGTTGCTTTGCAGTTGCAGAAGGAAATGTCTGAGGCAGACCTGGACACGGAGGGCTAACTAGAGTGGGTATATTTAGAGCTGGAAGCATCGCCCGCAGTGTCAATTTCCTCAGATGATGATACCAACCCTACCGAGTTGGACGGCGAATATGACTCAGAGCGTGATTCTGATGTGGATATGTGCATGGAGGATGATGTGGAAGCACCGGACGGCGTTGATTTAGACGGCGATGTGGACATGGAATGGGATGCTGAAGATGAGGACGATGAAGAGGAGGAAGATGAGAAGGAGGAAGAGGAGGTGGATGAGGAGGAGGATGAGGATGAGGATGAGGATGAGGATAATGGCAAAGAACCTCAGACGATTGGCCAGGGAGAGATGGTATATACTTTGGCTGACGATGCTGATACCATGGTAGACGATCAGCCAACCGTGCTACCAGAGCAAGGCCAGGAAATGTGCGAGCATACCCCACGGCCACAACCTGCGGTGCCTGCCCCATGGGCACAAACCCCGGAGCCTCGCCCATGACCACGAACTCCGGGGACTCATACCCTCTGGGTGCTGGAGTATTCGGGGCTTGTGACGCTGCGAAAACCTCCCTCAGCGGCGCAAACTCTGCCAGAAGCTGAGGCAGCCGGAAACACCTCGGATGTAGATGTGGATCTGCAGCTACTCGGCAAATCGGCAGGTGGCGACGGTCTCCCCGATGTCCCTCTCCTGGATGTCCCTCCCCCGGATGCCCCGATCGCCGATGTCCTTCTCGCCGATGACCCTCTCCCTGAGGCGCGCCTGGATGGCTCAGTAGGCGAGGAGTGAACCAGTCCTCGCTTTGTAGAGGAGGCGTGCGTTCAGGTTATGGTCGGGTTTATGTCTTGTGAGTTTCCTTTGCTGTAATCTATTCATCTCAGGCACTGATTAAGGCACGTGTGGAGGTGTTTTGTTCGTTTGGGTTAGGGTTGTGGGCTTGTTCGTTTCCTTTGTTCTAAGCTATTCATCTCAGCCATTGATTATTACATGCGTCGCGAGGTTTTTGGCCTGCTCAGGGTAAATTTTTTATTTGTTCATAGTATTATGGGACATCGCACATGGAGTGTTTTTGCAACTCCTGGCATGTAATGAACCTCCTTGTGATGGTGTTGAGGCTCAATACATCTCTCAAGTATCGTGAGCTTATACCCACACCAGACTGCTCAGGCCCAGCACCAACTTTTGTCCGTTTCTACAGTGAATACTCCACTCCCCGCATGTCGTCGATAATGCCAGAGAACACCCCTTTCTGTTGCCCCGAAATTTCATGCTGAAAGAAGTTCAGCTCAGACAGCTGCCGACGTAAACATATCCAATTACACCATCCGGATCACCTTCAAGCTGCACGCCAGAAGAATCTGACTGTTCGCAGCGCGCCCCAACACGTTGAACCCACTCAGCCTCATGAATTCAACGCTAACAAAGATTCAGTCGAAGACTTGGACGCGTTTCCCTCCTGCGAACACCTGGAAAACATCGCTGACTCGGAGTCTCAACCACCGCCAGCTCCTCTGCCGCGGATGTACACATACCCCAGCACCAGTGCTCCGCTGAGCGATTACATTGCTGAGCCATGGGAACGCGACGCTCAGGGTTTCCTTGAGACGAACCTACAAAAGAATCCATACTACCCATTTGCGACGCGTGAAGAGTACAAATATATCCAGTGTGGGATCCAGAAGAAGGGCATGATGACGTACTATGACAACATGCTGAAGGAAGAAAACACCACTCGGCGTTTCCCAAGCTTCAAAAACGGGGATGGCTTCCAGAAGCTCGTGGCTAGCATGCCAGATGATCTGGCTCTCGGGGAGTGGGAACTACACACTCTCCATGATATGAAATGGAATGACAATCACCAACGCCCTATCAAATACTGGAGTCGAGACATCATCAAAAGCATGAGATTGTTGATGAGGCAGCCAGCGTACGCCGAGCATCTCATCTACGCCCCTCAGCGTTGCTTTAACAGAGATACGCCACCGAAACGCCTGTATACCGAAATGCACACTGCGGACTGGTGGTGGGAGGCACAGGTCAAGAGAGATCCCTGAGTATGATGACGTGCTAACCGACGTTGAGTCAACGCTCTGAGTTGGGGATACACTGGCTCCCTTGATCTTGGTGTCCGATGGAACGCATCTCTCGAATGTGCTTGCGACAAGAGGCAGTGGCCTGTATATATGACAATTGGAAATCTATCGTCGAAGCTCCGCCAGATGCCCTCAACGCACGGCGTCGTAATGGTCACTCTCCTGCCGATTCCGATCAAGAACTGCAATATTCCTCAGAAGCGGCTGGATAAGCAGCGGCAAACAAACCGAGAGGTGCTGAACGTGGTACTCATGCGGGTACTCCACCCTCTCACTTTTAAACAAAATCCCAGCCGCGAGAGCGGGTATTACAACGTTCTCTGTGCAGATGGCAACTTCAGGCGTTGCAAACTGGTTTTAGCAGCATGGCTTGCAGAGTGCCCTGAGTATAGCGACCTACATCATCTCGAGCGACATGTCTGTTTGTGGTGTTAGTGTCCAAAGAACGAACTTGGAGATTATGTCCCTCCTGACAAGCGACACCCCCGGCGGGATCACAACATATATGGCACGCTCAGCGATGCCAACACCATGGCAGCCGATGCCGAACTCTCGTCGCGCCATGTACACCGAGAATTCAATGTGTTTCTACATATTCCCTTTGTCGTGTGCGACCTCCTGAAGCCCGACCTCCTCCATACAATGCGGATCGGCATGCTTGATCACCTCCAGAAGTGGATTTTCCACTTCATGAAGACGCACAAACGGCTCGACATGTACAATGCAATCTGATTATCCGTGCTTGTTCAGGACGACCGCACACCAAAAACTAAGTCATATGAGGAAGTTTCTCAATGGAACGGGAAGGAGATGAAGGAAAAGGGCCGGTACCTGCTTGGAGTTGTAACCCAGTCTCTGCGAGGAGGAAGCCCCGCTCAGCGTCCCATATGCAATCGCGCAATTGAGTGCACACGGGCATTGTTAGAATTCTATATGTATGCTCGATACAAATCTCACGATGATGCAACATTGAGCTACATGGAAGACGCCTTGTGTCGTTTTCACACCTTGAAAGAGGTTTTGTTACTCGTGCGAGCCGGCAAAAAGGCAAAGGCCAAAACCAATGCCCTGAGAACGGAGCTCGTGAAGAAGCGAAAGGTACACAAGGAAACAAATGCTGATACATGGACGCCATCTAAGAAGCAGCGCGAAATGAACGCCTGGCGGCATTATATCATCCACGAGATAGATGTTTACAAGGAGTGGGATGCCGACTTCAACTTTCCGATGATCCACTTGATGTCTCACTGGGTCGAATAGATTCGTCGATACAGAGCATTCCAACAGTATTCTGCCGAAAGACATGAACACGCACATAAAACAAATCTCAAGGACGGTCGGAAAGCCTCCAATCACAATCTCAACTACCTGCCGCAAGTAATCACCTTTCAGCGTCACATTCTCTGCTTCGAAATCAGAGAGCTCAATCTCCAAGCCCTCACTCAGCATTGAGAAAACAGCGCTGCCACCTGCAAAGTCCTCCCTTCCGGCACTGATCTGGCTGCCCCCCTGAGCTCTCAGGGATATGCGAAGCCCGAATTCATGGGACCCCAAAACCGCCGTGATGGAAATCATCCTGACGCTATGATCAACGACTTCAGAGCATTACTCCACAATTCGCAAGACGCAATGCACCGCGTGACAATATACAATGGCACACGGGAGTCTCTCAAGAATACAAGTCGCAACAAGACATATACATCGGATGAACAACTGCACGCAATGGCACTCTGTATTTACCATGGTATTAAGGTTCAAGTTGAGGGTTTGGAAGGTGAATACAGTCCTCAGATTTGTCGATGCACAGGAAGCCAGAGCTGGCGCAGAGGGGTCCGATGGAACGACTGGGTGTGGGTAAAGCAATGCCCAAGGAGATGTTATGGTGCGCTGAATGGGAGTCTCCCATGGCAACTGCAACGACAATTCAGAATCAAGCTCCTGAACAAGGATGGAGCTTTCGTTGAGTACTGGTTAACCCTGATGCTCACCACAATACCTGAAAACTCAGGTAACTTGGATCCCGTCTCGAATTTTGTACAAGTGAGAAAAGCACCGGCAGCAGTTGCTTTGCGAGTTTTCAGCGTGGGAAACATTGTCTGCCGCGTGCACGTCATTGCAGAGATAGCTACTAGTAGTAAGACAGGAGACGTACGGAACGAGTGATGGATTGTCAATACCCACATAGATCTGGCAACTTGGAATGATGTGTATAATTAGTAAAGAGTGAAATGCATTTTGCGCGCAGGTAGAAGGAATGTGAGGAGAGGTTTTTGCAGTGTCACCCATCGCATTGCAATTCTGATGCAAGCGCGTGCCCTATGAACACATTTCTACGTATGGTCACAGTTGGCCTTCAACGCCAGAGTGTTAATTTTACATAGGAGACCGACAGAGCGAGAAGAAACAGTGAACTGCGATGGGAGGGCGATATGCAACAAGACGCGTGGAATTGACGCCGGGTGCGGTGTAAGCCGCCACCGGGGTGGCTATGACGGCTCTGACTGAGCGCGTCCACTCTCACGGAGCCATTCCGCCCGGATGGAATTATTTTTTGCTGATGATGTTGTTTCAAATAATAGTGGATATTATTCCTTCTGTCATTTTGAATGTAGTACTTAGAATTCTCTCCATTTCTGTATTGTACTCCCTCTTCCCTCAGAATCTTAAGTAGTAATTGTCAATGTCACAGCTGCATTTTCTGATCCAGTGCATGGTTCTGATCATAAAAAGGAGTTACCAATAATGAGTGAGTATGGAATTAATGGAAATTTGTTAATGTTGGAAATATGTAAATGATCTAATGTTAGCAGATGGTAGAGGCAAAATAGTATGGGATAATCAGGGAGTTCTCAAATATGTTTAATCTTGAGCCCATGTGGTGTGAGTATGTCAATAAGAATTTGGTTGGTAAAGTGCAAAATTAGGAATGAAAATTTAAACAGTACAATGGAACTGGAATGATGATTTGGAAGTAATGAATAAACTTGGGTGATTCATTTAGTTTTGTTGGTATGTCTAAAATCACTTACTAATAGATTATACAAGGAAAACATGCAATAACAGATGACAATACTAAGATTCCAGAATTGTCACTAGATTCAATATATTATAATGTTGGTCAACAATTCAATTCAACTAATTTCAGATAATTGTATAATATAGATTGCACAATCTAACAATTGGAATGGTGGCAGTACGGGAACTCCATACTTCTTTCTCAGACTGTAACTACGTCTTGTACATATTATTTCTGTATTTTACTTTTTGTGGAAATCTATATTTTAGCTTGGAACTGATTGTGTTAGTCAATTTTTGGAAAATATTGTACCGGCTATATACAATTAGATTTCATTCTGTATTCTTTAGATCACGTTATATAATATATCACCAAGCTGCAATATTATTTGTTTAATTCGCCATCACACAGATATAGAATATAGTGTAATATATTAATGCACTATTCACATTTTGGAATGTATTGTACAATACTTGGACTCAAAGTTTGTATTCAGTTGAGATTATAATTGATAATATACTGTATTAGAAGATGATTGTAGTCAAAAGCAAAGAATATTGAGTACACATTAATAAATTATTTTCTAGATTCTCTATACACTATCAGAATTGAAAACATAGACACTCTATCTCTGTATTCATAAAACTGACTTCAAACACTTTCTAATATACTCCAAAATAGACTCTAATGACTTTCTGGTTCAAGAAATATTATTGTAATTGCAATATGGATTTCATAGTTAGCAGGATACTGTTTAGATTATACAAGAAATTACCATTGTTGATATTCCCTAACTGGATCAAAATGCAAAGCATTTGACATATGTCTTGTATAATAGTTTACTAATGGCTAAGATTCCAAAATCATCTGGAAGTATTAAGGAACTTAAAAATAATCTTATTCATATGCCATTATTGATCATTAATTGCACAATGTTTATAAGTAATACCGATATAACAATTTCATCAAGTCTTACAAACTATAAGTCATTACTTGAGAAACTTTTACTATTGTATCTTGTTGTTCCATTGTATTAAATTGAATGATTTACCACAACTAGCTTATCCAGTACAAATACAATCTGTTATATCCTGATGTTATTAATATCATTTTAGCCTCTCTATTATTAACAATCAACTCATGGTTTCTGCAAACCATATTCTAGATTCAGCAAAAATTCAACTTCTAACTAGTATGCAAGGTTCGTTCAATAGATTGTAATATTGTATTGATATTGAACTGCTATGTCCTCTAGAAATATATAGTGGAATACACATAACTTGGTTGTTACTAACTCTCCCTAGGTAGGAATTGGTTTAATGAATACACAAGATTGAACAGATAGGAATTTTGTTTACACTGTATAAGATGGATTGACTGGGATAGAAGAATGAAGTATCTGAGTGACACTGGTTACTCTCTATGTGATATTTAGTAAAACTGCTAAGTTGTGATATGATGTATATTTAATATAGTCCAATAACGAGTACTGGTGTTTACTGCAATAAGCAATTATTAAACTATAAAAAGCCTAGTGGGTAGAAAAAAAGATACTATTACTTGTATTTGGTAATAGAAAGCTATTTATCAATAATTAGTATCAGATAAGCTCATATAAATATGCCATATTGCCAAATATATTACTGTTACAGTAATAGTAGCTATATTTAATGTATATAGTATCTACTCTCACGCATGACAGATTCATAATTGATATTGTGGCTGCAAAGTATACAGACTAGTTACAATACACAGAGCGTATTACAATTTCAAAGGGTGCCGGTTGAATGATATATAGTTCACAAACCGAGCTAAAATGAAAGATATTATCAATGAACAGACCTTTGAATTTTGACATAACCTTTGATGGACTCAGCTGGGGAGAGTTAATATTTAATTAATTTCCATGTATATTTTATTATAGCTTTGTAAATGTTTAATATGGATACTTCTCTATTGAAGTCTAGAGCTTTCGATTGAGCATCAGTACTATTTAGTAATACCTTGATTAATATGAAGAAATGAAGTATTTATCAATATTGTTGGATACAAAACTTATCCAGAATGGGGCACAATAATACCATCAATTGTAACTAATATCTCAAAACCAGTCCATTAATGAGATAGTTAGGAGAAAATGTCTCTTAGAATATTATTAGATTGATACTGCTCTGTCTGCTGAGACCAAACCACTTTACAGCTTGCTGGAGTTGCAGATATATCAATACTCAGAGTGATTATGTGTTGCAATATTCAGGAGAATATATCTGATAGAAGGGTGGTATTGTAGAGGGTCCAGAGATTGGAACAATACTGTCAGGATATTGTAAGAAGATACTATTGACTCAGTTGTATCTTTAGCAAATAGATATTTAAATAGTATATATTGTATTTATCTTAGTGGTTATCTTTACTTTATCTTTGGTAAAGCTTTTATATAATATTCTTTTCAATTCCAGAACTCATTTGAGGATCTATGAATATAAAGTGGAAGCTTGATGTTTTGCTTTGACAGTAATAGAACAATATGCCATATTTTATATATAATATTGTAAACAATATCCAGATTATACAAATTGCTAATAACAAAACCATATTTAATATTATACCGTTTTTCATCTTTTATATATCAACTAACCGTTTACCAGATTCTATCTTGGTTATTGTTTGATACATTATCCTCTGACCTACCTAGAGAGTCAATATGTTATCAATGGAATAGTATATTTGATTGGAAGTTATTGGGCAAATACTAAAGAACAATTCATTACAACATTAAGTTTACTGAAATTGATAGTACTGTACATAGCATTATGATATTATTAGAATGCTTCTCATCTGTATATGTTCAAAATATATCATAAACTATACCATGTGGACAACTACTCTAGATGCAACTTTGAAATCTATATTATTCAGCAGTTGGTATTTATCAATAAATAAAAGACAATTATTGTCATAACAGATGATTGAATTTTTAGTTCATGGCTATATCAGTTAACACCAGATGATACTTAATCAACTGAAGATAATTGAATGAAAATGTTTATTATGCAACTGAGGTGAATGCAGTCCAGATTCAGTGTATGTTGTTTATAGCAAGATATGATTGTATTCACAGAGCAGATAAATATAGCTAATACTGAATTACTTATCACATTAAAGTTTGTTATTTATTACACAGTATTGGATCTCCGCAATACATGGGTGCAATTGTCACATAGTTTAGTTTGTAAGCATCTGCTTATTACTGAAGATGTAGTGTATCTATTGTATTATTTATATGAATTGCAAGAGTAATGATATTCAAAGACACCAGCTAAATTATTCGCATTATCATCTATATTGTACTTACTATAGCTTGGAAAATATTCTCATCAAAAGAACATATTATTTGCGAAACAACTTAATTCTCATACGTGACATTGACTATTACAGTGTGTTCTTTGTTGATATTGCTTTATGCAATATATATCATTCATAAAACAGAATTGTAAGAGTAGTATACAATTAAATTGAGATATGACTTTTGTTATGTACAATACTATATAGAATATACAGCAGGAGTAGAATAGTCGAGATACAAGTATTTTCAAAATAATTACATGTACCTGAGAGAGTAAACATTACCAATAACTTGACAAAGTCTCTAATTTCATTTCAAAGCTGTATGACTATTTGTATGGAACAATTGTATTTATAATGATAATTGATATACTAGTTCATTAAGTTAGTAAAATATTCAGATTTTGAAAGCAGAAATATTAATTAGTTATCAACATGGCTCTTTCTTCCAACATATACCCATGGGACATTTACAAGATTCTAAACACTGAAAGATAATAGTTATATTTCAGGGATTAAAATAAATTATTGAAGAACTTTGTTGATTATTCATGGGTGCATAACTGTGAATCTAATAGTGAAAAAAAATTAACAATCCAAATCCCATTTTCAATAAATATCTTATCAAGTATTCAGGTATTGCTTTAACCTTGAATAGTCCTGAATTGTACTCCTCTCAATTCAATTATATCACCCTTGGTGCCTAATAGATGGATTATAAGAGATTTTCAAGAATAGCTGAAAATATTTGATAAAAGAATATACTAACAACTTGGCCATGGTTTGTTGAGAGAATACAACATAAACATGAGAAACTTTTGATTTGAACAATTACTTGTGATTACAACACACAAATTAGTATTGACAGCGATATTAGAACTTGAAAATATAGTTGCAGTTAATTTGCAGTAGCAGCATCTGTTCTATTCAATCTTACACAATCTTTTAGTATTGACATGTCAATGTAAGATACTCTGTGAACATATATTGCCATTGCAGTAATACAATAACTGTTAAAATATAAGTCTGCAATAGTGTTCCAGTAACTGGAATATTTTTATCAGTAAATTTCTTGCCTTTATACAGTTACACAATTTCTCAAAGTACAATGGGAAGTATATAAAGTTATTATTTACACAATAATAGCTCAATCTTCACAAGAATATTATTAGTTGACAGCAATTATTCCTTGCAGAATTATAATAACTACATAAAACAATTGATAATGTCATAAATATAACAACAAAAAACAATTAGGTTATCAATACAATTAGTATCATTTAATCATCAGTATGTCTCAGGAGAATTTTTAGTTTCTATCTATCACTACTCGACATATCAGAAAGTAATCGGTTGCATCTTTGCCCCTAAATCTAGCAGACCTCATGCTTAGCACTGTAGCAGCCAATTTGAATGTGTTAAATTGCACCATACCTACTGTAATTCTATTCACAACAAGACTACCATCGGGTCAAATGAGAGCAGAAGAGCCAGACATCAAAATTGTGAGAGGCAGGGTGACCAATTGGCACAGAAACCACATGGAAACTAATTGCAGAAGATTGGTTAGAGTTAAACACCTGGCCGATTACTTTCTGATCCGACAAGTTGCAGGCCATTCAGGTTCAGAAAGCATTCAAAATCTGAATGTTCACAAACATTCGCTACCAAGAACTGAAGCTTTCTGGGAAATGAATCTATTGTACCAGTATCATTTTACTTTGTCTTGTTGTGTCTCTGGAGTGGAAAAGCAGATCTTTCTATATTTGGTGGCAGGTAGACAGTTCAGATATCTCCATTTGTTTTATATGCACTCAATACCGAAGTTTGTAGAAAACCAAAAACTTAGTTGTCTCTGACTACAAGAATTATCAAGTTTGACTTTATCTAACTCTGTAAGAAATCATTCTTTACACATAATTAGATTGCATGCTTACAGCACCAGTTTGTAGATACTCAATTTCTGAATAAGAATAGATAGCAGAACTTAAATGTAGACATTAGCTATATGGAATAAAAGAGACTACAGACTCTCTGCCTCCATACCATTGCTACTGCTTTAATGATCCAGACTTTGCCAAGCTGTATATAACATTCATCATTTCAAATTTCAAATCAATACTATTTTAATCTATTACTTTATCTGTTGTTAATTTGTTAGTACAATAAATTAAACTCCATAGTATAATTGTTTACACTGTTTGTTAATGATCCCTGTGCAATAATAGATTAGACATCAGTAACTTGCATTCACCAAAAACAGGAATTTCAAAAATACATTCACTATTACAGTTAGAAACATGTATTTTGGATCCAATATTTTTCATTAACTACCATGGATGCTCCATTGCTTTGCATTTAGTACCACTGTAGTATGCATATCTAAAACAAATTGTTGCATCTGGGGTATTTATAATGTAGAAGAAATCCCAGGTAATACAACTTGCCTGAACAAAATATTCTGGTATGGAAATATATTTATGCTATCTTGATAATGCAACAAATAAGTAATCTCATATCCGAAGCAATTTTACATGCCGATAATAGCAGCTGTCGCAGTCTACTTAAACGACATTGATTATATTGTTAGCTTGTAGACACACATACATTATAGAAGTATTGGTGAGTTGGGGACAAATGAAAAATTGGTTCATTTGATATATACTACTACAACCGAATTGGCATGTATATCTCAACAATCACATAGAAATATTACCACTATCTTACATTATACATTACATTGCTACCAAGTAACATTATAATAGCACCCTAACAATACTCTCTTTAACATTAATCTGATTTCATTGTATTGGCAATGTGTATGAAACAAGGTTCATAAAACTTAAAATGACAATCAAGACTTGATTGGTATGTAATTCCTGGGAAATTCCACATAGCAAAATATTGGCAGATTAAGTAGGAAGCTGACATACTGAATGTACAATCTGAGACTTGGAAGAGGCAGCTGAGGCAAAATATTCTTGTATACCTATCAGGTGATATACCCAATGTGGGTAGCAGTCATGATACTAATGCAATTTACTAACTGACTGCCTATGGTTGGGATCTTGCTTGTGCCTAAGAGCATTATATTAACTGTAAATAACACACTCTGTCCTTCTCTGTGGCCTTGTAACTATCACTACCTTTCTTCCTACTATTCTAGCTAATTCTCCATCATCTCCTGTCAGCATATCTTCTAATAATCCACCAGCAGGTATCAGGGAGTCCTCTTTCCCTTCACTTTCCCCCTCAGAAACCCACCCTTCATCAACCAGGTTTTCTTCTTCCTCTCTCCCAGCCTTCTGTATATTTGTAACAGCACACTTAACCACGCTATGCAGCTTCACCAAATCACTGGTATCACTTAAACATTTGATCTTTTTACTAGCAGTTGGAGTGTGCTTCCTTTTCTTAGCTTCTGCCCTGGGAGATTTTTCTGCATCCTTTTGCTCTCTCTCTTCCCTGAGCTGCACTACATCTTCCTAGGTTATTACCCTAGCTTTAGTGAGCTGGCAACTGTCCTTAGCTGATGCAGCAGATAGATCATTGGCCTGAGAGTGTAGGTTTGTCAGCATTTGTCCCTCCAGATCTCTATCAGCAAATGTACCCTCTGCACATCTCCCAAGCTGTCTAATAATGTGCTTTAGTTTAAGGGAGAAAGGGGTATTTCACTTTACCAGATGCATAGCAGTACACTGTAGGTGGTTGATGGCACCCAAACTTCATGGGGTGGAGGAATTGGAATCTGCACGCTGTGTGGAGTTTGCTGAGACATAGTGAGTAATCATTTGTGATGTGCAACTCAAAACTCATTGAGCATTGTAAGGCCAGATTTCAGCTGCCACACTGGCACTACAGATATTGTTTGGTGTGTATATACTTCTCCTTGCCTGTGTCACAAGTCTGAGATCAGGTGAAAATTTACTTTAGCTTTATTCTAAAGACTAACTGTAATACTCATATGATTGGCCTTTCAAATTTGCATTATCTCCTTGTCTCATCCAGAGCCGAAGTTCTGAGCTGTATGCTCCCAGCAGTGGACTCAATAAACCAATATCCAGCAGTTGAAGGATGTGTGTTGAATGGGCAGGTAGGCAAAACAGGTGGACACTATTATGCAAATAGTGGTAAAACTCAGAAGTCCCATGGGAGGCATGTCAATCTACAATAAGCAGATGGTGCTCACCATCATGACTGCAAATTAGGTGCAATTAGTAATACAATCATGATGTGGAAAAGAGATGCTTATATATTGCTGTTGCTGTAGTAGTTGAAGTTCTATTCCTCCCACACTAGTTCAAGTTCCTGGTCAGTCCAACCTTTAGGTAACCATACAAATGTTGCTTTCTCCTCCTTTTGAACTGCAGCATGCCATACCATTCAGTGTGCAGAACCTTTACAAATGTACATAGGTGGAAGTAATTGGCCAACTGCTGAAACTATTTGAATAACCATAACAATTTCTTGATAACGATAATAAAAATATTGCCATCTTTTGTTGATAATCACTGTGGCCTTCAGGGTTTGGCGTAGCAGAAATCCTTCCTCTTCCGTATTGTCGATATCCTGCAGTTTAATTATCAGCTCTCTCATAAGCTTTCCAAACTATTTCAGTTAGTATCAAGTTCAATTGTAATTGAGTACAATTCCCTTGCAAAACTAATCATTAATAAATGCAGAATCACTTGCATTGGCTCTTTGACAGTCCAAATCCTAACAAAAGCTCACCACTATTTCAGGATGATGGTTCAGAAAGCGTGTACCCGAATGTTTTCCCACTTCTTGCCGTTTGGAGACTTGTAACATCGATTATTCAAATCACTTTATACTTCGCAGATTAACTGGATTGCCATTGTTGTCTAAGGCATGGCAAAACAAATACTCAATTTCTCCTCCTAGTTTGTCAGAAGCTGTTGGTCTTGGTGAGGCTCCAAGGCAGATTGTATATCTTGCAGGTGATCAGAGAGTATAGAATATGGTGAACCCTAAGTAGGTGCAGCAGATATAATTGAAGATTCAATAGCAGCACATAACTCTGTTTTTGCAAGAAGAATGAACTTTTCATGCTCAGAGTCTGACTTCCAGACCTTTACAGGACCCATGCTAGAGTTGGGGTTTGAAAAGTTGATGTTCAAGGGTAAAAAGGTTGGATTGAGCGTTCAGGCAAGTAATCAGCCTAGTTAGTCAAAACACTGTCATGTTCAGTTACCCTGTCATATATGTTTGTGTAATCAGATTTCTGTTGTACCATTTCTCCAAGTATCAAAACTAGATAATACACTACATATAGTTACATAGAATGGGAATACCCATATCAGATCTAGATATTTGGTACTGTGACTAGATACTAGTTAAAGTCTTTCTTGGGCTTGACTAAAATAGGAAGTGGATAAGATAAATTACTACCATGGAGGATCTCTGGGTAGAATACATTAAGGCAGCAGCAGAAAGGATAATCTGAAATAGTAATCTTAATGTTGTTGTGGAATGACTCTGTGGAAGAAATGATAGCAAAAGGAACAATATAGCTGATATTGGTAGAGGAGACATACTAAGATGCAATATATAAAACAGTACTTAATATGAAGATCACAATGAACAACAGGAAGTGATAAAGTTTGAGGCAGATCAATAACAATTGAAGATAAAGTATGTCCGAAGATCAAAGTCGTTGTATAGAAGCAGACAACTATGGTAGGTAATGATATCACCTGCACAACCATCAAATAGAGATGGTGATTGGTGTGTAGTGTTCACAAGGGCTCCGGGGAACATGCCAGCAGTCCGCGTTCAGATGGCAAACACAGTTTGGTTTTGTCCCGGGCCTGTTCAATACCCGACCCACTGCCTCTTGGCGGGGCAAACCCCTATCCGTTGTCATCAACCCGTGGCTTTCACCGAGATTGGCTAGTCCTGTTGGTTCCAATCTCTGGGTCTGCTTGGCGGGTTTTTCTTTTTATGGTCGCATTCAGATATCCCACTGATAATCGCTAAATATTGACTCTGGTATGTCATTGTCTTGTTTTGATGTATTGGCCACCTTAATAATCAAAAAGAAGAGAGCCTTGCTCCCTACCCCATCCTAAAAATGAGCATCAACGCAGCGTCAATGAATTTTGGTCTTGAATTTTGGGTAATCTGAGTGGCGATTGGTTGCAAACATTCATGAATGAGGTCTAGGACACCCTTATTGGCAAAAGAGAAAGCAACATGCTCCCCACCCCATTCTGAAAATGATCGTCAACTGAGTGTCAACAATTTTTGGTCCTGTAGGTCAGGTAATCAATAAGAGACTTGGTTGCTGTGATGAAGAGAGAAACTATTGGCCGCCTTGATGGGCAAAAATGCTACCAACAACATTGCTACTATCTCCTAAAGATGAGTGTCAACGGAGCGTCAACGATTTTTGGTCTTGTAAGGGAGGTAATCAATATGTGGTTTGGTTATTGTTATACATAATCAAAGTATTGGCCACCTTTATGGGTCACAGAGAGAGCGAGACACTCCCTGCCCCATCTTGATAATGAGTGTCAATGGAGTGTCAAAGATTTTTGGCCTTGCATCATGATAAATCAAAGAGCAATGTGGCCAATATTGTCTATGTACAAAGTTTTGACCGTTTTTATAGGCCAAAACGCCCATGGATACTTAGTTGCACCTTCGTAGATAGAATCAGTTGTGACTCTCTGGTAGGCTGTCACAAGATTGTCGCTTGCGTATCTGCCAATCAAGACCTGCCAATTCCTTGTATATAGATGTCCGCAATTAAGCACCACTTAGATTACCCAAGATGCAAGACCAAAAATTGTTGATGCTACGTTGACGCTAATGTTCAAGATGGGGCAGGGAGCGTGTCGCTTTCTCTTTTGCCGGGAAAGGCGGCCAATACTTTGATGATGTATAACAACGACCAAATGACTATTTAATAACCTGACTTACGAAACCAAAAATCGTTGACGCTCCGTTGATGCTCATTTTGCCACAGGCGTATCTGCACTATGCAACCATTTTATTTGGCATACTGTATCTTTCATGGTGTTTTGGCAGCCTTTCTATCGTCTTCATGTACTTTAATAATACATATAAATATGCCCTTTGAAATATACTTTAAAGTGTCTGCTAATTGTAGATAATAATACACTCAAAAATTCCGTTTCTGTCTATCAATGCTCATCACTACTTGATGATTCGCTCAATAGGCCACTCTCATCTGCACAATGGATGTCAGCTGCATTACCATGCAGCAGATACTGTACTAACCAGGGGATGTTCATTCATCAGTCAGCAAATCTGGAATAAAATCTTTATCGCGCTTGCTATCCTTGACAGATGCATCAAGATTGACAAAGTGAGTGTTGGGAAGAGCAGTAGGTATATGAACATACCCTGGTGGCACAGCATCGGTTAGGGAACGTTGAGCTCCCTCATCGAAACCGGTTGGCACAGGTAGTGTTCTGGGAGGAGGTGGCATCGGGTCTGGAGTTGGCTGTCTGCATCGGTCTGGTAGAGATTCACCCGTTCCTTTGAGCCTCCAGCATGTCTGGGGATTCATTGGCGTGCCACTTTGGCAGGGAAGGCAGCCGTGAGTTTGAGTCTCACCAACCAGACCTGAGTGTGTTTCTATCGCAGCCTTCACTGTTCAATCCCCACGAAAGTCAACTGCCCACATCTTCTGATCCTACACTTCGGCTCCAGGGTACGTGAACAGTCTTTCATTTTCTCTACTGCAGTGGGCAAAAACCCTCCTTTGGCCATTTTGGCCATATTCAAGGCAAGGTGCATGTTGGACTGTTCTAGCTTTACCCAACCTCCTTGCCTTGCCATAGTTGCAGACATGTTGAAAACCTACAAGTCATTAGTTGTTGCTTCTAAAAATGTGATTTGGCTATTACCTCTACAATTTACACATCCGTAGCCTCCTCTAAGTTGTTTCAATCCTGTTTCTTCCGCTGGTGGTGACGGTTTGCACAAAATTCAGCAGCAAAATTCCCAGAACAGACTTCATCGTGATGTTTGATTTCGAGGAATGTGCTGACAAATGCGTTGGTCGACCATGGAGCTTCCCCACTATGGGCAGCTATAAATTGGTCACATAGCTCTCTACATATACCAGGTGTATGTTATATTGTTAGTTGACTGCCATCTTCCTCGATATGGATTTACTCACAACCAACTACATGATTATTCTTGATCTTGCTGCTCCCGGTTTAATGGACCGTTGTTAAATCTGCATCCTGGGTCATATTTCCGGTGGATAAGTTGGCACTGTCACAGTGGATTAACTGGTGTCTTCGTTGTTGCTGAGTCCCAGCTGGTGGCTCATTAGATGAAGCCCTTGTCGGTCGGCTCGCTCTGGATCCCTTCACACCTTGCTGAGGTGCTTGTAGAACCATGATCTGCTAGCGTCAAGAGGAGTGGAAGATGATAATGAAAAAAAGTGGGAAGTCGTGAGGACTATATAGTTAGCTTCAAATCACAATGGAATGCATAACAGGCAGTTTCCACATTCTACTGATGATGAATCCTACTGCGTGTAGCTGCTGTCACGGCACATCAGGCGAGTGACGTTAGGAGATGTACAAAGGTATAGGTTCAGGAAGGAAGTGGTGTTACGGAAACATGGACGTTGGGAGACGTGCAGAGCAGTGTGTAGTGATAGCAGTATACTCTGTGATTATAAGGAAGTGGTCTGAGGGGTTGTGACGTTGGGTGATGTGGCATGCTATTGTTGATAAGGAATTGTGTTGGTGGGGTGTAAGATCACTGTTGGATATTCAGATGGTACATCGAGGCATGAGGGATAGTTCGATGGTGGTATATACAGTGTATATAAAGAGAGGTTGTTGCATGTTGGAGGATTTCCTTTTCTTCTCTCTTTACTCATTCTCTTGTATAGCAAAGGAAGTTATGACATTGAAACAGCTCTGATTCTTGGATTTTGCTGACTCCCTCATTACGAACTTCGAGTACCATGTTCCGATTATGATATCACATAATTGTTCCTGACCTCACCTACGACCGAACCCTCCAGTTACAGCTGCAGGTTGCAGGGGTTACCAAACGTCCCACGATTTGATGTAAGTCGGTCCATTCTTGTGTATTTGTTGTCAGGGATACATAGAGGTGAGCAGCTGCCGAAATCTCATGTTTGTAAGATATAAAAAGGAAATTCTTCGCTGGAAAGGACATCTGGTGATGTCTGTGTCATGACATCCCCAGGATCTTACATGAAACAGATGCTAACCACCAAGTCATATTGTACAGTTAGCATTACTATTCCCAATGTAGTGATGGTCAAAATGCAGATTTTGCTCTGTTCAAGTTGATCAAACGTACCAACCATAACATAAAAGATGCAGCTTGCCTCCATGTTGTCCATCTGTTGCAACATCCAACATCTCGCCCAACGACAAAGTTAACACAAAACAGAATGGTCCATGCTCCAAAAAGGAAGCTTTCGCCACTTCCGGCGGGCAAATATGGCAAACCAATCACGCGATCCATATGAAGATATCATCAAGTCAATGAAGGCAAGAGTGGCTTGCACGCAGAGCGGGTTCGAGCCCTTGGAGAATTGAGCAGCGCACGATCTAAAGAGCTGCTTGTGGTGGACAACAGACACGCAACTCACTTTTAAGCAAAGAAGCGATAGACAAATAGACTGAGGATTATGTGGATAGAGAAACGGCTGTGGTAAGAAAGCGAGTTGAAGATGCAGAGACAGCGATTGTGCCAAAGCAGGAAGATATGAGAAATGCAGAAACAGCGGGATTGACAACCAGAAAGCATGACGAAACATTGGAGGAGATGATGTATGCTTTTGGGGACGGTGTGAGTGATGTTGCAAGTTTCATCATTGAGGAGGATGGGGAAGATGAGGCAGATGATGAAGAAGATACAGAGTTGGGTAAGGTGAGCGAAGATGACGAACCTGGCTGGGTGATGGGCACAATCACCAATACGGTACCGCAGCACATGGAGAGTTTTCGGCAGCAGCGGATGAGGCTGAATGAATTTAGGAAACCAGGATTGGGGTATGCGGCCGACAATGTCGGTGAGTGTAATAAGAAGCATCGGATAGCCGAGTTGAAGGTTCCAGCAGTTGTTACGCCACAAATGGAATTGGTAGCAACCACACCTGCACCGAAATCATTTGGAGAGCGTATGGAGACTCTTGATATCGTCCCCGGATATTCGCAGATGCCGCAAAGGGAATCTCCTCCCAGATGCAGTCAGATGAGGCTAGGTTCCGGGAAACCACAGTCACACGAACGCATAGTAGCTTTCCAGCTGAACACCGCACCCAATTCGTTACATATTAAGAAATCGAAGCCTGTTCAACCCATAAGCTTTAACCGCTGCATATGGTCTCCCTAGCTGATAACCATACAGGAATGGGATTTGGACGAAGAAATAGTGACTGCGCATCCGTCACTGGAAGAATTGATACGCAAATTGCGATTTTGGAAGACGTATCTCTTTGAACAGCATTTGGTGTATCTATTTTGTGGTGTTCGCAACAGGTCCGGGTAACATGCATGCTGGCCGGGTCTGGACCACAAAAACGGGTTGGTTCAATTCCAGACCCATCTAAAAACCTGACCAGCTGCTTCTTGGTAGGACAATCTCTGACGCATACCCGTCAGCCCATGGGTTTTGACGGGTTTGGCTTGACCCGTTGGTTCCGAACTCATGTTCTGGTTATCAGGTATTCTATTCATGGTCACATTCAGATATCCTACATCCAATCGTAAGATATTGACATTGGTATGTCATCGTCTTTTTTGGATGTATTGGCTGCCTTTATAACCAAAAGCAGGAGAGATATGCTCCCTGCTCCATCCTGAAAATGAGAGTCAACAGAGCGTCAAGAATCTTTGGTGTTGCATCTTGGGTAATCTGAGTGGCGATTGGTTGCAGACATTCATAAAGGAGGTATAGGCCTCCATTATAGGCAAAAGGGAAAGGGACACACTCCCTGCTCCATTCTGAAAATCAGTGTCAACATGGTGTCAATGATTTTTGGTCTTGTAAGTCAGGTAGTTAATCAGAGACTTGGTCATTGTATTGCATAATGATCGTATCGGCCACCTTAACGGGTAAAATCATTAGTTACAACATCACTACTATCTTCTAACAATTAGCGTCAATGTAGCATCAAAGATTTTTTCCCTTCTGAGTCAGGTAATTAATGAGTGTTTTGGTCATTGTTATACATAATCATATGATTCACCACCATTATAGGCCAAACAGCCATTTTATTGTGTTCATGTACTTTTTCCTTTATCACTAGATTGTTGTTCAATTATGCATATAAATATATCGTTTAATATATACTTTGAAGCGTCCGCTAATTGTAGAAAATAATAATACTCAAAAAATCCCATTTCTTTCAATGAATGCTCATCATCACTGTCAGGTTCGCTCAATAGGCTGCTCTTGTCTGCAACATGGATGTCAGCTGCATCACCACGCAGCAGATAGTGTACTAACCAGTGGATGTTCCTTCATCAGTCAGCAGATCTGGAATACAATCTTTATTGTTCTTGCGATCCTTGGCATATGCATCAAGAATGAAAAAATGAGCATTGGGAAGAGGAGCATGTATATACACATTTCTAGGTGGCACACATTCGATTTGGGAACTTTGAGCTGCATCATTGTCACCGGGCGGCACAGGTGGCGATCTGGGCAGATGTGGCGCCGGGTTTGGAGGAGGTGCAACTGTTTCTCAATGCCTCCATTGTGTCTGCGGATTGTTTGCTGTGCCATTTTAGCACAGAAGGCAGCTGTCAGTCTGATTTTCGCGAACCATTGCCAGGTGTCATTCCATTGCAGCCTTACATTTCGATGCCTGGGAAACTCGACGTTGGGCTTCTTCTCTGCTCGGACTTCAGTGCAACGTGTCTTGATCATGAGTTGCGTTTTTTTTATTGCGGCTCGCGAAGACCCTTGTTTCGCCATTTCTGCCATATTCAAGGCACGGCTCATGTCAGACTGTTCTAGCTGCACCTGACCTCCTTGCCTTGCCATACTTGCAGACATGTTGAAAACCTACAAGAAATTAGCTGCTGCTTCTGATGTGAGATTCAGCTATTACCTCAACCATATACGACTCCGTAGCCTCATCTAAAGTGATAAAAGCCTGTTTCGTCCGCTCACTGGGACGCTTATCAGAAAATCATACAGGGAAATACCAGGACTGACAGCCCCACGATGTTTGAATGCGTGGACTGTTTGGTCAAATGCCTTGGTTGACCATGGAGCTTTCTCATTACAGGCAGCGATTAATTGGTTACCTAGCTCTCTATGTAAACCAGCTTTACATTACACTGTTATTTAACGGCCATCTACCATGATACAAATACACTTGCATTCGATGGCATACTGCTTTTTATTCTTGCAGCTTCCGGATAAACGGATGGTTTTCAACTGCGCATCCCGGGTCGTATTGATGGTCGCTGGATTTGCAGGGTGGCGGTGTACCAAGTTGTGTTTGTGTTGCTGCTGTGTCACAGCCAGCGATGAATTAGCTAAAGTACCTGTCGTTCGGCTCGATTCGTCTACGCTTGCACCTGGCCAATGTGCTTGGGGAACCATGACTTGCTGTTGTGGACAAGGTGAGGACGATGATAACGAAAAGAAGTGGGAAGTCTTGAGGAATATATACTTAGCTTCAAGTCAGAATGGAATGAGTGGCAGCCAACTTGCGCATTCTACTCAAGAGAAATGGAACAGCATGTACCTGTGGGTCGCGGATGTTCCTAAGTGTCCCGCATTTTGCAGTAAGTCGGTCCGATGTTATTTGTTCGTTGCCAGGGATACATTATTGTGAATAACTGCTGAAATCTCATGTTTGATTGATATAAAAAGGACTCTCTTCGACGGAAAGGATGTCTGGTGATGTCTGTGTCAAGACATCCCCAGGATCTTACATGGAACAGATGGTAACCACCAAGATATGTTATACGGTTTGCAGTACTATTTCTAATGTCGTGACAGTCATACCGCAGATTTTGCTTTGTTCAAGTTGATCAAACGTACCAACCTTGACATAACTGACACAGCTTGCCTCGAGGTGGTCCATATCATGCATCATCCACCATCTTGCACAACAACAAAGTCAACTCACGATACAATGGTCAAAGCAGCGAAATAGTACCTTTCTCAACTCTCACTGGCCAAATCCGGCATATGGACCCAGCTCTCCACACGACGAAATCATCATGCGAATGAAGGCAAGAGTGGCTTAGATGATGAAAGGGTTCGAGCATTGGGAGCATTGAATAGCTTGTGATCGAAACAGAAGCTTTCTGCGGAGGAACGAGGTGAAACCCAGCTTTTGAGCAATGAAGATAATGCGAAATGGATTGGGGATCATGTGGATCAAAAGACTGCTGTGGCCAGAATGCGAGTTCAAGACGCAGAGACAGCAATCATGCAAGAGCAGGAAGTTATGACAAATGCTGAAAAATGGGGATAGACAACCAGAAAGCCTGACAGAACATTCAAGGAGATGTTGTATGCTATCGGAGTCAGTCTGAGCGATATTGCATGTTCCAACAATGAGGACGATGGGGAAGATGAGGCAGATGATGATGAAGATACAGAGCAAGGCAAGGTGAGCGAAGATGACGAACCTGGCTGGGTGATGGGCACAATGTCCAAAATGGTACCGCAATGCATGGAGTGATTTCAGCAGATGCATGAGGCATGACTAACTGACGCGACAGGGATGGGGGGACGCGGCCGACTACTTCCATGACAGTGATATGATGTATCGCACAGAAGAATTCAAGGTTCCGGATGTTGTCAACCCCCAAACAGATACAACTGCAGCCACACCATCACCAATGACATTTGGAGAGCTTATGCAGACTCATCATATCGTCACCAGACAATCGCGAATCCCGCAAGGCACTTCTCGACCAGGACGTAGTCTAATGTCGCTGGGTCCTGGGAAACCACAGTCATACAAACAGATGACATCTCTCCTGCCGGACTCAGCGGCCAATTCATCACCGAATAACAATGTGAAGCCTGTTGAACCCGCAAGCGTTTACCACTGCATGGAGCGTACCTAGCATTGTACCACAAAAGAGGTATTCGGACGAAGATATGGCGAGCGCTCCTACGTCGACAGTGGCATAGATAGCCAAATACTTAGATTTGAGAATGAATCTCGGTGATAAGCGATTTGTGTACCTATTTTGCTACGAGTCAGCATGTTCTGGATATCAGTGACCAAATTGTGAGACATGATAATTTTTCAGTGCATGTGCAAGGGTTGTGCAGGCCATGCGAAAGTTCTAAACTCCAAATCAAGATGATCGATGACCAACAAACTGGATATCATCCTGCCTGTTACACTTAAGTGTGAAAGCAAAACATAAATCAGAGATGTAATTTACTAACAAAATTCAGGTCAGTGATGCAATACGACTCATAGAAGGAGCAGTCAATGCGCAACACGAAACTGGATGAATGAGAGCCGCCACACTGAATCGATTCATGCATTCAACTGAATAACTCTCTGCTCCAACCTGCTTCACATAGTTGAGATTTTGAAAATTGGTTGTGGTAAGTCCTGGAAATCAAAGAGACAGAGCTGGATATGCAAAAGTGAGGAAGTCAGGCCATATCTGTCAAAAACTAGAGGATGAATCTATATGGCGTAGATTGCCGGCCAAATGCGCCGAAACGTGATGGGCCTACATTATTCATCGCACAAATCATGTGTATAGTGGTTGATCAGAAACTGTGAGGCTTTGAAGCTTTTGAATGCAAATAATTATGCATAGAAACTATGTCTTGGCAGTCAATAATGACTGTCTGCATTATGCATACAATTGTTGAGCATCCAATGACTAATAGTATGTCTTCAAGGTGAGGTTCAACTGAGCATCAACAATTGTAAGTCATACCCCTTCATCAATCAACGGGCTGCATAGTCAGCTCCTTGCAATGATGACATATTGGCCATATTTATAGGTAAAAAAGAATGCTACAGGCTGGTTGCCACATCCTAGAAATGAGCGTCAACGGATTGTCAACGATGTTTGGTCTTGCATCTTGGATAATCACAGGGCTGTGCAATGGCATTACCACATTATCACAGTATTCCCCACCCTTGTGGGCAGAAATCCTAGTGACAATATCGCTACAACCTCCTAAATATGAGTGTCCATGGAGCCTCAACAATTTTTGGTCTTGCATCTTGGCCAATCTGTGTGTGGCATATTGGGAATAATTAATATATGAAGTAATGGTGGCCTTTTCAACGGTTACAGCGCATGATACATCCGTTACCCCATCATGACGATTAGTGTCAACCGAGCATCAACAATTGTTTGATTTCCATATTCAGTAATCATGGCATTGTGTGGATATATGTGTTCTTAACAGAGCTATTGACTGCTTCTATTGGCAAAAATACAACATAGTACAGGAAAAACACCGATTCCAAAATCATCGATTTCACACACTGCAAAACATGCAAAGACAGATTATTGGCTGGTGAATACACCATTTGTTAAGATACTATTATCAAACAGCAAAAACAGGAGCATTATATGAATGTTCAGATGGACCCGCTGGGCAACATGCTGACAACCCGCCGAATTCAGATGTGTTGGGGCATTGCCATCAAACTGTACCCGAATTGACAGTTCATGTGTATTGACAGCCCGGACCGCCAATTGGGCAATGGTCCGGGTCTGACCTGCACCCAGTCCTGAACTGACGGTCCGGAACGGTTGCTAACAATACTCTTTTGCTATGTGCAATCTTTGTGTTGGTTTCAGTGACCAAATTGTAAGACATGACAATTCGTCTGTACATGTGCAAGGGTTGTACAGGCCACACGAACGTTCTAGACTCCAAATCAAGGCGATAGATAATAACACAGTTGATATTGTGTTTCCTGTTACTGCTAATTGAGAAAGCAAAATCTAAATCAGAGACAAAATGCATAATCTAACGTCTATGCAACTGTGATAACCCATAATCAGGTGATCGGCCGCCATTATGGGCAAAAATGCTACTGATGTTATGCCCACAACATCCTGAAAATGATCATCAACGGAGCTTCAATGACTTTTGGTTTTGCATCCTGGATGATCTAATGGCTATGCAACAGTGTTAACCCATAATCATGCTATCAGCCACCTTTATGCGCAAAAATGCTAGTGATGATATGGCTACTACCTCTTCACAATGAGAGTCAACAGAGCGTTAACGATTTTTGGTCGGGCATCTTGGATAATCAGATTGCTATGCAACCATGTTAACCCACAATCATAGTATCGGCCACCTTTCTGGGTAAAAATGCTACTGACAATATCGCTGCAACCTCCTAAAAATGAGTGTCAACAGAGCATCAACGATTTTTGGTCTTGCATCTTGGATGATCGAATGGCCAAGCACCAGTGTTGATCCATGATCGAACTATTGGCCGCCTGTGTAGGCCAAAATGCTAGTGACGGTATCACAACCGCCTCATAGAAATGACTGTCAACAGAGTGTCAACCATTTTTGGCCTTGCATCATGGATAATCAAGTGGCGATGCAACAATGTTAACCCATAATCATAGTATCAGCCGCCTTTGTGGTCTAAAATGCTACTGACGATATCGCTACTACCTCCTAACAATTCATGTCAACAAAGCATCAACTGTTTTTGGTCTTGCATCATGAATGATCAAATCGCAATGCAATGGCGTTGAACCATAATGGAATCATCGGCCAACTATATGGGCCCAAATGCTATTGGCGGTATAGTGACCACCTCCTAGAAATAAACACCAACGGAGCATGAACAGTTTTTGTCGAGGCTCAGTAAGCTACACAGCAACAAACTGCACTGGGTTGTTCCTGAATGGAGTTACCAATGGTCAGTCTTTGCAATATGTCTTTGTATTCCACTTCACAAATATGGATGCAATGTCTCACTGGTCTGATATTTTTCTTGCTTGTAGCTCCAGAGTCAATATTCAAGAACCAGCTTCCTACTTTACTGTAATGATAATTTTGTCAGTCTCGCAAATCGAATTACCCAGCTTTCAAATTCCTACCGCGATGTTGGATTCAAAATCTCTAAATATGTCGATGTTGAAGGTTATGATATCCTACAAAATTGCACATATCTTTATTCGCAATTTGAGCGACCTTACTTTGCAAAAATGTATGATGCTTGGTGGGCTTCAATGAATGTAGGCTCGAAGCGGCCTATTGCTTGGATTAATTCTAAGCATGTGCAGTGCTCCCGATTCTATTTACACTGTGAAATGGAGGAGAATGGCTGCCCTGGCATCATAGGTATCGTCTGTCATTAAGTTCTTCGCCATCCATCGAAACATGGGACCAGCTCAATGGGGAAACACTTGCGGCCAAAATCGCATGTCGCAAAGTTAAACGAATTCACAGAGTCGTTAGTTACCAAATTCACTAGTTCAAAAGTTGATGAAACAGCTTTTGCAATACTGAAGTGACAAGGAAGTTGAGAAATTACAATAGTAAGTGTGTAAAGCAATTTCATATTTCATGTGTACGTTGCATGTATATTAACTGAATCGACAGACCAACCGCTCCAAACTTGCAATGAAGGACTTTCAAACTGCCAAATCTCACCAACACACCTGGAATTGGTACCTCATGTTAGGAATTGTTTCGGCTTACATTGCATAAAACGCTCTATCAGACCTCGAGCTACGACGGTCATATAATGCATTAAGATGCAAGTTGGGCCTACCGTCTGCCAGCACACTGAGTAACATTTGCCCGAGGGAATACACCCTGAAAGTGGATGCAATTAAGAGGCAAATGGCATCAAAAAATAATGTTAGTTTAACTGTAGACAGGTGGACATTGACGGACAAATTAGCCATATCGTCGGTCACTGCTTACTGTATGGATCGAGGTTGGGCATTTCGAGAAGTACAACTCACATTCGATGAGGATGATAGCCTATTCTTTCCATAGTTCAGAAGCAAATTAAGGATGATACGTCAAGGGTCAACATACTGCAGATTTGCGAGCTGGGCATTGGAAAGTAGTTCAGAATTGTTTTGAGTTTACCGTCAGAAGTTCACATGGAATTACTACTGATAACGCTTCCTCAAATTACCCGATAACTTGCTAATTACAATCAACCCCTCATGCCTCCGGAATCGAGTGGCCTGCATTGAGAAACCACATACAATTCATGGCCCACATCATTCAGCTTGCTTTAGATTCATTAATGAGCAGTCTGGGTGTAAAAGGCTATACCAAGTTTTGGGAAGCCCATGAGTGCACTCAGAAATTTGGAGAGAATGAAAGCACAGACATTAGGAAGAGTCAAAGACATCATAAAGAGGGCAATGCTAGAATCAACAAGGTGTTGGCTATGAGACTAGGTTTAGCAAAGATAATTGAGAAAGTACGTATTTCAAAAAATTTTGAAAGTCCTGAAACTGACCTTCACATAGCAGCAAATGCTTGCTGTATTGTTTACACTGACACCTGGTCATTGAAAGGAGTTCATCAATGAGTCAAAAAGCGAAAGTACCAACCGCAGTACTATCTATCATTGATGTGAAGACACATCGGAATTCAACACTGGAGTTACTTGAGCGAGCATACCCATTACAAGATTTCACCCGGGAGTGGCGCAAGAAACCAAAATACAGTGTTCACCAGCCACTCTTCACAACTTAGGATGAATTGACGATCTTCAAGTATATCATGAAAGTGTTAAGGACATTCTGGTACAGGACCCTGTGGATGTCGAAAAGGTATAAGGTTACTCTGCCTCACGTTATCACTGTGTACAATGACATGTTCGATCATATGGATAGCATTATGTGTTCCTTAGCTAAGAAGAAGACTGAATGAAAGGAAGACTTATACATCACCGTAAAGCTTGCGTGACAGAAGTTGTCAAAATATTATACTGATGTTATTCCAATGACAGGTAGGCTTCTCATTTCAGCACTCATCCTTGATCCTTTCCGGATGTTGCAATCGTGTGAGAAGTGGGATAAGAGAATGGATAACAATCCAGAGGATGAGACTTCCTATACTATCCAAAAACAGAAGGCCTTTCTGAAATATGTGGAGAATGAATACTGTGCCAAACATAGATGATTGCCTGCCATTAAACCTGAAACCGTACCAAGCAACAATCTGATCTCCTGCACAATGGCTTCTAGATCTGGGCAATAATCTTATGCTGCATATGATTTGTTCAGTGATGATGAAGAATACTTAATGCTTCAAATTGTGGCTGAAACGACACCTGGATAAAGTGATTGTGCTCCACACTTATTCTCAGACGCAAGGCTCTATTTGAATTAACCTCCTGAATTTCCACAGAGCTGTGGCAAATTAATCCGAATCTGAATCATTACCACTCCAACCCAATGAAGATTGGCAGTGGGTTTTGGTTACCGGATATCACTGACTGGTGGTGTCAACAAGAGGTAACCGGCTCGAAGTGTGCCGATCTCTCCAATGTGGCACATGAAGGATTTTCCCTCATCCCGCATAGAGTCGGAGCGGAGGCCAGTATTTCCGTGGTGCAAGACATGATCGGCTGCAGGCAGTCAAAAACCACAGGTGAGACCCTTCGCGAAAAAGTCATCGTACGGCAGTTTGCCCAAACCAATACAGGGATATCGGCAGGTGATGACCCAGCATTGGATATGAGGAATACTGAAAACAACTTGGAAATGAAGAGAGAGGCAGATGAGTGGAAATTGCACAGAATAGCCAAGGTCCATGACAGTTTGGACATGTGGCAGGGCAGCCAAAACCTACGTGCTACACAGAAGGAATCCTGCACTCAAAACGAGCTAATGACAGCTGTAGGGTAAATTTCAGATACTGCAGAGATTATCAAGGCGTGCTGTTCAAACTTTCAACATGATGGTGCGGCTGCATTTAAATTGTCGGAAAGATCACCTGTGCCACCAGCTTTGTCTGCAGAGGACCTCCCTGGGGGATGAACACAAGTACTGAATGTAAGCCGAATCAAATCAATCGACCGCCATCCAGTGGACAGTGATGTAGCCAGTCCACCTGAAATCATTTCGGACACCAACAGTTGCCTTGAGAGGAATGGGGACTTTGATAATGCAAATGACAGTGTAGACGACTGGAAGGCAGACAATGAGTCTGATATATTGCACGACAATGGCATCCACAATCAGGAAACTGTTGAGCAGCGGGGTGTGAGTGCTGCACCAAATGATCCCAGATTGATTCAGCCAACACGGAGGTCAAAGACAAAGGCTGAACAGGTGTTGATGACGGTCTTTACAATGGACACATGGAGCAATATGGGGAACAGAAAATAGTAGGACAAAATGCGTCAATTTATTTTCGACAGGTTCTTTATGTTGATTGACCGAGAACTTTATCTTGAAAACTATTATTAGAGACTACTGAGCGGTTGCATCAGAATATTGGTTAATAAACAGAACCATAGTGGGCAAAATGAATTATTTGGCAAGATATATAAATTTCATTAGAATGAGAGCGACCAGTGTAAGGAGATTACTGTGCTTGGTTATGCCAAACGGCCATGTCTGGATATGGCCAAACGGCAACCACTAAGGTCAATTATTTATGAATCCAATTATTGATGGCAGCAGATTGTGAATGGGCAATGCATTGAAAAGAGTGTCAACGGCACGTCGACGATTTGTAGTCTTGTAAGTACGGGAATTGGAAAGTGATTTAGTCACTGTAATGCATAACCATTGCAATTGGAGCCTTCGTAGGCAAAAGAGCGACCGACACGGTTACTGCTCAATGCTGAAAATCAGCATCAAAGGAGCATCAACAATTTTTGGCTTTGCATCTTCTGTATCATAAGTGGTGATTGGTTGAAATCATCCATAAATGAGGCACTGGCTGCCTTCAGATGCAAAAACAATAGTGACAGGCTCCCTGCCCTATCCTAGAAATGAGCGTCAACCGAGCTTTATCAATTTTTGGTCTTGCATCTTGGGTAATATAACTGTTGATTGGTTGCAAACATCCATAAGTCAGGTATTGGACGCATTTAAAGGCAAAAACAATAGCAACGTGCTCCCTGCCCCATCCTGCAACTGAGGGTCAACGGAGGGTCAACGGAGCGTCAACAATCTTTTGTCTTACATCTTGGGTAATCTAAGTGCCGATTGGTTTTAAACATCCAAAAATAAGTTTTGGCCACCTTCAGTGGCAAAAACAGTAGTGACATGATCCCTACGCCATCTTGAAAACGAGTGTCAATGGAGCATCAACGATTTTTGGTCTCGCATCTCATCCAATCTCAGTGTGGCATTTTGGGAACAATTAGTATACGAAGTGATGGCAGCCTTTCCAACCGAAACAGCGCATGATATATCCATTACCCCATCATGACAATTAGCGTCAACGAAGCATCAACCATTGTTGGTTTTCCACATTGAGTAATCAAGGCATCGCATGGATATATGTGTTCATAACAGAGCTATTGACTGCTTCTATCGGCAAAAATACAACATAGTACAGGAAAAACACCGATTCCAAAATCATCGATTCGATACACTGCGAACCATGCACAGACAGATTATTGGCTGTTGAATACACCATTTGTTAAGATACTATTATCAAACAGCAAAAACAAGCGCATTATATGAATGTTCAGATGGACCCGCTGGGCAACCTGCTGACAACCCGCCGAATTCTGATGAGTTGGGGTATTGCCATCACACTGTACCCAAATTGACGGTTCATGTGTATTGACAACCCAGCCCCCCAATTGGGCAAGGGTTCGGGTCTGACCCGGACCCAGTCCGGATCTGACAGTCCGGAACTGTTGCTAACGATACTCTTTTGCTATGTGTAATCTCTGTGTTGGTTTCAGTGACCAAATTACAAGACATGATAATTTGTCTGTACATGTGCGAGGGTTGTATGGGCCACACGAAAGTTCTAGACTCCAAATCCAGTTGATTGATGACCAACAAAGTTGATATTGAGTTTCCTGTTACTGCTAATTGAGAAAGCAAAATCTAAATTAGAGACAAAATTTACCAACAAAATTTAAGTCATTAATGTCATACCAGTTATAGAAGGAGTGTTCAATGTGCAATGCGAACCAGTATGAATGACAACCGTCATACTGCAGTCATCAATGCATCCAAGTTCATAACTCTCTACTGAGACCTGGTGCACAGGGTGGAGATTTTGAAAATTGCTTATGGTAGGTCATGGAACCCGAGGAGAAGGAGCTGGATGATGACTGGTGGGGACGCCGGGCTTTACATATCAAAAACTACAGGATGGATCTACATCCTGCAAATTCCTGGCTGAATGCGGTGGGATATGATATGTCTACATCATTCATCACTCAGACACCATGTATAGTGGTAGATCAGCAATTGAAAGGTGTTGAAGTGTTTGGATGCAAATGATTACACATAGAAACGATATATCGGCTGTCAATAATGAGTATATGCATTTTTGCGTACAGATGTTGATCATCCAATGACTGTTAGTAGGTCTGCAATGTGAGCATCAACAGAGCATCAAGGATATTTAGTCTTATTTATTCAGCAATCAATGGGCGGCATAGTCACATCCTTCCCAAGTCAAAGTATTACCCATCTGTTTTGGTACAAAGGAAAGTGACAAGCTCAGTGCCCCATCCTCAAAATGAGCATGAACACAGCGTCAACAATTCTTGGTCTTGCATCTTGGATGATCAAAGGGCTGTGCAACAGCATTAACTCATAGTAAAAGTATTGGCCAACGTTATGCGCAAAATGCCAGTAACAACATCACTACCACTCCCTAAACAAGAGCATCGACAGAGCATCAACAGTTTTCGACGGGCTCAATAAGCTTCATTGCAATGAACCGCATTGTGTTGTTCCTATATCGAATTTTCAACCGTTTGTCTTTTCATTATGTCTTTGTATACAAGTTCACAAATATACATACAAAGTGTCAGAGGTCTTATTTTTTCTCTTGATCATATCTCTAGAGTGAATATTTAACAACCAGCTGTCTACTGTACTATAACATAACTTTTGGCAGTTACTCAAGTCGAATAACTCAGCTATCAAAATGCTACCGTGAAGTCAGATTCGCAATCGTTAAACACCTCCTTGCTAGAGGTTATGATATCCAACAACAATCATCGTGTGGTTGTTCGTGATTTGAGCGACCTTACTTCGGAATTCATATTTGAATCCTGTAGGGCTTCTACAAAAGTGGGCTCCAAGCATTCTGTTGCTTGGATTAATTCTAGACATGCGCCTTCATGGCGTTTCTATTTACACTGCAGAATTGAGGAGACCAGCAGCCCAGGCATCATCTATATCATTTGTCATCAAGTTTTTCGCCACCCATCAGACCATATGACCAGCTCAATGGGGAAACACTTGCTGGCAAAAGCGCACATCGCAAAGTTAAATGAATTAACAGAGTTGGAGGTTGCGGAATTGACTAGTTCAATGGTCGATGGAACAGCTTGGTCCATACTGAAGAGACCAACAAGTCGAGGAACTACAATAGCAAGTTCGCAAAAGAATTACTTATTTGACATGTAGGTTTTATCTATATTGACTAAATTGACAGACAAAGGCTCTAAACTGGTAGCTAAGGACTGTGTAATTGCCAAATTTCACCAAGACACTCGGAATTGCTACCTCATGTTAGGATTTGTTTAGGTTCATATTCGACGGAACGCTGTATCAAATGTGGAGCAATGACAGTCATGTAATGCATAACAAACCATGGTGGTCCTACTGTCCACCAGCACTCTTCCCAACATTTGCTTGAGGGAGTACTCACTGCCTCTGGATGCAATCAAGAAGCAATTGCCATCAAGAAATAAACTTACTATAGCTTTAGATGGGTGGACATCAACCAAAAAATTAGCCATTACGTCGGTCGATGATTACATTGTGGATCGAAATTTTGCATTGCGAGAGGTAGCACTCGCTTTTGATGAGGTTGATTACTGATACATTTCCCATTTCAAACGCTATTGAAGTATGATAGGTCAAAGATCACCATAGTGCAACATGGCTGGCCGAACATTTGAAGGAAGTTCTTGATCGTTTTAAGCAAACCGACAGCTGTTTACATGGAATTACGACTGATTACCCTTCCTCAAATAACTCCATGACTCAGCTACTACAATCAACCCTTGAGGCCTCCTGACTCGAGTGGCCTGCATTGGAAAACCGCAAACCATGTATGGCACACATCATTCACTTTCCTTTAGGTGTATTCATGAGCAGTCTTGGGGTAAAAGGTCGCATCAACTGTTGGGAAGCCCATGAGCGTGATCAGCAATTCGAAGAGAATGAAAGCATAGACATTGGGAAGAGTCAAAGACTTCGCCAAGAGGGCAATGTTACAATCAACAAGGTGTCAGCCATGAGATCAGGTTTAGCATCGATAATTGGGAAAGAATGTGTTTCAGGAAATTTCGAGCGTCCTGAAACTGACCATCATGTAGCAGCAAATGCTTGCAGTGTTGATTACGCTGACCCCGGGTCATCGAAACTAGTTCATTGACTCTCACAATGCCGTGGTATGAATCGCAGTACTACATATTATGGATGTGAAAACAATGCGGAATCAAACACTGGAGTTGTTCGAGTGAGCCCACCGATTACTAGAAATCACTCGTGAGTTGCTCAAACATCCAACATACAGTGATAACCAGCCACCATTCACAATACAGAATGAATGGACCATTGTCAACTACATGATGGAAGTTTCAAGGCGATTCCAATACTGGACCCTGTGGATGTCGAAACGGCATACAGTTACTCTGCATCACATTATCACTGTCTACAATGACATTTCAGATCATATGGATGGCGTTATGCAAGCTGTAGCTAAGAAGAAGAATCAATGGAAGGAAGACATATACTTCGCCGTCAAGTTTGCGCAACAGGAGTTTTCCCAATAGGATGCTGTGTTACACCAACGACGGGAATTTGTCTAATTTCAGCACACATTCTGGATCCTTTCCGGAAGTGGCTATCATTAAGGCAGAGGGATACGCGCATTGATATTAGTACTGAGGATGAGACTTGTTATACTACCCAATACTAAGAGGCATTTCTGAAGTATGTGGAGAATAAATACGGTGCCAAACATAGATGTTGGCCTGTCATTCAACGTGAAAGAGTCCCAGGCAACAAACTCTTCGCCTGCGCAACCGCTTCTGGATGTGGTCAGTTGTCTTTTAATCCTTACGATTTGTGCAGTGATGATGAAGAATACTTAATGCCTAAAGTTGTGGCTGAAACGACGCCCTGACGAATTGATCGTCCCGCATGCTTATTGTCAGCCGCATGGCTCCATTTGAATTCACTGCCAGAATTACCAATGAACTGGGGGCAACATAATCTGAATATTGATGAGTACCACTCCGACCCGATGAAGATTAGCAGTACATTTTGGATCCTGGATATCCCCGTCTCCTGGCATCGACAAGAGGAAACACACTGAAAGTACACTGATATCTCTAATGGGGATGGTGTTATATTCTCTATCATACCACATGGTATCGGAGTGGAGGGCACTTTTTAATTTGGGTGAGACATTATCGGCTAGAGGCAGTGAAAACCCACAGGCAAGACCTTTCCCAAACAAGTCATCATAAGGCAGTTTGCTCATGCCAGTAATGGAATGTAGGCAGGCAATGACCTAGCAGTGGATACGACAAAAACTGTAAACGACTTGGACATGCAGAGAGTTGGAGGAACGAACATCGCACAGATTGGCCAAGGTCCATGAGGTTTTGGACATGTGGCAGGGCAGCCAAAACCTATGTGCTACACAGATGGAATCTCACGCTCAAAACAAGCTAATGATAGCCATAGGATATATTTCAGATACTGGAGAGATCATCACAGCATCCTAGTCGAACTTTCAACATCATGGTGTGGCTGCATTTGAATTGTCAGAAAGATCACCTTTGCCACCAGCTGTGTCTGCAAAGGATCTCCCAGGACGACAAACTCCAGTATTCAATGTCCACCGAATGTAAAGAATGGACCATCACCCGGCTGGAAGTGATGAGGCTAGTGCACCTGAAAGCATTTCGAACACCAAAAATTGGCTTAACTGGAGTTGTGACTTGGATAATGCAAATGCGAGGGAAGATGAATGGGAGGCAGACAATGAATCCGATATAGAGCTGGACAATTGCATTCAGGATCCCGAAAGCCCAGAAAAGATTGATGTGAGTGCCACAACAACTGTTCCCGGATCAATTCGGCCAACACCAAGGTCAAAGAAACTGGTTGGAATGGAATTGATGACGGTCAATGCAATAGAATCAAGGAGGAATAAGGGAAAAATGAAAAAGTCTGGCAAAATGAGACAACATATTTTCACCAGGTTCTCGATGTTGCTTGATCCAGAATTTCATTTAGACAAATATTATGGGAGCATAGTGAGGAGTTGAATGTCAATATTGGTTGATAAACAGATGTATAGTGTGCAAAACAAATCATTTAGGAAGATATACAAAGTTTCATTGAGTGAGAACGATCGGTGCAAAAACATTACTGGGCCCGTCTCTGCCAAATGGCCAATTCTTAATCAGTCAGAAAGGCAACCATTAAGTTCACATAATGATGAATACAATTATTGATGGCAGCAGATTTTGAATGGACAATACATTAAAATGAGCCTCAATGGAGCGTCAACGATTTTTGGTCTTCCAAGTCAGGTAATAGAAAAGTGATTTGGTCACTGTTACAGATACCCAACATATTGGCAGCCTTCATAGGCACAAGAGAAAGTGCCACTGTCGCCGCCGCATTCTGAAAATGAGTGTCAATGGAGCATCGATGATTTTTGGCTTTGAATCTTTTGTCAACGAAGTGGCGATTCATTGCAGACATCCTTAAATGAGTTCCCGGCTGCTTACAGGGGCAACAGCCAAAGCGACAGGCTTCTGGGCGCATCCTCAAAACGAGAGTCAACGAAGCATCAACAATTTTTGATAGTGTAACTGGGGTTATCTATGTGTCGCTTTGTGGCAATATTTCATATATGAAGTCATGGTGGCCTTTTCAGGCAAAACAGTGCATGACACCTACATTACCCCATCAAGAAAATGAGTGTCAACAGAGTGTCAACAATTTTTGATTATGCATATTGGGTAATCAAGGCATCATGCGGATATTTGAGCTCATAACAGAACTATTGAATGCCTTTATAGGCAAAAATGCAAAATATTAAAGGAAAAACACGGACACCAAAATACTTGATATTGCAAACTACAAAACATGCAAAAAGAGATTCCTGGACGTTGAATTTGTGATTTTGATAAGATACTATTATCAAACAGCAAAAACAAAAGCATTTTATAAATCTACAGAGGTACCCACTGCACAACCCGCTGACAACCCGCGCACTCCAGATGGGTTTGGAGAATTCCATTGAACCGTACCAGAATTGAGAGTTTGTGTGCATTGACGACCCGGACTGCCAACTAGGAAACGGATAGGTCTCGACCCAGACTGGGACCGGAAGTTACACTCCGTAACCATTACTACCACTATTGGCCTGGTATGGTAAATATTCTTTGGAAGTGCTGGAGACCATCATTAACAACATATAATAATTCTTTAAAAGTTACATGCATATTATCAGATGGCTGGAATCTATAACTCAGATAGATGGTACAGCTACAACTACAACTACCGAAGTGCATGTAGTGGCAATACGATTAACATAGGACTGAATTTGATTTTCTGTACTCCATTTCTAACAATTCATGAGATGGAGTTCAGAAAAATCATGCCCAAACAGTCTACTTTGTCAGATAAGGAAAGATTTCAATATGAATCTCAGGGACAAGTTTACATTGTTAGCTATCCAATGTAATTTTGAGGACAAGTAATTTATACCCACCTATAGTGCCAAAGGTTATGGGTTAACCTTCAAGGATGAGTTCAGTTAGCTAGGACTGCATATAGACCTCTATTTAAACACAACATTCCAACAAACTCTACAATTAACATTTAGCAACATTAGTAGCCAATAAAGTTGGCTATGGTATGTTAATTTCACACTACCAAATCAATATAGTGATAAGGTATGCAGTTACTTTACCAAGAGCTGTCCTGTTCATAGCTGACTCTAATAGCACTATAATGCCAATAGATATAGTCAATTTATTCCAGATGACTACAAAGTAGAGCTCCAGCATCATCTAACATGTTTGCCACAATGACCAGAAGAACTACATTCTATAAGAATATAGTAAGTGTATAAACTTCAACTGTACGTACAACCTCTGTATAGCAGATGACATGGGGACTCTAGTTAGGAAAAATACAAGATAATAATGGTGGCAAGAATGAGGACAGACATACTACGATAGGCAATAAATGGTACAGACAACTACAGTTGATGACAAGTGGTAGTTCGAAATAAGAAGATGGCAGACATGGCGGAGCAACTGAAAGGGCATGCGGAGGAATCCAACAGGAGCAGCGGATTGAATAGTACCTCTGAAGTTAGCAGATATTCCGGGATAACAAACAAGACACCAAGTGAACAGCAATAGGATCCATAAGAATATTATTATGAAGTCATTTAAACTTCATACTGACAACTTGAATCTGCCATCCTTGAACTGTTCGCTATTTGACTGTCCCATCGATTAAACAATTGCAACACCCAAACGAGTAGGAAGACCCTGCAATGTACTTGTTTAGATATTGGTATTGGCTGCAGCATTGATATTCCGAATAACTTAGTGTAAGTGACATATAAGTATGTACACACTGTCCAATATGGCCAAATTCAATTGAAGAATAAGGAATGTGAGTAGAATCTACCACTATCAAAATGAGCTATGTTGCAGGATATTGACATAAGTGCAAACTGTAGATAATTATCGGACGCGAATTAGTAATGTCCTTTTGAATACAAGTTAAATGTTTAGAGAAAGTGCCATGCAATACTGATAGTAGGATACACTATATATGCATCAGTGGGCATAAGTATAAAACTGAGTTCAAGAATCAGATTAGCATATTGAAGAATGTAGATGGCAATAGAATGTATATCCAATATGTAACAATAACTGCAATAGTGATGATTGTTGAGCTGCTAACAGACATGCCAATGTGAGTCAGTGCTGCAATCTAATACAACATCTGCTAGTAGAGTTTGGAGCAGAGCAGATTGATGAATTGCTAATAAGGGAGATTATCTATGAGGCAATACTGAAAGCTGCTTGTGCCATGATTGGATAGAAATTCCTTTCCCCACTGAACGACACAGAGTTAAGAATTCATTCAAAATCAAATCGGGTGTCGAAGATTGATACCTTTCATACTGTAGGATGCCGGAGCCAGTACTGAAGAATATATAGTTGACAGCTTTCACATTCAAATTACATTGAGGAAGGAAATACTGCAGTACAATCCATTTCAACTGATAGAATTTAAAATAAGACTGACAATAGTTTGAAACTAGTCTAACTGGTCTGGGTAATGATTAACACCAGCACCAGATATTAGTAACAGGTTATTCAATGTAAAATCCCAGACTATTGCACTTGGACTGGTTCCTCACCACAAACTCACCTCTTGCAAACTCTCTCAATTGGCTGCAAATAAAGATTGAATTTCAAATGATATCATACTTTATTCAAGTAACAGAAGACTCTGCATTGTGTCCAATTTCACCTTGCACTTTCAGATTTGCAATTGTTCATAAAATAATAGTAGAAAATATGTTATCTGGTGTTATTTCCAATGGTTTTATTACAACTGTGTAACAATATTGATTAAATCAAATATCTGACAGAGTGAGATAACAATGCGCATTGAACTGCATCTACAGTATACAAGTAATATTTCAATATATTGCCAACACCAATTTAATTACTGTTACGGAACATAAATCTGAAAGTTTCAACCAGCACATCAGATTCCATCTGCCTGAAAGCAGCCAGTTGTAGCTTTATTCTGCGTAACAACCTGCTTTGTACATTGAAGTCTAGTTGCGTTGTTGATGTAGGATTGATGCAATAGTGGTTGGAAGATAGCAATTAGCTTATATTCACATAACTCTGAACTACGCAAAACTCCAATCAGAATCAGAACAGCATATGCAATGAACTTGGAGACTATTACAACAGTACAGAATCATAAGCTAACTGACGCTTTATATAGCTATAATTGTACATATCATGCAGTGAAATGGTATATTCTTAATACCCATCTACTATCAACATCTACATATCAACCTTGTTAATGTCTTAATGTTTTACCTTGGTGTAGAAAGGCATATCCCCCAACTCCAATGCATGCCATATGTCTTCAATCTTGACTTCTACAGTAGCTATTACTACCAACTCTGAGATCTACACTCTATCCAAAAGTTACACTGCAGAGCCAAGCCAACATTACAATTAGATCAAAATGAACTGTAAATGAGCAAACGAATGAAGCGAGTGTATATAACTGTTGCGCGACCATCTGCCGTTACATATTGAGAGTGTGTAATGTATCATAACATTAAATCACTTTATCATATATATTGAGAATCAAGAGTCCCATATGAAGCAGGTTCACTTAGTACTGGATTGAATCCACCTGTTGAGAATTTTGATATTTGTTAACAAAGTCCTAGTTCTATACAGTAGAAGTACTCTTCTGCCAATCTGTTGTCAATGGGTTTGGTGTTGTAATATACAAGGGGTGGATTAGAATGGTTGCTAACTGATTCAAATTGGTGAGAATGGAGAACATGTACCATATTGTTGAAGCTGTTGGAGTTTACCACGAGTTGGTTAAAAAATTTACCAATCGTATAACCATACTGACCGTATTGCTTGCTGTACTGAGGGGAGAGTATAAGAAAGTCCAAGGTGACCGAGCTTAGTGTTGAATGATATCCTGGGAAATTGATATCATAAAGATTGCAATATATAGCTATTCAACTCTAATACTTTCATCTACAGTGGATTGCCAATAGCTTATCAGAACAGCTCATTCTGACATACCCATTGATGTCATTCTATCACAGATTGAACCAATGAATCAATGTGATATGTGGAATATCTACATGATCTTGTACTTCTCACAAAAATAGTACAATACACAGAAATTTCTCTGACCAGATACTACAGAACATTGGAAAATGAAGTCTACAAACGACCACATATGGTTATATCTATATACAGCTGCATCACAAAAAGGTATGTTAGACAGCAGCAGCCGCAAGAAGTATCAGATAGTTGTAGGATTATAAATATAACACAGTACAACTGGGAAGGTAATTAGATCAGTCTCAGAGTGTTGAGGTGGACTGAAGAAGAAACAGGATTTCACACAACAGAACAGCATAACATGAGAAGGTTTTTGACAAATTGAAAAGCGTTCAGAAGTACCATAGAGGGGTTTTATCACTCAATTGTGTATTAGACAGCCTGTGCATTGACAAGTGTATAACAGAAGGTGGAGTTGAAACTACATATGTCAAATTTGAGAGAGAAACAGACCCTAGGAGCGTAATCCACCAAGTCTTGAATCTAACTTGGATCTTCATGAGAGGTAGATTAGCACATTGTAAGCAATAATGAAGGATTGGGAGTATATTGAAGTGCCAGAGAGAAGTTAGGAGTGCATGGGACTGTCACCCAAGCTTTTCAGAATTACCTCAATACACACTGGCAGGTCATAGAGCCAGTGTAGATCATTTTTTAGAAGACTGTAGGCATTACATGAGACTCTTCTGATTTACTCACCACAATTAATTGCTTTTCATGACATATATGATCTATGGATTATTGTTCATCATTAATGTCTAAACTTTACTACACTAGCTAACTTCTTCTTTCATATTCTACATTAGCAAAATGTAAAATAGTATGGGAGTCATAACTGACCAACTCAGCAACTCTAACAAGCCACACCAATACTTTCAGGTGATCCCAGGTGATCCCAGATGGACTGAATTCGATGTGATGTGCTCTCAAGTGCTCTGAGACTACTTCCCCCGTGCTCCTCAACGCTCTGAATGTTGTGGATCAGAATAGAAGAACATCCTCAATAGTGTATAGTTGGCTACACAATGGAACAGAATCTAACTATTAGAATGCGCAATGTTTGGAGCTATTGGCACTATTGTCTGCATCCCCAAGACCATTCTGGTGCACCTTCAACCTGGAGCAATACTCCCCAGGAGTGATTATTGAAAGGTCTATATCAAATAGTACAAATTGAGAATGTATTTTACTACTATACAGCTTGATTCAGGAATGCTACTTATTATACAGTCCAGTAGGTATCTAAATCCACATGATTATTTAGAAGCCAGATGCTACTATTTCTATCTGATGTTGCATTCTCTCGCACAGATTGTGCCATTGCAAGTATTACTCTGATGGGTACAATGTGCGTCCATTTTGTCTGTTTTGCAACCTGGATGAATTCATTGATACAATCAGTGCAACACTGTGGAATGTTATACCGGGTTGGAATCAGCACTCCATATTCATAAGTTTCAGAATGTAATACCTATTGTTGAGTATTCTTGCTCCTTGTTAGACAGGTTGATATGGTTGTTCCAGCTGGCAGGCACTCCTCAAATTGGAGAATTTGATTTAGTGGATTGCAGCTAAAATATATTACAGATAAAGAAGGAACTTGGCCTTGGAATGTGTTATCAAGGTGATTCACTCCAGGTTCTGAATATTGTACCTTGATGTTATGAGATGCACATATGCACCCTTGGTTGGCATTAATAAATTGAATCTTGCAATGAAGTCCCCAACATTCAACAGTAGTAGGGTAGTGATACAGTTGACAGTAGTATAACAGCCATTCTGAAGTTTAAACAATATGCTCTATATGAGTACATTCTGATCATGGCTGTGCAGCAGTGCCCCAAGATCTTGTCTGCAGTCCTTTTCAACTTGTGTGTAGAATACCTATCCAACATTCAAAAATTCGAAATCTACGGATGTATCTCAGAGTGATGTCTGTTTGATAATACTGTACACTCTGCAGATTTGCATTTGACTGAAGTACTGAACCTGCCATGATACATGGCAGAAAAATGTGTCTTCCTGACAATAATGGAGCCATAAATGATGGGCCCTATATGTACTTTGCTGTTAATTGGTAGCCGAGAGTAGCTTGAAACCTTTTGCAGGCAAAATATCGTACCACCCTTCAAGGGCAATGTATGACTGAGTATCCTCCATATAGTCAAGACTTGTACCCAGCTCATTGTTCTGGAATATCTATCAAATGTAATTGGCTTCGTTGCAATATTAATATTCTCCTTTCATCTTGCTGGTTTGTAGCCATTCAGCGATATCTGTCATCCATTGTCACTCGAACATAATAACAGAAACGACTACAATATATTGCTCAGACGATGCATTGTCTGATGTCCAAAATCTATCCCATGCTGTGTGTTGCTTTTCCGGACCTGGGGTACTCTGATTGCCTCTCACCAAGTTTCCAATAAAATCTGGTGGATCCAGAATCGGGCCTTGAACTGCATGTGCTTATTCAAAGTGATACCATACATCTTGCTCACAAGCTGATTAACTATGTGGTCTGTATCAGCTATGCTCCAAGTGGTGGCTACAGTTGAAGCATTGGATAGAGGGACCACAAAATCCACACACTAGTCAGGAATCATGTTAGCCACCACATAAACCTCTAGTTCTGCTGCAGTATTCATTTGAGCAAGTTGTTTGGCTAATAAACCTCTGCAACTGGCTGCCATAGTCCTTACTTTCTGGGATAGTTGTTGCTTATAATGTTGGAATAATTAGTTAAACTCTTGTGTGTGACCACTGTCACCAGCTGGATTTGAGACTCCTATTGCTTGTCTAACTGCTGTCGATAGGCATCAAACCATTTGGTTGCAGTTTGTCAGGTTCAATTCAGGTACATCCTGAAATTTCAATTCTTGTGGAGAAGTAACCTTTTCAGCCCCATACACAAGGACCTCCATTGCAGCCCAAATGTTATGCATCTTGTGTTCTTACAACTGATGTGATTCTCTGGCCAACTGATCATGCACTTTGGCATTTCCAGACTTTAATATTTTCTGCTCGTGAAAAGCACCCCTCTGCTGGTACAATTATCCCAGCACATGATCCAGTACTATAAGGGATAGATTAGAGTGATTTTGTTCGCTAACAAATACAGAGAATTCACACAATGTGTACACTGCTCAAATTACAATTTCATCAGAGCCTCTTTCTGCCATAGATTTTGCATTATCGTTTATCCGCAAAATATATATCTGTTACCCAGAACCTGTGAGAGTATGTGGAAGTTGTCGGACCGGAATATCACGATGGTCCAATTCTGAAGTTGACTGGACTGATATAGTGGCCTTCGTGTGCACCTACGATGACTGGTGAAAAATTACAAGCTGACTTAACTGATGAAGTGGCCCATTTGGTGCACCTCGGGGCATTGGCAACCAATTTGGAAGTGTTCAGGAGGACCAGAGACAGTCTGACAAGCGCCTGAAAATGCAGGCAACAAGGTTTGGAGCATCATTCAATGCAGGCTGAAAAAGTTGAAAGTTGAATTGCAGTCGGTGCACCAGCAAATCGTAGTTACTACTCATTGTTCAATGATGTTAAAACTCATGTATGTATATTGTATTCACATTGATGTATCTTTGTAACTATGAATCTATGTATCTATGTAACTATGTATCTATTTATCTATGTATCTATGTATCTATGTATCTATGTATGTATGTATGTATGTATGTATGTATGTATGTATGTATCTATGTATGTATGTATCTACACATCTATATAACTATGTATCTATGTATCTATGTATCTATGTATATGTGTAGCTATCCATCTAGACACAGTATATCTGGACTGGCTGCAGATGGTGCTTGACAGCAATTAGAAGTGTGCCTGAAAATGTGCATCAAGTCAACATAGTGATGCACTGGGAGGAGTGATCAAGTGAGTTTGAAGATGTACTTGGAGGCCAAGATCAAGTGAAATCAGAGATCCGCTTGGAGGCAGTGATTAAGCTAGTTTGCAGATACACTTGGAGGCAATGATAGTGTGAGTTAAGAGATGCACTTGAAGGCCATGATCGAACAAGTTTGGAGATGGACATGGAGGCCATGCTTGTGTGACTTTGAAGCTGAACTTGAAGGCAATACTCTGGCAAACTTCATCGTCATCAATAAGCAACTTTGGAGATTCAGTTGGAGGCTGTTATTGAGCGAAATCGAAGGAGTACTTGGAAGTGGTTCATCACCAGGTGGTTCATGTGGAAGGGCTCAATCAGGAGGAACTCGAACTGGATGCTGTTAAACTGGAGGCAGTTGATCTAAACGCAATCGATCTGGTGGTGGTTGATTGGGAGAGGGGATGGGTGCTAAGACTCTATTCTTCTGTTAGTTAACCCACAACCATGAGAATGTGACAAGTTGACTTCACCATTGAGCTCTCATGGAGAGCTGGCGGGCGGTGGTCAAACTTCTGGGGTGGTACACCAGAGGCTGCAGCTTCACTTAACAGTCAACTCATAATTGTGAGAATGAAGGGACGACAATCAATCTTGGGAGGATGCTGGACAAAGTGAATGCTGTCCTCGGTGTATGCTGCACTTGGTGTATGCTGCACTAGGTGTCTACTGCACTTGGTCTATGCTGCACTTGGTGTACACTGTACTAGGTGTAAACTGTATTTGGTGTATGCTGTACATGGTGTATACAGTAATTGGTGTATGCGGTATTCAGTGGGGTGTGCTGGGTGTATGGTGTCCTGGGTGTATGGTGAACAGGGTGTATGGTATACGGCATGTATGATGTGAAAAATGTAAGGTGTACTCTGCGTATGGGGTACTCGGTGTATGGTGTACTCTGCATATGTTGTACCCTGTCTATTGTGTACTGGATGTATGGTGTACAGGGTGTATGGTGGACTAGGTGTATGGTGTACTCGGTGTGTGCTGTACTCAGTATATGCTGCACTTAGTGTTAACTCATGGTCATGAAATGGAGATATACATAGGGTTGAATTAACGTTGTGTGCTGCAATAATGGTAAACCGGTGCAAGAGAAAGAGAGATGGGAGATGCAGACAGGAATGATATGAATGATATGAGTGCAATTGGAAAATGAGGGGAACGATTGGCCTGATTGGGAATAGAGTGCCTCGTTTTAGTGCACTGGTCCGCAGGATTGCAAGTCCTTCCTGTCATATCAGAAACAGAAATTGACCAGTACACCAAAATCTCTTATATCCCAGTTTCTCATGATGATATCCACCCATCAGGAGAATTTATTTTAGTCACTGGAAGCCTCCAGGAGTGTGTGAGAGGAGGCAGAGTATAAACTTACAAGTATCAAATTCAGGAGCGAATTGTACCCTAGGAGGGCATTCTGGCCAGCCTTTGAAGTAACTTGGATTGCTGATGAGGTGCTGTGGAAGCACAGTGGGAGTGGTTGTGATATGATTAGGAGCACATCAGAGTGTCGAGGAGACTGTGTGGAGCACCACTGGAGTTGTTGCCGTAAGTTTGGGAGCATGTCAGAGCACTTGGGATGTTTACCCGACAGATGCAGGAAACGCAAACCAACATTCAAAGGTTGCCTCGGTTTTGATGAATATTTAGTCAGAGGACTGTAGGTATTATTAGAAACTTTCTGGATGCGCATGAGCGATAGATTTCCCTCCACCATGAACATGATGCATGTATTCTTCATTATCAACTTCTAAATCATACTATAATACCCAACATCCCATTCAACTTTCCATTTTTTGCATTGCTACATTAAGAAAAGCAAGATAAGGGTGAGAGATTCAAAAGTGAAAGGGGGTACACTGAAACAATAACCAGGCTAAGCAACTGGATAATATCAATCGAATATTGTGTCAATATCATCCAGTACACCTCCTGCCTCATCAGGGCTGACAACAGCCGGAAAACCAACTTTATCAACACTGCAAACAAGCTGGAGGCACTTGTTGTATTGGCAAGAGATTCTGGCCTGGCAAGAGAGTGAAATACAATTGCAATGTTGGTTGGCTCAATTTGTGATTTCTAACCAAGGTTGAATTGAGATGTTTGTCAGTCGTGAATCAAAATGGAGTTTGAAATGCAACAATGAGATATTCAGAGGAAAAAGAGGTGCACCACCAGGAAAAGAGGAGTGCCCGAATGTGGAGAGTGCAGGGTGGGCAAGGGGAGTACAGAAGGTGATAGAGAAGCAGGGAATGAAGTAGAGGGTACAAATCCATGCCAAGAAGCGCCAAGAGGGATTGAGGAGATCCTATACAGCAGAGCAGCATGCATCCAAGCAGAGCTGCGCCAAAAGGGGTAAATAGTCTGGAATAGAATAGAGGTGGTCCCATTCCAGGTCAAGGAGTACCAACAGCATTGAGTAGCACCAACAGAACAGGGTGGTATGGAGTGCGGAACAAAATATTGGAGTACCAATCCAGGCAGATGAGCGCTGATGGGGATTGAACAGTACCTCACGGAGTGAAGACGCACCATGGGGGGTATGAAGCAGCCCGCAATTTGTAATTGATAAGAGCAGTGGCGTTTGCAGAAATACAATCTATCACCATGGAAGGGCAAAATTTACCTCAATATTCATCTCAGGAAAACATAACCTGAACCATCTTTCGAGCATTGTTGTCAGACAGCGCACAATGAGTAGCTACAGCGACCAGCGCTACAGTTTGTGGAGTGAGAGGTTGAACAAACAGGGAAGCTGTTGGCTGGTGCCCAAAGCTATTGGTGGTGAAGATAATTTGTTGTTAAATTGGATCAAGCACATCCACTTGCATGAATGATGATTTCATATCATCCACTACCTGTAAGAGTTAACCATCATCTAACTGGAGTTCTGTATCCTGGATTCGAAGTTCAGTCTCAGAGCCCAAATCGAACCTGTAACTACAAACCATAGATTGACAAGCTCGATCAACAAATCGCCCTTAAACAGTACTACTCTGTAGTTCTCACTATGTACAGTGTGGGGTTTAGTCAATGTTATCAGTCCAATAAATGAGCATTGAACAGAATAATAACACACTTACAGCTTCTGGTGTTGGTGGGTTAATTTTGAAAGATGGACCACTGCGCAATTAACATAGACATGATCAATCTACAGAAGCACCTGCTAATGTGTGCTGACGATCCTGAGCTTCGATGGCAAGTTCCCAAGCTTTGTCTACAATTGAGTACCTCTCATTGGAACCAACTGGCCCAGGAGTCTTTGTGAACACGATTGCCTCCATGAACCTTTTCAGTACATCCAATGTAGCCTTTTGGTGATCGGGAACATGCTGATTTCTACTGGCCTTTTGTTGAGGAACATTGTGGTGTTCCCCAGCTATGGGAAGCGGCGGTGCCTGAGCAGGTACAAGGTAACTCTGGTGTAATCAGCTGATGATTGACTTTTGGCGCTTGAGCAAAGGAGGTGCCATGGTGCCAGCTGGATTTCGCAAATTTGGAAGTGGAATGTGTACAAGGAGAGTATCAGCAAGGCTGTGTTTCTTTCGCAGAGGAACCCTTGTAGTTCATACTGGGTTATTGTGGCACACCTCACCTAGGTATAGGACATTCTGTTAGTGAGCCAAATCATCTTCTTCAATAGCAGAAGACAAGGTAGACTCTCCTGGGTCTTCACTTTCGTCATCGCTGATCTTGCTACCAGCATCTTCATCATCCTGCTTCTCAAGAATTACACTGCGGATAATAGCCATCTACAACTCAAGATTCGACTGATGGGTTGGATGTTCAAACAGTTCATCGGCAATACAGCTTGGCTGTCTACTTGAGTGCGAGGTCTCCCTCAAGGTGTGATTTGTGATTCTTGTGTGAATTGTGATTGCTTGCCTGGCTGGTCATAGGTTCGATTTGATGAAGCTAGGGAATGTAGAAACAGGTATATATGGGCAAAGACAGTATGAAGTTTAATATAATAATGTGAAAATAGTGCATTGAAGTATAATACTCAGTGGAGCTGGATGCAGTTAGAGGCAAGCCTGGAAAAAAGTCCAACAGAGATTTCAGCAGATCAGATTTATATCATGGATGCTAGCACATTCTGATGCCCCCAATTCAAAATGTTGGCACTGTCATATCCAAGTACGCTATTGATGCAAGAATGTATCTAGACTTGCACATGATGCACCTGATTAACTCAAGACATTAGCGCGGTTGTTATCACTAACTAACGCTTGGGGCCTGCCATATGGAGTACTCAGAAATGGATTGATCATGATTGCCCCTGCATATGACTCTGTTGAAGATAGTCAGTGTGCCTCTAGTTCGAGCATATGAAAGGTGACCCCATGGCACAGAATTTTCAGTGCATTGAGAATCTGCAGAACTTGGTTAGAGATTGGGGAGCTTGGTGAGTGGAAAGAGTTGTACTTACAAGGGTTCAAACTGCGCATGTTGTTGCTGATAGTGGATGAATACAAATCTCCAAATTTGGTATATCAGTCAGAAGGACACCCCATTTTCATGATATTCTGTTGTATTAGGATCCTGCAGAACATTTAGTTGTCAATTAGGCAATATCACATGCGCAACTTCACTTTCAGCGGTCCATGTCTGCTGAATTCACAACAAGTATTGCAGTTCAGTGTGAGAGGGAGAGAACCTGGGTTTGCGAGGGAAAAATTCAATATAGAGAAAGAACGATTAGGAGAGATTCAACATACAATAAGATTGAGGCCAGTTCTACCCCACGTTTGGTGTTGTTACGCACACAAAGGGATTCGGTGAATCATGAATTTTGATCTGTATTTCCGTGTGCTCATCATTGCTCATTTCGGCATACATGTAGACGAGATCCAAAGGATCTGTAAACAACCTTGTTAGGCGCCACTTCAAATGACGAACCTAGCCCGGGAGAGAACAATATAGCACTGCCTTCTGAGGAGGAGGTGGACGAGGCAAGGGGTATTCATTGCTTTCAGGTTCGTGCAGATACACATCATGAGATGCTTCATCTGCATCACGCTCGGGATAATCTGCTGGTGTATTGACAATCATTCGCAGAAATGTGGCTCTTATATAATGGGATATAGGATAATCCACCCAAGAATTGAGTGGCCAGTCATGGCACCATTGTGCTGACGCCTCCTTGTGATTCCCTGTATCTCTGTATACCAATGAGAAACGTGGTAGATGCCATCTATGAACCCTCTATGCTCCTGAAGGACCTTTCAAATTGAATCTTTTCACAAGGAGATTCCATTTCGCTTCCTCTTGGTCAGTCAAGTCAAGATCAACAAGACTGGCATTGTCTCTTAGTATCGGAACCAGTGGTTTTAAATTCACCAGTTTCGATTCCAACCACCTGCCGATTGTGCAGGGCATTGCAATTCAGATCATCCAGTGCGCCGCATACTTTTTACCTTCATTATTGTCAATCCAGATGGCACACATGAAACTCTTCACTGCAGAATTCATTACCTAGACACCATGCTTTTCCCTCACCATAACATCCTCTGGATCTTCAGGTGCACCTCAAAACAGCAACATCATCTGAATCACAGCAATCAATAAGTAAACGGAATCCTGGCGTTGCTGTGACTTCCAGATTGATTTCTATTCTAGGATTCATCACAATTTGCCAGCCCACACTGTTTTTAGTATTGTACTGATGAGACTCATCAAAAATCCCAAACCTCCCAGATCAGTATAACAGTTGGCCATTACTGGATTGCTTTGTTCTGGATAATGACACATCATATGAAACAAGGTGGATAATATATCAGTTTTCTGGCTTTGCGTAACCATTGTTCACACTATGATGGCTGAGATTCACAATTTTCGCATTGAACAAGTTTGCCAGTTTGAACTTGTTCCCATATGTCATCTAGTTGATGACACTCTTGAACATCTCCGCCACTCCAGGCATTGTGACCACCAGGATTAGTGCAAGGGCCAAAGTAAGCGCCGGATGTCTCTCAGCTGGAGTAGTCTGGATCTCTACAAGGTGGCGGACCCCTGAATTAAGTCTCTGCAATGGATACCATTTTCATTCTTCACCAATAATCCCAGGGTAGTCATTCTCAGCCGAATTCACTCATGGGTCAAGGGTATTCCCCCACAAAATTGACAGCGGTAACCCCATAACGGCCTTCAGAGTCGGCAATTTGCTTGTCACAGCTGCTGCCACCGAGGTAAACCTCTTTCCAAGGCCCATTTCATCTGCCACCAGCACTCATGGCATATCTGTATCCCAAACCCAACTTCTCACAATGGAACATACTACCCAAACCAGGTCCATAAGATACTTGGTTATACATTGGCCTGGAGTTAAATAGTTATTGCCAGGAACACAGTCATCCATCGATTGGCGAATGGGACAGGCATTCGGTAGCCTTACCGGATCATCAAGAGACTCCGGTTCGAATTTGTCGTTGATTGTATTGAGAACAGTGCTCTATACTACACGGGCAATATATTAATTGAGGACCTCCTCACTATCCACTTGCGCCTGAACCTCCATCACACCATTGTGCTTTGTCTTTCATCCTGCATGATCTCTGTTGGTTGCTCTCAAGTACATTGGGCAGAAGGGTTCATTATCCAGTGCTCCTGAAATTCGTCGCAATGTTACATATTTCACAGACAAGCATTTATATCCACTAACTATGTGGAATAGAATCAATTCTATTCACTCAATCAGAACTTACATTAATACTATAACCAGTTCCTTTCCCACCACTCTCCTCATCCTCCACTCTGTCATTTTCATCAGATCCCACGGACGTTGGAGTCAACTGATCTGCAGTGGGCATATCCAACCGTAACATAGCTAGCAGGGATTACCTTGGCTGGTGTAATAATGTGCTCTGCCTAATCCATCCCTATAACTGCCTTGATTTCTACCAATAATAGTTTCAAATTATGGCTCGGTTTCCACTTGAAAGAATTAGGATGGGAACTGTTCAATCAAATCTGACCATATACAGGGTCATTCATTCTTTGCCTGGGTGTGTACAATCCCATATATGCTGCATCCAGTTCTTCATACTGCAAGGTGCATTTGGATATCTCAGTTAGACAGTATAGTTCTTTTGGGCCACAATGGTTCATGATGAAGTTACTCAGCTCCTCCTAGTGTCCCACCTCCGTGTATCAGGCTTGGAGTTGCTTGCCAGATGTCTGGTCATTGTCGCAGTTCAGCACCCAACCAATCACAACCATGAAAGGTGTTTTTGGCGACTCTGGGAGGTTACCTTTTTCCTGTGTGCCCACACTCCGTCCCGAATCCATCACCAGTTGCTTGTTACCTTGCCTTCCCTTCTTTCTCGCCTCCCAAAGGTCACTTGCCCATCTGTGCTGGAATATCTTGATTCAATATCACCGAATCCACTTGGTATTTTCAATGTTTTCCAACTGTGGCCATATCTCAACACTCACCAAACAATCTGCAAGCAGCATCTTGCAGTGTAGGGGTCCATCTCAATGCTGTTTCAAATGGTCCAGCCCCCTGATAATTCACAGATGCATTTTCCTTGGAAACCCAGCCACCCATCCATTCTTCCACTTGTTGAATGTGCTAAAGTTGGGCTTCCCCATCCTTTTGGCAAATTGCGTCAAAGAAAATTCAGTGTACTTCATGCTGATTGGAGCTTTGCCTTCGGCACCGCCCATGTCTGACTAATCATTGCTCCCATGGTCTACATCTAATTCATCATTGGAATGCTCTGTTATTTTGTGCAAATCGGCAATCCCTGCAACATCTGTTATGGGTGGTTCTGCAGCTGGCATGAATGGTTTTGTTGGGAGGTTTATTGGGGTAGTCCCAGGTGCACCGGAACTTTGTACAGGTGGAAAAAAGCTGGACGATGCCAACTGTATGACTTGATTGTGTACAGGCTCTGCTGGAGGCACTCGAGCAATACCTGGAGATGAAGGCCCTTTTCCAGTGAATTGTTGAGGGGGGATCATTTGAAGTCAACCATAAGCTCCTTGGTGGTAATCATATGCTTTCCACGGTGGCCTCCAACTCGGATATCCTTGGGTGGCACAGGACCCTGGTTGTGTGCTTGGAGTTATGTTGAATACAGCAGGGTCGTAAAACTGGGGAGGGCCTGGAAATTGTGACTGCTTAGAAGGGTAACTTTTGCCTGGCAGTGGATAAAACTGATTCATGAGTTGCCTTAATTGAGCATCATTGTTTGGTGTATTTCTAGCATTATTAACTGATGATCCCAAATTGTCATCTGGGCATTGCTGCTAGCCAAACTGCACACCGGTTGGAGGCATATTGGGTGTGATCAGCGAGATCTATTCCCCGAAGTTGTATATGGACTCATGAAGATGTGAAACCAAAGATGATTGTAAACAAATATCAATTTGTGATTGACAATAAACTGCAATATAGTTGAGTCTATTTAAGGTAGTAGTGACCTTCAGCGGAATTGAAGGCCTCTTATATATTGTATTTGGCATGAACAGTTGCATTTCACTGTGTCTGTGATCCAGGAAACCCGGTGGAGACAAAGATAACAGAATCACTCACATCCCATCTATCTATGTAATATGGTTGAATAAGAATTCAAGCATCTTGGATTGAAGCATATCTTCGTTCGGTTCACGATTGCAAAATGTCATAGAAGGGACCCCACATGATAGTCTCCAGGAATCGAACGTGAACTATATCGAGTTTCAAGGGTAGCACAATAATGAATGTTGCACTCGACATGTGTGTAAATGACCTGCAAACTTCATTGAATAGGATGTGTGTTGGTTGAGCGGCAACAGTGATTGCTTCCTATTGAGTTTCGTTATGGTAAACTTCATTGCCTGTGCAGGATTCACCCACCGGGCAACCATCGTTACTGAGGAATCCATTCTACCAGCCAATCAGTTCTCAATGATCTTTGAGCTGGGACACTGCTTGCTAGGAAACCTACCGGTTCTTTGTGGTAAGTTGAGACTGCACCTCATTATCCGCTGCTTGAGACCAGAGCATAGGTATAACCTGCACAATGCCGCAATGATGTAGTATATGATAAGGCTGATCACCAGGTGACTTTGATCTGCCCCTTGCCTACACTTTGTGGGGTGTACTGCAGCTGCGAAAGTGATATGCTAACCAGAGCTAGCTCACATTCAAAAAATATCGCCGATATTCAAACCCAACAACAAACCATGCCCGATAACACATCATCGAGATCCATCAGCAGGCTATAAATTTCTCAAATGTGGTTAACATACTCTGGAACAATGAGAAATGCTTGATCTGCAAAAAGAAATGATTGGACAAGAACTGACTAGAAGCTCAGTATGAACATTATCACTCAACATTGCTGAATGAAGGGCTATTACCAATTGGGATTCTACAACCTGCAGTCCAGGATCGCCCTGAGGTATCATAGTTTGCCTTTGGAAGGTTCACCTGAAAGACCATTGACCAGCTGTCAACTACTGATCTACCCATCGATGGAGTACTCTGTGTACCACCACCTGAGGATACTCCGAGCAATGAACCTACAGACCCCCAGATTCCTGATCTCACCAGGACCCCTGATCAAACAAAGACAAAGAGTCAGCATGAGCCAATTGGAGTGGAAAATGTGGGGGGGCAAAGGTTATGGCACAGCAACTGGATTATACCACAAGCATTGCAAGTACACTGAACTATGCAATCCATGGCATCCACTTTGGTCCACACACGACTTTCAGCAGGCACAATCATTTCACCAGCAAACAAATACGTAGATTGAACAATATCGGAGGTGTTGACTGGACAACAGGCAAATCTCATCATTCCATTCAGCGGATGCCGTGCAAGGGCTCCTCTCACAACTCAAATTTGAGCCTGGCAATGATAGTTGGATTGAAGATGACTCACATATCTTTGGAACATTGTATTACAGAGATATTTTCAAATGTATCCAGTGTCTGTTAGGTCACATCCCATTTCAGATGCACCTCATTGTTAAACAGCTTGGCCTTTGTGACTGAGTGGGGTGTGAGATCTACAACAAGATGGACAAGGGCGATCAGTGGTGGGACACACAGGATCCACCTCCTGCAGGAACAACGATTATGCCAGTCATTTGTACATGTGTCCAGATTTGATTGACCAATTTGTCATGCGAATTGCATGCCTAGCTGCTGAATCTCACAACTGGTAATATTTGAAACAATATCTGCCATACACCTTGAAACTGAGCCTGGGTTCTCTTTGGGCGGATTCCATGTCCCATGAATGTCGCCAAAAGAATTGATAAAGCATCACATAATGCAGTTGGAACTTTGCCGTCTTAATTCAGATGTCTGGACATCACTTGCACTAGCTTGAAACAGGATTGTGCTAATTGATACTGGCGACAATGCTACCCTCAGTTAGTTGTCTGGGACAAGATTAACCAGAATAGGAGATGGTTGCTATTATCTCGTTCGGCTCATGCCCGATGTGTGAAATTCCTACAGGTGTGCTGAACGGGCATTCAACTGGTCCACCACTTGATTGCTCAAGATATCAGCATGGTTACTTGGAGCTGCTGGAGGATACAAATGTTGATGCTTGGCACACTCTGGGTGTCCACTCTATCCACTACCGGTTCTGGCAATACCCTATCTGCACTGTCTACCCGCTTTTGCAGCCTGCTCAATTGCATCAGCTGCTCCTGGGTTTAGTTAAAGACATATCACACTGGCTGTTCAACTATCTGAAATCTAGAAATGTCAAGGATCAATTTGACAATTGATTCACATCAGTACCACCATATCCTGGCCTGCAGCTGAATACATGAAGGCAGGATTGAATGTCAAACACTTGGTGTTCAATGTAGATTGGCTCTTTCCTTGAATGTAAGTGCTAGAGCTCTCTCAAGGTCTGCTTGTTGATTCTGCTGTGAATAGTAATTCCTCAGCTTGTGGGGTGTAGGTTCCAAGTTGATAAAATTGGTGATAGATGTTTGTGGAATGTAAAGGAGAGAGAGACAGTGTATGACCTTTAAAGAAAAAATTAAATGGAATAGAAGAAGCGGAAAAATAGTGCACAAAGTTATACAGGGCTAAGGAGAATGTACTTTGTGGTGTGCATTGAAACGGCATAGGAGAGATAACTTCTATAGTTCATATTTATATCCAGGATGGATAGTCAAGTGTTGTAATTTGGAAAGTATCAGGTTTACTGGAATAGATGGATTCCTATTGCCCAATACCCAATGTTAGCACTCCTATCAACAATGCTAGAGATGAAAGAATTGGGGGTATGTTTCAGCCAACCCAGATAGTACTGAACTAGCTGCACCCTCCAAACTTGCAATATTAACAAGGTTGTAACTTTAATAATCCCTTTGTGCCAGCTAAATTGAGTACAGAGACCCTGAATGTGAATAAGTGCCCCAGTATATGACTCCTCCAAATATACAAATCATGTGTCTACGTTTGAGCATTTGTGGTCACTGCTTGTAATAGCATCATTGCAGCATTGAGAATCTGCAGAACATAATTGATTTGGGACCTTGTTAGTGATGGTTGAGTTACAATCGTTCAAAGTGAGTTGCTTTTAGATATGGCAGAAATAAACATCTGAATATATGGTCAATGGATTAGAAGGACATGCATATTTTCTTTAGATTTTGTTTATTAGAATGCTGCAGCTATGTTGACAGTTGATATGTCAATATTGTGAGCATAACTTCACTTTCATACTGCCAACTCAGTCTTCCTTGCAAAGAACCTTCACATCAATATCGCTGGGAATGGTGACGAGACGGCATATTTTGGTGTACAAAGCAGAGATACAAGCATAGGGAAAGAATGGTAAGCCCCAATAGATGATTCAGGGGACATCTGATTGATTCAAGCTCTCATCAATGCAAAGATTGTTTGTAAATAGGTTATGAATACTCATTCATATTCAGATTTTGCTCCTAATATCCAGTATATTACACATTTTAAATTCACAAATTCATTCTGAGTCCCACTCCTTCAATGTTGACATAAAATAAACGGTAGTTCAGAATGCTATGTGCAAAGGGGTGAGGAATAGAAAGACATCATCCAACAGCGGGCAAAGGAACAACTGAATCAGTTCCAATGAATTGAGATGAACTGAGGCTGGAATTGCTCTATATGATCCAATGCAATGGCTGGGATAGCAGAGTTGCCCTACATTGAGAGTTAATTGCATTCATCAAAGTTGTCTTTGCTTGACTTGAGCATTCATGAGCAAATGATCTTGATGCAATCTTGCAATGTGGACAGTTGGTGCAAATCTGTTAACTCACTTTAAGATTGGTTACAAAGTTAAGCCATTCAAAATATGCAGTGTGTGGAAAGTTACTGGTCAACTACTTTTGTTACTGAGCAGAGTCTGCCATGTATGATTCTCTCTCTCCAAACACTCTTGATTGAAATTGAATCACCTAATCAATTTTACTATCTGGGTTTTGGGGGCCCAAACAAACATTCAGTTGAAGTCCAGTATAGTCTGTATTACAAACATTGAGAACTTAGGTCTCTTTGAGTAGGTGCGGTATCTGGGGTGAGTGAGAGTTACTGGTCATCTGAAGAGATGCTGAGTAGATTCTGTATTTTGAGATGCTTACACTCAACGTCCAGGCCTTATGACTGAGCCCAAACTTCCAACACCAATTTGAGGATTAGACAGCACTGATTGAAGCATACTACTCAATCAGTGTCGAGTGAAGCTAGGTTACTGGGTGGCTAGGGCTGTGTATTTAAAGTTTTGTGTGGGGTGGCTACCTTCCTCCATCTGACAGTTGACATAAAGCCGACAGCTCTAGGGATTTCAGTGGCAACCTTCATATACTGATCCAGTATAGATTCATATATTACCAGTTCTGAGCCTTATGAGCTGCTTAAACCAGTAGAGTGTTTGATATTTAAGAATTTGTGTGTGCTGCTTCGACTACCTGAAAATGATTTGAAGTTGAAGAAAATATACTGGGACTGGAGAATATGAAACATTTCAAGTTTACTATGAACTGGGGGACACATGCTTCAGTAGCAGCACTGCCACCCTGAGATGTTCCTGGGCCAAAATGATATATCAATACCGAATTGTGGCTTGACAATATTGGCTTCGTATACATCATAGAATACCATACCTGACAACACTCGAGATTTGACAAGTGCCAGAACTTCATATAATGGCTAGGAAATACCCCACCGCTAAGTCAATGAGCTTAGCCATACAGAGCCGAGCTGTGTCACATCATCTGACTCTCTGTGGTCCAAATCTGTAACATGAGCCCGAACGGCAATCATAGGCTGGCAAAAGCGACGACTTTGCCCCATATATGCAAGCTATGTCGAATACACTGACACAGGTACTTAATATTGCCTAGACTCTCTGTATTGCCATTGTCATTGGAGAAAGTGCAGTGTACTATCTGGTTTCGTGGGAGTGAACAAATATGCTGGATTATCTGGCGCACATAAGAAAGCCGCCAAGGAAATCTTTTGGATTTCAAACTTCAAATTCGTGTCAGGATTCCATTGCACCTGTAATATGCCCTTGATGCATTATTCAAATTCCTTTACAGAATATGATACTAAAGGTCCTCCCAGTCCAACTAGCTTAAGAAGAGGAGAGTCTGGAACACAAAACTGCAGCCTTTGATTCAGTGTATTTCAAGCCTACAAATAGTGACTATGATATTTTGCAGCGCAGGATAAACCAGTCAATCAGTCCCTGCAACAATATATTTCCCATAACTCTCCACTATTTGATCTGTACACTTACATCATTACAGATTTGCAGGACACAACAAGTGTGGATTAATTGACTGCATGTCAAATTTGTCACCAAATAACCAAGAACAGAAATGCAAATCCTCTCTAATAAACACTATATTCAGAAGCTATACTTCCAGCACTTGATTTACTTCAAAATGACAGAGAACTGACTAATTTTGACACAGGAGTACCATATAAATGACTGATATTGACCATTTGTATCAGTTGATAACATTGCATCGGTTAAATGGTTAAAGAGCCTTTTCTTGATAGCACCTTTGTGGTGGTCAATGTCTATTGTTCATCATTGCGATTTAACTCCAATATATCTTGATTCTTTGTCACTCACTTCACATGGTCAACAGCAGAATCATAGATAGGGTAAATCATTGATGTTGTGATGTTCGGTCGACTGATTAGACCATGCAGGTCCATCCTTTGGGTAACTGCAGACTGTTGGCGCTGATCACTCACTCTATTATCATAGCCACCAGGATCTGTGTTTAGTTGCCATGTGTATGGTACTCTGTTGTACCCGAGCCAGACAACCGGTGGACATGTCTGCCACTGTTCATTCAATACAAAGAACTTCTCTGTTATTACCACATGGTTTGTTGCTGTAGGTTTGAGGCCTGCCCTGTCTTCTTTGGGTGTAGTTACCGTTACAGAGGGATTGGGTGAAACCAGGAATTGAAGCTGCCTATCTGTTCATTCATTGTTGGCCATGTCAGTATACATGTGGAATGTACTCACACAATCGGACTAGTAGTTTGTCAGCCACTACTTTCGATCCGGACCATGTCCTGGGGGTGGACAATAATGTGCCCTCTATAAGAGAGGATATGCACCAAGGAGAGAGTATTGATGACTTTCTGTCTCAGGAAGGAGTGCTTCACTTAATGCTTCATCTTGGTCAGGTTTAGGATACTCCACTGGTTTGATGATATACATTACCAGAATGAGTTCTCTCCACCATCGGAAAATAGCACAATCCCTCGAACTATGCTGTCGCCATCCATTGTACGATTACTATAAAACATCATTCCAATTCTTGGTGTCTTCCAATACCAATGAGAGACAATCTCGCCGCCATCTATAAACCATTCATGCTTCTAAAGCAGTAGGCAATGACTATCATTCCACAAGCATCTCCAGTTTGTTTGCAGTTGCTCAGTTAATACAAGATCAATGCAGTAAGCATGGTTCTTCAAAATGAGAACTATTGGTTTGCCAGTTGCAATAATTTATTCTGACCTCTCGCTGATTGTCCATGACTTTCTGATGTGGATCATTTGGTGTATCGCATTCTGTTGAGCATCATTGCCTTCAGTCCAGATGGAATGCATTATACTCTACACTGCTGAATATGCTGCCTCTGCACTATGCTTTTCCAATATGATATCATCATCTGGATCTTCAGGTTTACCTGAAACAAGCCACATCATCTGGTAAAACCAATCTATGAGTGGATGCAATCCCTGAATTGCTGTGACCTGCTGCTTGAATGCAATTCTAGCATTCATTGCAATTCACTATCCTAAACTGTTTGTCATCGTTCACTAATGACTTTAATCACAACTCACAAAACTCCATGAACTATGTGAGAGTTGGCTATTGCTTCATTATTTCGCTCTGGATGTTAAGATCTCACAAGAAGCAAGGTGGACATTCAATTGCGTTTCTGGCTTGTCAATTGTGTTGTTTGGATCTTCATGAGTGAGATTTGCATTATCTACATCCAATCATTTCCACAGTTTCAAATTCATCCTAGATGTCATCTTGTCGATGACCTTATTGAATTTCATTGCCACTCTGGCCAACACCAGAATTAGTTCTAGGGCTAAAGTAAGTACTGCTCACCCTAGAGGTGGAGTCGCCTGGATTTCTAAAAGGCAAAGGGGAACTGGAATCAGTCTTTTCAATGGATACCCCTATGGTTCATTACCGATGTTGTCCGGATACTCGATCTGTGCAATATTCACATATTCACCAAGGTCATTTCCCCACAGAATTTACAGCAGCACCCCCACAATATCCAGCTCAGTCAGCAATTTGCATATTCTTGCTGCTACTTCTGAAGTCCATGTCATGGGACAACCCATTTCATTAGCCACTACTGCTCCAGGAATATCTGAATCTCAAACCCATCTCCGCAGAATGAACTATAATGTCCAGACCTGGCGTGCGAGAAATCTAGTTCCAGGTGGGTCTGGAATTGAATACTGGTTCTTTGTGATTTGTTAATGATTCAATTCACAAATGGGATGCGTATTCAGCAGTTTGACTGCCTCATTGAGACTGTCATGTTCCCGATCATAGTTGATTACATTGAGAACAGTGCTCTATACTGAACAGGAATAATTTGCATCCAGCACCACCTTGCCATCCACTTACTCCTGATCCTCATTTGCTCCTTGATCTGTATTAATTTCATTCAGAAAGATCTCTCTCAGTTGCTCTGAGGTATGTTGGACTGATGGGCTCATACTCCAACACTTCTGAAATCAATTGCATTGTTTGTTATTTCACAGAGAAGCATTGAATAGAATATATATCAGTGGAATATAATCAATTCTATTCTTTCAATTAGAACTTCCTTTAATACAACTATCCAATTCATTCCCACCATCCTCCTCAACCTCATCACTTTCATTCTCCACTGTAGCTTCCAAACTTGATGGATGATGAATACCAGGTGCACATATCTCATCTGAACAAGACTAGCAGGGATTACCTTTGCCGGTTCAATTATGTGCTCCACATCCTCCTTTTCTGTAGGTACTGTCATTTCAACCAAACATATCTTCAAATTGAATCCCAATTTCAACTTCAAAGCATTTCAAAGGCAACAGTTATAAGTAATCTGGCCATATATGGGGCCATTTGTCAGTTGCATGTGGGTATATGATTCCACATAATCATCGACCAATTCTCCCTGCTCCAAGGCACACTTGAATCTCACATTTACCCAATATGGTTCTGTCAGACTTCCATTTCTTTTGATGAAATCCATTTGCTGCTCCCAGTGCCTCACAATGCTGAATGCCACATAGAGCGATTTGAGGGTTGTACAGGCATCGATTGGCATGCAGTGCATCAGCAAAATGTAACTCGGTCTGAAAGCAACATGCAATCTTCCCAGACACTCCAAGTGACCGCACCAGTGCTTCCAAATATTTCTAGCTGCTCCCAGACCCCCCTGGAGCTAAGCAATGTGCTCTGAGACTCTGCAAGAGCATTCTCAGGTGCTCCTGAAAGCACCGGCAGTTATGGAGGTGCATTTGGATGCTATGAGATTTGACTTACAGAATTGTCAAATTTTGGAGCGCCTGAGACCTCTGCGCAGATCTGCGGGAGACTTCAAGAGCAGCTGGGACCGCTACGCAGCTCTGCAGGAGACTTTGAGAGCACTGCGCGAGACTTGAAGCCATATTCTCGCAGCAGTTGTGATTACATAAGCACAAGGCATTTCATCTTATCATATTCGTCTTTGTTACGGTCACAAGATTTGCTACATCAAAATATGGCATGCATTATTTAAGTCTCTGTATATATATACATACGACCAATCTGGCGGCAGATGGTAGTCGAGCATAATCGGAGGAGCACGTAGACGTGCCCGTTGAGAGAACTTCGAGATGCACCACTTTGGAGGCCATTGTGGTGAAATGATGGAGCTGGAAGGCAGAGAGCCAACCATCAACACTCCACCGCACCTCTCACGACATTCAGACGGAATAGATGAGACAGAGCGGATTTGGTTCAAGGAGTGTAGAATTCGGGTGAGAAGATATGATACTACCCGGTGTTGAGGATCCACGCAATTGTGTCACACTACGAAATCTCTCGGCAAGAGCGTGTGAGACCAAAAGTTGGCAACGATAGAGTGTGTATTTTCATTGTATGATGAGATGAGATGGAAACGAGATGATGTCTATCTACTCTGGGGTCTGCCAAATACATACGCCCCATCCCTCTGTCCACCTCCGTTACCCTTGTATCTCAGTACACCCGCCGTTGCGCTTTGATGATGTACTTGGAGCCAGGGATCGAGCGACTTTGGAGATGTACTTGGAGGCTGTGATCATGCAAACTTGGAGGCCGTAATCGAGCTAGTTTGGCGATCAACTTGGAGCCTATGATCCAGCCATATTTGTAGATGCACTTGGAGGCCGTGATCGAGTGAGTTTGGAGATGCACTTGGAGGCTGTGACTGAGCGAATTTGGAGATGCTCTTGGAGGCCGTAATCGAGCGAGTTTGGAGATGCACTTGGAGGCTTTCATCGAGCGCGTTTAGAGATACACTTGGAGGCGGTGATTGAGCGAGTTTGGAAATGCACTTGGAGGCCGTGATCGAGCGAGATTGGAGGAGTGCTCAGAGGCGGTCAATCTGGAGGCGGTCAATCTGGAGGCGGTCAATCAGGAGGCGGCCAATCCGTTGGCGGTCCAACTGGAGGCGGCCAATCTGGAGGCGGCAAATCTTGAGGCGGTCAATCTGGAGGTGGTCAATCTGGAGGTGGTCAATCTGGAGGCGGTCAATCTGGAGGTGGTCAATCTGGAGGCGGTCAATCTGGAGTTGGTCAATCTGGAGGCGGTCAATGCGGAGTCGGTCAATCTGGAGGTGGTCAATCTGGAGGCGGTCAATCTGGAGTCGGTCAATCTGGAGGCGGTCAATGTGGAGTCGGTCAATCTGGAGGTGGTCAATCTGGAGGCGGTCAATCTGGAGGCGGTCAATCTGGAGGCGGTCAATCTGGAGGCAGTGAATCTGGAGGCGGTGAATCTGGAGGTGGTAGTTTGGGAGGGAGGCGCAACGGAAGCTGAGATTCTATTCATTGGTTGATTGGTAATTGTGGGAATGTAGAGAATTGAGTACACACATGGCCTGCCGAGAGATGAGAGACTGGCTGGGAGCGGGAGACAGTCGAGCTTGGGATGATGCAGTACATGGTGTATGCAGTACTCAGTTAATGCTGTACTTGGTGTATGCTGTACTTGGTGTTAACTCTTGATTGTGGAATGGAAAGATAGAGAGCAATGACTTGACTTCGTATTCTTGGGTGATGGTAGAACTGAGGATGGGAAAGATGGAGTGGAGAAGAGATGGGGGAAATCATCGTCAGAAACTGGGACTTCAGAGAACCTCGTGTGCGAGTCAATAGACCATCCCCGATACCGCAGGTACGAGTCCCGATCCAGTGTCCAATTACACTGATACGAGGTCTTTCCACCCCATTCGGGCTGGTCGTACCCCTAATTAGTCACATCCGCTCGTATCCTCCACATCGTTCTCAACTTCATCCCCATCTCTCTCTTCCTCGTTCACAACTCCACAATCATTGCAGAACAGAAAGTTAAGTCATTGCGCTCTGTCTCTTCCATGACATGATCATGAGTTGACACTGAGTACAGCATACACCGAGTACAGCATACACCGAGTACAGCATACACCGAGTACAGCATACACCGAGTACAGCATACACCGAGTACAGCATACACCGAGTACAGCATACACCGAGTACAGCATACACCGAGTACAGCATACACCGAGTACAGCATACACCGAGTACAGGATCCCCCCAGGATTGTTCATCTTCCCCTCATTTTCATGAATACGAGTTGACCCCTGAATGTAGCTTCAGCTTCCGGCCTGCCTCCCTATACAATCGACCGCCATTAGCCCGCTCTCCATGAGAGCTCAATGGTAAAGTCATCTGTCACATTCCTACAGTTGCGAGTTAACTTACTGATGAAAAGAGTCTCAACACCTGGTGCGCTGTCGATCGACCGCCTATAGGTACTCATCCAAACTCGCAAGATTCCGGCCCCCAAGTACGCACGATCATGCCCTCCAACCGCATCTCCAATTTCGCTCGAATTCCGCCTCCAAGTGTATCTCCAAACTCGCTGGATTACCGCCTCCAAGTGCATCTCCAAGCTCGCGCGATTACGACCTCCAAAGTTCCCTCAATCATGGTCTTCCAAGCCCATATCTCCAAGCTCGCTCGGTCACGGCCTCCAAGTGTATCTCCAAACTCCGTAGATTACGCCCTCCAAGTTCGCACGATCATGGCCTTCAAGTGCATCTCCACACTAGCTCGATCACGATCTCGGAGTGCATCTTTAGGTTCACTTGAACATGGACTCCAAGAGTATCTCCAAATACGCTCGATTACCACCTCTGAGTGCATGCCAAACTCGCTCGATCACAGCCTCGGATTGTATCTCTGAATCCACTCGATTGTCATTTTCAGGTGCACGTCGAATCTCCTTTGAAGCACCGCTCCTGCAGCCAGTCCCGATATACTGTGTAGACGGGTAGCTATATAGATACATCGATAAGTAGTAGCTATGATTTCCAGGCGCACCAGCAACGTTCCCAAAGATGACGTTTTTCCCAGACTGCTCTACAGTGATTCCATGTGCTTCCAGGCTTGTCGCTGGCGCTCCCAGGTGCTCCAAGGCTTGTTGTCAGCGCTCCCAGGCTTGTCATCAGCGCTCCCAGACTTGTCCTCAGCACTCCCAGACATGTCGTCGGCGCTTCCAGGCTTGTTGCCGGCGCTCCCACACTTGTCGCCGGCGCTCGCAGACTTCTCGCCGGCACTTCCAGACTTGTTGCCCACGCTCCCAGGTGCTCCCAGGTGCACCCAAAGTTCTCTCCAGTGCTCAGAGGTGTTCTCAAACATATCACAATCACTCCCATGGCAGTCCTGTACCAGTCAGCAGAGATCTCAGTTACTCCGAAAGCCGGCCCGAATGCCCTCCTACGGTCTGATACTCTCCTGAAATTGACGGGTCTAAGTTTACGCTCTGCATCCTGTCAGACACTCCTGGACGCTTCCAGTGATTAAAATACATTTTGCTGATGTGAATCACATCCATGAACATTCTGTTTGGCAACTCAGTGAGGTTAATTCTCACTTTTGCCCAGGTGCTCTCCCAAATCAGTTACCAGTCACGTGTTGTCTTACCTTCCATTCTTCCTTTACTCGTGAACCTCAGTCAGTCATCGTTTCAAATACATTTTCATTCACCTTTGAAGAATACATTTGGCATTATGACCATGTTCCAAAGGCAGGTATTTCTCTAATGTTTTCACCATGTCTGCAACCACTGTCTTCCAGTGCATGGCTCCATCTTGAAACTCATTTAATCTCTTCTGCTCCTGGACAATACCATGATGCTTGTTCTGCAGACACCCAGCTACCCATGCATTCTCGCACGTGTGAAATCAGATATAGTTGGGCTGCCGTATCACATGGGTTAATTTCTTCAGAGAGAATATCCTTTACATCAGGCTATTTGGTACTTTGCCATCTGCTCCACTAATGTCCAACAAATCATCACACTCATCATCTGCATCATATTCATTGTAGGACAACTCTAGTAAAGGGGTTAAGATCACAGGTCCTACAATGTCCATTTACCACTGTTTGGTTGCTGGCTGAAACTGTGTCATTTCCTGGAGTATGGGGAGAGCTTCCGGGTGGGCCAGTAGGAGATCCTGGCAGAGTAGGGCTGCAAGATGTCAGCCGGGTGACTTGTTTTTTTCCATGTAGTGCTATAGACACTTCAGGTGCACCTGGAAATGACAGCCCATGTCCGGGGCACTATGGAGGGTGGAACATTCATGATCCAACATAACCACCTCAGTGGAATTTCTAGCCTTGTCATGTTGGCCCATAGCTTGGCAATCCTTGTCGTACATTGTTGCTTGGTTACAAAGTAGTTATCATGTGGAATGGTGAATGGTGGTAGAATGAAGGAGCACCTTGAAATGGGTGCTGTGAAGCAGGGTAATCATACCCATGCATGGGATGAAATTAATTTGTGTGTTTTCCATATACACTATCTTTGCAAGAGACATTGGGAGAACAATTACCTCATAAGCCCAAATTGTCATCATGGTGATGTTCACAGTGAAATATGACATCTGGTCAGGCCATAATTGCTGTCTTTGGTGGTGATCAATTTGTGGATGCGCAGCTGTGAGCTAAACCAAATGGTCATTGAATATAGAGGTGTTGTATTATTTGGACTAGATCAGCAGTACGGTTGAGTATATTGAATCTAGCAAGTGACCTTCAGTGGAATGAATGCAACATATATCCCATTCTGTTGCCACGAACTGCAGTGTATCACAGTACCATTGATGAATAATACCTGGTTGAGAAAAAGATATCTTAATCGCACAATCTGCCTATCTTTGTTGAATGCTAAAATTGGTATACTAAGATCTTGGATTGATGGTCACTTTGTAAGGTTCATAACTGTACAGGTCATGGCAGAGATGTAATATGATATTTCCAGAAACCCAACAAGAATTATATCAAGTTTCAAAGTAGCATGACTGGGGATTCTACACTTAAAATGTGTCTGTGAGACCATGCAACTTCACTTAATAGAAGGCATGTGAGTCGAGCAGCAACAGTGATGGCTTCCTATTGGGCTCCTTTGGAAACTGCATTGTACTCCGTAGAATCCACCCACTGGTCAAGGAATGTTACTGAAGCATACAGCATACCATCCAATCAGTTCTTGATTATCGTTAAGTACACATACAACTAGCTTTGAAACCCACATATTCCTCGAATGAAGATGATCTACGTTTATTAAAAGCTGCTGTGAGGCTTGAGTGTAAGTATAATTCACAATGCCACAATGACTTAGATTAACAGTGGTAATCACAGCAGCACCTGATAAAGTATATAAAAGTTGATTACAGTAGATGACAAATGAAATCTTCTCTTCTCTGCTAAATATGTACAGCAGATGATGTGCATGAGTATTTTGCAAAATATGATAAATATATCCTAGTATATGAAGAACACTGTGCATAAGGTGACTTTGGTTTTGTACCCTACCCTCACATTTGGTAGCGGGTGATGTAGCTGTGACAATGTCATCCTATTCTGAGTTTGCTTGCATTTAAACAATCATGTCTGAGGCTCATATTCAACAACAAAGAATCACCTCAACATGCAATTAGCCAGATTTGTCTGAATACCTACTTTCAGATTTTTCAAATCTGGGCAATCATCACAGGAAATATGTTAAATGCTTTATCTGGAAAAAACATTTCTTCAATAAAGACTGACTGAAGACACACTATAAACAATATCACCCAATATTGATGAATGAAAGGCAACTATGGAACTGAATTTTAGCACCTGCAGGCTTGGATCGACCCAAGCCTTCATGATTTAACTGTAGTATTATCACTTTCATGGCCATCAATGAGCAATTCAACATATCATCTACCCATAGACAATGTACATATTGCACCACCCTCTGCAGACACTTCTAATCAAGAAACCATACAACACCAGCAGGCTGATTTAATATGTACCTCTGATTCAACACAGACAAAGACTCATAGGGAGGTTATTGGAGTGGAGACAGCTGAAGGGAAAGTGTACAGCACAGCAACCGGATTATACAACTCACTTCACAAGTCCCCAGAACTACAGAATCTATGGCATCTATTTCAGTCCCCACACGACTTACAACATGTTGAATCATTTAGCCAGCAAACCAAAACTGGGATAGATCAACATCTGTGGTGTGGACTGGACAACTTCACAATTGAATTGTTGCAATTAGCACATACCCTGGAAAACCTCCTCTCTGGAGTCGATTTTGGCCTAGACGATAATAGTTGCAATGAAGTCAATTTTAATATCATTTGAAGCCTATACTACAGGCATATTTCATACATATAGAGATCCTCTTACCATATCTCCCATGTCAGGAGCACCTCCATTTTGAACGGGTGGGTCATTCTAACCCTGAAAGTCATTGAGGAGACAGCGAGATGCACAGCAGCGATGAACCGTGGGATACATATTATGAACTTCCTGCTCTTGTGATAATTGGGTCAGCTGTCTGTGCATGATACTAGACTTGCGTGATTAAATTTTAATGTGTTCAGCATGCCTGATCACCATATCTCACAATAGATATTATTTGAAATGATATCCACTGGATGCCTAAAACCTGTTCCTGGGTTAACACTTGGTTGATCCCAAGTGCCCCGAAAGATACCAACAATATTCCTGAGGCAGGGCAACCTGTGATATGGACAGTGCTATCCCCTCTGAGCAATCTTGACATAAGTGGTCCCAGCTTCAAAAGGAACTGTGCTGATGGATTCCTGAGACAATGATACCCTATGTGGGCTGCCTGAGTGAGGGAGTATCCAGAACAAGTTATTGTTGCTCTAGTCTCATATGGCTCATGCCCAATGTGTGAAATTCCTAATGGTGCATCGATGGGACTTTGAATTTTTTGACCACCTGATAACTCAGGTGATCATCATGATTACTTAGAGCTTCTGGCTAACACTATCATTGATGCTCTGCACAGTCTTGGTTTTCACCCAATCTACACACAGTTTTGGCAATACCCTCTGTGCAATGTCTTTTGGCTTTGCCAGACTGATTTATTGCATCACCTGCTCTTGGGATTTGTTAAAGTTTTATTGAACAGGGTGTTTGATTATCTGAAAGTTAGAAATCTGAACAACCAATTTGACAATCGATTGATATCGGTACCTCAATATCTAGACCTCCTTCACATCTCAAAACAATTGAATGCGACGGAAACTGGTTCCTGAATAAATCATGCCGATCAGTGGCATGATCAGAACACCTGTAGAGATTTGTGCAGAAACTCTTGTACGGTTGAAGGATAATGGGAAAACTGCAGCAGAAACTGCCAATGATGAAATTGTTATTGGTGCATTGTACGTACTATCTGAATTCTTTCGACTCGTTAGCCAACAATATCACTCTAAACAACTACTCCCATATAATATGCTGTACCAAAGCAATGTTCCAAGAAGAAGGGCATTTTTGAGAACAGGAATGTTGAAGTCTGCAAAGGCCAAAGCGAATACACTGTTGGCTACAGAATTCCATCAGTTACGAGAACGACACATTGATACACTTTGTGCTGCATTGGCGGTCCATGTTCATGGTACTGAGAAGATTAATAGATCAAAATATAGGCAATTTCAGGTGCACCTGTATAGAATTAAACAAGGGGCAACAAAATGGTCAGTTGCGGATCGATAGAAGGGACAAGTGCAATTGGAAGATGAAATACACAAGGTAACACTTAATCCACTCAAGCTGTTTTACAATGTCTTCATGTAAGAGTGAAACGAAATGCAAGAAGTCAGGAACAAGGCGACCTGTCTGAGAAGCATATTCTCCAAAAGACTGTTGCAAATCACAATAGTAGTTAAAGAACAGGTTTTCCAGGAGGCTAACATGACGTGAGAAAGCATGTGCACCTTCCAGTCTCTCTATCTAATGCTGGGACAGAAATCAGGCCTTGGGATATTGCTATTATGGAATTCATAACAGACTGTCAACCGAAACAGATTAATGGCATACCCTCATACTAGACACAGCAGATCAAGAAGCGATTTTCCATCCTCTTGATGTAGTTTGAAGATTGGTTGGAGACGTATGGCTTTTGAGCAGCATTACGAAATGATTGCACATCAGCAAAATGGAAATCGGTCCTGAAGCTACATGCAAACCCCGCAGACACTCCATACATCCTCACTGGTGCTCCTCAGTAATTGCAGATGCTCCCATGCCCCCCTGGGGCCAAGCAAAGCACGCTCAGATGCTGCAAGAACATCTTCAAGTGCGCCTAAAAGCACCTGCAGTAATGGAGGTGCATTTAAGATGCTACGATATTTTGCTTATAAGATCATCAACTTTAAGAGCTCCTAAAATGTCTGCACACATGAGCCGGAGGCCAAGAGAGCGACTGAGAGTTCTGTGCAAGGTCTGCGTGAGACTTTATACTTGGTGCAGTATTCTCACAATGGTAGTTCTTGGGGTCTCATTCCAACAAGACATTAATGCTATCATATTTGTCACTGTTTCACATTGGTGTTTTACAATCACCAATCAGAAGAAGCTTCACTATATTATCATATGACATGTATAATCTATATAAGTCTATCAATATATTGAAAAACAGACAATCTGATTGCAGATGGTATTCAAGAGCAATTGGTGAAGCGCATGGACTCACTGATTGTTTGAACGTAAAGATGCCACTGGAGGTTGTGAGCATGTGGAAATCGAGGCCATAATCTGGAGAGCTTGGACATGCACTTGGATCCCAATGTCGAGTGAACTGAGAGATCCTCATCGAGGCAGTGATCCAGAAAGTTCAGAGATGCACTTGGAGGCGATGATGTAGCGAAGTTGGAGATGCACTTAGAGCGCAAGAGGATGTGGACTGAGAAGATGCAATTGGAGGCCATGATCAAGCCCATTTCGGGATGCACTCAGGGTCTGATGTTCTGTGAACTGTGAAGATGCACATGGAGGCTGTGAGCGACCGAGTTGGGAGATGCACTCAGTGCTAGAGATCACGTGACCCAGGACATGCACCGGGATGCCGAAATCATGACGGTTTGCAGATGTACATAGACCCCCACACTGAGTTAATTGTGAGATGCACTTGGAGGCCACAATTGAGCAAGTGCAGAGATGCACTTGGATGGTGTAAACAAGCATGTTGGGTGATACACATAGAACCTGAGATCATGTAAACTGTGTGATGCACTTTGAGGCTGCAATGTAGTGCATTAGGAGATTCTGTTTGGATGCAGTGATTGAGCTCAATTGGAGGTTTACATAGTGATGGTCAATCTGGAGGTGGTAAATAAGATGGGGGGCGCAACTTGAGCTCAGACTGTATTCATTGATTACCTCGTACATGTGGGAATGTAGAGACAATACTACAATGGTACTCTAAGAGATTCGATTGGCTGCAAGTGGGACAGAGCCAATCTTGGGTTGATTCTGTAATTAGTGTTAATTCATGATCATAGAAGGGAGAGACCAAGAATATAAATAAACATGGTGTTCTCATGTGATGGTAGCATTGTGGATGAGAAAGAAAGGGATATGAGGAGAATAGGGATATAATTATGAGAAACTGGAATGTAAGAGAATTTGGTGTGGGATTAATTTTTCCAGCCCGGATCCAGCAGGCACAACTTCCCATCAGAGGGGGAATGATACTGATACAATGGATTCCCAACCAAATAAGGCAAATTGTACCCTTGATGTCTTCCATTCTCCCGTATCATCCCATATCGTTTGCATCTTCATGCTCATCTCTGTGTTTCTCCTATCCAATCATACCATCACCTGAGAATACTAAGTTAAGTTGTCACTCTCTATCCCTCCATGCCATGATCTTCAGTTAACATTGAGTATAGATTCAACCCAAGATCAACAGCTTCTCCCTCACAACCAGTCTGCCATTATTCTCACTGTGTCAGGGAAACTCCAACATGCAGCCTCCGATTGTGGCAAGCCACCCTACAGATCGACCACCTCAAGCGAAATCTCCCTGAGCTGATAGGAAATATTAACTCTCATCACATCACCGCAATTGTAAGTTAGCGATTGAATAAAACCTGTGGTCCTGCCATATCTCCCTCCAAATCAACCACCTCCAGATTAACAACCATTACTTTCACTCAATCACAGGCTTCAAGCGCATCTCCCAATTTGCAGGATCATGTCCTCCATGTGCATCTACCAAATTCACATACTCTCGGGCTGTACGTGTATCTCCAATGTTGCTTGATCACAGCCTCCAAGTTCATCCCCAAACTTGCATGATCGCAGCCCCTAAGTGCATCCCTCAGTTCACTGGATCATGGGCTTAAAGTCCATCTCCACACTTGCATAACTATGTCTTCCAAGTGCATTTCCAAACTCGCTTGATCACTGCCTGCGAGTGCATCTCTCAGTTCCCACAACTTTGCGCTCCTAGTCCATCCCCAAACTCGCTTGATTATTGCTTCCAACTGCATCTCTGAAGTGGCTCAATCATGGCCTCCACATGCATCTCTCAGCTCACTTGATTCAGGGCTCTAATTGCATTTTCAAACCGGCACCATCTGGGCCTCCAAGTGCATCACTCAACTTCGTCAATCATGGCCTGTAATTGGATGTTGCAGTTGATTCCATCTTGGGCTCTCAGTTCAATCTAAGTTCACTTGACTGCCATCTTCAGGCACACTTCAAATTGTCCTCTCAAGCGCTGTGTGCAGCCAGTCCAGATATACCATGCATTGATGGATATCTATATAGTTACCCAGATATGTAGATGAGAATACAAACCAGATGCATCAGTTTTGAAAATCATGTAATGATACATAGTGACTATGATTTCCAGGCGCAGCTGTGGCATTCCCAAAGAAGATGTCATTTTTCCCAGACTGTGCTACAGTGATTGGAGGTGCTGCCAGCCTTGTTGTCAGTGATCCCAGGTACACCAGTAGGCCACCGCATTGGTCCAGGGAACTCAATGAGACTGTTGCAAGGACTCCAGGTGCACCTGAATACCACTGCATCAGTCCAGTCAAATCCTGCTTTTAACCTCTCTGCAATAGTGGTCTGACAACTCTCACACTCATGCAGAGGAACCCCGTGACCGACATACATTTCGCTGATGCACAGTATATAATGCATTTCTGATATCCAACGATACATCTTGTAAGCCATATATCACAGTCAATTTGGTGAAATGGTTCTGTCGACAAGTATACCACTGATATTACTGAACCGCCACAGATCAGCAATGTCAAAGAGGCATATTGCACTATGAACAAAGTACACCACATTTGACAGATCCTTAGGCATAATGATCAGTGTACCGGTCATGACTATCTGGTGGAAACACTGTCAACTCTAGCCACTGAAGGGTGGTACATTATTGACTTTGCAACAGTGTTGAATGTACTGTCTGCTACCAATATGTGGCGAAATACATCCAGAACAAATCTTTTATATCTCCAGCATTGTTAGCAAGAGGCATCTTTCTGCCACATATCACAACAGGTACATCATTTAAGAGAACACATGTCTGTTGAATCTGCAGAGGTATTATATTAACATCTCTCAGAGAGGCATCAGTAGATTTGGGAAGTCCCCACTTCAAACAGCCATTCCGCATAGAATTTAAAGATTACTGAGGATATGAAGTTAGAAGATTAGTCTTCAGTTATGATCAGAAAATACTCCTAGCAGCTATATGCATAGATCGTCAGAATGGGCTGTTATACTACTATCAAACAGTTTGCCCTACTTCTGTTAAGCATCTGAAACTTGATTGCAAGGTAGGATATACCATAAAAATGAGGGGATAATATCATATTCTCATAACATCTGGGTCCAATATACAGCATGAGAAGAGAATGCTCTACATTATACCTTCCAAGGCTGCATTGCTTCTTTTCCTGTATCATACTCCACCAGGACTCAATTGACTTACCCCGTCCAATGTCAGGAGTATATGCCTGCCAGATATACAACATTGAGCTATTTTAAAAAGTGTCACAAGGTACAACGATGTGTATTGCATCCTGGAGCTCCAGAATGTGTAGTGGTAATCCCAACGAAGTGCAAAGATCTGTGCCTTTGGACTGAATACATTGTCGGTCTCATCTATGATGTCAAATTGACTAATAAGATACATCATGTACCCATCAGAGCAATTGGTGGCCTGCCTCATTCGGTGTGACTGAAGGTGGCTTCAGATGAATTCACTAATAGTCTATTGCTCGTATATAATCATGTGCATTTCAATACCTACCACAATGTGTGATAGTTCAACTCACGGTGTGCAGGAGTGGGAATCAGATAGTTTATCCATTTGTACCATTTGGAGTACAAAACAAGAAAATCACTCCTGGAGGGTGTGGATCCCAGTTTGACATGCACCAGAATAGTCTTTTGGACGAGGCCAATACTCCCAATAGCTCCCAAATTTGAACAATCTAATAACTTAATTTTGTAGCATTCTGAAAGCAACTTAACACTGTTCAGAATAAGCCTATATTCAGTTTCTAACCTTCAGAAGTATTGCAGAGCACTGCAAAGCAGTCTAGAAGTATCTGGGAGGACTTCCCAATATATTGAGCCTGGCTAGAAGTATCTGGAAATACCTGGGGGGATCAGTATGGCTGGTTAGATGTCCTGGGTTGTACAGGCATAACTTCCCAACCATTTTACATTTTGCTGATAAAGTATAATGGCAAAGGTCTTATACTAGATGTTAGTGTTGCTATGCTGGCATGTGATAAGGCCAGGAAAATACTAACCATAAATTGGCTGTTTATGAAGATTATAATCCTCACCAAGGATATTACCATCTGTATAACAATGTGTAATCACTCTCATGCAGTTGCCACCATATCCAGACCAAGCAATTCTAGTCTAGTACCCAGCTAAACACAGGTATACATGCCATTGTGCTATGTTTGGATGTTCAGTTACTGTATATGTTTTACTCACGGGATGCCTACTGTTCCCCCTCATTTAGCTGTGTTCCGATACACGCCCAACCTGCCAGCAATATAAACAATTGAACACTCACAGTCTTCTATAAGAATGAATACAGTTCCACTTCACAGTGCACATGAGTGTGCAGGAGCAGAGGCAATTCTTGCAATATTGGATTATGATACTCTGAGTCTTGACGGTCAAATCACCTCTAGCTCTATAACCTGAACAGTTCAACCTGAGCTGTAACTCGAGGAAGACTTCTATCTCAGCAGCGAAATATGGAACAATAGTAAGGACCAAATATCGAATGATGAGGAGAACCACTGCAATTAGACTCCTGGATCTGATATTTCTGCACAGAATATTATGAACCCCATACACCCCCAAGATCATCCTGGAGGAGATTGTGCAGCAGCAGCACAAGATATTTGACTGTCTTTAACAGTACGACACTGGAGTGCTGTCCAGACTTGGATGGTCGACCTTCCACTCAAAGAGCACAAACATGATGCCACAGCTAAAATGTTACGGTAGAGGTGCTGGGAAGGTGTAGATCCACCTTTGCACACAGTGATCGAACTGTCGGACTCATACACAGCATTCTCATGATGCCACAGAATATATTCTGTACACACTGGCGCAGCTGGGAAGCTGGGTGTACCATACTGATCATTTTATGCCAATGGCTACTTTGATTGAAATATTGTTCTAGGGCCAAGACCTGCAGAAGAACAACATACCACATCTTCACAACTTCAACCTTCTCATTAGAGAAATACAGAATATGGAATGCTATATACACCAGAGACTGAAACTGTATAGGATTTCACACTATAACATTCTCCAGGGTGACTGCAATGCCATTAAGAATGTACCAGCATGTCCAAAACTACTATGGGGAAATTGCAGAGATGCTAAGTTCAATGTGCTGCATAATGAATGAATACTGTACAATATGGTCTCAGCAGTCTCGATGGCTCATCAACAGCGGAACCTTCCACCACTTACCAAGCAGAATAGGATGTTCCATTCGATGCAGAACATTTTCAAACATGCAGCTGATGGTGAAATCCCACTGCAGTAGTATCACAACCAGTAGCTACAGAATTTACTGGGAGAGTCATCTCATTTGGGCTGCAGCAAGTGTATATCTGACCTTCAGTCTCCAATAAGATGGAAATACCAAAGACTCTATCCAAGCCTAATAAGTCCAACAAGTCATCCAGTGGTGGAAAGAATGTACCACCATCACCATCAGTCACTGGAGACATCGATAAATTGCAGAAAGCCAACTGAATTTACTCCTGGTGCAGTGGAGATAATCAGTAATCACTCCTATGCCTAAAAGTCTTTCAACTAGCATTCCCAGGATAAGGTACCCCTGAGGTGGCAAACCCAAATATTGAGGCAATGGAGCCAGCAACGGGCAGGTCAAGTACCATTTATCCGTTGACACCCAGCAAGCAAATACCAGTAGGAGCGAGTCTGGTAGGCGGAATGGTGGGCGAAAATTAATCAAAACAAGCAAGGAATGGTGACGGTGGGGCACCGACACTCATGTTGCCTCGGTATGAAGATCAACCCGATTGTATTGAATATGAATTCAGTGTTCTTACTCAGCTCCAGGGGGCACTAATGTTAAATTAGTATCTATGTGGCACTGAAACAACAGATTTGGCATATATAGTATACACAATTCACATACATGATAAAAACTGCAAGATGCAATGCATCTGTGCTCTTTTCAACTATGGCGCCAGGAGCATCTTCACGGCACCGAAGTTTCTCAAGGGACTTAAGAACTGACATCAGGATGCACACATCTCCATCCATTGCCTGCATGCAGAATTGATGAAATAGGTAATGCACAGCCATACAACACATATCTCACTTGTGTAGTTGGCATATCTCTGACTAGTTGACAAATTAGTCCTGACAGTCAGCACATTGAAGTCGTATGACCTAGTTCTGGGCTTACTCTGGTTCGACAAACCCAATTCAGACCTGCCCTGGGCACACTGTGAATTCAGATTCTTGTGATTTCCAAATACAATGGAAGTGGATGGAATGATGTCAATCACTACAGTATCAGTATAGAATGTCACAGAAGCCAATAGTGACAGTGTCAATGCCCCACTGCTGGGGAATGGTCTGGATATACTGACACTTAGAGCATCTCCATTCAACCATCTCCTAGCTCACAATGACATTTTTATAGTATTTGTCTTACCAATTCGGAAATGCACAAAGCTGTTAGGAGTGACTTTAGATGGCATCACTTCGAACAGGCCAGGAATGACAGATGCAAGTACTGGACTCAGTAAGCTTGAAGCAGCGGGGGATAATGAGACAGTAGCACCCCTCCCCGGAGACACTTCAATGAGTGCTACTGGGTTGGTATGACACTGAATGAAACACTGGACAGAAACACTAGACTCTTTGGTGAGTGAACTGTTAATAGCAACACCCCCTGGATTACTTCTTCATCTCCACCTCCTTGTTCTTGAACACTTTGACAAATGCAGATCAAGTGCAGCAGACAAGAGAGTAGCTACAGATGACAGATACTACATCCCTGCAAGGTACTTTGAATCCATGGATGTCATTAGCAACATAAATACTTAAACACAGATATTGCGCAATTCAATGAGCCATGAAATAGATATCGAGTCAGAATTTCAGACACCACAGTGACAGATCAAAAACTGCTCAGAAGTTGAACTCTGAGCCGTCATGGCATATATCAATAATAAGGTAGCACACAGCTTCATGCAGTTGTCATCATTATCCAAATCAGAACTGGTGTTATTTGGAAAGAAGAAAAATAGCAGCTTATGGCTGTGTGTGGACAACCAGGCACTAATTTCAGTAACAGTCAAGAACTCGTACCACCAGCTCCTGGCGTTGGTGATGCACAACGAAATGCATGTAGACCAGAGGAAGATTTATCTAGACTGCCACAATGCCTGTCATCTGATCCGATTTAAAGACAGCAATAAACGTAAGACCACTGTCTCTATCTAGGTCGGCTAGTTCAAATAGCTCGATATGCCCTTAAGGTTGTTGCATGCACTAGCCACATTACATGTCTACGTTGGTGACTACCTATGGCCATATGTTGATGAAGCAGTTCCAGGAATGGATTCAAGAACTGGAAGAAAGACTACACCAATATGGCCTCTATCGCAAGTCTGAATAGTGCTAATCCGGGGAAATGGAAATTGCCTTTTTTGGGTGAATCAGCAATTTACAGAGAATTGAGATGCAATCAAATTGTATATCGACCATTGAGGACTGGCCTGCTTCCAAGTGCATTTGCAATGTACATGTCCACTTAGGATTCAGTATCGTCTACCTACAATTCATCCACAAACATAACTGGCTGAAATTACGAATGTCGGTGATATAATGGAGATTCACAGTAAAATCCGAATGGGCCTTACTGGCCGAACTCTAAGTTTCTGCATTTGAGAAGGGCTTTTCGGAAGACCTAACCCTGAGGCATTTCAAACCTCGCAAGCGAATTACGCTCTGCACAGATTCATGTTGCTTTGAAGTCACTGGTAGTCCCACCCAGTTCAAAGGTTTTGGCAATCTCAGACTGGACAACATCCATTCCTAAAGATAATTCCCTGCCAAAAGAAATGATAATACATAAGATCAGGAGTTCTTAGCAATCATGTAGACAATATGGCAATTGTAACACTATCTGAAGAGTGTGAATGAAAAGATTCTAATGCTGTGCCACCCTTCGACTCTCAGCTAGTACGCAATGTTAAACATGCTTTCACGAAGGCAAGTGCAATGGGCTGGGATCCTCTCATCTTTCAACTTTGTTATGGAATACTTGGAAGGAAAGAAATCCATGGCAGATGGATGATCATGCCAACCTGATCACAAAGCATGCTACCAATGGCCTATCATACAACTCATGGCAACCCTGGCAGCCACTACCATCACACCATTCAATGGTCACCAACCAACAATTGATGCACCCCAGGATACCGATCCCCTAGCTTTTGTCATTCAGAATAGATTGGTCACCCTAGCCTGACCAAACCCAGTAAAAAAGAGAGATCTAGCAACCATGACAAAGATAGACAGTGGAAAGTCTTACTAAAATCCCATACGTATGAAAAGCGAATCTTTGTGCATGAGGTACTCAGCAAGCAAGTTATCAGCTTCTTCCACAATCACACCAGATCAAGTCGTTACGGACTGGTTATAACAGCTGAACATGTATTGATTGGTATTGATTAGTTAGAACAAACACCTCATTATGGCAGTATGTCGAAAATTGCAGAGTATGCTATCGAACCAACATACTGTGCCATGTAGGATATGCAGAATCCATGCAGCTGCAACCACCACACCACCCGTGTGATGGATTTAGTGTGGAATCTATTTCTGATCTGCCACTGGGTCAACGGAGTGTGAATACACTATCATCGTGGTCATAGTCAATTGAATAACAAAGATGGCGATCTACATACGCTGTCGAAAGGATGCCAACTCACCAGAATAGGCAAGAATGTTGTTCAAACATGTGCTGCACACTCACAGACTGTCAAACAATGTCATCACCCATCGTGAAATGCAGTTCACAAGGCGAATCTGCAATCGAATCTGCTCTATGATCAACATCAACATCAGCAAAAACTAAATTTCCTTCATTAAATTTATTTAGTTTATTGTACCCACAAACTCAAAAAAATGCAATTGAGGTTTCCCTGAAATATGCCATTGCTTTAGTGTTCCAGAGTGTTTATTGGGTTGTCGCAATGCTGTGTTGAAGCATCACAATGAGTGTACTCACACATGCGAAGGTGACAATGAGCACTTCACGAACCATTCACACTTCCTTTGGCAATATAACAAATCATCTTGCAGCAAACTCTGACGTCGCACAATTCAATTTGTCATTGCGATGATGATAGTACTCACTCCGTACATTCAATGAAGCGTGTAGTTCTGGGTTTTACAGTCCCTCATGGCATAGTTTGACCAATGATTGTTACCATGCAGAAGTGGTTCACGATATTTATTTTGTTGATACAAGTTTATTCAGTACCTTGAAGTTGTTCAACCATTGTGGGAGGGTTATGCATCATTGCAATCATGATTTCAGGCATTTAGGGTCAGAATTCAGTAAACCATCAGTTCTATAACATTTACTACTATTATGATATATCGACGAAACGTAGAATAAGATAGCACACAACAGAAATCCTAAATCCGATCATGTACACCATTCCTACTCTCCAAGCAGCCACACACCCTGTACAATTGTAGTTCGATCGACTAATATTGTATTCTCAACGCTGTTGATGTTGGTGATGTCATTGCTGTTGGTGTCGCTGTTGCTGCAGGGGATGGGCTGGCTCCTGCTGGCAATGGAAGACCCGCGCATAGGCAGAATAGCTGAGGATCGCTTGCTAGCTTCAGTAGCAACAACCAAGCCGATGTGATGATTGAGAGAATTGTCTGGCACCTCGCCCAGCTCCTCCGCAATGTATTCCATGCCGTCCTCATCAAAGCCTCCCTGATTGTTATGAGATTGTGCAATTGCTGGGTCTGTACCAGGTGAGTGCATCCTTTGCCAAACCATGCTGCGGATATTGTATATCGTTTTTTCTCAAACCTCTGGCTATGGAGAACAGAAATCCATGTGCAGACAAAGAAATATGTCTCTGCATGAATTATTAACCGTGTGATTATTGTTTCTTGTATCGCAGTTACGTCATGCTCCACCTCATGGACAAAACTCTGGTGGGACCCTATTCTGGCCTGTTTTCCAATCCGACAGACAATGGTTGATGGTGGTCGTGGTGAGGGCAATGAAAGTCTAGTTGATTGTATCACTCAATGATCTATGTTTCATTCCCATTCGTGGTATGCAATAGAAGTATGTCCGGTGAATAAGATCAATAATTACAGTCACTGCAAGTCAAATCTTGCTCTTCTAAATCGATCGTCAGGACAATCATTGAACAAGAAGGGAACTTTGAACTTATCTCACAAACGTTTCCTTGGCATGTGAATATGTCTTTGGCCAATAGACAGGATACCATTTTCCGGATCTCTGTAGACGACTTGGTGCAATATCCAGAAATAGAGTTAATTGAAGTCTTGCAGTGGTACACCATTGCTGCACGGGAGCAAGTAATCTACGACAGAGTTTGATGAACAATGTCAGCTATGAAATCGATCATTCAGAAGATTCATTTACAACTGAAATGTAGGCACAGGGAGGGTTTGACTTTCTCTGGGCTGGATCAATCCTGGCGATTTCCTCCTACCACCAACTCTGAATCTGGGCGGTCTTCACGACATTCATGGCAAAGGGCTTTACAAACATCCCATCATTGACAGCGATAGGCTTCACACGTGCCATGACCTTCACCTGAATGCCTAAAAGAGATGTCGGGGGGTTTCAATCTCCGCCGAGAATGAGGCCTGTCATGTCGTCAAGCTAGGGCTCATATCGCCACAGATTTCCAGCTTTCCGTGCAACCAATCGCTCACCAGCTTCGTTTGAATTCTTCCTCTAGTAAATATACACATTAGTGAGCGAATGCAATTGTTTAAACGCTCAATTGAATATCTTCTCGGATGCCGGCAGCGCAGGATCCCATTCATCCTCCTCCTCGAGGATCATATAGACCTCCTGACACTCCGGTGAAACTGGCTGTGCTCACCTAGCAGATGATGGAGTTGCCACGACTCAGTTTCTATGTATTGACGTGAAGGAATCTGTTGATGGCCAATAGCTCATTGCTTTCCTGGATAGTCGCCGTAGAAGCTTGTCATCGGACTCTGAATTGTCATCTTGATCATCATTGAGATTGGCGGGTATCGTGCCGTGATTGTCACCAAGATCCTCATTGTGGATAGATCATCTGCTTCTTCTCGTGCTTGAAGGAGAATCAGGAGGAGGAAATGTGCGGGGCCTTCGGGTCATAATTATAGAAGTCCGCAATCACAAAGTAGAAAACAATTCAAAGAGCGACTAAAGGAAATTGGAATGAATGAATAGTAAATGTATTAAAGAGTTGAGTAAAGCAAAGAAAGCGTTGATATTATTGAAAGCATCATTGTGGTGTGTCTTTTAATTCTGTCAACGATTCTAGGATCTTGGCTAGTCCCGCCACCCACACTTCCAACTCCTTTGATGGACGAAAACTCGGAACTAGGAATGGCCGGTGAGAATCATGCTGCAGGGTTGTTGATTGGCTTCCTTTCAAGAAATTCATTAACGCAATGAGCTAAAACGCATTCAGGTTTCACTAATCATTGGAGCTAACTTCTGCTGGGTAAGGATACCAAACTACCAATTGCAAGATAGCCATACACATAGTCTTATCGCTGACACTAGGCCTTTCCCGAAACCCAACCTCTCAATGATTAATCGCAACACCATGAACGGGTGACACAGCCCTTCATGCCTGGATACAATCGATGTAATAATAAAATAAACCAAACACTAAACAGAAACCCAAAACCACACCAAAAAACTCCAAATTATCACCCATCCATCCACCCACCAAAGTTCATGAAAAATACCCACCCACAACACAAATCCTTCAACAATCATCTAGTCAGTGCATTCCATCCTCACAGCGACTAATTCGGAGCCGGGTGGCAACTTCTACACTTCCTAATGACCAATGAGCCCCCAGCAGGTGGATTCACAATGTGATCATCATCGCGTAGCCATGCCACATCCTTGTCAGCAACATCACTTTCCTCTTAATCAGCAAAGAGACCAAGAGAACACTTCTGGATCGCTTCAAGGTATACCTGCTGGCTGATAATCCTCCTCCGAAGTATCCATTCTAACTGTTGGAAGCCTGTATTCATCGTTGGGAATCTTCTTCGATTTGGGTGCAGTGACTCAGCATTATCATCCGATTTCTACCCAATCTCATCAATCATATCCTTGGCTGGAGGTGTGAAGATGTATTCCAGAGGTAGGTAGCTGTGGCCACCACGCATAGGCACCTGCGCAACAGATGTGCTGTCGCCTTGTTGGCTACAACACACGACTGAAACAAGAGTGGAGGAGTTTGATTTCATCCCAGCATTTGGCCATCCAGCAGCAGTATTGTTGTCGAAGATTACGGTAACCTTAGTGGCCTGCAGACCACCATCACCATTAGGCTCCTCCCAGCACCCCCAAAGGTCTCGGATTGTCCGGCTGAGGTCTGGCAGACCACCGATTGGGGCATTCACTATTGACACAATGATTGTATCCACAATTGCTGTAACTATTTGAAGTATCTATTCATCATCCGCAGGCCTGTGCCATGAGGGGAGCTGAGTATCATTTTCACCCACTCTCTTCCTAGCAATGTCGGGATCCACATAGGTGAGATTACAGCACAATGGCTCAACAATGAAATCAGTCCAGGCATAGAAACCTGCCCTCATAGTGGACGACCGGTGACCAGAGGATTCTTCCTCGTCCTCTTCGAGATCTACACATGATGAGGAAGCGCAACAGAAGCATCAGGGAGATGAAATACATAGCAAAGCGCATGAATTTCCTCTTCTAACTCAGGGTTTTGTCCATTCTATTCTTCCTTTGGCAAAGGCCAACCTCTCTGAACTCATCTAGTGCTGGCTTCAGTTTCTGACCATCGAGGTTACTCTTGTCTGCCATATACCATTTCCAAAGCAGCCTGTAAGACACCAGATCACCAATTCGAGAGAATCAATAATTGATTAGAAGATCCCATTGGTCGTGCATAGCGCCTTGCTTGTTGCTGATGGTCATGGACTGGGCAATCTCCCAGACATGCTCCCTTAGTTTATTATCTTTCCATTGGGTTGTCAAGCCACCCATCTCTTGCCAAATCCCCACGGTGTCTGCTTCCCATTGGCTGACCCCAACACAGGTGTTCTCGGCCCAGACTTGGACTTGTACAGTTGGCATCTTGATTGTATTAGCATCTGTGTCGACTGATCACGGCAACCAGAAGGCATCACATTACATTGTAGGTACTCATCAGTGGTCAATGATTGAGTGCTGGATATCAAAAGAAGGTTACTCTAAATGAGCTTGGGAGTGTTCAATATATGATTAAGGGTGATGCGATGTAGCAGCAGAGGTGAGGAGGGTGTGTCAAGAGTTCTGGAGATTGTAAGTAAGGTGGGCAGGTAAAGAAAAATTATATATGGGCATGGAAGGGTGTTCTTGATCCGACGACATCATCATGAGTGTGATTCAGCTGGGATACAATTTGCTTGGAATCATCTAAGCGCCCTGATTCGTCAACTGAATGCTTAAGTTTGTAACAAAGACAACTAACCGCATGCTCTGCAGTCATATCTGACATCTGTGTCCTTGCTCTTGTTGATGTACCCCGCAATGACATTGCTGGGTTGGTATCCAAAAAGAATGCATGGTTCATGGAAGGTCTGAACTTAACAAAAAGTGACAACCATACATCAGACAATGGGCGTAGGAGGGTCTTGTGATGATTGAAATCGATCGCCGCAACGAGCTGAAACCAGACGTCGTATGCGTTTCGAGATTGAAGGGATGTTGAGAATGAGAGAGTGATTAGACACTTTGCAAACATGTGATGGAGGATGAGAGAAATCCTTGGAGAGTGGTAGGACCCCTTCTTGGAAAAAGTAAATTGAGGTGTGCCTTGTTCTGACGACCAGCTGCTTTGATATGGTATGTGTAGATAAAGAACTGTTGAGGAATTTATTAACATTGTCGGAATAATTGAATTTGCTAACGAGACATAGATATCCATCAACAGTGTCTACACCCCTCGAAGATGTCCCCCTATGTTGGCACTTACATCGCTCACCTCTGCCGCAACGACAGAGACAGGATAGGATACAGATCAGCCAGACGACTGCCAGATGATGGTATTGGGATCGAGCATGATAGTATTCTAGTTCCATTTGTTCATGAACCTCAGTGTGACCTGATTCTTCACCCTTCTGACAATAAATCCAGCGATACAGAAGCCAACAGCAAAATGATGTGTATCGATCCGGAGCAACCTCCTGTTCGGACATGGATTTAAAGTACTCCACACTTGGACAACCGTCTAGCCACCAAGCTTATTAGGAATGAGTATTTCCATACCTTTGACGACGAAATACATCCATGGTCACCATGTTCTTGCATGGATCAGTAGGAATTAGCGCACTAGTGCATTATGCCTAGCTTGAGCAGAGCTACTATTAACTAGCTGTTCGGGAACCCTACGATGACAACCGTCAGCAACTTCACTTCGTCCCACACCCCATTCAAAAGGTTGAACAAAATGCCCCACACAATACACATCTACTCTTGGAAACGAAGGATCTTGTGATACAATCGTTTGGCCGATACAAACAACCATCACAACGATGATTAGACATGTTTCCTCAACTGCAATCCTGTTGACAGCATTGAGTTTCTCATCCAACAGCCTGCGTTCAGGGAACATATGTTGTATGCTGCACCATAGGAAGTCAAAGATGCTGAGTAACATATGTACTCGGAGGTGAAATCAAGCGACTGGTGGTGGAAGGAATAGGTACTGTAGTTGAATTTCGTCATAGCTACAATGATGTTGACCGGTTCGATAGCTATGGCGGCCGCTTGGAGCTACCATCATCCCTCTATTCGGCAGTTCCGACCAGACACATCTTACAAACCATTCACCTGCGAAGAAGGAATGTGCAGCATATTTGAGTCTCAGAAACATTGAGTTGATGATTAGATCATAACCTTCGAATCTTGCAAGCATACTTGGTGCTCTTCTTCCCCGTCCTCCTCAACATCTCTTCAAAAGACATGGAAACACAGCTGCCGTGATGGAACAACAAACCAACAATCAATAGGTTTTAAGGAAGGTCTTCGAGGTTGTTTTACACCCTCTCGACCCGCATTTCAACTCTGGTAAGCCTATGCTTTGTGCGGACGGTTAGATGCGGCAATGTTATCCTGTCATCTGTGCATGGATGGCTGACTACTTGAACAACATTCACTTGCACTTGACTGAGCAGCCCCATTGTCCTGTGTGCAAAGCACCGAAATCATGGTTTGGAGAAGGGAATTCATTGTGGTGGCAATTGCGAGACTATCGGCTATACTTCCGAAAGATAATACTTGCAACTCAGGGAGATGCAAAGGAGAGATGGGAAGCAAGACAATATCTGGAAGTTCAAGCGGTTCAAACCTCAGTATGTGTCTTCTGGAATACGAAATGCATCTACCCAACGAGTATTATCGTCTGCAATGTCCTTCATACCATCTATCCCAGTATGCCTAAGTATTTGTTGGACTGGGTAACATCCTTCCTTGAACAACATTCCAGGATTGAGAAATTCAACCTGCGCTGGGTGATGATGCCTCCATATCCTGGCTTCACTCGATCCAACAAGCCATATTGCCAGGTGACACAACGGAGTGGTATGTAGATGAACGCACTCAGGCATGTGATTGTTCCAGTTTTCACGGCAACTTTTTTAAACCCTTCGGCAAGCCAAAAGATTTCCTTCGCAGTCGCCTTGTTGTGCATCAAGAAAGTAGTGTATTTTCACCATATGGCACAGTACCGGCACCATACGGAGGCTACGATTGAGTACATGGAGAATTGTCTGGAGGAGTTTCATAGTCAGAAGGATGTTTTCTGTTGATTCGGCTCAAGTACATCTAGAAAGAAGGTCTCGGAAGCCTTGACAACCCAGCTCACTTTGGCCAAACCGAAAGAATGGGTGAATGATGCCGTCCAGATCAATATTTCTGCAGCTGCACACCGTCATCGTGTTGATGAAGATACAACGCAGATCAGGTCAGAAATTTCACAACATCTTGTTGGTGAATTGGATTTCAACTTAGTGAAGATACATCTCCTGAACCACTTCTCTGCCCATATTTGCCAGCTTGGCAACCTCATAAATGCAAGCTTTTAACATCCAGAAAGAGGGATGATGGATCTTAAACAAGGGTTCCAACAATTGAATTGTCAGGAGGCTGCCTCCCAGATTTTGCGAAACATAGGCCCAATGGATGTGTGTTAGTGCCGAGAGCTGAATGCACATGCTGTAAAGCAATGTCGCGTCGATGATATCCCTTTAACCAAAGAGCCTGATAATCAAATGATGACAAACCCGTGACCAGAAATCAAAACCATTGATGACAAGGCTGAGTGGTGTGCAATGCTAAATGGGGAGCTACAGAATCCCATTGCTTTGTGTTTAAAGGGATTTGCTGACTTCACAGACGAGGTCAATCACAATCAGTATTTCAGTTGCCTCAATGATGCAAACTTCATTGGGTACAACGCAGGAGTAATTCCGGTGACATCTTTACAATTCGATGAGCAGGCTGTTCATATGTTTCGTTGCACTGGGTTCACAAGGTGGAGAAAGCATTAGACACAACGATATTATACAGTGCTTCTCTGAATGGAGATGAGTCAGGATAGTCACCTCGAGTCGACTGCTGGACACATTCCTGCACTTTTGAAGTGTCTCTTCATCGTCGAGGATGCTGAATCAATTGTGAAAGGGCTTCCAGCCTTGGTTCAGCCCTTTGCAACAGGGCCAATACGTCAGACTGCTCGCATGGTAATTGTCCAGCAGAGACATCAACATCCGATGCAACCCTTGCACAATGGAAGCTACCATCGTAAGCCTCCATTCGGTGTTGGAACCACCCATATCATCCCTCTACACGTGATCCTAGGGGCTGTACACCTTTTTCTGCTGATGCCGCCGCTAGATAGCACATGGTGGTACTTGAGCAAGATGATAGCATTGAATGCTTTCAATTGGTTTTACATGTAGATTATTCGATTCGACGCTTGATGTACTCGTTGCAGTGATATATAGTAATCTGATGAGAATTGACTCCAAATGTTTGTTATGGGAGTTGTGCAAGTGTGTGTATAATCGATGTCTCAAGGGATAAACTAGTTAACAATATTCTCGAAATCAATGGAACAGTTGAAAAAACCGTCGATATGATCAAAATTCAATGGACCAATGTGTCAGAAATATGTGCACTAAATTAGCTTAAATGACCGCACTAGATTTTGAAATGTCGTGCCGACTCGATCACATCATTGAACACTTCAAAGAATGCTGGAAGATAGCAAATAAGTCGCTTGGATTATGTGTGGAGAATGTGGAGAAGGATCAGTGTGTGGGGTATATTTTCGGAAACCATTATCACTGTTCGCTGATGAACCACTGGTAATTGACAGCACACTACCCACTGACCGATTGCCACACTGACTGGTGGAACTGGACTGTGTGACAATTCCTCTGATCATTACTTCAATGATAAGTGAGACAACTGGGTAGAACTGCTTCCCCTAGCCGAATTGGCATACAACAACTCTGTGTATGCCTTGGCTATAATAACCCATTCTGGACGAAGAACCCTCTCACCCCTCAGTTTCACTTCAAGACATCCCAAGCATCCCATATGAAGTCGGTCATCTGAGTGCATGCTGTGCTGGACCGATCGGTAGATGCTGACCAGACATTGGGCTAACGTTTCTTCCCAGCCCAGCAGTGTCAGGCAAAGTACACCCACAGGAGAGAAATTACTTTCAATGCTATAAACTAAGAGGGACTCTCAACTAAGCGATTCCACACCCAGAGGCGATGCAAAGAACACAGTTCCCTGCCCCTGACACCATACACTGCGAGTGAAGTTACCCACTGAAGTGCTGAAATATTCGATGTACTGATGACATTGTGGAACCACAACAATTTCAACGTCTCACTACTCACTCCGTATACACCTCCGGTGTTTTGTTAAACACCAAATGAACCTCACCTGATGATCATCAGTAACTCAGAACAGTTGGATGTTGATCACAGTACTGACTCCAAACAGCAATATCGCAAGCTCCATTCCCTCATTGAACACACCGATGAATATGTGTGTGTGAGCTAGAAGCCAGATGAACACCCCACAACTGATTAGGAGCTGATGTGCAAATGTTACTTCCGTCATCCTTGTATGCAACAATAGTGGAAGCATATCAAAGTTGAGCCAGATATGATTATAGGAAAGGAATATATTCCACTTTCTTTTCTTGATTGGATGCAGACCAGTACAACTGGCCTTGGCACAGATTTCACCACCATTGTATTACAGTAAAGCAGTGGTGGAGTTGCCACATATGCCATATCCACAAGATGATCATGGGATTCGTTTCTTTATAGCATGTTGGCCTTCTGCACAGTATATGTGGATGTGCAACCTAGAAGGTCAGCGGCCAGAGATGGGATAATGCAGTAGCATGGGCTTAAGGTACAGAATAGAGTTACTATGCCAACGCATTATGTGGCTGGGTAAGCTGTAATCCTAAATCGACTACATGAGAGACTCATGATCCTCGGTGTGAATCTTACCACCTACATAAACTCTCATGATCACTCTTACAAACTTGCACACATATTTCTATGAATTGAAGCAATTCTGTTATCTAGCTGGATACAGACATGTGTGCCCATACAACTAGTCATATAGGTAACCCAGCGAACTTGGAATATTCGGCTGCACAGGCAGCTGAGACAGACTAATAATTTTACAACTGCCTGCACCTTATAACTTTCAAGGAATTATATAACCAATTCATTTCACATTGGGTATTACATATATAGTACTCTGTGTAATATTAGTTTTGTCAGCATAACTAGATATTAAATACTGTTCGCATCTTGTTATACTCAAGATGTAGATGTATGAATTCTTTCCTATTACAGCAAGCACGAATTCAGAAGTATAACAAATATTAGACAGCTATAATGCTTCAAGAAAAATAAGATAGGTTATACTACATAGTATATGGAAGCAATTGGCAATGAAATACAGTGAGATAGAATACTTCAAAATAACTTGTTATATACTAATTCTAACTACTAAGATTGATTCAGAAGGTGCTGTGTACTACAATGATTACAATTAATGTGTATCTAATTAATCTACCTGGTCAACAGTTTTAGTTATAGTATTCAATTATCTGTGTAGCTAATGATTTGAAATGATTACTTTCTGTTTCCCTTTATACTGTAAAACAAGCTATTGTGCTTGTTATCATTCTTTCAGTATATCTGTAAAATGATAATTCTTGTAACAACATATCTAATACCAAATCAAAGCTCCTATAGAATTAATGAAGTGTTTTCTACAGAATTGGTAATAATATATTCGATTCTTCCAATACTATTTCAGTGTGTAGCACATTTCTCTCTTATCAGCATCCAAGGATTGTACAATTCATTTCAACCAAATATATCAAAATTGATATCAATATTGAAATAGTACATCTCCATAATTTTTAAAAACCTCCATATTTAAATTCTAAATGAATTGATCTTCTTATCATGCATACTATCCATGTTGATAAATAAATTAGCTAGATATTGCCTTATTGACAAATAGAATTACCACAAGACTTTATAGCCGTTCAGCATACAGTATTGCATGTAGCTATAATTTGTTGGATGGTGGTACAACCATGGAAAGTAATGTTTGTAGTATATAATAAAGTTCTGCATAAGCTACAATAGTTCCTGATATTACTTCCAGAGTCAACTAAGAAATTCCATAGTGTAGAATTGTCGGAGTTAAATCATTTCAAGAATATCACAATTTGATTAGTATATTCTTTAATCTCGATGTAACAGTAATTCTTCAACTGAATGGGGTAAGGATCCATTAGCCTATTGTGGTTGGGTATAAATCAAAGGATAAAGTGATATATTAACTAAGATAAAGCATTATTTCTGATTTGATAATGTGGCTTCCAGCTTGTATCACAAGAGTAATTGGTTATTTAAATACAATCGACTTTATACCATTATACTGATACACTTGCATCTTATAACTCAGGATTATCGCTATACAGATTCACATCTACAGTATATTAACACAGATTTTTCTAGATATTTCATGTACAATAAAACTTGCAGTTAATTCCATGCTGACATAAATAGGTACAAATGAAATGTTCAAATCAATTGTAGAATGTATATAGAATTACCCTATAAGCCAAAACGCAAACATGCAAGAAAATCATTTGAAAGTGGATACAATCCAACTGCCTCACCATGTATGAGTAATGTGTCTGATTGTATATATAAGTTCATGATAGCTCTGTGCAAGTACTGTGTAGATTATATACATTAGCTACAGTGTATATAATTGTAAAATTTCAAATTTCCCAAATAGTTGATATTGACCTCAAAGAAGCATAAAAACAATTAAATTTACAGGTATACAGGTTCCAGATTTGCAGACCTCAGCTAACTGCGAAGTGTTCCAAGTAGTAAACTGAAAACCAGTATTCCTAATACTTGTCACCAAGATAGAAATATTGATTTATTGGTGTCAACTGTGTGCCTGCACAACAGTTAATAGGTGGTGATTAAATTTCTCATTATGGTCACAGCATGCAACAAATTGAAAATGTAGACTGCCAAGACTATATTATAAAGAGTAAGAAACTTTTAAACAGCTATATTGGATATACATATCTTGATAAAATATATTATCACACAGATAATACTAAGTAAAGTGAGTAATATATTTCAGCTGTTGCATTGATATTGCATGTGAGTAGGATATATATCTGTAATATTAACTGTTTCATACTAATCTGATGTAAACTACACTTATATCACAACAGTGCATACTGTAATATCTTCAATTCACTAGGTGAATCTGGATACGATGCAACTTAATTAAATTATCTAAATTTTCAGTCTGAGTTTATGAGCAGTACAGTAATCAATTATTTGAATTTTCGAAGTGAATTGTTGTAGTGATAAAGTACTGTCTTAAACTGAGTCCTTTTTCATTATGATAGTGATTGGTACTGAGAATGTCGATTAACTTTAGGCACTACTTGGTATGGATATCAATAAAGAACGAATTATAATTTCAATCAGCTTTCAAAATATTACTGTTTACTAATGGTATGTTGGATTTACAGTCCAGTAATGACAATTTATAATAACTACTGTTTAGTCTGAATATGATATTGTATTTTACATGGCACTATGTTAAAAGCTCAGAAATACAGTCTAAGAGCAGTATCAATATATTATTAATCTAACATTAATAAGCTGATGACTGATGCATATTGATTGCTGGAGTTGATGTAAATAACTGTAAGATCATAGTAATCATTAGTACTGATATTATTGGATAAACTGTTGCCTTTCACAGTATTAACAATCTGACCATTTGGTGGAGTTAGAACGCAATAGGATGGCTAGTGATATACTATTAGTTATCTGATCCCTTTATAATTGTACATTTGTATTTATACCAAGTACCAGACCAACAGAGATATGTAACAATCACACTGTATCCTGTGATTAAAATTTATATCGATTTATATCGTCAATCAAGTATTAATACAGTATCATCATGGTACTAATAGTTGTTTATACACTCTAACTTACACTCTCCTAATATTGTATTGATATAAACTTTTGCAAATATTCATTAATATTAACTGTAAATTAATCAATAAACTCAACATAATAGTAATGTAAAAATTGCTATTATATATTCAATATAACAATATCAGATAAATATATTTGAGTAAGTATCAGGTAAACTGTATAGAATTGTTGTATACCTTGTATTCAATATAAAATAACAATATTCTCTCCCTGCATAAACAATAATTAAATGGAATCTGATTTGAATTGTATTCTGAAGAATACTATATTATATATAGAACCAATCACCACTAACATGTTGTTGCTTTCTGTATCCTTCTCTCTACATATAGTTATCGCTTCAACCCCATGGTCAAATACAGCATATCAAGTATTTGTTGAAATCACTATTGAAAAGTGAAATGATTTTACCATTACTTGCTGATTACACTTGAAAAGATAATATAGACTCAGAAATCAACATAAAGTTAAGTCTCGACGTGGTGAAATTAAAATTCTAATAACCAACTGTGCAGTAGAAGATACTCACAACTGAACAACTCAGATTTGAACTACTTTTTAGATATATTGGATACTATACTGGAAAGACTTATGGGTAGAGATATGAATCTATCTGTTCGAGGATATATTGATTGTGGAATAGTTTGAATACCCTCAACAACTCTACCTCAGAATGAAATCTGGTTCAGCTACAATATATTTTCATCATCCAGTATAGTATATTTCTTTACAACCTACTTCAAGCTTATGTTATTTCCCAAAGTGTATATTATAGTACCAAACTGAAATATTTAAATTATTGAATAGTATAGGCAAAGGTCAATATTATATGTGGTGGGTAATCGCACTCATTGTGAGATATACTACTGTACATGAATAACTCATAGTTTTAAATTGATAATAATATCATACTCAGTTCACATAATTCAAATTTCAATTATATTGGATAATTTGATATTGCATAAAACAATATTCTTCATCAAGATCATTAAAACTATTATGATCATTAACATCAAAACAATAATAGTTTCTTTGTATAGTTGTACAGTTCAGTTGACAACTTTGTAATTATACTAATGTACTATTATACCAATTTTGAAGACAGATAAAATTAAATTATATAACAGTGTATATTACAATAATGTAAATTGTAAATCTCCATAATACAATAATATAATATAATAATGTTTTTAACGACAGTTGCAAATTGAGTATAATAGTAATATAATAATTATTCAAAATTATGTGAAATGGATAATAATGTTGGGTAGAGTGACTAATATGATTCTGACAACTATTTTTTACAATCATATTAAGCAATATGTTGACTTGTTCCATATAAAGACTTATTGAATAGAATAAAGATTATTAACTAGGACAATATTCATAATATTTCAAAATGCAATTGTACATATTCTAATATATACTAAAGTTATGCAAAATTTCAAACAGTAATTCTTTATGTGTTTCAATCTTATGGAGAGGTATTAAATGCATACCATCTGAAATATATACCTAATATAGACTATTTCTTATGCATAGTAAAGGTAATAAACAAATAGAATTTATATTTTAAACTTTATATGATTAATATCTTATACATAGTGAAACTGCAATTGTGTCACAGCAAGATACAAGCTGATTGGATTCATAGTAGTATGTGATCCCAGCCTGGATAATGATATATCAAATAGTTATCACTATGTTTATGGTATATAGATTAGTAATAAATTCTTTATTACTTACATTATTCCATACTGTAATTTACTCTGGTTTTCAAGTACTTCTCTGCCTATACCTATTGCTATACAGCCTAGACACATATGTATGCTGTGATATATTATTTTCACTTATAGTTCAAAATCAAATATGATGAAAATTCATATTGAAATATAATATAGAATGTTATTATATTGCTTATGATGCTATAGAAGTTTGAAAAAATAGTATACATTCTGATTATGTGACAATTGATATTGTCTTAGAGCTGAAGATAACTGCTGCAAAAATATTGTTTAGAAGATAGCAATACCATACAAAAATCAATTATTTTGAATTGAAATACAATCTGCAGAATTTAAAATCTTATAATATATATTTTGTATGATTTGCATTATATAGTATCATGGAGTAGATTATAAAGAATGCAAATATCATGACTATATCCCATATATAGAACAGCATGAATGGAATATTGCAGAACCGGACAACTGATGTTGACTGCCTTCTAGTCCTGGACAAATCAACTGTATGAGAAAATATATTGACCTCTAGAATTGTTTCTCTGTAGCGTTGAAGCTTGCAATAAGACTATCCGCACTCTGTTAGTACCTCTAGCAACAGCTGGGTATAATGAAAGACATTACAAGGCTGCAAGAAAGATTCCATTTGAGGCAGATTTCTGGTATATTCTCTAAATGGTACTGGATATCTACGCCACTGAGGCTGCATCATATAGAAATGCTGTAGTATTACGAAGCAGCCATCAGGCAGTCAGTTTAGCTTCTTCGATGGTTCAAATACATCTCCAGTGGCAGGTAGGTCTTTGAATTGCAGTAGAAGGCTAGTGAACAGAGGCAAATTTGGAATATGCATCTCATGACTGCCAGTCAAGCAACCATGGATGTTTCAATACCAATAGTGTACCACCTTTCTATAAAGTGGTAGATACATAGAGAAAAGAGTATTACTAAGGCAGGCACTACAGCAGAAATTCATCAGGCTGTATACATTTTTCCAATGACATGTCAGGAGTGTCTCTTGAAACATCATCAACAGATGGATTTACCTGTAAATCTCAAAAATATTCAATTCTGTCACCTTTAAATTATTCAATTTTGATCTTGCATTTACAATGACAACCCATCAGATAGGCGAAATCACAACAAGTGCTACCACAGTGTTTGAAGCTGAGGCTATTCAGATTTGCAGAATCAACTCCAAGAGTAGCCAGGTATATTTCCAACTCAAGTAGACAAGCTATATTAATCTGAAGAATATGTAGATATGCTGATAGATCTAATTGAGTTTGGAAGTTGAATGTTTATGCAGAGGTATACAGTGGGGCTTTACACAGATATATTCCAACATATTCTTCCACCGTATCTCAGTCTGAAGTCAAGGAGTTACTCGTGAACATTGAAAGTTATTGGTCTCATCCTCATATTGACCACAGTATGTTCAAGATTTATATGAGCTACCCAGTAGTTTTGGAAAGAAATCTTATAGTGGAGCCAGGTTGATGCTAGGTGAATGTCAGTACAGCTCAAGTTAGGTATTGTGCATTGTATTACTTTATTGAACTGAACAGGTGCATATTGAAACCATAACATTCTTATAATAAATGTAGTATTACCATCAACATATACTTGTAATTGGTAGTGGGTATATTATAACTTGGAGACTTGCAGTTGATTGTATACAGTAATATACTGTTCCAATTTTGGAAATATACCAATTAGGCTAGACATATTGGATATAATTATAGAGAATATTGTACATTCACAAATATAGTTAGCACAGTGGAGTGTGGCTTTCCAGATATCCATTCTGATTGAAGGGCAAAACCCTTCTATGTAGGTATATATCTGGATTACAGTACCATGGGAGAAGTTTAATTAATTTAATATCTAATAACAATAGAGAATGATAATACTACAATCAGATGCAAAGGAGGATTATACTGGAATAAGAATATCAGTCAAATACAATGCAGTTTGGAAATTCAACTTGAACCTGCAAGGAACTTTGATCTACTTCAACAGTACTCTCAGATATTCGATGGTGCATTCAGGCCTTCTTGAATCGAGTGATGATGATTGCAGATAAATCAGCAAAAAGCGAAATTGATTTCCGAAAATGGAACCCATACACTGAACAGTTTCCAAATTTCCCATGAATAATCCGAGCGACATATTTGCAATCTTCCACCATGATTGAAAGCGTTCAATGATGTGATTGCATCATCACGACATTTCAAAGTCATTTTTAGTCATTTGAGCTGATTTGCTGAACTTGATTGTATCCCATTGGTCTTCTAGATTTTAATTGTTTCGATGGGTTTTTGAACTGTTCCATCGATTTCAACAAATTTCTTAACTATTTAATCCCTTGAGATATCGATTATACACAAGCTTGCACAACTCCCATAACAAAAATTCAGAGTTAACACTGATCAGATTTCTATATATCGCTCCAACTATTACATCAAGCACCGAATCGAATCATCTACATGTGAAACAAATCGAAACCATTCAAGCCTATCCTGTTGCTCAAGTACCACCACGTGCTATCAGGCTGCGGCATCAGCAGATGAAAGTGTACAGCCCCTTGGATCACCCTTATAGCGATGAAAGAAGTGGTTCTGACACCGGAAAGAGGCTTACGATCTTAGGTTCCATCGGGCAATGGTTGCATCGGATGTTGATCTCACTCCTGAACGATTATCATGCCAGCAGTCTGATGTATCGGCACTGTTGCAAATGTCTGGTCCAAGTCGAGAAGCCGTTGAACTCACGATTCAGCATCCTGGATGACGAAATGACGCTTCAATGAAGCAGGAATGTGTCCAGCAGTTGACTTCATGTGGCTATCTGGACTCATCCCCATCCAGAGAAGCACTGTATCATTCCTTGGTGGCTTATGGTTTCTCCTCCTTGTGGACCCAGTGAAACGAACCAAATGAACTGCCTGCTCTTTACATTGGAACGACTTCACTGGAATTGCTACTGAGTTGTGCCGAATGTATTTTGCATCGTTGAGAGGACTGCAATACTGATTGTGATCGACATAGTCTGTGAAGTTGGCAAATCTCTTGAAACACAAAGTAATGTGATTCTGTAGCTCCCCTTTTGGCAGTGAACACCACTCAGCCTTGTCATCAAGGGTATTAATGTCTTGTCACGGGTTTTTCATCATTCGCTGGATAGGTGACTCAGTGAGAGGCGCTTCATCATCATGACGGTGCTGTGCAGCGTTTGGATTCAGCGCTCGACACTGAAACACCTCCTTTCAGGTTTTCATTCACGATATCTGGATGGCGTCCTCATCACGATTCTATTGTCGGTACCCTTGTTTACGATCCATCATCACTCTCTCTGGGAGTTCAGAGCTTGCATTTTGGAGGTTGCCAAGCAGGCGGCTACAGTCAGAGAAGTGCTTCAAGAGATGCGTGTTTACAAAGTTGAAATCCGATTTGTCATCAAGATGTTGTGCAAATTCTGACTTGAATTGTGTTTCATCTGCATCAATGCAATGAAGTTTTACAGCCGCAGAACGATTGCTCCAAGCGGGGTAATTCACCCAGTCCTCCTGTTAGTCCAAAGTAAGCTACATGTTCAGGGCTTCTGAGACCTGCTTTGTGGATGTACTGGTGCGAAATCGACTGAAACATCTTTCGACAATGACACTCCTCCAGACAATTCTCCATGTACTTGATTGTCGCTTCAATATGGTGCTGGTACTGTGCCATGAGATGAAAATACACCTACTTCTTGATATGCAACAGGGCTTCTGGGAAGGGAATCCTTTCGCTAGCCAAAGGGTGTAAAAGAGTCGCCACTGAAAGTGGAACAATCACCTGCGCAAGTGTTTTCATCTCCTTTCAACCCCAATGGGTCACCTGACTATATGGCTTGTTGAATCGAGCAAAGCCAGGATATGCAGGCATCATCCCCCACAGCTGGTTGAATATGTTGATCCTTGAATGTTGTTCCAGGCAGAACATCACCCAGTCCATCAAATGCTTGAGCATATCGAGATAGATTGCATGAAGCATTGATGGTATGATAATAGTCCTTGGTGTTGTATGGTGGCGTGTGCTCGAGGAGTCGAGTGTGCGCAGGCGTATGCGAAGGTGTGTCTATTGTATCGTGTAACGAGACATGTCGCATCGACATAAAGTCGATCGATGACTCATGCCGCTAACTTCAAAAGAGGCAAGTTACATCATAGTCATTGGCATAGTGATATCAGTACTTCCAAACAGCTCAACAATTGGGGAGATGGATTTGATATTCCAGAGTATGCCTTCTGAGGTTCCAACAGCTCGATCTTCCAGACATTGTGTAGTGTCCTGTCTCTCCACCACCTCTCCCCAGGTTGCGAGCATCATCTTTTGGCAGGATAGCCAATAGTATCGCAATTGCCATAATGATGAATTCCCTTCTCGAACTGATGAATTCAGTGCTTCCCAGACAAGCCAATGGGGCTGCTTATTCGAGTGCAAGGGAATGTTTTTGAAGTAGTCAGTCTTCCAGGCAGAGATGACAGGATAACATTGCCGCATCTGACCGCCCGCACAATGCATAGGCCTTCCAGTGAAGACAAGGGGGTTGAGAGGGTGAACACTAAGCTCGAAGACCTTCCTTAAAACCTGTTGATTGTTGATTTGTTGTTCTATCATGGCAGTTGTTTTTCCATGTCATTTAAAGTGATATTTCGGAGGAACAGGAAGAAATGCACCAAGGATGATTGCAAGATTCGAACGCTTTGATCTTATAATCGAGTCTATGTATCCAAGACTCAAATATGCTGGCCAATCTTTCTTGTCACCCGAATAGTTTATAAGATGTGTCTGGTCTGAACTGCCAAATAATGAGAAATTTGTAGATTCAAGCGGCTGCCATAGCTATTGAACTGGTCAACATCATTGTAGCTATGACGAAATTCAACTACAGTACATGTTCATTCCACCACCAGTCGCTTGATTTCAGCTCTCCGCAGATACTTAGCTGAGCATAATTGAAATCCTTTGCTGCAGCATATGACATATGTTCCCTGAGTGCAGGCTGTTGCATGAGCATTTAAATGCATTCAACAGAATTGCAGTAAACCAAATGTGTCTAATCATCATTGGGAAGGTTGTTTGGATCGCCGAAATGAGTGTAACACATTTTGCCCGATTCTGAGGACTGGATGCCCATCGTGTAGGACATTGCATGCAACCTTGTGTATACAGTGTGGGACGAAGCGAAGTTGCTGACGGTTGCCATCGTAGGGTTCCTGAAATGCTCGATGATATCAGCGTTTCTCAAGTTGTGCATAATGCACTAGTGCGCCGATTGATACTCCTCCTAGCAAGAAAATGGTGACCACAGGTCTATTTCGTTGTCCACGATATTAAAATACTTGTTACTAATATGCTTGACAGATAGCCAGTTAGCCAGGTGTGGAGTACCAAAATTGTGTGTCCGAACTAGTGGTTACTCCGGATCGATGCACACAGTTCTGCTATCAGCTTCAGTATCGCTGGTATCATTGTCGGAAGGGTGAAAATAAGGGTAGCGATGTGGTTGGTGAACAATTTGAATTGGAATTCAATCGTGCTCAATCCCAAAACCATCATCTGGCGGTTATTTGGCTCATATGTATACTATCTTTGCTTTGGGGTTGGTACAGAGGTGAGTGAAGTAAGTGCCAATGTAGGAGTTCGTCTTCGAGCAGTAATGGCACTGTTGTCAATTTTCTATGTTTTGTAAGCCACATGATGTGATGCAACAATATTAAGAAGTGCCTCGATAGTTTCTTAGGTATTCATTCCATTGGAAGCCAGCTGGTCCTCAGAACAAGCCACACCTCAATTTACTGTTTCCAAAAAGGGGTCTTACTACTCTCCTAGGATTTCTCTCATCCACCATGACACATTTGCAAAGTGTCTAATCGCTCTCTCATTCTCAACATCCATTGCATCTCGAATAGCATGCCACATCTGCATTCGGCTCATTGTGGCGATTGGGTTCCACCCTCGCACGACCCTCCTATGCCCATTGTCTGAATTACGGTTGTCACTGTTCATTAAGTTCATACCTTACGTGAACTGTGCGTTCTCCTGAGATACTGACCCAGCGATGCCATCGCGGTGTACAATGACTAGAGCAAGGGCAATGAAGTGAGATATGACTGCAGAGCATGCATTCAGCTGTCTTTGTGATGAACTTAAGCGTTCAGTCAACGAATCAGGACACGTAGATCATGGTGAGCAAATTGTGTCCTCGCTGAATAGCGGGCAAGATGATGTTGCCGCATCAAGAAAACCCTTCCAAGCCCATATATATATTTGCCTTGCCTGCCCATCATATTTACAATCTCCAGAACCTTCGACGCTCCCTCCTCATCTCTGCTACTGCATCACATTACCCATGATGATATATTGAATACTCTCGACGCGTGTTTAGTGTAAGAAGCATTTGATGTTCACCACTGAATGATTGACCACCGATGCGAACCCACAATGTAATGTGATGCCTTCTGGTTGCTGTGATCAGTTGTCACAGATACTAATACAATCCAGATGCCGACTGTACAAGTCCACATCTCAGCCAAGAATGCGGGTGTTGGAGTCAACCAATGGGCAGCAAAAACCGTGGCGATTTGGCAGTAAAAGGGTGGCTTGACAACACAATGGAAAGATGATAAAGTGAGGGAGCATGTCTAGAAGATTGTCCAGTCCATGACCATCAGCAACAAGGAAGGTGCCGGCCCCAAGCCATGGGATCTCCCAATTGATCAAGGTGTCTGTCTAATCGGTAATCTGGCATCTAAATGGCTGCTTTCGAAATTCTATATGGCAGATAAGACTAACCTAGATGGTCAGAAACTCATGGCAGCAGTAAATGAGTTCACGGAGGATGGCCTTCGCCGGAGGCAGAATACAATGGACAAAACCCTGACTATGACGACAATGTTTGAGTCCTTTGGTATGTATTTCATCGCCCCGATGCTTCCTTTTCACTTCCTGATCATGTGTAGATACAGAAGAGGACGAGGAACAAACCTCTGGTCACTGGACTTCGCCAATGAAGGTGGGTTGCAATGACTTGACCGATTTCCAAGTGGAGCCATGTAGCTTTACCATCGCCTATGCAGATCCTGTCATTGCTGGGTAGAGAGTGGGTGAAACCAATACTCAGCTAGTGTCATGGCACTGGACTGGGGATGATGAATCCATAGTTCCTATGGTTACATCGATCGTTGATACGACAATTTTGCCCATCATGAATGCTTCAATCGCATGTCTGCCAGCCCCCAGCCAGAATATCCGAGCGCTTTGGGGCTGTAGGGAGGAGCTGAATAGAGATGGTGGTCTGCAGGCCCGTAATGTTACCCCAATCATCGCCAATATCCCTGCTGCCCATGGGTACAGGTTGCGATGAAATCAAACAACCCCATGCTTCTGTGCGTCATTTATTGTAGCCGACAAGCCTATGGCGAATCTGGTGCCCAGATGCCTATGTGTGGTGGCCACAGCTACCTTCCGGTGGATGAAATCCTCACACCTCCGGCCAAGGATATAATTGAAGTTATGAGGGAGGAATCATATGATTATGCTGAGACTCAGTGACCCAATCGCTGACTGTTTCTGACAATGCAAACAGGCTCTCAAAAGTTCGAAAGGAATATTCAAAGGAGAATTTGCAGAGAGCAGGAGAACCTTGAAGTCATCCAATCGCGTGCTCTTGGTCTCTTTCCCTATTACAAGCAAAGCGTTGTTGCTGATGAAAATGTAGTTCGGCTCCGCCAGCACGATCACATTGTGAATCCTCCTGCTGCTGGCTCTTTGACCACTGGGAAGCGTACAGGTCGCCACCGAGGTGCAGATTCGTCGTTGTGAGGATGGAATGCACTGGCTGGACGGTTGTTCAAGGATTTGCAGTGTGGGTGAATATTTTTCACGCTCTTTGGAGGGTGGACGGACGGGTGATTATTTGCAGTTTTTGGTCAGGTTTTGGGTCTCTGTTTTGTGTTTTGTATATTGAATTATTACATCGGTCATATTCATCAATGAAGGGCTGTGTTGACAGTTCACGATGTTGGAATTAATCATCGAGTGGAGTGTTTTCGGGCAATGCATACTGGCAGCCATAGAACTCAGTGTATGGCTATCATGCAAAAGGTAGTTCGAAATCATTACCCAACAGGGGTTAGCGTGAATGATTAGTGAAACGCGAACGCTGTTTAGCTGATTGTGGTGGTGATTGTCATCAATGGCAGCCATTCAACAACTCTGCGGCATGCTTGTCTCCTGCCATTCTAATTTCTGAGTTGCGGTGGATCGAAGGAGTTGGATGTGGGAGTGGCAGAACCATCTAAGATCCTAGAATTGTCGACAGGATCAACAGACACATCACCATGATGCTTTTAATTATATCAACACTTTGTTTCCTTTACTCAACTCTTGGATTCAGTAACTATACATTCATTGACAATTCCTTTAGTCACTCCTTTTATTGTTTCGTACATATCACTTGCTGACTTTTTAACTCTTGACAACAAGTTGTTGCACTTCTCCTCCTCCCGATCTTGCATCCAGCACCAGGCGAAGCTGACGATCTATCCACAACCAGGATCTCTGTCACGATCTCGGCACAATACCCGCTAATTTGAATGATCGTCGAGATGGCAATTCAGAATCTGATGACGAGCTTCTTCAGTGACCATCCTGGAAAGCACTTGGCCAGCGGCAATCACAAGATTCCTTCATGTCATCACTTGGAAATCTAGTTGTGGCAACTCAATTACCTGCTAGGTCAGCACCACCCCTCAATCCTGACCGTGGGGAGATCTATACTGGCTTGGAGGAGCAGGATGAACGTGACACTGCGCCACTGGCATCCAGCAAGGTATTTGATTTAGATTCTAAATTATTGAATACACCCACTAATGTATACTTATTTGCTAGAGGACGGATTAAAATAAAGCCGGTGAGCCATTGGTTGCATGGAAAGTTGGAAATCTGTGGCGATATGATCCCATTGTGGACGACGTGACAAGCCTCATTGTCGGTGTGGAGTACAACATCCAGACAACTGTTTCAGGCATTCTGGTGATGGTCATGTCATGTGTGAAGCCCATAGCTATCCATGAGGCAATGTTTGTGAATGCCTTTGCCACGAAAGCTGTAAAGACCGCCCAGATACATTGTTGGTGGTATGAGGAAATTGCCAGGATTGATGCAGGCCAGAGATACTCAGACCCTGCACATGCCTACAATTCAGTGGTAAATGAATCATCTCAATGATTAATTTCATTGCTGACATTGTGCATCAGGCTCTCGCCAAGATTTCCAGCTCCTGTGCAGCAATGGTATACTGCTGCAAGACTTCAATCGACTCTATGTGCGGATTTTGAACACAGTTGCCTACAGAGATCCGGAAAATGGTAGTCTGGCTATTGTCCAAGAACAGGTTCACATGCCACACAAACATTCGTGAGATAAGTTTAATGTTCCCTTCTTGCTGAATAATTGTCTTGACGATCAAATTAGGAGCGCAAGTTTCAATATGCAGAGACTGAAATTGTTGATCTTTGTAACGGCGTTGTCAAGCGTGCGTGGTTAGCGTTGGGGGACGGTCACGTGAGGTGTCCAGTGCCGGGTGACCACCAACCTTATATTGACATCGCGACGGAGACTTAGCTCCGTACCGAATATCTTACCACTTACTTCTACACTTAATCTCACGCGCACCAGTGTGCAACCGTATACCATATCATATCCCTATACTGCCGAGCGCCGGCGTACGCGCCCTTACAATCATATTCTCCGGACGTACTTCTGTAGCATACGACAAATGGGAATGAAAGATAGATCATTGAGTGATATAATCAACTGGACATTCATTGGCCTCACCACTACCGCCATCCACTAGTGTCTGTTGGCCTCGCAAACTGGCGAGTTTTGGGTCCCACCAGAGTTTGGTCCAGGAGGTGGAGCACAACGAACCTGTGATACATGAAACATTAATCACACAGTTTGTACTCTATGCAGAGATGTATTTCGTGGTCTCAACCCAGGTTGTCTTTCTTCTTCGCCAGAGGTTCATGCCAACAAGATAGACAACATCCGCAGCATGATTCGCCAAATGATTCGCTCAACTGGTACAGACCCAAGAATGGCACAACCTCACAATGATCAGGGCAGCTTTGATGCGGACTGCCTTGATAACGTTCCGGAGGAGGAGAGTCAGCAGCATGACAATTCTCGTAATCGTGTCAGCAGCTTTGTTGCTGCTACTGAAGCTTCCATACGATTCTCAGCTGTTCTGCCTACGTGCGGGTCGGCCATCCCCCACAGCAGCCAGCTCGTCCCGTTCCACAATAGCGACAGCAACTACTACTACATTACCAACATCACCAACGTCGAGAATATAGGATTAGTCGATGGAACTATGTGTGTAGAAGGTATGATGTCGCTTGGAGGTTAGCAATAGTGTCAGTGATTGGATTAAGGATTTCCGTTGTATGCTATTTTATTCTAGGTGTCGTCGATATATCATAATAGTAGTAAATGTAATACAACTGATCGTTTACTGAAGTCTGATCTCAAACGCTTGAAAGTATAATCACTATGATGCATCACCCTCCCGTGATGGTTGAACAACTGCAAGGAACTGTACAATCTTATATCAACAAATTAAATATCATGAACCACTTCTGTATGGTAACTATCATTGGTCAAACTAAGTCATGAGGGTCTTTAAAGACAAGAACTGCACGCTTCATTACATGTACAGCGCATGTACTATCGTCATCACCAGGACTAATTGAATTGGGCGACATAGGAGTATGGTGAGAGATGATATGTCATGTTGCCAATGCAAGTGTGAACCGTTCGTCAAGTGTTTGGTGTTACATTCGCAAAAGTGGGTACACTCGTTGTGACGCTTGGAAACAGCATCGTGATTACTCAAAGAACACTCTGGAACATTAAAGCAATGCCATATTTCAGGGAAACCTCAATTTCTGTTTTTGAGTTTGTGGGTACAATAAACAAAATAAATTTAATGAAGGAATTTTAGTTTTTGCTGATGTACTTTTGCAGTGTTTCTAGGTGCTTCTAAATACTCCTGCAGTTGTGCAGTTAATTTCAGAGTGAAGTACTATTTGGCTAATAGATTAGGCAAAAATAGAAGCTAATTGAATGTCAGTCCAGATCTTTCAGATTATTCCAAACTGGATGCTTTATTCACTTAGTACTAGGAAAAGTTCTAATGCCAAAAGCTGTTCAAACTCTTAAATTGTTCTTTTAGAGGTATTTGTGTTATACAATTACAACAAGTACTTAATAAGTTGATATTGTATATTATCTCTTCTGGTCTGTCAAAATATATATATAGCTTATTTGTAATATCTCAGTGTATTCCAGACCCAGTAGAGGGTTGCCAGAAAATAAACACAATTAAATGTGAAGATATTCTATAAGGCCAGAAGTATACAAACACAGCTATATACAGGAAAACAAGGACTGTATGACATTGTTGGTGTGTCTGATGACAGTACTAACAACAGATTATGACTACCTTACAGTCAATACTAAGAGGAACATCACATAAATATCTGGATTCAGATGATCACAAAGTTCAATTACATTTGAGAGGTTACATCAAGCTGATTTCTACTACAGTTGAAAATAGCATCTGAGTAATCATGAATATTTACTGGAAAGTATTAGAATGAAAATAATAGATTGCATAGGGAATAGTTAATTGTAACATAGCTTGTAATGAAATCTACAACTCAATTTGTGTAAATACAATGTAAGTGAACATTTTAGTACTACATATGCAAAATACAGTCACAATTAATATTTTCATGAGAGCAGTACAGAGTACAGCAAACTGATTTATGGATCCATCCTTACTGTTGAAAATATAGTGAGACTGAAAATTGTTCAAGATTAATAATCAGTATACTCAGTGACAACATACTATTAGTGTATGTAGAGGTGGAAATGAATAACTTGACTTCAAGTATACACATAATCATGTAATTTTATATAAAAATGAAACAGATTGGAGATTGAGCTGGAAAAAATATTGCAAGGAACTGGAACTTAAGAAAATATTGTATATTAGAGTCAATTTAGTCAACCAGATCTGGTATATATAAACTTCAATTTTGAGAGCTATATTCTATTTTTCTACCACAATCTTATATTCTTTCAACTTGTTAACAATTACTATTCCCCATCTCTCTGCATTTTCCAGACCTTCACTGTCAGCACAATACTCAATTGTCAGTTATTCCTTTCAATCTTTAAACAATATGCGGACTTGTTAATAGTAGCTGAGCAGATTAACTACTTTCAAATGTTCTTACACTTCCCACAGTAACATTATTGTATGACTATATAATATACCTCTCTTGAAAGTAATATTTTTGAGCCATCTTCTCAGCAGCAACATAGTCAACAGTGTTATTGTATCACATATCTATAATTTCAAATTAACCAATTAATTGTAACTCAGCTGCTGATATGCTACAACTTATAACAACAGTATTGGTACTTGCCCAATAACTACCTTCATATGCTGCACTCACTTTGCTTGATATTTTTATTTAATTACAGTAATTACTATTCTGATATACGCCATCCAGTTCACTATTTCTTTGCCTCCAAGTCCATTTTGAAGTCCTGGCAATCTCAATTGGCAATTTAGAAACTTACAAGCTTGAAATGAATCTTATTCTATATTACAGTTCAGCTTCCAGTGGATTCTAATTCTGACTTCAAGTACATCTCAAAGTTTACTTTATTTCCATCTGCAATTTTCACTGGATATCTATCTCCAGTTGCTGTTAACAGTATCTCAAGTTGCCTATCAATATATCCAGGATTACTGACCTCAGATTTACATTCATATTTATACAAATACTGTCTACAGCAGGTCCAAATTGATAGTGTGTTATCTGAGGTATATATTAATATATATATCAACAGTTCAACTGCTGGAATGAAATTTGAATGATATTGTAACTGAGTAGCTCAAACTACATCAATTCTTGCTTGAACACAAATCAATAAGATACTCAGCAGATAAAAGTGATTGGTTACATTTCTTAAAAGGAGCAGAAATAAAGAAAAAAGAAAACCAATTTCTCCAAAATATTTCAGTTCCTGTGCATATTCCATTCTACTCTTACTGTTGAATCTTTCTTCATACTCTATCATATTGTTCTAATCTCTCTTAGTAATCCTCTACATCACCAACTCAATTCATATCAATACAACTATACTATATTTTAAAATGCTTGACTATGTAGTACCACATTTTTATACTACTATAAAATTATAAGCAAAATGTATTTTAGTCACCAGACATTTCTGGGAGTTATCAAACTCAAATTTTACATTAGTCGAATCCTGGAGTTGAATGAACTTATACAGTTGACATCAGATGCACCCTGGAGAACTGGTATCAAATCTGAATAAATATAGGAAAACAGACAGCAATGTTAAATGCCGCTGGAAATGTAGAAAACCAGCCTAGATCATATCAAATTGCTGTACACTAGCCTAAATAATTCCACTTATTGTTTGAAAATACTACCTGTACACCTGGAAATCTCAGGAAGTACTTGTTGTTAATTGTTTTTACGCCTCATCATTTCAATTTGCATTATCGTTAATATATCTCTGTATCTATGTATCTATTTATCTATCCATTAATATATAATCAATTTGGACTGACTGCAAGTGGCGCTTAAGTTCAATTGGTGGTGCCTGTGGTGATGGTAATGGAATATACTTAAAGACATTTCTAGCTGCACATGCAGATAGCAATTAAGTAAGATTAAAGATAAACTCCAGTGGGGTAATTTTGTAAACTTGGAGGTGGCAATGTAGTACACTGCAATATGCATTTCAAGGCTGTGATAGTATGAGTTATGATAACCACTTGAAGGCAGTAATAGAGTGAATATAGAGATCAACTTGCATGCAATGATCTACAGAGCACCGAGATGAAGATTAAGGTGGTCATTGGGTGTATCTGGCAATATAGGAGAAGATTGTAAGTGTATCAAATTACAGGTGGAGATAGAGGCAGCAAATCAAAAGGGAGGTATAACAGATAGTGAGTTACCTTGTTATCATGGTTATGTAATGAGAGTGCATCAAACAAAGTAGCGTGAAGCACTGAATGTGTCAGGAGAAGTGTAAAAATGATAAAGCTGTTATCAAGAATTAACTTAGAATTGTAAAAAAATGATTTGATATCCCTGCATCTTACAATTATGTTTTTTGACAGCTGGCTGCTGACTGACAATCTGTGTAGAGGTACAACTAATACTAAACCAATGTTGAGGGGTTATATAGTAATTATGAGAACTATTGGAGAATGGTTGTAGGTGGAATATAGTTAATCTTCAGTGGATACTAAACTAGGTATTAATACATAACTATTGCATGGGGATATTGGCAAAAACAACTAAACTTCATTATCTCCTATGAATTGAGAGATATGAATAAGAAATAGAGAGATAATCGATAGTGATTCTAATGATATTGAAGAATGGAAGAAGATGAAGAACTTATGCAATATGACTTACCCAATCAGAGTTGGTCCTGATTGAATCAATCATCATACCAGCCTTCTGAAGGGATAAATCTGCATTATCTAATTTGGCAAATTGACTCTGGCACATACAATGTTTTCACATGCAACTTTCTCATGATAATTTCCACAATTTGTTCTCATCTTCAACTTCTATCTCTTTTTCTCGCTCACAACACTACCATGACCTGAGACTTCCATGCTAACTTATTCTTCTGTACCTCCCCATACAATTATTAAATATTTACACGGGGTACAACTTCAAACCTAGATCTATGATCTTCTACTCACAGTCTAATTTGAGGTTTTCTTATCATTATGTATTTTTATTTTATAACTAAGTACAGTTTACACCCAGGAACAACTATTTCTGACTTCTAGTCAGTCTGGGATTATATATATCTCAGCACACTCTATAATGGTGTAATCACAGTGAATTTCCATTATTATGGATTGATTTATGAAGAGAGTCCTGGCATCCATTACAGCTCCCATCCAATTATCCTCCTTAAGAACTTCTGTTTCCTGATTGACATCCTTCTGGTGAACTACCTTCAAGTACACATCTAAGTTTACATCATTACAGCCTATATGTTTATCACTATACTGCATAATTACATTCTCCAAGTGTTTTCCAATTTTCGCTTATTTACAATTTCCAACAATGAGCATTTATAGTAGCTGAGTACATCTCTAACTTCATTTGCTGACAGCCTCCAAGTATCTCTCCAATCTCACTCCAATCAGACATTCAAGTATATTATTAGATTGATCTGATTGCCATCTTCCAGTGTTCATAATTACAGCCCAAAGTAGATCTCTCTATTCCTGGCATGATGGTCTCTAACTGTCTCTGCAATGTAGTTTGATGATGACCTCCATGCATATTTTAAAGATTCCTTTATCACTAACACCAAGTTGGTATTATTACTACCTGATATTACATTTCAAGATGTGCCTCCAACTATGTTTGAGTACTGTCTGCCACCTTGTCATGAGAATGCATGGTGTGTGATAATATTGCAAATCTTGTGGTAATGGTGAAAAACAAATAAATAAATAAAACAAAATAAGACTTGAAATATTTCTGCCACCTTACTGACTATGGCCAGCAGCAAACAATACTAAGGTTCAGGTACTTGGAGAGAATTGTACAGAGGTTTCAGCTAGTCAAACATTTAACTATCCAGTTTGTCAAATTTCTCTGGGTTTGGAACGTACCTCCATAATTTCCAAAGCTGTCGGGTCCATTGAAGACCAGTTTTGAAATTTCAATGATCACTTTCCTGAGATTCAGTAGAGTCAGAAAGCACCCAGAAGTGCTTGGAAATCAAGAAGTTTGATGTTTGGCTTCCATATGATTTTACATTATACTCAATATCCCACTACCATGTTCTTTCTCACAAAGCAATACTGCTGTATCATCAGGTCTTTGTTCAATTCTTGGGTCCATCTGTATCTGACAAGTGCTGTTACTCTCATTCTTGTATATAATTTTCCATTTTGGCAGTTTATCATCCTTAGATTAAATATTTGTCAAGAACTTTGCCTTATTTTCTTGGCTTCAGCATATGTTTTTGATGACTACGAACCATAGATGAAACTCAATTTTGAATGATTTCTGGTGTTTAACACTGTCGATCATATGTTTGACATGATACCAGATACTATGACTGTGGTGGATATTCCCATATATCTTCAATACTTTTCACTAAATATTGTTTCTTCTTCTTGACTGGAGTACATCCAGGATGAGAACAATATTGCCCAGAAAGTCTATATTGTACAACAGAGTTGAAAAGCAATATTGATAGAACTTTATATATTTTAACTGTTGTAGAAACATCTGCATGTTGAAATTTATCATCAAGCTATATACTATACAAGTTGTTTTTGATTTACTTAATGAGATGATAATATCATCAAAATATTTTGGAAGTTCTGCAAAACTTCACTGTCAAACTTCTCTGTAAGTTCAAGTTTCCTGAATTACTATACATTCTATCACTGTCTGATATATCTGTTGTATATTTCTACTGAATGAAGTATATTCAACTGTCATACAATTACCTCAATTCTGTTGAACTCATTACACTTCGTTAAACTCTCTATACAATCTGTTAGTATATTATTGAATGATTTCCCCAGTGTAAAAATATATTAGAATACTAAACATATTGAATTGTAAAAGCTTTATTGATGTTTACTTGTATATTAGCTTCTAATATATAGATTGATATTCTTTTTTTTCAACTTACAGTAGTACTCTCCATTTCAACAATCTGAGAATTATGTTCCACTGGAGAGTTCTATCTCAGTGGTGTGACATGTCTCATGCATAATCTAAAGTAAGAGATCATGATGGTTGTGGAAGTTTCAATTGAGTATGTATTATACATAAATATTTTCCATTGTATATTTACTGGTTGTTCATTCTATATTCCAAAGTCCAATTGTTTTCAGTAACTTTAATAATGTAGACTAGTAATAGGTTAACATTATATTACTCCTCAAACAGATACCGCATAAATCAATAATGCTGTATAAATAAACCAGACAATGAGACATCTAATTGTTCTGCTAAATTCAACATTCTTTGAACAATCTATTTCATATTGGTTTATCAGTTATCCCCTTCTCAGGGAGGTTTTTGAATCTTCATCTCAAAGTACTCATTTTTCCATTTGACTTTCCAGATTGATTTTCTCTTCATCAATTGGAATTGAATTAATATTCAGGCTAATGTGAAAAATGGTTGGTGAGAATGATTTGTGCTATAAACTAATACACATTGTTAACAAGTAGAAACTTGAAGTAAATATAATACTCTATCACATTTTAGTCGTAATTGCTCCAAAGGCTCAGTATTAGCCAATAGAACCTTGTGATATCTGTTCGCATTATATCAAAAATAGTTATTGGTAATCACAATAACCAGTACTGTCCATCGCGCACTTTTTCGATCATAGGATTTGATTACTCATTTTTATAATGTATTACATGCATGTGCTATGGTATTGCATCAGCATAAAACATTTCCGTCCGGGCGGAATGGCTCCATCAGAGTGGACGCGGTCCGTCAGAGCTGTCAGATACTTCCTAGTGGTGCCTCACTCTTCGCTCGGCGCTGATACGACGTGTCGCATCGCATATCGCCCTCCCATCACAGTTTCACAGTTTCTTCTCGCTCTCTTCGTCTCCTATTTAAAACCACCACTCCGGCGTTGTGGCCAACTGTGACCCCTCATCGGAATGAGTTCATTGCGTACACGCTTGAATCAGGATTGTAATGTGATGGGTGACGCTGCGAAAACCGCGCCTCATGTTCCTTCCACCTGTGCGCAAAATCCAATTCTCGCTTTACTAATTTTACACATCATTCCAAGTCGCCAGATCTGTGTGGCTGTTGATGATCCATCGCTCGTTCCATCTGTCTCCTGTCATACTACTTATAGCTATCTCTGGAATTACGTGCGCGCTGCTGACGATGTTAACCACGCTGGAAACTTGCAAGGCCAAAGTTACCAGTGCTTTTCTCACTTGAACAAATTTCGAGACGGGATCCAAGTTACCCGAGTTTTCAGGTATTGTGTTGAGTGCCAGGGCTAACCAGTACTCAACAAAAGCTCCATCCTCATTCAGGAGCTTGATCATGAATAGTCGTTGCAGTTGCCACAGGAGACGACCATTCTGCGCAACATAACACCTCACTGGGCGTTGTTTTACCCATGCCCAGTCGTTCCGTTAGTCCCCTCCGCGCCAGCTCTGGCTTCCTGTGCATCGAAAACTATGAGATATGCATTCACCTTCTGAACGCTCAACTTGAACGTGAATACCATGGTACATACAGAGCTCAATTGCGTGAAGTTGTTCATCTGATATATACGTCTTGTTACGACTCTTATGCTTGATACAGTCCCGTGTGCCATTGTTCGATGTCACGCTGTCCATTGCGTCTTGCGTATTGTCGAGTAATGCTCTGAAGTCTTTGATCATAGTGTCAGGATGCTTGCCATCATGGCGGTTTTGGGGTCCCAGGAATTCAGGCTTCGCATATGGCTGGGAGCTCAGGGTGGCAGCCCAATCAGCACTGGAAGAGAGGACTTTGCAGGTGGCAGCGCTGTTCTCTGGACGCTGAGTGAGAGCTTGAAGATTGATATCTCTGATTTCGAAGTAGAGAATGCAATGCTGAAAAGTGATCACTTGCGGCAGGTAGTTGCGATTGTGATTGGAGGCGTTCCAATCATGATTCAGGTTCATTTTATGTGCTTGTTCATGCCTCGCGGCAAAATGCTGTTGCAAGGCTCCGTATCGACGAATCTGTTTGAGCCAGTGAGTCATCAAGTGGATCTTCGGTAAGTTGAATTCGGCATCCAACACCTTGGAAACAATGATCTCGTGGCTGATATAATCCCACCAGGCGTTCAGTTCACGCCGCTTCTTGGACGGCATCCAAGTTTCAGTATTTGTTTCCTTGTTTACCTTTCGCTTCTTCATGAGTTCCGTTCTCAGGGCATTGGATCTGGCCTTGCCTTTTCTCCAGGTTGCCCGAGTAATAAAACAGCTTTGAAGGTCTGAAAACGACGCAAGGCGTCTTCCATGTCGCTCGATGTTGCAGCATGGTGAGATTTATATCGAGCATACATAGAGGATTCTAACAATGCCCATGTGTCACGGCGCAGGCAGGTACGGTGAAACCTGGGAATAATAGAAGAAAGATACGGGTGGTGCGGAAGGAATTGTGTTACGGAAAGGCGGAGACGTTGGAACACGCGGAGGAAGCGGCGAGATGGTGGCGGTATAATTTAGTAAGATAAAGAAGTGGTCAGAGGTGTTGCGACGTCGGACGATGTGGCGTGGTTGTTACGATAAG
>Ga0307515_10000119_pt1 | contig 189566 bp, 195 predicted proteins | sample 17_EM_MG_FD_194513 | JGI IMG/M metagenome (GOLD analysis project Ga0307515, IMG submission 194513) | Populus trichocarpa ectomycorrhiza microbial communities from riparian zone in the Pacific Northwest, United States - 17_EM | ecosystem: Host-associated > Plants > Roots > Unclassified... | reverse complement strand
AGGAGCGCCTGGCCAAGCTGGCCGGCGGCGTTGCGGTCATCAAGGTCGGCGCGGCCACCGAGGTCGAGCTCAAGGAGCGCAAGCACCGCATCGAGGACGCCGTTCGCAACGCGAAGGCGGCCGTCGAAGAGGGCATCGTCCCCGGTGGTGGCGTCGCGCTCGTGCAGGCCGGCAAGACCGCGTTCGACAAGCTCGACCTGCAGGGCGACGAGGCCACCGGCGCGAACATCGTGAAGGTCGCGCTCGACGCCCCGCTGCGCCAGATCGCCGTGAACGCCGGCCTCGAGGGCGGCGTCGTGGTGGAGAAGGTGCGCAACCTCGAAGCCGGTTGGGGCCTCAACGCCGCCAACGGTGAGTACGTCGACCTGCTGGCCGCGGGCATCATCGACCCGGCCAAGGTCACCCGCTCGGCGCTGCAGAACGCCGCGTCGATCGCCGCACTGTTCCTCACGACCGAGGCGGTCGTGGCGGACAAGCCCGAGAAGAACCCGGCCCCGTCCGGTGGCCCGGGTGGCGGCGGAGACATGGACTTCTAAGTCCACCTGTAACGACGAAAGGGCGGGTCGCTTCGGCGGCTCGCCCTTTCGCTTGTCAGAGCTGTTTGCGGTAGAGCAGGAAGACCCGTTCGACCCGGGCGCCGACGGCGTTCGCGTAGAACGGCAGCGGCCCGACCCAGCCGATCTGCACCTGGTCGTGGCCGGCGGCGCGCTGGTCGGCGAGGCAGCGGCGCAGCAGCAGGGCGCCGATGCCCAGCCCGCGGGCGGCCGGGGCGGTGCCCATCGGGCCGAACCACGTTGGGCGCGATGACCCGTACGCCGCGAAGCCCAGGATTGCGCCATCCTTGGCCAGCGCCAGGTGGCAGCCGGCCTGGTCCCGTCCGACGGAGTGGGTGATCTCCCCGGCCCAGCCCTCGCCGAAGTTTGTCAGCGTGAATCGGACCAGCGCCGGAACGTCCTCGGCACCCGCCCGCCGCACCGTGATGCCCTCCTGGGCCAGCCGCGCCTCGTCCCCGGCGGTGGCTCCCGGCGCGGCCCCGGCCGCTTCCCCGGTCAGGTCTACCGTCATGTTCCAGGCGGGCTGGTCCTGCTCGAAGCCGAATGCCATGGCCGCGCAGATCGCCGGGGTGTACCGCACGTCGATGCCGGGCCAGGCGTAGTAGGGCGCGTTGCCGGCGATGACGACGTCGCCGGCGCCGAGCCCGGCCAGCGCTCCCTCGATCCGGGCCACCAGCGCCCGCGCCACCCCTCGGCGCCGCTCCTGCGGGTCGACGGCGATCAGGTCGACGTGGCCGATCGAGCGATCCCGGTGCGACACCGAACCCAGCACCACGCCGATCACCCGCGCGCCGCTCACCGACACCGGCTCGCCGGAGAGCACCGCCCCGGCGGACCCGCCGCTCGCCGTGACCGGCTCGCCGGCGAGCGCGGCCCCAGCCGCGGCGTCCCCGCCGCCGACCGAGCGCAGCGCGATGAAACCCGCGACCCTGCGGGGCTTGGCCGACCAGCCGTCGGTGCCGGTGGTCTCGCGCAGGCGCAGCACGATCTCCGCGGCCTCGGCGGCGTCCTCGGGCAGGTCCAGGGCGGCCCGGCAGAGGGCCACCACGGCGGGCACGTCGTCGTCGGTCAGTTCGGAGATCCAGAACTCGCTGTCCACAACCGCCGAACCTACCCAATGACCGCCTGCGGCTCCGGCTCGGCGTCGAGGAGATCTCGCCGATTCCGTACGGGGGAGAGCAGTAGCGCCAGCGGCGCGAGTATCGCGGCCGCCGCGACGATCAGCAGGGTGGTCCGGGCGCCGAGCGGCCCGGCGAGCGCGCCCGCCACCAGGCCGCCGACCGGGATGGCGCCCCAGGACACGAAGCGGACCGTCGCCATCACCCGGGAGAGCAGCTCGGGCGGGCTGGCGATCTGCCGGTAGGTGCGGGTGGTCACGCTGAAGACCACCCCGGTGCCCGCGAAGATCAGTACGCCGACACTGAAGGCCAGGTAGGCCGCCCAGCCGGTGCCGGCGGGGATGACGAACGCGCCGGCCGCCTCCACGAAGCCGAGGATGATCAGGCCGCGGGCGGTACCGAGGGCGTTGGTGACCCGCGTCGTCAGCGCCGCCCCGATCAGGGTGCCGACGCCGTCGACGGCCAGCAGCAGGCCGACGACGGCGGCCGGGGCGTGCAGTTCCCGGATCAGGTAGAGCGGGAAGAGCGCGTGGTAGGCGCCGTTGACGAAGTTCGACGCGGTGGCGGACCACATGGTCGGTCCCATCACCGGATGCCGGGTCACGTAGGCCCAGCCCTCGCGGATCATCGCGCCCATCGGCGTGGGCCGGTCCGGCTGGTGGCCGTGCCGGGCCGGCAGGGTCCGGAGCAGGGCCGCCGAGACGAGGTAGCTGATCGCGTCGATCAGCAGGGTCGGCACCGCGCCGAGAAACTGGACCGCGAGGCCGCCGAGCGAGGGGCCGGCGAGTTGGGTGGTGGCGTGCGTGCCGGAGGTGAGGCTGTTGCGCGACTGCAGCTGGTCCCGGCTGACGATCTCGGGCAGGAAGGTGGTGTTGGCGACGAAGAAGACGACGTGCGCGAAGCTGATGATCAGGGCGACGACGACCAACTGGGCGACGGTCAGCAGCCCGAGCCACCAGGCGGCCGGGATGGACGCGACGGCGAGCGCGCGGATGAGATCCGCGCCGACCTGGGTGCCACGCAGCGGCAGCCGCTGCACGATGACCCCGGCGGGCAGCCCGATCACGAGCCAGGCGACGTAGCCGGCCGCGGCGATCATCCCCATCTCGAACGGGGTCGCGTCGAGCACGGCGAGCGCGGTCAGCGGCAGCGCCACCCCGCCGATCGCCGAACCCAGATCACTACTGGTACCGGCCGTCCACCAGCGCCAGAACACGCTCACGGTCATCGCCCCCGTCACAGTGGGTTTCATTTTGGAACGGACTATACTGGAGGGCGTGCGCAGGGTCGAACTCATAGATGCCGACTGCGGCATCGAGCAGGCGCTGGGCGTCGTCACCGACTGGTGGACGTTCCTGGTGGTGCGCGACGTCGCCGGCGGCGTGACCAGGTTCGAGGCGCTGCAGCGCTCGCTGGGCGTGAGCCGGCGCGCGCTGACCGAGCGCCTCGCCGCCCTGGTCGAGCACGGCGTCCTGCGCCGGGTGCCGTATTCGGAGCACCCACCCCGCCACGACTACCTGCTCACCCCGAAGGGCGAGGGGCTGCTGCCGGTCCTGATCGCGCTGCAGGAGTGGGGCGACCGGTATGTGCTCGGCGACGGCTCGCTCACCGCGACGGCGGCACCCACCTCGGCGGAAGCGCATCGCGTGCACGACCTGGTCGGCCACCGGATCCCGGCGCTGCGGCTGGAGACCTGGACGGTCCTCTACTTCTTCCCCGGCGCCTTTGCGCCGAACACGCCGGGCCATCCGCCCGGCTGGGGCGACATTCCGGGTGCGGCAGGCTGCACGCTCGAGTCGATGACGTACGCGGCCAGAGCGGCGGACTTCGCGGCGGCGGGCGTCCAGATCCGCGGCATCAGCACCCAGCGCCCCGACCAACTGGAAGCCTTCGCCGCCCAGGCCGGCCTGCCGTTCCCGCTGCTCTCGGACCAGGACGTCAAGCTGGCGGCGGGCCTGCGCCTACCGACGTTCCGGGCCGCCGGCACCGACCGCTTCAAGCGCCTGACCCTGCTGGCCGACCCGACGGCAACAATCCGAAAAGTCCAATTCCCCATCACCGACCCGGCGGCCTCGGTAACCGAAATGCTCAACGAGGCCCGAACCCTGAACTCCCGGTAACCAGTGGCCCCAGGAGTCTCGTTCGGGAGTGACCCGACGCCATTCGGCAACACCCGTTCGGGTGACGGGGGATCTGCCCGACATCGGGCGCCGAGGAAACTTCCGGCATGACCGGCCTCGCTCAGTCGATCACGCTCCAGGGCCGCGGCTGGATCTTGTGGCGGCGTGGTCCGCTCCGCACCTGCCCACACCTGCCCGCACCTCGGCTCTGCGCTTGCCCGCACCTCGGCTCTGCGCTTGCCTGCGCCTGCCCGCGCCAGAATCGCCCCGCGGGTCGGCGACCCCCACGGGGATCTTGCATCGGTCGCGCGCCACCATGCCCCACCACCGGCCACGGCGACTCGCTGGACGCAACTTCCCGCCAGTACCCGGTCCGGTGGCAGTCCAGCTGATGGACCCCGATCCCGCGCACCGGGCACCGCCACCACATCCTGGGCATCCCGTCCCACATCCCGGACCGTAACCTCGCATAACGTCTCATATCGTCGCCGGATTCCGCGACCTTGATGCGCGCGGGTGCGGAGCGGGACGCTGCGCACCAAGATCCAACGTCCGCGGTTGCTGCCGCGCCGTCAGCAGCCCCAGCCCAGCTCGCGCCCCGGCTCGCGCTGATCACGTGCTGTGGACCTTGAGACGCCCAGGTGCCGCCGACCGAACCCGAAATCGTCAAGATCGCCCACCCCGCACTCCGCAAAGTTCCATGCAATCAGCTGGCAGGGTGGGGGTGGCTGTTTATGAGCCGCCAGGCGATTGGCCGCCCTCACCCGACCTCGGCGGGAGCGACGGTCAGCACCATGCAACCAGGCACGACACTGAAGTTGATCTGGAGAATTTGATCTTGCCAATACTTTTTCACCCGCCGGTGTGACACCCGGCAGCGCTACCGTGGGGGTTGTGCGCTCTCCCTCCGTCTCCCGCTATGCCGCCGGCCGGCTCTCGCCCATTCGTCGCATCGCCGATTTGCGGCGATTGCGGGATGAGCAGTTTGATGTGCTCGTCATCGGCGGCGGGGTCACCGGCGCCGGCGCGGCCCTGGACGCCGCGTCGCGTGGCCTGAGTGTCGCCCTCGTTGAGGCCCGTGACCTGGCTGCCGGCACCTCCAGCAGGTCCAGCAAGCTCATTCACGGCGGCCTGCGTTATCTGGAACAGCTCGAGTTGCACCTGGTGCACGAGGCGCTGACCGAGCGCGGCCTGCTCACCAGCCGGCTCGCCCCGCATCTGGTGCGGCCGGTGCCGATTCTGGTGCCGCTGCCCCCCGCCTCGCCGCCCGCCCGGGTCTGGCAGCGGGCCTACTACGGGCTCGGCGTCGCGGCCTATGACGTCTTCGCCGGTGTCTTCGGCAGCGGGCGCGGCATGCCGCTGCACCGGCATCTCACCCGCGACGGCGCCCGGCGGCTCTTTCCCAGCCTGCGTGCCGACCAGATCGTCGGGGCCATCCGGTATTTCGACGGGCAGGTGGACGACGCCCGATTGGTGGTCAATCTGGCCCGCACCGCCGCCAGCCTCGGCGCGGCCGTGGTCACCAGCGCCCGGGTCACCGGGTTTCTGCGGGAGGCGCGTGAGGTCGTCGGGGTCAAGGTGCGCGACCTGGAGTCGCCCGACTCGCCCGAGTTCGAGGTGCGGGCCCGCACCGTCGTCGCCGCGACCGGGGTGTGGAGCGACGACATGTCGCGGATGCTCAGCGACGTCGGCGTCCGGCCCGGCTTCCGGGTGCGCGCGTCCAAGGGTGTGCATCTGGTGGTGCCGCGGTCGGCGATCACCGGTGAGGCCGGGCTGATTCTGCGCACGCCCACCTCTGTGCTGTTCGTCATACCGTGGGGCGGGCACTGGATCATCGGCACCACCGACACCGACTGGCAGCTCGACCGCTCGCACCCGGCCGCGTCCGCGCGGGACATTCGCTACCTGCTCGACCAGGTCAACACGGTGCTGGACAGGCCGTTGACCGTCGACGACATCGAGGGTGTCTACGCCGGGCTGCGGCCGCTGCTCTCCGGCGAGGCCGACTCCACCTCGAAGTTGTCCCGCGAGCATGCCGTGGTCGAGCCGATGCTCGGGCTGCTGCTGGTCGCGGGCGGCAAGTACACGACGTACCGGGTCATGGCCGCCGACGTCATCAACCGGGCCGTGCGCCGGCTCGGCGGGCCCGCCCAGCCGTCGCGCACCGATCAGCTTCCGCTGCTCGGCGCCGACGGCTTCGCCGCCGCCTGGCGGGACCGGCTGGACATCGCCCGCCGGCACGGCGTCACCGCCGGGGTGATCGAGCATCTGCTGGAACGGTACGGCACCCTCACCGTGCACCTGCTGGCCATGATCGAGGCCGACCCGGCGCTGGCCACCCCGCTCGCCGGCGCCCCGGAATATCTGGCCGCCGAGGTCGCATACGCGGCTCAGGCCGAGGGTGCCCTGCACCTCGACGACGTGCTCACCCGGCGCACCCGGATCTCCATCGAGACCGCACACCGGGGTGCCGAGACCGTCGCGCACGCCGCCGCGGTGATGGGCGACGCGCTCGGCTGGGACGCCGCGGTGCGGGCCCGGGAGATCGAGCACTACCTGGCCCGGGTCGAGGCCGAGCGGCAGTCGCAGAAGATGCCCGACGACCTCACCGCCGACGCGGCCCGGCTCGGCGTGCCCGACGTGCGGGGCTATGCCGCCGACCGCGGCATCGACCTGCTCGAAGTGGAACTTTGATCCTCGTCGACGAGCCGCGCTGGCCGGCCCGCGGCCGGCTCTGGTCACACCTGGTCAGCGACGTGTCGTATGCGGAGCTGCACGCCTTCGCGGAGATGCTGGGCGCGCCCCGGCGGGCGTTCGACCGCGACCACTACGACATCCCGGACACCCGCTTCCCGATGGCGTTGTGGCTCGGCGCCACGCTGGTCCGCTCCCGCGAGCTCTCCGCCCGGCTGCGCGCGGCCGGGCTGCGCCGGCCCAAGCACCTCAGCCCAGGGTCTTGAGCTCGGCCGCCAGGTTCGCCCTGGCGGTGTCCTCCCAGGCCGCCCGCAGCGGAGCGTGCCGGTAGATCGACGGCAGTTCCAGCAGGGCCTTCAGCACCTGGGTCCGGCCGCCGCGGAAGGCGTCGTCCGGCACGTGGGCGTACTCCCGGCGGATCGCGGCCGTGTATGCCGCGTACTCGTCCGGGGCGGACGCCAGGATCGCCAGGTCGGCGTCGCAGAGCAACTCGCCGTCCGGGTCGTCCTGCTCGGTGGCGTGCCCGGCGGTGAGCCCGACCAGCCGGGCCACCTCCGTCGCCACCTCGTCCGGCGTCCCCAGCGTCGCCAGCAGGCCGGACGCGAACTCCGCGCTGTCCCGTTCGTTGGCGTCGCCGAGCGCCCGCGGGTCGTAGACCGCGTCGTGCAGCCAGGCCGCGAGCCGCACCCGGTCCGCGCCGGGCGCCAGCTCGGCGTGCCGGTCGATGACATCGAGGACGGCGGTCAGGTGCGCCACGGTGTGGTACTGCCGCTGCGGTTCCGACCAGCGGGTCAGCAGATATTCGCCGGCCGCGCCGAGGTCCGCGTCGTCGGCGGTCGCCCCGGCGCCCCGGGCTGCCGCGACCCACCGGTCAACAAGAGTCGTCACGGCCGCCATCCTGGCATGCCGTGCCTCCTTGGGCATGCCCTTCTGGCCCTCGCCTGCGAGGCCGTTGTTCGGTGCGGCTGGGTGCCGCTCGGTGCAGGCGGTCATGCCGTCCGGCTAGGGTCTGCAGCCATGACGGATGCCGAGGCGCAGCGGGGGCTCACCGCGGTCCTTGCTGAGCTGCACGGCCGGTCCCGGTCGGGGATCGGCGCCGGCTGGTCCCGGGTACGGGGTGGCTTCGCGCTCGCGCTGCAGGCCGGGCTCGCCGCCGGGATCGCCTGGTACATCGCGCACGACGTGATCGGCCGGCCGAGCCCGTTCTTCGCGCCGATCGCCGCCGTCATCACCCTCGCCTCGTCGGTCGGGCAGCGCGCCAAGCGGACGATCGAACTCGTCGTCGGCGTGGCCATCGGCATCGGCATCGGCGACGGCATCATCCTGCTGATCGGCACCGGCCCGTGGCAGGTCGGCCTGGTGGTGGTGCTGGCGATCATGGCCGCGGCGGCGGTCGGCGGCGGCACGCCCCTGGTGGTGCAGTCCGCCTCGTCCGCGGTGCTGGTCGCGACGTTGACGACGCCGGGCGCGGGGCTGCCGTACACCCGCTTCTTCGACGCGCTCGTGGGTGGCGCGGTCGGGCTGGTCGTGATGACCGTGCTGCTGCCGCTCAACCCGCTGACGGTGATCCGCCGGGCGGCGAATCCGGCGCTGCAGGCGCTGACGGACGGCCTGCACACGATCGCGGACGGCCTGAAGTCCGGCGACACCGGCGTGGTGCGGGGCGCCCTCGACCGGTTGCGCACCGCCGAGGCGAGCTTCGCCGGCTTCGACCAGGCCGCGATCGCGGCGAGCGAGAACGTGGCCTTCGCACCGGCCCGCTGGCGGGCCCGCGGCGCGCTGGGCCAGTACGTCGAAGGCGCGGACCACGTGACGTATGCCCTGCGCAACGTCCGGGTGCTGGCCCGGCGGGTGATGACGGCGCTCGACGACGGCGAGCAGATCCCGGAGTGCCTGCCGACCTCGGTCCGGCTGCTCGGCGACGCGGTGGACCTGCTGCGGGTGGAGTGGGCCAAGGGCGTCGAGCCGGTCGCCACCCGGGAACGGGCGCTGCGGGCGGCGGCCGAGTCCGGGCGGGCGTACGACGAGGGGGTCGGCTTCTCCGGCGGGGTGGTCGTCGCGCAGGTCCGGACGACGGTCTCGGACCTGCTCCGGGCCACCGGCATCGAGTACGCGGAGGCACCGCGGCTGGTGCGGCGGGCGGTCGGCTGGGACGGGCGAGGGCGTACCGCCCGCAAGCCCGCCCGGGCCCGGCCCGGCGGCTCCGGTCGCGGCCCGTCCTGACATTTCCGGCCCTTTTCTGCTCTTGATCCGCTTTCCGCCGCCGCGGGCCTGCCCGGGCGGGGCGGGGTGGCTACGCTGGCGGCATGGCCGACGTAGCTCATGGCGGGTCGCCCGACCCGGCACCCACCTCCGCGGCTCCGGCCTCCCCGGCGCCCGATTCCGCCGCGGTGGTGTCCGGTTCAGCCGGTCCTGACCCGGATCCGTGGCATTTTTCCGCGCCCTCTTCCGACCCTGCTTCCGGTCCTTCTTCCGGCTCTTTCACTGGTCCGGCGGCCCTTCCCGGGTCTGGTTCGATTCCGGGGGCAGTTGTCGGGCCGGATGCGCCGCTCGACGTTGTCGATCTGGCGGCCCTGCCGGAGGTGAAGCGCAGCCGGCGGTCGCGGGTGCCGCGCTGGCTGCCGCTGACCCTGGTGATCGTCTTCATCGCGGCCTGCGCGGTCGCGATGCTGGTCATCCTCGGCTTCAGCAACGGTCCGCAGGGCCTGGCGATCGGCCTGGGCGCGGCGATCCTGCCGGTGCCGGTGCTGGTCGGCTGCTTCCTCTGGCTGGACCGCTACGAGCCGGAGCCGAGCCGCTATCTGATCTTCTGCTTCGCCTGGGGATCGGCGGTGGCGACGCTGGTGGCGATCGGCGTCAACTCGCTGGCCGCCTGGGGCTTCGACCGGATCGGCCTGCCGGACGCGCTGGTGGCGGTGCTGGTGGCGCCGTTCATCGAGGAGTCCATGAAGGCCCTCGGGCCGGTCCTGCTGCTCTGGCGCCGGCACCGGGAGTGGTCCGGCATCACCGACGGCCTCGTCTACTGTGGTATGTCCGCGCTGGGCTTCGCCATGGTGGAAAACGTGCTCTATCTGGGCGGGCACGGCTACGCGTCGGGCGCCGACCAGTACGGCCCGGCGACCGGCATCCAAAACCTCTTCTTGATCTTCATCGTGCGGATCCTGTTCACCGGCTTCGCGCACCCGCTGTTCACCGCGATGACCGGCATCGGCCTGGGCCTGGCCGCCCGCTCGGCGGACCGCCGGGTGAAGTGGCTGGCGCCGATCGCGGGCCTGCTGGCGGCGATGATCCTGCACGGCACGTTCAACCTGCTGCCGACGCTGTCGGTGGCCACCGGCGAAACCCTGATCATGCTGTACGGCTACCTCGGCTTCATGGTCCCGTTCTTCTTCCTGGTGGTCGGCTTCGCCATCGCCCTGCGCAGCTGGGAAGGCAGGCTGAGCGAGCGCATCCTGCCGGGCTACGTGAGCGCCGGCTGGCTGTCCCCACCGGAAGTGGCAACGTTGGGCAGCCTGGGCCGCCGCCACTCGGCCCGGCAATGGGCGAAGCGCGTGTCCGGCGACACCGGAGTCCGGGCGATGCGCGGCTTCCAGGCGACGTCGACGAAGCTGGCGCTGCTACGCGACGGCATGCAGCGCGGCCTGCACAGCAGCAGCCCGGTGGACCAACAGCGGGCCACGGACGAGGAACAGCGGTTGCTGACGGCGATCTCGGGCTATCGGTCGGTGTTCGTGGGCCGGGACCCGCAGATGCCCCGGGCGTTCTGGGACGGGACGAGCTACCAGATCGCGTTCCCGGACGGGGTTACCCGCACGGTGACCGCCCCGGCGGAGCCGGTGGTCCCGGTGCCGGTCCGGCTGCCTGCGGCCCCGGTCCTTGCCATGGCCGGCGGGTACGGCTTCCCGCCTGGCTACGCCCCGCCTGGCTACGCCCCGCCTGGCTACGCCCATCCTGGTTATGCCCATCCTGGTTATGGCGGCCCGGGTTACGGTCCTGGTTATGGCCAGCCGGGCTACGGCCCGGCCGGTTACGGGCAGCCCGGTTACGGGCAGCCTGGTTCGGGGCCGGGCTATGGCGCGGGTGGCTATGGGCCGCCTGGTTATGGGCAGGCGGGTTCCGGTCAGCCTGGTCAGGGGCAGCCCGGCTCCGGTCAGCCTGGTTACGGTGCAGGGGCGTATGGCCAGCCCGGCGTCTACGGCTATCAGCCGCAGCCGCAGCCTGGCTATGGCCCGCAGCCCGACGGCGCGCAGGCCTATGGCTCGCAGCCTGGCTATGGCTCGCAGCCTGGTGGCTCGCAGGCCTACGGTCCGCAGCCTGGTTACGGTTCGCAGCCCGGCGGCGCGCAGGCCTATGGCTCGCAGCCTGGCTATGGCTCGCAGCCTGGTGGCACGCAGGCCTACGGTCCGCAGCCCGGATACGGCGCGCAGCCCGGATACGGCGCGCAGCCCGGCTATGGCCAGCAGCAGACCGGCACACCGGGCTACGGTGTCCCGCCGACGCCGACGCCGACGCCGACGCCGACGCCGAGCCAGCAGGTCAGGCCGGGAATCCCCGCGAGCGGCGATGCCTGGACCAGCTACACCCAGCTGGGCTACGACGCCGCCATCCCGCCGACGGCCCAGCCCACCCACAGCTACGGCCCGGCCCACCCCCAGCCGTCCAACAACCACGGACAGCCGGGGCACTACCCCTACCCGTCGTACGGTCAGGATCCCGGCAGCGACCAGAGCGGCGGCACCGGGCCGGACGCCTCAGCCGTGCCGCCCGCCGATCCCGGCCCCTCGGGCGGGACTCCCAACGCCCCGACCCCGCCGCAGAACTGAGGCGGGCCCTAGCTACAGGTAGAGGCCCGTACCGTCCGACTCGACGCGGGTGGCGGCCACGGCGTGCACGTCGCGCTCGCGCAGCAGCACGTATTCCTTGCCGTGCAGTTCCACCTCCGCGCGGTCGTCCGGGTCGAACAGGACCCGGTCGCCGACGACGATGGAGCGCACGTTCGGCCCCACGCCGACGGCCTTCGCCCAGGACAGGCGGCGGCCCATCGAAGCGGTGGCCGGGATGACGATGCCGGCGCTGGAGCGGCGTTCGCCGTCGCCGCCGTCGAGCCGGACGAGGACGCGGTCATGCAACATCCGGATGGGCAGCCCGGCCTCGGTACGGGTGTCGGTGTTCACGACAGGACGGTACGCCCGCGCCCAACAAGCTCAGCCTTCAGTCCGGTCAAGGGTGGTGGTGGGGTGGTTGGACGGGCTTCAGTCCGGTCAAGGGTGGTGGTGGGGTGGTTGGACGGGCTTCAGTCCGGTCAAGGGTGGTGGTGGGGTGGTTGGACGGGCTTCAGTCCGGTCAAAGGCGGTGGCGGGGTGGTTGGACCGAGGTCTGGACTACGGTGGACCGGCGTGACTACGGACGAGGGGGTCGGCGGTTGAGCCGCTTACAACGGGTCCGGGCGAATCTGCGTCGTGCGTACGACAGCGGGCGTGAGTCGGTCCGGCTGGCCCGTGCGATGCAGGACGCGATGCCCGACGACCGCGAGGTCGACTTCGAGCTGCCCGCGCCGGATCCGCCGGTCGATCATCGGTCGACGTCGAGCCGGGACGATGCCGAGGTGCCGCATTCGCTGCGGATCGCGGCCGCGTGGTCCTGGCGGCTGATCGTGGTCGGGGTCGTCGGCTGGGTGCTGGTGCGCTTCATCGGCATGGTCAGCATCGTGGTGATTCCGCTCGCGATCGCCCTGCTGCTGTCGGCGCTGCTGTCGCCCGCGGTGGGCTGGCTGCGCCGCTTTCGGCTGCCGCCGTCGCTGGCGACCTTCCTGGTGCTGATCTGCGGCATCGCCGCCGTGGCGGGCACCCTGACGCTGGTGGTGAACCAGTTCGTCGACGGGGTGGGCGATCTCACCGCCAAGGCGAGCAGCGGCATCCGGCAGATCCAGGAGTGGCTGCGCACCGGCCCGCTGCACCTGTCGGACGACCAGGTCGAGCAGGCGATCGACTCGGGCCAGAATTGGATCAACGCGAACACGTCGTCGCTGACCGCGACCGGCGTGGCCACCGCGGCGACCCTGTTCGAGGTGCTCACCGGGGCGCTGCTGGTGATCTTCTCGACGTTCTTCTTTCTCCGCGACGGCCGCAAGATCTGGCGTTTCCTGGTCCGGCTCTTCCCGGTGAGCGCCCGCTGGAGCCTGGCCGACGCGGGCGACGCCTCCTGGTCGACGCTGGGTTCCTACGTCCGCGCGACGGTGCTGGTGGCCTTCATCGACGCGACCGGCATCGGCCTGGCCCTGGTGATCCTCAAGGTGCAGTTCCCGTTCCCGCTGGCGGCGCTGGTGTTCCTGGGCGCGTTCATCCCGATCGTCGGCGCGAGCGTGTCGGGCGCGGTGGCGGTGCTGGTCGCCCTGGTCGACCAGGGCTGGGTGATCGCGCTGATCGTGCTGGGCGCGGTGATCCTGGTCCAGCAGGTCGAGGGCCACATCCTGCAACCCCTGATCATGGGCCGGGCGGTGGCCATCCACCCGCTGGTCGTGATCATCGGCATCGCCTCCGGCGTGGTGCTGGCCGGCATCATCGGCGCGTTGGTCGCGGTCCCGCTGATCGCGGTCCTCAACACCGGGGTACGGCGGCTGGCCCGCCACCGCCCGGAGGTCCCGCCGGATGCCGTCGTGGTGCCGACCGGGGGAGCGTCCACCACCTGAGGGCGCCTCACCAGCCCAGATAGCTGCGGGTCAGCGCGGTCACCTGCTCGACGACGTCGATGCCGCGTTGCTTGTCGCCGTGACCGCGGGACAGCACGGCCACGGTCGTGTCGGTGCTGGTGCCGGTGATGCGGCCGATGCTGTTGATGATCCACCGTCCGTCCTCGGCCGAGCGGTACACCCAGCCGTTCTTCAGGGAGGTCTGGTCGCCCTCGAAGGCGGCCGCGCTGACTCCCCAGGTCTGATCGGCGTTCACGGACGACATGAGCTGGAGCGTCAGTTCCCGGGATTCCTCGTTGAGCGGGCTCTGCGGATCGGTCAGCGCGGCGAGCATCCTGACCTGGTCGCTCGCCGTGGTCCGGGTCAGGCCCCAGGACGTGGCGGGGTCGGTGTCGGTCAGGCCCAGTCGCCGGCCCGCCCGGCGCAGTCCGGCGGCGCCGCCCAGGGAGTCGTAAATCTTCGTCGCGGCGTCGTTGTCGCTCGCCTTGATCATCTTTTCCACCCGGGACTGCTCGGCACCGGTCAGTGCGCGACCGCTGTCCTGGGCCTTCAGCAGCAACGCCGCCAGCAGCTCGACCTTGATGATGCTGGCGGTTTCCTGCTGCCGGCCGCCGTGATAGGCGTACCGGTGTCCGGTTTTGCGGTCTTGGAGGGCGACGGAGAAGTTCGGGACGGACGTCGCGTACTTGTCGAGCGCCTCGTTCAGGCGGGCGACTCGCTGTTGCCACGAGCCTTTCGCCTTCGACTTGTCGACCAGGTCGCCCTTCTGCGGTCCCAGGTAGATCATGCCCGGGGTCGTCTTGATGGCGGCGCCGAGAGTCTTGAGGTCGGCGGTTTCCCGCCGGCCCACCTCCCGGGACGGCGGGGTCTTCGCCGGCGCGGGCTGGTCACTCAGGGCGGCGGCGAGGAACGACTGCCAGATCCGGTACGGCATGCCGTCGCCGTTGATGGCCTTGCCGTCGCGCTCCCGGATGGGTCCGGGCTGGTCCCGGCCCACCCACGTCACCGCGGCGAGCCCGGGTGCCCAGCCGGCCGTCCACGCGTCGGACGAGTCGGTCGTGCTGCCCCACTGCTGTGAGCCGGTCTTCGCGGCCGCGTCGACCCCGGCGACCTTGCCGTCCTGCGCCACGACCTTCTCCAGCACGGTCCGCACGTCCGCGGCCACGGCGCTGGAGAGCACCCGGCGGGGCTTCCCGGCGTAGCGGTGCAGCATCTTGCCGTCCGCGGTGGTGACCGCGTCGACGAAGTGCCGCTCCCGGCGGAGCCCGCCGTCCGCCAGGGTGGCGTAGAGGGTCGCCAGGTCGGCCGGGGCGACCGGATAGCGGCCCAGGGCGATGTCGGAGCGGGTCTTGCCGGGGGCCGGGTCGCCGGCCACGTCCACCATGGTGGGCTGCTTGCCGTACTTCTCGGGCACGCCGAGTTGGTGGGCGAGCCGCCGGACGGCGTCCGGGCCGATCTGCTCGGCCAGCGCGTAGAAGGGCGTGTTGAGCGAGTGCACCATCGCGAGGTCGAGCGGGCACACCGGGCATTGCAGGTTGCGCTGGTTGTACAGCGGCACCCCGAGCCGATCGGGGAACTGGCGGGGTGAGCTGCCGTTGTAGAGCGATGCGTAGCCGATGCCCCGCTCCTCGGCGGCGGCCAGCACGACCGGTTTGAAGGTCGAGGCCGGCGGCCGGGCGGCCAGCGCGTCGTCGAAATAGCCGCGGCCGCGGTCACCGCCGTGGTAGGCGCGCACACCGCCGCTGGCCGGGTCGACGGCCACCAGGGCGATCCGCAGCTCCTTGGGCTGACCCCGCAGCGCAACGCTGACGCTCTGCGTGGCGGCGTCCTGGGCGGTGGCGTCGATCGTGGTCGTGATGCGCAGGCCGCCGGTGCGTACCTGCTGCCGGGTGACGCCGGCCTGCACCAGCTCGTCCTCGACCCGGTCCGCGATCAGGCCGGCGGCGCCGCCGATGCTGTTCGCCGTGACCGATTCCGCGGCGACGGCCGGGTACGGCGTCCGGTCGGCCGCGCCGGCGGGCAACCAGCCCTGCTCGGTCATCGCCCTGAGGATCCACTTCCACCGGTCCCGCGCCCACTCGCCGTCGACTGCCGGGTCACCGCGGGTCGGGTCCTTGACAAGCGCGGCGAGTACGGCACCCTGGAAGCCGGTCAGCTGGTCGACCGTCGTACCGAAATAGGCGTGCGCCCCGGCCTGGATGCCGTACGCGCCGCGGCCGAAGTAGATGGTGTTGAGATACCGCTCGAGGATCTCGTCCTTGCTGAAGCGATCCTCGACCTTCCAGGCCAGGGCGGCCTCCTTGGTCTTGCGGCTGACCGTCCGGTCCTGCGTGAGGTAGGCGTTGCGCACGTACTGCTGGGTGATGGTCGACGCCCCCTGACCGCCGTCCTGGAAGACGTTCGCCCACAGCGCGCGCAGCACGCCGCGCGTGGACACCCCGGAGTGGTCGTAGAAGCCGCGGTCCTCGGCGGCCAGGAACGCCCGCTGGACCGCCACCGGGACCTGGCTCAGGCCGACGTCGGTGCGATCCGTGGTGCCGATGCGGGTGAGCACCGTGTGGCCGTCCCGGTAGTAGAGGACCGAGGCCTGCGGCGGCGCCGGATCGGGTGGCAGGTCGACGCTGGCGACGTAGCCGGCGGCGGCGCAGGCGATCGCCACCGCGCCGACCGCGAGAACCGCCACCGAGCGGCGGCACCATCGCGGCAACTTGAGGCGTCGGCGATGCGAGATCGGTTCCGGGTCGGCAGCCACCGTCATGGGGCAGTGTCCCTTCGACGTCCACGTCGGTGTCGATCAACACCTGCTACGTAGACGCTTGGGACGGTGTTCTGGTGGCTTGTCGGGGGAAAGTAGTCGCCCCGGCACGGTCTGTCCCGGGCTGTCCGGAAGGGACGGTTAGGACTTGGCCAGGCGTTGCAGGGCGCCGACCGCCACCTCGGTGCGGGTCGTATACCAGAAAGGGGGCAGGGAATTGCGCAGGAAGGCGCCGTAACCTCGGGCCGTCTCCAGCCGGGAATCCAGGACGGCGACCACGCCCTTGTCGCCGGTGGAGCGGATCAGCCGGCCCACGCCCTGCGCCAGGCGGATCGCGGCGATCGGGACGCTGACCGCGGAGAAGCCGGAGCCGCCGGTCGCGTCCACCGCCGCCGCGCGGGCGGCGGCCAGCGGCTCATCCGGGCGGGGGAACGGCAGGCGGTCGATCACCACGAGCTGGCAGGCGTCGCCGGGGACGTCCACGCCCTGCCACAGCGACATCACGCCGAACAGGCAGCTTTCCTTTTGCTCCCGGAACTTGCGGACCAGGATCGGCAGGGACTCCTCGCCCTGCAGCAGCACCGTCAGGTCGGTGCGGGCGCGCAGCAGCTCGGCCGCCTGGGTCGCCGCCCGGCGCGACGAGAACAGGCCCAGCGTGCGACCGCCGAGGGCCTCGACCAGCTTGAGCAGCTCCTCGCCCGCGGCGTCGGGGAGGCCGGACGCGGCCGGGCGGGGCAGGTGCGCGGCGACATAAAGGATGCCCTGGCGGGGGTAGTCGAAGGGGGAGCCGACGTCCAGGGAATTCCACCCGTCGCCGGAGACCGGCGGCGCCTCCGGGGTCAGGCCGCCGCCGGCGCGGGCCGCCGGGACCGTGGTCGGCGCCGGGAGCCCGAGCGAGCGGGCCACCGTGTCGAAGCGGCCGCCCAGGGTCAGCGTCGCCGAGGTGGCGACCACCGTGCGCTCGTCGTAGAGGTTGGTGGCGAGGGTGCCGGCGACCGAGAGCGGGGCCACCACCAGGGCGCGGCGGCCGTTGCCCAGGTCGGACTTCTCCACCCAGGCCACGTCGAATTCGTTGCCCTCCAGCAGCCGCTGCGCCGTGGTCGAGATGTCGTCCAGGGTGGCCTTGGCCTGCTGCTTGCGGACCGGGTCGGGGTCGTCGTTCTTGACGTCGCCGATCGCGTCCAGGGCCGCCCGGGTGGCCGAGTCGATCAGCAGCACGGCCTGCTGCAGCAGCGGGGGCAGCCCGGTGGTCAGGCGGCCCGCCGGGACGTCGCCGAGGCCGACGGTCAGGGAGTCGGCCGCCTCCGCCAGGGCCTCGCCGGCGGCCGCGGAGACCAGCGGCTTGGCGCGCCGGGCCGCCCGCTCGACCGCCTCCGGGGTCAGCTCCGCCTGCGCCGCCGAGGACACCCGGTCGGCCAGCTCGTGCGCCTCGTCGACGATCAGCAGTTTGTGCGGCGGGACGATGTGGCGGTCGGCGAGCATGTCGACCGCGAGCAGGCTGTGGTTGGTCACCACGATGTCCGCCTCGCGGGCGCGCACCCGGGAGGCCTCCGCGAAGCACTCCGCGCCGTATGGGCAGCGGGCCGCGCCCACGCAGTCGCGGGCCGGCATCGACACCTGCCGCCAGGCGGTCTCGTCCACGCCCGGGTCGAGCTCGTCGCGGTCGCCGGTCTTCGTCTTTTCCGACCAGGCCTGGACGCGCAGGATCTGCTTGCCGAGCTTGCCCGCCTCGCCCAGCCACTGGGTCGCGCGCGGCGGCGCGTCGTCGAAGAGGGTGTCGGTCGACGCCTCCTCGTCGGCGTGCTCCAGCTTGGCCATGCAGAGGTAGTGGTGGCGGCCCTTGAGCACCGCGAAGGTCGGGCGGCGGCCGAGCACCGGCTCCACCGCGTCCGCCAGCCGGGGCAGGTCGTGCTCGACGAGCTGGTTTTGCAGGGCCAGGGTCGCCGTGGAGACCACCACCGGGCCGTCGACCAGCAGCGCCGGGGTCAGATAGGCCAGGGACTTGCCGGTGCCCGTGCCGGCCTGCACCAACAGGTGCTCGCGGCGCTTGACGGCCCGTTCGATGGCCGCGGCCATCTCCTCCTGGCCGGGCCGGGACGCGCCGCCCGGGACTGCGCCGACGGCGGCGGCGAGCAGTTGGGACGCGGTGGCCTTCTTGCGGGTCGCGGCAGTCACGTCGGAGACCGTACCCGCCACCACCGACGAAACCATGTCACCGTTAGGGTCTTGTCATGCCGAGCGAGTTGGTCCGGGTCGTCTACACCAAGTACGACGGCTCCGCCCACCGTGATTACTCCGCTCGTCGGCTCAACGAGGACGACCTGGGCGCCTGGGTCGGTGTGATCCGCGGCACACAGTCCGTCTACCACGGCCAGCCGTCGGTCGAGCAGATCCCGTTCGTGTTGCTGATCCCGCATCACGCCTGGTGGACCGGCATGTTCAACCCGCCGCCGCGGACCAGCGAGGTCTACTGCGACATCACCACCCCGGCGCGCTGGGAGGGCGACACCGTGCACATCGTCGACCTCGACCTGGACGTGTCGCGGCGCCGCGACACCGGGCTGATCGAGCTGCGCGACGAGGACGAGTTCGCCGATCACCGGGTGCGGTTCGGCTATCCGGACGACCTGGTCGCCGAGGCGAGGGCCGCCGCCGGGCGCCTCTTCACGGCCCTGGGCGACGGTTCGGAGCCGTTCGCTACCGCGTACCGGAAATGGCTCTCAGCGGTCGTCGAGTGACCGCAGCTTGGCCGGGTTGACCTGGTTGTAGATGGCCGTGATGCGGCCGTCCGCGACGGCGACGGCCAGCACCGCGACCAGCGGGCGCCCATCCAGGTAGTAGCCGCGGACCAGCACCCCGGCGTCGCCGTTGACCAGAACCGGCTCGAAGGTGACGTCGCGCGTGTCGCGAACCTGACGGCGGAGCAGGCCGGCGTAGAAGCGGGCCACCCGGTCCAGCCCGAAGACCGGTTTACGGCCCGCGTTGACCACGCCGCCGCCGTCGCCGATCGCCACCACCTCGGGCGCGAGCACGGCCGCGAGCGCCTGGAGGTCGCCGGAGGCCGCGGCCGTCAGGAACGCCTCCAGCACCTTGCGCTGCTCGGCGAGGCCCGCGGTGTGCCGCGCCTGGCCCTCGGTGACCGCGCGCCGGCCCCGGGAGGCGTGCTGGCGGGCCGCGGAGACGCTGGTGTTGAGCACCGCGGCGACCTCGTCGAACGGGACTGCGAACGCGTCGTGCAGGACCACCGCCACGCGCTGCTCGGGGGTGAGCTTCTCCAGCACGACGAGCAGCGCGAGGCTGACCTCCAGCCGCTGGGTCACCCGCTCCGCCGGGTCGTCGAGGAACGACACCACCGGCTCGGGCAGCCAAGGGCCGGGGTAGGCCTCGCGGCGGACCCGGGCCGACTTCAGCACGTCCAGGCAGATCCGGCCGGTGATCGTGGTCAGCCAGCCCCGCAGGTCGTGGATCTCGCCGCCGGCCAGCGCCTTGTGGTACCTCAGCCAGGCCTCCTGGACCGCGTCCTCGGCCTCGGCGCGGCTGCCGAGCATGCGGTATGCGACCGCCAGCAGGTGCGGGCGCTCGGCTTCGAAAGGGTCCGGCGGCATGGGGGAATTCTCCGCGACATTGCCCGGGCGCAGGTGTCACATGTGACACAGTGGTGAGCGCGATAAGTGTAGTTAGTCCTATTTCGCGGTGGTAGGGGCGGTGGCGGACGGTGGCGAACGACGTGGCGACCCTGCTGGGCGGGCTGGCCGGAGTGGCGGGAGCCACCAGCGCGGCGACACTCGGTGTCGCGGTGGCGCGCAGGCCGAGGCCGTACCTGCCCGCCGGGCACGCGCTGATCGCGAGCCGGGCCGACGACCCGCTGCCCGGCGTGCTGCGGCGCGGGCTGGCCGGCCTCACCGTCCCCGTCCGGCCGGGACCGCACGGCGAGTTGTACCTCGGCTCCGGCGCCCCGCAACCTGGCCATACGCTGCGCCGGATGGTGCTCTCCCCGCTCTTCGCGCGGGCCGGGGCGCGCGGCGGGCGGCTCTGTCGCGACCAGCGGGTGCCGTTCCGGCTGGTGGTCGAGTTCACCGGGCCGACCCGGGACGCGGAGACGTTGCTGCGCGCGTACCGGATGCTCGACCAGCAATTGCGCGACCATGCCCCCCTGCTGAGCCGCTGCGTCGACGGCCGGCTGGATCCCGGCGCGGTGACGGTCGCCATCGCCGGCATCGTCGACGTGCGTGACCTGCTCGCCGCCCAGAGCCGCCGGTACGCGTTCGCCGACGGCTCCTTCGACGACATCGGCACCGCGTCGGCCCCGCCCGCGCTGGTGCCGATGATCAGCGAACCGTGGAGCCGCCGGTTCGGCTGGGACGGCCGCGAGCCGATCTCCGCCGAGGAGCGGCACCTGCTGCACGCGCTGGTCCGTTCCGCGCACGAGGACGGGCGCACCGTGCGCATCTGCGGACTGCCGGCGGGTTCCCGCCGGGCCCGGCGGGCCGTCTGGACGGAACTGAGCGAGGCCGGCGTGGACGTGCTCGCCGACGCCGACCAGGCGGGGCTGGCCCGGCATCTGCGCCATCATCCGGTACGGCAGCAGGTGCCGTCGCGAGTGTCGCCGGCCGCCGCCCGCCGTGCCACCCCGGCTCCGCGGGCGACGACTCAGCGACCGGACATCGCGGCCAGTAGTCTGAATAATTCGGATAAGTGAGCGTTCAAGGTTAACAACAGATGAACGGGCACTGAACTGCTGTTGAGCGGGGGTAGGCGGGCTCGGTACCTGGGGAGGCGTTACCTAGCATTCCCTCGAATTCGCCAGGCCCCGTCCATCCCGCAAAACGAGGTTCGCGCCGTGAAGTTCTCCTTTCGCCCCACCGAGGGCGCCTTCTACGAGCTGTTCTCCCGAGCAGCGCAGAACCTCGTGCGCGGCACCGAGTTGCTGAACGAGCTGGCCCTGCCCGGGGTGGACGTGCAGTCGGTCAGCGATCGGCTGACGGATGTCGAGCACGACAGCGACGAGATCACCCACACGCTGTACAAGAAGATCAACTCGACCTTCATCACGCCGTTCGACCGCGAGGACATCTACCAGCTGGGCTCGCAGCTCGACGATGTCATGGACCACCTCGAGGCGGTCGGCAACCTGCTCTACCTGTACGGCCTCACCGAGCTGCCGTCGCTGCCGCGCGAGATGCACGAGCTGGTCAACGTCCTCGACCAGCAGGCCAAGATCACCGCTGACGCGATGCCGCGGCTCAAGACGATGAAGAATCTCGAGGAATACTGGATCGAGATCAACCGGCTGGAGAACGACGGCGACCGGGCATACCGGATGCTGCTGGTCCGGCTCTTCTCCGGCGAATACGACGCCCTCACGGTGCTGAAGATGAAGGAGGTCGCCGACGAGCTCGAGGCCGCCTGCGACGCCTTCGAGCACGTGGCGAACACGGTCGAGACCATCACGGTCAAGGAGTCCTAGACCTTGTCCCCCGAGCTCATCGCCGTCCTAGCGGTGATCCTGGCCGCGATGGCCTTCGACTACACCAACGGTTTCCACGACGCGGCGAACGCCATCGCCACCAGCGTCAGCACCCGCGCCCTGACCCCGCGCGTCGCCCTGGCGATGGCGGCGGTCGGCAACTTCGTCGGTGCCCACTTCGGCGCCGAGGTGGCCAAGACGGTCGGCGACGGCCTGGTCAAGCTGCCGCTCGGCATCCCCAGCCTGGGCGTCGTCTTCGCCGGCGTGGTCGGTGCGATCGTCTGGAACCTGATCACCTGGTACTACGGCCTGCCGTCGTCCTCGTCGCACGCGCTCTTCGGCGGCCTGGTCGGCGCGACGCTGTTCGCCACCGAGGGCACCGTCCAGTGGGGCACCATCCTGGAGAAGGTGCTGATCCCGATGGTGGCCTCGCCCTTCGTCGGCTTCCTGCTGGGCTTCATCGTGATGGTCGGGATCATGTGGGCCTTCCGCCACGGCCAGCCCGGCAGGCTCAACCGCGGCTTCCGCATCGCCCAGACGATCTCGGCCGCCTTCATGTCGGTGGGCCACGGCATGCAGGACGCGGCGAAGACCATGGGCATCATCGTGCTGGCGCTCTACACCGGTGGCTTCCAGGACAGCGCGACGGAGATCCCCTGGTGGGTATTCTGGACATCGGCGGCGGTTCTCGCGGCCGGCACCTACGCGGGCGGCTGGCGGATCATCCGCACCCTGGGCCGCAAGATCATCAACCTCGGCCCGGCGGAGGGCTTCGCGGCCGAGGCGGTGGCCAGCTCGGTGCTGTTCTTCAACGCACTGGTGCTGCACGCACCCATCTCAACGACGCACACGATCACCTCGGCGATCATGGGCGTGGGCGCGACCAAGCGGCTGAGCGCGGTCCGCTGGAACATCGCCGGCAACATCGTGCTCGCGTGGATCACGACATTCCCGGCGGCGGCGGCAATCGCCTGCGTCGTCTACTTCGCGGTGCGCCCGATCTTCAACTGAGCACCGCTTCCTATCAAGATTAAATTCTCGATGTCGTGCGTGGTTGCATGGTGCTCCGGTTTCCGGAGGATCTCCGGGTATGCGATCGGGTAGCGCCGACCCGCTCGCCCCCTGGGCCCTTCCCGTGGGGCGTGGGTGGATCGCGGTTGGTGGGGGTTTGCGCCGTGCGGGGGTGGCGATCTTGATAACTTCGGGTTCGCCGTCGGGCCTGTTGCTTTTTGGGCGCAAGTCGCAAATTTGGCCCACCAAATCCGTCGGGCCGGTGCGAGTTCGGCCGCCAGCGACCGGCACAGCCGTGGTTTTCGACGACGCTGAGCGAGGCCCTTAAAAAGCAACAGCCCCCATCGGCACCTGGGCGTATCAAGGTCCGCAGCATGTGGGCGTGGGCGTGGGCGTGGGCTGCTGGCGGTACGGCAGCAAGCGCGGACGTTTGGACCTTGGTGCGGGGCGGTCTGCTCCGTGCCCGTGCGCATCAAGGTCGTGGAGTCCGGCGGCGATATAGGGCGTTATGCGAGGTTGTAGTCCGGGGCGTGGGACGAGATGCCCAGGATGTGATCGTGGTGCCCGGTGGGCGGGATCGGGGTCCATCAGCTGGACTGCCGCCGGCGCGGGCAAGGGGTGGAGCTGGCGGGAAGTTGGTTCCGAGGAGTCGCCGGGACCGGTGGCGGGGCATGGCGGCGCGTGACCGCTGCCAGATCCTTGCGGGGGTCGCCGGCCCGGGGGTGATGGTGGTGTGGGTGGGCGGCGGGCGGATGCGGGCGATCTTGGGCCGCTGCGGATCGCTCGGCTTGACCACGCCGCCGCAAGATCCTCACCGAGGTCGCCGACCCCGGGTCGCCATCCCGGGTCGCCGACCCCGGGTCGACTTTGTTGCGTGCGGGCAAGGAGCTGACCACACCGCCGCAAGATCTGACCGAGGCCCTGAGCATCTCCGCCGGCTGAGGTAGCGTCGCGGGATGCCCGTCAGGTGGCCGGGTAGACGACGCCGAGCTGGGCGCGGATCTCGTCCATCAGCTTCATCAGGTCCAGCGTCGTCTGGTGCGGCATCAGCGGGCTCTCCGGCAGGCCCTCGGCCAGGCAGCGCTGCACCTCCATCGCCTCGTACTGGTAGCCGCTGCCCGGGAACGGGTAGCTGATCTCCTCCGGCTCCGCGCCCGCCCGGTTCAGCACGAACGAGCGTGGCACGAAGAAGCCCGGCGGCAGGTCGATCCGGCCGAGCGTGCCGGTGATCGATGCGGCGTTGCGGGTCTCGCCCACCAGGCTGCAGGTCAGCGCCGCGACGGCCCCCGTGGCATAGCCCAGCAGCATGCCGGTGTTGTCGTCCACGCCCTCCGGGGTGAGCCGCGCCCAGCTCTGCACCGATGCGGGCGGGCCGAGGATCAGGTCTGCCAGGTTGAGCGGGTAGACGCCCAGGTCCAGCAGGGCGCCGCCGCCCAGGGCGGGGTCGCGCAGCCGGTGCGTCGCCTCGAACGGCCCCTGCAGCCCGAAGTCGGCCTGCACCGACGTCACCTCGCCGATGGCGCCCTCCGTGACCAGCTCCAGGATTCGGCGCACCGCCGGGTTGCAGCGCATCCACATGGCTTCCATCAGGAACAGGCCGCGGGACCGGGCCTCCCGCACCAGCTCGGCCGAGGATGCCAGGTCCAGGGTCATCGGCTTTTCGCACAGCACGGCCTTGCCGCCGGCCAGGCCGGCCATCGCCGCGGCGAAATGGTACGCGTGCGGGGTCGCCACGTAGATGACGTCGACCTCGGGATCGGCGGCCAGCTCGGCCCAGGAGCCGTGCGAGCGGGCGAAGCCGTGCCGCTCGGCGAAGGCAGCGGCCGCCGCGCCGGTGCGGGAGCCGACGGCGGCGAGCTCGGCGCCGGGCACGAGCGGCAGGTCGGCGGCGAACGTGCTGGCGATGCCACCGGTGCCCAGGATGCCCCAGCGGACGTTCTTCTCGGTCATGATCTCCACCGTATCGTCCGACCACGGTATGGGGCAGGATCGACGAGTGAGCCATTCGATGCCGCTGCCGGCGGCCATGCTGAAACGGGCCCGTGACTTCGCCGGCCCGCCGGCCCCCGCGCGCCCGGCGGCCACCGTCGTGCTCCTGCGCCCGCAGGACAAGACCTTTGACGTGTACGTCCTCAGGCGCGCGTCGACGATGGTCTTCGGTGGCGTCTACGCCTTTCCCGGCGGCGGCGTCGATCGCGATGACCGCCCGCAGACGATCAAGCAGGACTGGCCGGAGCGCCTGGGCGTGCCCGAGGCCGAGGCGAAGGCCGTCGTCGGTGCGGCGGCCCGCGAACTCTTCGAGGAAGCCGGCGTCCTGCTCGCCGGCCCGGCGGCAGCCGTGGCGCTTGGCGATGACGGCGGTGGTGGGCTCGTGGGGGATGTCAGTGGCGCTGACTGGGAGGCCGAACGGGTGGCTGTGCAGCGGCGGGAGCTGACGATGACCGAGCTGCTGGAGCGGCGCGGGCTGCGGCTGCGCGACGATCTGCTGCTGCCGTGGGCTCGGTGGATCACGCCGGAGTTTGAGCCCAAGCGCTTCGACACCTGGTTCTTCGTTGCCGTGCTGCCGCCGGCGCAGACGGCGCGGGACGTTTCCGGTGAGGCTGACCGGACCACCTGGATCAGCCCGGCGGACGCCAACGGCCTGACCATGCTCCCGCCTACGCGGGTGATGTTGAGCGATCTGTGCGCGTACCAGGGTATTTCGGATGTTTGGAAGGCAGAGCGTGACGCCGCCGCCGCGGTTATGCCCCGGGTGGAGCTGACCGCGGACGGCGGCGTTCTCGTGATCTAGCCGAAGCGGCCGGTGATGTAGTCCTCGGTCTTTTTCTCGGCCGGGTTGCTGAAGATCTTCTGGGTGTCGTCGTATTCGATGAGCCGGCCCGGCTCGCCGGTCTTGTCGATCGAGAAGAAGCCGGTCTTGTCGCTGACCCGGGCGGCCTGCTGCATGTTGTGCGTGACGATGATGATCGTGAACTGGTCCTTGAGCTTGAACATCAGGTCCTCGATCGCCAGCGTCGAGATCGGGTCGAGCGCCGAGCAGGGCTCGTCCATGAGCACGACCTGCGGCTGGACCGCGATGGTGCGGGCGATGCAGAGGCGCTGCTGCTGGCCGCCGGAGAGGCCGGCGCCCGGGCGGGCCAGGCGGTCCTTGACCTCGTCCCAGAGGTTCGCCGACTTGAGCGACTTCTCGGCCGCGTCGTCCAGCAGGGACTTCTTGCGGACGCCGTTGAGCTTGAGGCCCGCGATCACGTTCTCGTAGATCGACATCGTGGGGAACGGGTTGGGGCGCTGGAACACCATGCCGATCATCCGGCGGACGGCGGTGACGTCGACGTCGGGGTCGTAGATGTTCTGGTCGTCGATGGTGAGCCGGCCCTCGATGCGGGCGTTCGGGAGCACCTCGTGCATGCGGTTGATGGACCGCAGGAATGTCGACTTGCCGCAGCCGGACGGGCCGATCAGGGCGGTGATCGTCTTCGGCTCCACGGTCATGGAGATGCTGTCGATCGCCTTGAACGAGCCGTAATAGGACGAGACGTTGCTCGCCTCGATGCGCTTGGCCATGGGGGACACCTCTTTCTCAGGTCAGCCGGTTGCGGCGGGCGAGCAGCTTCGCTGCGATCGTCAGGATGAGGACCAGGGTGACCAGCGTCAGTGCCGCCGTCCAGGCGCGGTCCGGGGCATACCGTGAGGCGTCGCCGGCCTGCCCGTACACGTAGAGCGCGAGCGACGACTGGTTGCCGGCGAACGGGTCGAAGTTGATCGCGGCGGCGCCGCCGGCCACCAGCAGCACCGGGGCGGTCTCGCCGGCCGCGCGGGCGACGGCGAGCATGACGCCGGTGACGATGCCGGGCAGCGCGGTCGGCAGGACGACCTTGACGATCGTCTTCCACTGCGGCACGCCCAGCGCGTATGCGCCCTCGCGCAGCGGCCCGGGCACGAGCCGCAGCATCTCCTCGGTGGACCGCACGATGGTCGGCAACATCAACACCGTCAGCGCCAGCGAGGCGGCGAAGCCGGAGAAGCGCGGCGTGCCGTTGTTGAACCAGGGGCTCACGATCAGCACCCAGAAGGCCAGGATGAACAGGCCGGCCACGATCGACGGGATGCCGGTCATGACGTCGACGAAGAAGCGCACGGTCAGGGCGAACTTGCCGCGGCCGTACTCGACCAGGTAGATCGCGCCGAGCACGCCGAGCGGCACGGCCATCAGCGTGGCGATGCCGACCTGCTCCAGGGTGCCGATGATCGCGTGGTAGGCGCCGCCGTTGGGGTCCCGGGCGCCGATGTTGTTCATCGAACTGCCGAAGAAGTCGCCGTCGAGGCGGGCCGCGCCCTTGGAGACCAGCGTCCACACGACCGAGGCCAGCGGCAGGATCGCCAGGATGCAGGCGCCGTAGATCAGCGTCTGCCAGAGCCGGTTGCGGGCCGAGCGCCGGCCCTCGACGCGGCTCGCCGCGGCGAAGAGCCCGGCGAGGTAGAACACGATGCCGACGACGATCACGAGCACCCAGTTGCCGATGCCCAGACCCAGCACGACCGCGGCGGCGAGGACCAGCGCGCCGACGGCGATGCCGAGGTTGATCACCCATGGCAGCTTCTTCGACCGGATGTTGTCCGGCGTCATGATGACGCCGGGATTCTCTCTTTCGAGGAGGCTCATGCGGCACTGTCCCGGAACTCGCGGCGGCGGTAGATGATCGCCCGCGCTGCCATGTTGACGACCAGGGTGATGGCGAAGAGCACCAGGCCGGAGGCGATCAGCGCGCCGCGGCCGGTGGCGTTGGCCTCGCCGAAGGTGTTGGCGATGTTGGCGGCGATGCTGTTACCGCCGCTCTCGATCAGGTTGAACGAGATGTTGAAGACGATGCCGAGGGTCAGCGCGAGGGCGATGGTCTCGCCGAGCGCGCGGCCCAGGCCCAGCATGACGGCGGCGATGACGCCGGGCTTGCCGTACGGCACCACCGCGGTGCGGATCATCTCCCACTTGGTGGCGCCCAGGGCGAGCGCCGCCTCCTCGTTCATCAGCGGCGTCTGCTGGAAGACCTCGCGCGACAGCGAGGTCACGATCGGCAGCACCATGATCGCCAGCACCAGGCTGCCGAGCAGGATCGAGCGGCCGAACGGTCCGTCGCCACCGAAGATCGGCAGCCAGCTGAAGTACTTGTTCAGCCAGACCGAGAAGTCCTCGACCGGCACCCGGAAGACGTCGCGCCCCCAGAGGCCGAAGACGACGCTGGGCACGGCGGCGAGCAGGTCGATGATGAAGCCCAGCGGGTTGGCGAGCCGCTTCGGCGCGTAGTGCGAGAGGAACAGTGCGATGCCCAGGGCGACGGGCACCGCGACGATCAGCGCGATGACCGACGTCAGCACCGTGCCGAACGCCAGCGCGGCGATGCCGAACTTCGGCTCGGCATCGTTGGGGAACCAGGCCTTGTAGGTCAGGAAGTTCTCGGTGTTGGCCTGCAGGGCCGGAACGGCCTTCGAGATCAGGAAGATCGCGATGGCGACGATGATGACCAGCACCATCGCGCCGGCTGCCGTGCTGAGGGCCCGAAAGCCGGTCTCCATCGAGAACCGGGCCTTCCTGGGCAGGGCGCCCCCGCCACCTAGCGGCGGGCGACTGCCGTCGAGGTCATCGGGAGGAATCGGCGAGATGCCGCCGCCGGCGGACCGGGCGTGACGTGCTGTCACGCTCGATCCGCCGGCTCCGGTGCTCGCCGAGCGGGAGGGATAGTCACCCATTCGCTCGCTCGCTGTCGTCTAGAAGGGGGTTCCGGGGTGGTTGGACGGGGGGATCAGGAAATCGCCGCGACCGAGGTCTCGACCTTGCTGCGGACGGCCTCCGGCAGCGGGGCGTAGCCGAGCTCGGCGAGCGCGGACTGGCCGCCGGTGCTGGCGGTGTAGGTCAGGAAGCCCTTGATGGCCGCGGCCTTGGCGCTGCCCTTGCTGCAGGCGATCTCGTACGTGACCAGGACGATCGGGTATGCGCCGGCCTCGGTGGTGGCGTAGTCGATGCTGAGCTTCAGGTCGTTGCCGGTGCCCTCGACCTTGGCGCCCGCGATGGTCTTGCCGGCGCTGTCACCGGTGAGCTCGGTGAACTCGCCCGCACCGTTCTTGATCTTGGCCTTCTTCAGGTCGCTGTTCTCCGCGAAGGAGAGCTCGACGTAGGAGATGGTGCCGGCCGTGCCCTTGACCGCGGTCGCGACACCGTCGGACTTCGCCGCGCCGACGCCGCCCGGCGCCTTCCAGGCCTTGGCGTTGCCGAAGGTCCAGTCCGCCTCGGCGGTCTTGCTCAGGTACTTGGTGAAGTTGTCGGTGGTGCCCGACTCGTCGGAGCGGTGCACGGCCTGGATCGCCGTCGAGGGGAGCTTGGCGTCGGCGTTCTCCGCCTTGATCGCCGCGTCGTCCCACTTGGTGATCTTGCCGGCGAAGATCTTCGCGAGCGTCGCCGCCGAGAACTGCAGGTTGTCCACGCCGTCCAGGTTGTAGACGACCGCGATCGGGCCGATCACCATCGGGAGGTTGAGCGCCGTGCCGCCGGCGCACTTGGCGTCGGCCTGCGGCTGCTCCTCCTCCTTCAGGGCGGAGTCCGAGCCGGCGAAGTCGGCGGTGCCGGCGATGAACGCCTGGATGCCCGCGCCCGAGCCGGTGCCCTCGTAGCCGATCTTCGCGCCCGAGCACTGGCCCTGGTAGGCCTTGATCCACTCGTCCATGGCGTTCTTCTGGGCCGAGGAGCCCTGCGCCGTCAGGTCGCCGGCCGCGCAGTTCGCGGGGGCGGCGGCGGAGGCGCCGCCCCCGGCGGCAGGCGAGTCGGTGTTGTCAGAGCCGCATGCCGCAAGCGCGACCGAGGCGGTCAAGGCAATGCCGGCAACGTAGAACCGCTGGAGCTTCACGGGTTTCCCTTCGAATGAAATACAACTCCGGGCTCCGTAGTCCCGGCCGGCCGAACTCTCATCGGCACACCCGGAAAGTTAAGAGTGCGAGGTGACCGGCTCCCCGGGCATAAGTGAACGCAGGGTGAACAGGTCAGCGCCGGTTCGTGGCCTTTGGCTGAGGAGAGGTTGTCCGTTAAGTGAACCGAGGGCGTGGCGCCTTATATGTCCGTTATTCTGCGTTCTCTTTGCGCGGCCGCGAGGGCAGGCAAGAACGAACGGATTTCGGCTTGGCGAGGTCGACGGAGCCGCTAGTCGCGGCTGTACATCACGTCGGTGGAGTAGATCTCGAAGCCCAGCCGCCGATACAAAGCGACCGCCCCACCATTGGACTCGTCCACGTAGAGCAGCGCGTCAGCCAGCCCCAGCCCCGCGAGGTGCCGGAGCCCGGCCACGCTGAGCGCGGCGCCCAGCCCGCGCCGGTGGCCGCCCGGATCGACGCCGAGCACGTAGATCTCGCCGATCGCGGGCTGGTCGCCCTCGGCCGGGTGCACCTTCGTCCAGTGGAAGCCGAGCAGCCGGTCGTCGGCCGGGTCGACCGCTAGCAGGAAGCCGGCCGGGTCGAACCAGGGCTCGCCGAACCGCAGCCGGAGGTCGTCGGGCGTCCAGCGGCCCTGCTCCGGGTGGTGGGCGAAGGCCCGGTAGTTGACGCCCAGCCAGGCCTCGTCGTCGGCGCCGGGCACGAAGGCGCGCACGGTGACGCCCTCCGGCAGCGGGATGTCCGGGAGGTTGGTCAGGGCGCGGCGCATCTGCCAGAGCACGCGGGACCGGGTGAAGCCCGCCTGCTCGGCGAAGGCTCGTGCCGCCTCTTCGTCGCCGTGCGCCCAGAACTGCAGCGCACCCGGGCCGGCCGCGGCGATCAGTGCCGTGCCGTGCCCGCGGAGCCGGTGTTTCGGGTGCACCACCAGCTCGCCGGACGTGCCGTCCAGGTAGGCATAGCCCGCCAGGGTGTCATCCGCGTAGGCGAGCAGGTGGGTGCGGCCGGTGCCGCGCAGGCCGAGGACGCCGTCCTCCGAGAGGGGGCTGACGCCGTCGGCCTCGTCCGCCGCGGCGGCCAACGTGAGCACGTCGGCCGCCTCGGCGGGGGTGAGCCGGTCCAGGGACCGGATCTCAGTCATGCTCAGACGCTCAGACCGGCAGCGAGACGGGCTCGTTGTCGGGCAGTTGGCGGCTGGTCGGGGGAACTACGAACTTGTAGCCCACCTGGCGGACAGTGCCGATCATCGACTCGTATTCCGAGCCGAGCTTGGCGCGCAGGCGCCGCACGTGCACGTCGACCGTCCGGGTGCCGCCGAAGTAGTCGTAGCCCCAGACCTCGCGCAGCAACTGGTCGCGGGTGAAAACCCGGCCCGGGTGCTGGGCGAGGAACTTCAGCAGCTCGAACTCCTTGTAGGTGAGGTCGAGCGGCCGGCCCTTGAGCTTGGCTGCATACGTGTCGGGGTCGATGCTCAGCTCGCCGGCCCGGATGGAGCCGCCGGCACCGGCCGTGGCGTTCGTCAGGCGGCCGACCGCCAGGCGCAGCCGGGCCTCGACCTCGGCCGGGCCCGCGCTGGCCAGGATGACGTCGTCGACACCCCAGTCGGCGTTGAGGGCGATCAGGCCGGCCTCTGTGACCACTGCCATCAGCGGGACGCCGATGCCGGTCGCGTGCAGCATCCGGCACGTCGCGCGAGCCTCGGAGAGCTCGGAGCGGGCGTCGACGAGCACGGCATCCGGGCTCGGCCCGGAAACCAGAGTGCGTACGTCGCGAGGCGCCGTACGCACGGAGTGGGGCAGCAGGTCCAGCGCGGGAAGCACGGCGGATGGTTCACCAGCACGTGTCGTCACCAACAGGAGGATTTCCACACTCACCTCGAATCCTCGCGGCACAACGGCCGCTCAGGTGACCCGGTCTACGCAGCTCAGAGCTGCGCCACCGGTAGGACTTGTCCCGGCGTCACCGACGGGTGGGCTGCGAATACCTTAACCGATGCATCAGCCCGACGACCCTGGTCGAACCGTCAAGTGATGTGAACTACGCCCCGCAGGTGGCCGAACGGCCGAATCGTAACCAGCCTTTTACCCGATTCGTACCCCGCGCCGGGTGGGAGCGCGTCCATGTTGCCGGCGGATGACGGGCGGGATGACTGCGCTGCGATGAGCGCGATCGGGCTCGGGTCTGGCACGATCGCAGGCGTGCTTCCCTCCGCGCCGCGCGACAACGACTCCTGGGACGACGACGTCTCCCGGGAGATCGCCCGGTCGGCGCCGGGCCGGTCCTCCTCCGGCTTCTACGCCGGTGCCCCCGAGCCCGCCTCCCGGATCGGCGCCCGTGGCGACGACCCGGAGGAGGACGAGGAGATCGAGGAGGAGATTCCGGTCGTCCCGGTCCGCCGCCAGCTCTCGGTGGCGATCGCCGGCTTCGCGGGGCTGCTCGGTGTCGGCCTGATCCTCGGTGCGCAGACCTCGGGGCCGGACGCGCGCCTGCCGTACGCGATCGTGGTCTTCGGGGTGCAGTTGCTCTACATTCTCGCCTTCACCATGGCCATCCGGCCGCCGGCGCCCGGCACGGTCGCCGGGGTCTGCGTGGCGGCGGCCATGGCCGCCGACTACCTGGCGGTCGGCCGGGAGTCCGCCGGGATCCTGCCGCTGATCCTGGTGGCGATGGTCGGCTACGGGGTGGCGGTGGCGGGCCAGTTCATCCGGCCGGACGACCGGATGCACGTGCGGGACGCGCTCAGCGGCACGCTGCTGATCGTCGTCGGCGTGGTCTCGTTCGCTCAGTTGATCGTGCTGACCCGCAAGCCGGTGGGCACCCAGGCCGTGCTGGTCTGCCTGACCGCGGTCGCCGTGGCGCTGCTGGTCGCGCACCTGGTCGACGCGTTCTTCCCGCGGCCGCGGATCGCGCCGCAGGTGCCGCGCGGCGCCACCGGCATGATCGTCGGTGCCATGCTGGCCACGTTGGCGGCGGCCGGGCTGGGCAGCGTGCTGGTGCAGCCGTTCACGCCGGCCAAGGGCGCCCTGCTGGGCTTCGTCGCCGCCGGCGTGGCCGGGCTGGTGGACCTCGCGGTCAACTACTCCGAGGTGGGCCGCCGGATGGCCGGCGACACCCCGACCTTCTGGGTGGCCCGGCACATGCAGGGCCCGCTGGGTGCGTTTGCCCTGGCCCTGCCCGGTGCGTACGTGTTGACCATCTTCTTCCTGGGTTGAGGGTGTCCGAAGGGCTCGCACCGGGCATATACCGTGCCCATCCAAGCGAACCGGGGAGGCCGTTGTGGCTGAGCTATACGAGTCTTCAGGCCGGTCAAGGGTGGCGGTGGGGCGGTCGGACGGGAGGTCCGCACGGCCGCGCAAACGTTGGGGTCGACGCTTGCTGATCACTTTCATGGTGTTGCTGCTCATCGTCGTCGGGGTGCTGGCGGTGGTCGACCGGGTCGGCGTCTCGTACGCGGAGCGGGTGATCGGCGACCGGGTCGCCCAGCAGCTCACCGACCAGGGGGCCACGGCCGAGAAGCCGGACGTGACCATCGAGGGGGTGCCGTTCCTGACCCAGGTGGTCGCGGGGAAGTACCAGGAGATCAAGATCGTGCTGAACGACTTCTCCGGGCCGGCGGGCAACGGCAAGAACATCAAGATGGCCCGGCTCGACATCCGGGCGCAGGACGTGAAGGCGCCGCTGGACACCATCCGCAGCGGCAGCGGCGACGTCGTGGCCGGCACGGTCACCGGCGTCGGCACGCTCGGCTACGCCGACCTCGCCGAACTGACCGGCCAGGAGGGCCTCAAGCTCAGTGAGCGCGACGGCAAGCTGATCGGCGCCGCGCCGCTGCGCGCGCTGGGCCAGACCTTCAATGCCAGCGGTACGGCGAACCTCGCGGTCAAGGACGGTGTCGTCAATGTCACCTTCGCCGATGTCACCGCCGAGGGCCTGCCGAACGTTCCGCTGGTCCGCACCCTGGTCGACAACTATGTGAAGCAACTGGCGTTCGACATCAAGGTCCCGGCGCTGCCGCTGGGCCTGAAGGTGCAGAAGGTCGAACCGCGGCCCGACGGCCTGTATGTGACCACCGGCGCGAGCAACGTGTCACTGAGTTCGGGCGGCCTGTGACGGCGGCCTGTTACGGACCTGTGACGGCCCCGTCCGACCGCCCCGCCACCACCCTTCAAACGACTGAAGGCTGGATCCCGGATCCCGGATGGTGGTCGACGGTGTTCCGGGGCATGGACCCGCTGGTAGGGTCGGCTGCATGAGCCCCCTGCTCACAAAGAGGCGCGCGGTCGACCTGTGCCGCGTGGCCGCCTGCCTGTGTCGCCCTGTCATCTGACGGGGCCATTCCAGCTGCGCAGGATCTGATCTTTCCGCCCGGCAGTGGCGCCGTCGCACCCAACCCAACGTGATCCGTTCCAAGGGTCCCGCGCGGGGTGCGACCGAATTCTCCGCGCGTCGACTCACCCCCATCTCACCTGACCAAGGGAGTATTCCGATGAGTCGCGACTCAGCACTCGTCTCTGCCGACTGGGCCGAGAAGAATCTCGACGCGCAGGGCGTCGTCTTCGTCGAGGTCGACGAGGACACCGCCGCCTACGACGGCGGCCACATCCCCGGCGCCGTGAAGATCGACTGGAAGGCCGACCTGCAGGACCCGGTGCGCCGGGACTTCGTCAACCAGGAGCAGTTCTCCAAGCTCCTGTCGTCCAAGGGCATCTCCAACGACGACACCGTGATCCTGTACGGCGGCAACAACAACTGGTTCGCGGCGTACGCGTTCTGGTACTTCAAGCTCTACGGCCACGGCGACGTCAAGCTGATCGACGGTGGCCGCAAGAAGTGGGAGCTCGACGCCCGCCCGTACTCGAAGGACGTCCCGGCCCGGCCGGCGACGCAGTACCAGGCAGCGGCCCCCGACCTGTCGATCCGCGCGTTCCGCGACGAGGTCGTGCAGGCCATCGGCGTGAAGAACCTGGTCGACGTGCGCAGCCCCGACGAGTTCGCGGGCCGGCTGCTCGCGCCGGCGCACCTGCCGCAGGAGCAGTCGCAGCGCGGCGGCCACATCCCGACCGCGCTGAGCGTGCCGTGGAGCAAGGCGGCCAACGAGGACGGCACCTTCAAGTCCGACGCCGAGCTCACCAAGATCTACGGTGACGCCGGCCTGGACGGCAGCAAGGACACCATCGCCTACTGCCGGATCGGCGAGCGTTCCTCGCACACCTGGTTCGTGCTCAAGGAACTGCTCGGTCAGCAGAACGTGAAGAACTACGACGGTTCCTGGACCGAGTACGGCTCGCTCATCGGCGTGCCGATCGCGCTCGGCGACGAGCCCGGAAAGGCGTGACCATGACCTCCACCTCGAACATCGCGGACGGCTGCGCCGCGCCCGACCAGTCGGCTCCCATCCCGGCCAGTGTCAACCTCGAGAAGGAAACCGTGATCACGGGCATCGTGACCAACGCCGAGGGTGAGGCGGTGGGCGGCGCGTACGTCCGCCTGCTCGACTCGACCGGCGAGTTCACGGCGGAAGTGGTCACGTCCCCGGAGGGTGTGTTCCGCTTCTTCGCGGCGCCGGGCTCCTGGACCCTGCGGGCCCTGTCCCGGCACGGCAACGGCGACCTGACCGTGGACGCCGCCCGTGGCGTGAACGAGGTCGGCGTCACCGTCAACTCCTGACCCACGCTCTGTTGCCTCCGTCGGGCGGCAGGGCGCGGGACCCGCACCGGGTCCCGCCGTACTGCCGCCGAAGGGCGGGACCCGCACCGGGTCCCGCCCTTCGGCATGCAAGCATGGCTGCCGTGACGCTCCCCGGGTACCACCCTGCTTCGCCGCCGCCCGCCGCGCAGCGGCCTCGGCGACGCTGGTGGCTGATCGGGATCGTGGTGGCCTGGGCGCTGGTGCTGGCCGGGCTGGCGGTGTGGTCGGTGCGCAACGATCCGCCGACCGTGCCGGAGCAGCGGGACATCGCCGACGCGCTGCCCGTCCTGCAGGAGGCGACCGGGGTCATGCTCGCCGCGGCCGATGCCGGCGATCGGACGGTCACCCTGGGCGAGCTGCGCTTCGACCGGGACTGCGCGCTCACGCCGGTGCGGGAGGGGGTCGAGGCCAGCCGGGAGGTCACCGTCCGGGTCCTCGCGGGCCAGGTGCCGGTCGCGCTGAAGGAGATCGCGAGCGCCCTGCCCGCCACGTACGCCGCGACCGCGCGGCACAACGCCGCCGGGACCCGGTACGGGCTGCGGGCCGACGCCGGCGCCTTCGTGGCGGTCGAGACCACGGCGGATGCGGACGCGAGATCCTTCACCCTGCGGGCGTCGACGGGCTGCCGGCCGCTCGCCGACGGCGTTGACTTCGCGCCCGCACCGGAGCCGGTGGCGGCCGGCGAGATCCCGGCGGCGCTGACAGCCGCCGTACGGGCGCTGAAGGGTGTCCCGGCCGACGCGACCAGCACCGAGGTCGCCTGCCCGGGCGGCGGCCGAACGGCCCGGACCGTCACCACCGCGGAGCTGGCCACACCCGGCGATCTTGGGCAGGCGCTGCAGGGCATCGTCGCCGGGGCGGTTGTCGTGCAGGCCGACCCGCACGCCCAGGCTTACCGCACCGGCGACACGTCCGTGGTCGTCCTCGACAGCGCGGGCACCGGGCGGGTCAGCGCCACCACCGGCTGCCGCTGACCCCGCGCCGGGGCGTCTCCCCGGTCAGCACCCCGGCGGACGCGTCGGCTCTCCCCCCGCCGCCAGGGCCTGGTTCATCTCGGACGCGGTCGCCAGGCTGCGAAAGCCGGCACCGAGCACCAGGTCAACGGCCTCGCCGTAGCGGTCGGGATCGAACGCCATCACGACGTCGCCGCCGATCAGCGCTCGTATCAGCGTGCTGGCGCCGACCGCGCCGGGCCCGTACCGCACCACCGCCGCCGTCCCCGCGGCCTCGGCACGCGGATCGCTGCCCGGGGTGTCCCTCGCGGTGAAACCGCGTTCACCGAGCTCTTGGACCACCAGGCCGGCCTGGCCGGTCGGGCTGGCACCGGGGAAGACCCGGAGCTCGATGCGGGCGGGACTGTCGGGCAACGACAGATCGACGGGGTACCGGCAACCCGCGGACCCGGTCGGCCGTGCCGTGACCGCGACCGGCGAAGGCGATTGCGGGGTCGCGACCGGGCCCGGAGCGCCGCCGGGTCCGAGCACGCCGGTCAGCCCGAAGCCGGCCGCCGCGGCCAGGGCGGTGGCGGCCGCTGCCGCGCCGGCGAGGCGGCGACGGGCCCGGCGCAGCCCGCGGGCCCGGACGGCGGCCGCCGGGGCGAGCCGCACCTGCTCGACGTCCTTCTCGAGCTCGACGAGCCGCTCACGAACGGGACGCGACATCGCTGACCTCCTGCGGGTGGTCGCCGAGGAGCCCGGCGAGCGCGGTACGGGCCCGGGACAGCCGGGCTTTGATCGTCCCGGCGGGAGCGCCGGTGCTGAGCGCGATGTCGCTCACCGACATGTCGAGCAGGTAGTGCAGGGCCACCGCCTGCCGTTGCGCGGCGGGCAACCGTTGCAGGGCGGCGACGATGGCCACCCGGTCCGGCGACGGGCTGCCGGTCACCACGGCGGGCGGACCCATCCGGGCCTGCGCGGCCCACCACCGCCGGACACCCCGCCACCGGTTGGCCGCGAGCCGCCAGGCGACCGCGCGCACCCAGCCCTCGGGGTTCTCGTAGCTCGCCACCTTGGGCCAGTGCTGCCAGGCCCGCGCGTACGCCTCCTGCGCGATGTCCTGCGCGTCGGCCAGATCACCGCAGACCGCGAAGAGGTAGAGCACGACGCGGCGGGCCGTCGCTTGGTAGAAGGCATCGAAGTCGGCGGTGTTCCGGGTGGCCATGGTCCCCGCTTCCGGTCTGTGGTTGCACAACGAGGTACACACCGCACGGACCGGGCCGGTTGCATGCCTCGTCAGTAGACGATCGCCTGCGCGCCGTCGGACATGATCTCCTCGACGAACACCGCGGCGCCCGCGATCCGGATCCCCGGCAGCACGTCCGCCGGGCCGATCCCGCGGCGGGCCGCGCACTGGGTGCAGGCGGTGACCCGGCCACCGCCGATCAGCAGGTCGAGCAGGTCCGGCAGCGGCGCGGCGTGCGGCAGCTCGAACTGCGCCGCGCGGCCGGGCAGGGCGAACCAGGTGGACTCACCGGTGAGCCAGAACGACACGTCCACCCCGGAAGCTGCGGCGGTGCTGGCCACGGTGAACGCCTGCGAGCAGCGCTCCGGGGCGTCCGCGCCGGCGGTTGCCTTGACGACGAGCAAGCGAGCCATACCGGTCAGCATAGGATGGGCCGGTCATGGTTACGGAGATCGGGTTCGTGAGCCTGCTGGTCGCCGGGTTCGGCGGGCTGGCGGGCGGTTTGGGCTATCTCGCGATGCGCATTGCAAGGGGACGCTGGTGAGCAGTGAGACGGAAAACCCGCTGGGCCCACCGCCCTGGTTGAACGCGCCGCCGGTCGCGGCGTATCCGTTCGAGGACACCCACGACCTGCGGAAAGGGCCGGATCTGCACCCGGCGTTGCTGGGCCTGCTGCCGTTCATCGGGCTGTGGCGCGGTCGCGGGCAGGGCGGCTTTCCGGCGCCCGAGGACTTCGACTTCGCGCAGGAGGTGCGGATCAGCCACGACGGGCGGCCGTTCCTGGCGTACGAGTCGCGGTCCTGGATCCTGGACGCCGACTCCAAGCCGGCCCGGATGGCCGAGCGGGAGACCGGCTGGTGGCGGCCCGTGCTGGTCGACGACCGGCCGGGCGACGAGATGGAAGCCACGATGATGACGCCGGACGGCGTGATGGAGCTCTACATCGGGCGGGTCAGCGGCACGCGGCTGGAGATGGTGACGGACGCGGTCGTCCGCACGCCGTCCGCCCAGGAGGTCACCGCGGGGCACCGGCTGTTCGGCATCGTCGACGGGGCGCTGCTCTACGCCCACGAGATGTCCGGCATGGGGAAGACGTTGGCCCCGCACCTGTCGGCGAGGCTGCTCCGCATCGGCGGTTAGCCGCGCGAACTATGCTCATAGTGTGTCCTCCTCTTCCCTTGCCGAAATGCTCCGGGAACGCGGCCTGCGACTCACTCCGCAGCGCCAGCTGATTCTGGAGGCGGTGCATGAGCTGGGGCACGCGACTCCCGAGCAGATCCACCACACCGTGCGGGAACGCGCCGCGGGCGTCAACATCACCACCGTCTACCGCACCCTCGAGCTGCTCGAAGATCTGAGCCTGGTCAGCCACACCCACCTGTCGCACGGGTCCCCGACATATCACCGGGCGGGCGAGGACCAGCACGTCCACCTCGTCTGCCGCAACTGCGGTTCGATCGACGAGGTCGATCCCAGCGTGATGCAGCCCGTGACCGAGCAGCTGCAGCGCGACCGCAACTTCCGGGTCGACGTGGGGCACGTGTCCCTGTTCGGCGTCTGCGGCGATTGCAAGGAGCAGCCATGACCACGGTCCTGATCGAGGAACTGGAGCCGGCGTCGGCCGACGCCGGCGTGCCGGCGCACTATGGCGACCCGATGCGCGAGCAGCGCACCCTCGACACCGCGGTGGGCCTGGTCGACCGCTCCAACCGGGACGTGCTGGCCGTCCCGGGCGAGGAACGGGCGAGCTGGCTGCACACCCTCACCACCCAGCACCTGAGCGACCTGCGCGCCGGGCAGGGCACCGAGCTGCTCGTGCTCTCCCCGCACGGGCACGTCGAGCAGCACGCCGTGGTCGCGGAGGACGGCACCACCGCCTGGCTCGACACCGAGCCGGGCGCGGGCGCGGGCCTGCTCAAATACCTGGAGATGATGCGCTTCTTCACCAAGGTCGAGCCGCGTGACGCGACGGCCGAGATCGCCGTGCTGTCCCTGGTCGGGCCGCAGGCCGTGGCGGCGGCGCGGGAGCATCTCGGGGTGGCGCCGGCTGAGCCGCGGGTCTTCGAGGTGCCCGGCCCCAAGTTCGCCGCCGGTGCGGTGCCGGCCGCGCCGACCACGCTCTACGACGTGCGCCCGTTCGGCGACGGTGCCCTGGCGCGCCGGGGTGCGCTCGGTGTCGACCTGCTGGTGCCGCGCTCGTCGCTGGAGGCCGTGCTCGCGCTGCTGGCCGACGTGCCGAAGGCCGGGCTGTGGGCGTACGAGGCGGTCCGGGTGGCGCACCGGGTGCCGCGGCTGGGCTGGGAGACCGATCACCGGACGATCCCGTCCGAGGCCGGCTTCGTCGCCCCGGCCGTGCATCTCGACAAGGGCTGCTACCGGGGCCAGGAGACCATCGCCCGGGTGCACCACCTGGGCAAGCCGCCGCGTCGCCTGGTGCTGCTGCACCTCGACGGGATCGCCACCGACCAGCCGCCCGCGCAGGGCACCCCGGTGACCTTGGATGGCCGGGCGGTCGGCTACGTCGGCACCGGCGTACGCCACCACGAGCTGGGCATGATCGCCCTGGCGGTGGTCAAGCGTAACGTCGCAGACGACGCGTCCCTGCTGGTCGGCGAGTCAGCCGCCGCCATCGACGTCCCCTGACCCGGGACGGCATGGCAGTATCGCGGGATGACCGGGACCCTCATCACTGTCGCGCCCACCGGCGCGGAGAGCAGTAAGGCAGCCGTACCCGCGCTGCCGGTGACGATCGACGAGCTGGTGGCGACCGCGAAGGAGTGCGAGGCGCTCGGCGCCGCGATCGTGCATGTGCACATCCGCGACGACGCGGCCGAGCCGACCCTGGATCCGGGCCGGCTGCGCGAGACCGTGGCCGCGCTGCGGCAGTCGACCGACCTGATCGTGCAGCTTTCCTCGGGCGGCGCGGTCACCGATCCCGAGGCCGACCGGCTGGCCGTCCTGGACGCGGGGCCGGAGATGGCCTCCTGCACGATGGGCACGGTCAACTTCGGCGACGGCGTGTTCCTGAACCGCTGGGAGTTCATCGTCGACCTGCATACCCGGATGCGGGACAAGGGCATCGTGCCCGAGTACGAGATCTTCGACCTGGGCCAGCTCACCACCCTGCAGCGCCTGCTCACCCAGCACGGCCTGCCGCACGGCGGCCACGTGCACGTCGACCTGGTGATGGGCGTGCCCGGCGGCATGCCCGGCACCGCCGGTGCGCTGGTCGCGTGCCACCAGGCGATCCGGGACCTGCCGGCGGGCACCACGTTCTCCGCCACCGGCATCGGCCGCAGCACGATCCCGGTGATGCTGGCGTCGCTGTCCGCGGGCGGGCATCTGCGGGTCGGCATGGAGGACACCGTCACCTACGCGAAGGGCCGCCCCGTGGAGTCGAACATGCAGCTCGTGGCCCGGGCGGTCGGTTTCGCCCAGCTCGCCCAGCGCCCGCCGCTGACCACCGCCGAGGCGCGCGAGCTGCTCGGGGTGACGCCCCGATGATCCTCGCCGAGGTCGTACGCTCCGGGTTCGTCGAGTCCGTGCACTACGGCTCGGTGGTCGTGCTGGACGCCACGGGTCAGGTGGTCGCCGCCGTCGGCGACGTCGTCGGCCCGTCCTTCCCGCGGTCGGCCAACAAGCCGCTGCAGACCGTCGGGATGCTCCGCGCGGGCCTGCGGACCGCCGAGCCGGCCGATCTCGCGCTGATCAGCGGCAGTCACTTCGGGGAGCCGTTCCACGTCGCCCGGACCCGGCGGATCCTGGCCACGGCAGGGCTGGACGAGAGCGCGCTGCGCTGCCCGCCGTCGCTGCCGCTGTCGGAGCTCGAGCGGGACATCGTGCTGCGTGACGGTGGCGGCGCGGTGCCGATCCTGATGAACTGCTCCGGCAAGCATGCGGGGATGCTCGCCACCTGCGTGGTGAACGGCTGGTCGCTGGAGGACTACCGCGACGCCAAGCATCCGCTGCAGGTGGCGCTGGCCGACGCGGTGAGCGAGCTGGCCGGTGAGCCGATCGCGGCCACCGGCATCGACGGCTGCGGCGCGCCGTGTTTCGCCGTTTCGCTGACCGCGCTGGCGCGGGGTTTCCAGCGGCTGGTGGACGCGCCGCCGACCTCCTTCGAGCGGCTGGTGGCGGACACGATGCGCACCGACCCGGAGCTGGTGGCGGGCACTGGCGAGGACGACACCTTGCTCATGCATGGTGTGCCCGGACTGCTGGCCAAGGGCGGCGCCGAGGGCGTGCTCGCGGTGGCCGTGGCGGGCGTCGGCGCGGTGGCGATCAAGGTGGGTGACGGCGCCATGCGGGCCCGGATGCCGGTGCTGGTGTCCGCGCTGCGCCGGCTCGGCCTGACGGCTCCGGTGCTCGACGAGCTGGCGACCGTGCCGGTGATCGGTGGCGGCGTGCGGGTGGGCGAGGTTCGCGCCGCCTGGTGACGGGCTTCACGCTAGCTATTGTTAGCGTTTGCTTGCAAGAGCTAGCAGTCCGGGCTACCGTCGAATGCATGGCCGCACCGAAGGATCTGCCCCAGGACATCGGCGAGTTCATCCGTGACCTGCGACAGACCGCGAAGATCTCGCTCCGGCAGCTCGCTGACCGGGCGGGCGTGAGCAACCCGTATCTCAGCCAGATCGAGCGCGGCCTGCGCAAGCCCAGCGCCGAGGTGCTGCAGCAACTGGCCAGCGCGTTGCGGGTGTCGACGCCCGCGATGTACCTGCGTGCCGGCCTGCTCGACGGCGAGGGACAGCAGGGGGTGCTGGCCGCCATCGCGGTCGATCCCGAGCTGACCATCGCCCAGAAGCAGTCCCTGTCGCAGATCTACGAGACGTTCCGCAACGAGACCGCCCGGCAGGCGCCGGCAGCGACCGCGCCTGACGAGAGCGCGCCCGGCGACGGCGTGCCCGACGAGGACGTGGCGGTCGTCGAAAGTGGCACCGCACCCGCACCCAAGACCACTCAGCCCGAGGAGAAATCATGACCCAGCAGACCAAGACCCGTTTCCCCGCCCCGCTCTACGCCGCCGCCGGCGCCGGTGACCTGGCCTACCAGCAGCTGCGCAAGCTGCCGGCCGTCGTGACCGAGCTGAGCGACCGCGCCGTCGCCTCGCTGCGCACCGCGAACGACACGGCGAGCACCACCGCCACCTCGCTCAAGGCCACGGCGACGAGCACCGACTTCGACAAGCTGCGCGAGAGCGCCGCCGCCAGCGCCGCCGCGTTCGCCCACGCCGCGCAGGAGCGTGCGGTCGCCGTCTACACCTCGCTGGTCGCACACGGCGAGCGCGTGGTCGGCACCGGCGTGGTCGAGGCCGCCGACGTGGTCAACGCCGACATCGCGGCCACCGAGGAGCCCAAGGCCGTCGAGGCCGCTGCCGCCACCCCCAAGCCGCGCAAGCGCGTCACCAACCGCCCGACCACCAAGTAGGTTGCGGCACGGAAAGCGATTGATCCGCAGGCCCCGGCGTAAGCCGGGGCCTGCGGCATAGACTGGCGGTCATGGTCTCCAGCGCGCCGCTGTTCTTTCGTGACGTCCAGTTCTACATCGACGTGCTCGTGGTTATCGGCTCGATGGTCGTGCAAGCCGTCGCCTTTATCCACTGCGTCACCCAGCGCGGCGACGGCTTCCAGGCGATCGGGACGCTGCCCAAGGGCGCGTGGCTCGCGATTCTCGCCGTCTGCATGGTGCTCACCCTGCTGCTCGGCGCCACCGGCATCTTCGGCCTCGTCGGCGTGGCCGCGGCACTGATCTACCTGCTCGACGTCCGGCCCGGCCTGCGTGACCTGTCGGACGGTAAGGGCTTCTGGTGAAGCGCCTCCGCTGGCCGCCGCCCCCGGACGGTGGCCCGCGGAGTTCCGGCCCCGGGCCCAGCGCTCCGCGCAGCGGCCGGCCCACCCTGCCGATGCCGCCCACCCAGCTGATCGAGACTCCGCGCGGCGGCCGGCTGGAGCAGCTCGTCACCGGTGTCGGCGAGCCGGTCACCGTCTTCGCGCACGGGCTGGCCGGCGACATCGCCGGCACCCGCCCGCTGGGCAGCGCCGTTCTCGGCCGCCGCGTGTTCTTCCACTTTCGCGGGCACGGCCGCTCCGAGGCGCCGCCCGGGCCGTGGAGCTTCGCCGATCTCGCCGATGACCTGAGGGCCGTCGCGGACCGGGCCGGAGCGAGCCGGGCGCTCGGGGTCAGCATGGGCGCCGGTGCGCTGTGCCGGCTGCTCGTCTCCACCCCCGACCGCTTCGAGCGGATCGTGCTCTACCTGCCCTCGCCGCTGGACGGCGTGCGGCCGCCGGTGGCCGAGACCCGGCTGACCCGGCTGCTCGCCGCCGTCGAGTCGGGGGAGGCGGCCCTGGTCGCCGAGGCCGTCGAGCCGGAGCTGCCGCCCTCGGTGCGCAACACGCCGACCGGCTGGAGCTATCTGCGCCAGCGCGTCGAGCAGCTGCTGACCGACGGCCTCGCCCCGGAGCTGGACACGCTGTGGCGCGCGCCGGCGGTGCCCGACGAGTCGGTGCTGGCCGCGTTCCCGGGCCGGGCGCTGGTGATCGGCTGTGTCGGCGACGACGTGCACCCCGCGCCGGTCGCCGAACGCCTCGCCGGCCTGCTGCCGGATGCCGAGCTGCAGGTCTACGACCGTCCGGCGCTGCTCTGGACCCACCGCAAAGAGCTCCGCGAGCGCATCTCCGCGTTTCTGAATGCGACCTGACGCGAGAAAGCCCGGACCGACCGGTCCGGGCTCTCTTCAACGGTACGAGCTCAGCTGGTGAGCTTCTGCACCTTGTACTTCCAGCCGTTGTCGTTGCCGGCCCGGTCCACGGCCACGTAGTCCACCTCGAGCGTGTAGCCCTTGGCGAGGCCGGCCACGGCGACCTTCCAGACACCCTTGGCGTCCACGCCGCGCCAGGAGACGGCCGCGTTCGGGATCTTGGTCTTGTTCGGGGTGTACCTGACCCACTTCTTCTTGCTGAAGTTGTAGTAGTAGTCCTTGGTGCTGGTCCACTTCCACAGCTGCACGCCGACCGAGTCCATGCCGATCTGGCCGTCCTTCGCCGTGCCCTGGATCGTCTTCCAGGACTTGGCCGCCTTCGGCTTGCTCGGCACCTTGAGCGTGCTGCTCGGCCTGGTGTAGTCGACCTTCGCCGTGTAGCTGCCGGCGGCCTTCGCGGTCGTCTTGCCCTGGGCGTTCTCCAGGGTGACCTTCGCGGCGTAGGTGCCGACCGGGTAGTAGTGCGTGGTCGAGGTGTGGGTGCGGCTGAGCAGGCTGGTCGAGCCGTCGCCCCAGGCCACCCAGACCCGGGTCGCGCTGGCCGGCATGCGCGAGATCAGCAGCTTGGCGGTGGCACCGCCGCCCGTCCAGGTCCAGTTCGAGGCCACGCTGAACTTGAAGGTGCCGCCGGCGGTGGCGACCTGCACGTTCGGGGTGGCGTTGGTGATCGTGGCCGTGCCCTCGGTGGCGTCCGGCTCCGTCAGCTTGACCGTGACCAGGAAGCTGCCGTTCGCGGCATACTTGTGGGTCGCCTTGACGGCGTCCGCGGCCAGGGTCTGGACGGGGGAACCGTCGCCCCAGTTCACCGTGCGCTCGGCGACGGTCTCCGGGGTGCTGTCCTCCAGCGTGGCCTGGGTCAGCGTGACCTGCTGTCCGGTCCAGATGCTGGTGCTGTCCAGGGTGTAGGTGCCGGTCAGGGTGCCCTCGGCCCAGGCGGGCGAGCCGAGCAGGCCCGCGCCGGCCACAGTGCCCGCCCCGAGCGCGAGAGTCAGCATCGCGGCGAGACCGCGCGGTCGTCCGGAATTCATGTCGCTCCCCGTGAAAAGGTGTTCGCATTCGATGCGAGCCGATGGACGGTACCGGAATAGCGCGCGGCTGATCAAGAGGGCGAGAGGGCGGCAATTCGGGGTGGATCCGGTTACGCCGTAACTTTTCGGGCGCCCGATCCGGTGATGATGACGTGCGGTTCTCCCCCAGATCGATCTTTTTCAGCGTCGTCGCCCTCGGCCTGCCGTTCGCCGTCACCGTCGGCTGGACCGTCGGCACCCCGGCTCCCGCACCACCGCCGGTGAGCGCACCCGGCGGGGCCGGCGGGATCGGCGCCGCGCCGGCCAGGGTCGCCACCCCGGCCACCACCTCGGCCCTTTGGTCACCCCGGCCGCCGAAGCCCGCGGCGGTGCCGGTGGCGGTGGAGTCGTCGCTGCCCGGCCTTCCCGTCGCGACCAGACCCGGTACGGCCCCGAGCGCCGCCCCGCCGTCCGCCATCCCCCGTTCCAGCTCGCCGGAACCGGCCCTGACCCTGCTGCCGCCGGTGCCGACCCCGACCTCGATCATCACTACGCCGCCGAGCCCGTCGGCGACCGTGCCGTCGGGCAGCGCCGAACCGGACACGTCCGGCACCGGGGCGGCCCGGCTGGTCCGGGGGTCCTGAAGGGCCCGCCGCACGGCTAAGCTCCCGGACCGTGGGTGACTCTGAACTGCGGTCCGTGGCCGGCCGGGGCGCTGCGGCGACCGGCAGCGCCGTGCGCGACTTCGCCGCCGGCGCCGGCCTGCTCGGGCGCGGGCTGGGCCTGGTCCTGCGCAGCCCCCGGATGCTCGGCCTCGGCCTGCTGCCCGCCGTGATCTCCGGCGTGCTGTACGTCGCCGCCCTGATCACCCTGATCGCCTTCATCTCCGACCTGGCCGCCGGGGTCACCTGGTTCGCCGACGACTGGGCGGCCGGCTGGCGTGACCTGATCCGGGTCATCGCCGGCGCGGCGCTGCTCGGGCTCAGCGGCCTGATCGGCGTGCTCACCTTCACCGCGGTGACGCTGCTGGTCGGCGACCCGTTCTACGAGAAGATCTCCGGCATGGTGGAGGACCGCTACGGCGGCGTGCCCGACGAGGTCGAGGTGTCGCTGGGCCGCTCGCTGGCCCGCAGCCTGGTCGACTCGCTGCGCCTGATCGGCCTCTCCGTGCTGCTCGGTGTCCCGCTGTTCCTGGCCGGATTCATCCCGGTGGTCGGCCAGACGGTCGTCCCGGTGGTCGGCGGTGCGGTGGCCGGCTGGCTGCTCGCCGTCGAGCTGACCGGGGCTCCGTTCCAGCGCCGTGGCCGGCGGCTGCGCCATCGCCGGGCGGCCCTGCGGGGCAGGCGGCCGATGGCGCTGGGCTTCGGCGTCGCCGTCTTCGCGTGCTTCCTGATCCCGCTGGGTGCTGTGCTGCTGATGCCGGCGGCGGTCGCCGGCGGCACGCTGCTCTCCCGCAAGGCCCTGGGCCTGCCAATCGAGGGCAAGGCCCTGGGCCTGCCGACCGAGGGCAAGGCGCCGGGCCCGCCGATCGAGGGCTGAGCCGGATCAGGCGGAGGCGCGCACGACCAGCTCGGTGGGTAGCACCACCGCGTCGGGGACGTCCGGCCTGTCGTTGACCAGGCCGAGCATCTGCCGGGCCATCGTGCGGCCCATGTCGACGATCGGCTGCCGGACCGTGGTCAGCGGCGGGTCGCTGAGCCGGCTGATCTCGAAGTCGTCGAATCCGATCACCGCGACGTCCGCCGGAACCCGCCGGCCGGCGTCCTTCAGCGCCTGCAGCGCGCCGTGGGCCATCATGTCCGACGCGACGAAGACCGCGTCGAGCTTCGGGTCCTCGGTGAGCAGCCGGCGCATCGCCCGCAGGCCGGAATCGCGGGTGAAGTCGCCGAAGGCCACGTGCTCGGTCAGCCCGGCGTCGCGCAGCGCGTCCTGATAGCCGGTGAGCCGGTCGATGCCGGCGACCATGTCCTGCGGCCCGGCGATGGTGGCGATCCGCCGGCGGCCGATGCCGATCAGGTGCCGGACGGCCTTGCCGACGCCGCCGACGTGGTCCACGTCGACGTACGGGACCGGCAGCTCGGCCGGGGTCATCGGGCGGCCGCTGCACACCACCGGGATGCCGAGCCGGGCCAGCGTCCCGGGCAGCGGGTCGGCGCCGTGCATCGAGGCGAACATGACGCCGTCGACGTGACCGGCCATCGCATACCGCTCGACCCGGTCGTGGCTGGCCGCCGAGCCGGCCATCATCAGCACGAGCTGCTTGTCCGCCGCCTCGAGCTCCATGCTGACGCCGCGGATCACCGCGGGGAAGAACAGGTCGTCGGAGAAGACCCGGTTGGCCGTCTCCGGCAGGATCAGCGCAATCGACTCCGTGCGCTGGGTGACCAGGCTCCGGGCGGCCTGATTCGGCACGTAGCCCAGCTCGGCGACGGCCTGGTGCACCGCCTCCCGGATCGCCACGGCGACCGTGGTCGACCCGTTGACGACGCGGGAGACGGTTGCCCTCGAGACGCCGGCGCGCCTCGCCACCGCCTCGAGGGTCGGTCGCTCCCGCGTCACCATTCAGCTCACTCCCCGATCCGGCCCCGGTCGGTGAGACCGTTGCGCCGGATCACCTCCTGATACCACCGCGCGCTGTCCTTGGGCATCCTGCGCTGCGTGGTGTAGTCCACGTGCACGATGCCGAACCGCTTGGCGTACCCCTCGGCCCATTCGAAATTGTCCATCAACGACCAGGCGAAGTATCCCCGAAGGTCAACGCCGTGGGAAATGGAATCGAGGCACGCCCGCAGATGCGAGTCGATGTACGCGACCCGGTCGGTGTCGTGCACCGCGCCGTCCTCCGGCGACGGACCCTGCGGGTACGCGGCGCCGTTCTCCGTGATCATCATCGGCACGCCGTAGTCGTCGTGCAGGCGGTTGAGCAGCCGGGTGAGCGCGGCCGGCTCGATCTGCCAGCCGATGTCGGTGATCGGGCCGACCGGCTTACGGAAGGCGATGCCCTCGCTGCCCGGGGTGTCCAGGGAGGCGGGCTGACCGGGCTTCGCCGACACGTAGGTGGGCGTGTAGTAGTTGATGCCGAGCACGTCGATCGGGGCGTTGATGATCGCCTCGTCGCCGTCGCGGATGTAGGAGAGGTCCGCGAAGCGGGCCATGATCTCGCGGACGTCGTCGGGGTACGCCCCGCGCAGCAGCGGGTCGAGGAAGATCCGGTTGCCGACCCCGTCGACGATCCGGGCGGCGTCGACGTCGGCCGGATTGGCCGGGTCGAGCGGCGCGACCGCGGTCGGGTTCAGGGTGATGCTGACGCTCTGCGCCCCGGCCGAGCGCAGGGCGCGTGCCGCGAGCCCGTGGCCGAGCAGCAGGTGGTGCACGGCCTTGAAGGCCGCGGCCGGGTCCTGGATGCCGGGCGCGTGCACGCCGTTGCCGTAACCCAGATAGGCCGAGCACCACGGCTCGTTGAGCGTGGTCCAGGTGCGGACCCGGTCGCCGAGGCGGGCGTGCACGATCTGGGCGTACTCGGCGAAGGCCTCGGCGGTCTCCCGGACCGTCCAGCCGCCGCGGTTTTCGAGAGCCTGCGGCAGGTCCCAGTGATAGAGCGTGATGACCGGGTCGATGCCCTTGCCGATCAGCTCGTCGGTCAGCCGGTCGTAGAAGTCCAGGCCACGGGTGTTGACCGGGCCGATGCCGTCGGGCTGGATCCGGGGCCAGGCGATCGAGTACCGGTACGAGGCCAGGCCGAGATCGGCCATCAGCGCGACGTCCTCGACGTATCGGTGATAGTGGTCACACGCCACGTCACCGGTGTGCCCCGCGTACACCCGTCCGGGCGTACGGCTGAAGGTGTCCCAGATGGACGGGCCCCGGCCGTCCTCGTTCACCGCGCCCTCGATCTGGTACGACGCCGTTGCGGCGCCCCAGACGAAGCCGTCCGGGAACCGTACCCCCGATGCCAGCGGATCTTCGCTCGATTCCACCGAGACGGTTGCCGTCATCCTTCACCGCTCCCTGCATGATCCGCCGCTGCCGTGCCGGGCCGCGCCGACCGGCTTTTGATCAGCGGCGGGACTATGACGGGCGGCCGGAAGCGGTCGCCCTTAACCGGTACAGCGTAGAGCCATTCGCCTTATCGGGAGTCATCCGGAAGTTGCGGAATCCCTTTTCCGAGGTAGGAAACTCAACCGGCCCGTAACGCGCTGAACAGGCGCCGGTCGCCGGTGACGACCAGATTGTCCGGATCGATCCGGCCCATGAGGGCGAGTAGCAGGTCACTTGCCGTGCCGGTGGCCTCGGCCCGCGGGTGGTGGTCGTCGCTGTCGAGGATCGTCCCGGTGTCGAGCAGCGCGATGCCGGCGCCGCGGAGCCGGACGAACCACTCGTAGCTGGCGTCGGTGGCGACGAGATGCACGACGCCGTGCATGTCGGTCGGGCCCTTGCGGCGGCCGGCGGGCAGCCAGGTGTCCAGCACCTCGTTGACCCCGTCGGCGGCGAGCTTGGTCTCGATCGGGGTGGCCCGGCCGGCCGCGGAATCCCCATCCGACCGCCCCGCCACCGCCCTTGAATCGACTGAAGACTGGGCGTCCCAGCGGTGCATGGAGACCTCGTGGGCCATCCGGCGCTGCCAGAAGCCGGCCTTGCGGGCCTGGGCGGGCCAGGTCCAGCTCGGGAAGTCGGGGTCGAGCGCGTCGAGCGTCTCGACGGTGCCGGTCAGCTCGCGGCGCAGCAGGTCGAGCGCCTCCGGCCAGGCAGGCCGCGGCTCGGGGACGACCCGGTCGGCGGGCCGGTCGAGCACACCGCGCGGCGTCAGCTCACGCACCCAACGCAGCAGGGTGGTGAGGTGCTCGGTGAGGTCGGCGACCGTCCAGCCGGGGCACGAGGGCACCGCGGCCTCCGGGCCGGTCTGGGCGACGGCGTCCTGGAAGGCCGGCCCGTCGGCGCGCAAGGCGGCAAGCCAGAAGTCCTTCGTCGCGTGCAGCCTGTTCATCAGCCTTCTCCCGCTCGAGGAGGACCACCGGTTTCCACGCGGGGCCCGCGGCCTAGGGTGAACGTCGTGCCTGACGTTAGTGCTGACCAACCAACCGACGCATCCGCCGTGCGTGCCAGTTCGCTGGAGGCGTATACGACGCTACGCCTCGGCGGACCGGCAAGCACATTGACTGTGGCGACCGAACCGGACGAAGCGGTGTCAACCGTAAGGGTTGCTGCCCGGAAGGGGCAACCGGTCCTGGTGCTGGCGGGCGGCAGCAACGTCGTGATCGGAGACGACGGGTTCCCCGGCACGGTGCTGCTGCTCCGCACGCGAGGCATGCGGGTGGTCGATCGGGGCGCCGGGGGCGCGCTGGTACGGGTGGCCGCGGGCGAGCCCTGGGACGACTTCGTCGCGCACACCCTGGGGCTGGGACTCTCCGGATTGGAGGCGCTCTCGGGCATCCCGGGCTCGGCCGGCGCGACCCCGATCCAGAACGTGGGTGCGTACGGCCAGGAGGTCGCGCACACCATCGAGGCGGTGCACGTCTACGACCGCCAGGACGACAGCATGCGGGTGCTGTCGCTGCCGGAGTGCGGTTTCGCCTACCGGTCGAGCATTTTCAAGCACAGCGACCGCTGGCTGGTCCTGGAGGTCGACTTCCGGCTGGCCGAGTCCGCCGGCTCCGCCCCGATCCGGTACGCCGAACTGGGCCGGCACCTCGGCGTCGAGGCCGGCGAGCGGGTGAGTGCCGCGCGGGTCCGCGAGACCGTGCTGAAGCTGCGCGCCAGCAAGGGCATGGTGCTCGACCCCGAGGACCTGGACACCCGCTCGGTGGGCTCCTTCTTCACCAACCCGGTGCTCTCCGCCCAGGAATGGGCGCGCGTCCAGGACCGCCTGGTCGACGCCGGCGAGCCGCCGAGCTGGCCGGCCCCGAACGGCACGGTCAAGGTGCCGGCGGCCTGGCTGATCGAGAAGGCCGGTTTCGGCAAGGGGTACGGCGGCGCGGGCGGCGTGGCGATCTCCTCGAAGCACACGCTGGCCCTGACCCACCGCGGCGGCGGCACGACGGCGGCCCTGCTGGGCTTGGCCCGCGAGATCCGCGACGGGGTACGGGACCGGTTCGGCGTCGTCCTGCACCCCGAGCCGGTCCTGATCAACTGCGAGCTGTAGCGAGTCAGCGCCAGCCGAAGACCTGCGTCCAGTAGTAGGTGCCGTTCACAGCCTGCTGGACGCCGGCGCCGAACGACCGCACGGCGCAGTTCAGGATGTTCTGGCGGTGCGGCGGGCTGGCCATCCAGGCGGCCATGACCTCGACCGAGCTGGCGAAGCCGTAGGCCACGTTCTCGCCGGCCACCGCCGGGTAGCCGGCCGCCAGCGACCGGGACCGGAAGGTCGAGCCGCGCCAGCCGAAGTGGCCGAAGTCGCCGGTGGCGGCCATGTAGTGGCTCTGCCGTACGGAGGCGACGGTCAGTTCCTCGTCCACGGTGAGCGCGGGGCACCCGGCGCGTACCCGTTCCTCGTTGGTCAGCGCGACCACCTCTTCGCCGAGGACCTGTGAGGTCGTCGGGCCGGTCGGCGACGGACCGGTTGCGGCCGCGGGGGCCGCGGGCTCGGCGAGCGCGGGCGCGGGCGCCACGGCCAGCCCGAGCAGGGCGACCGGTACGGCCGCGACAAGGGCGAGACGACGTACGGAATCCAACAAGGTGCTGCCTCCCGGTCCACGGTCGGGCGCCTGTCGCCCGGCATGGTAATCGGATCGGCTTTTCGGGTGTACGTCCCTTCTTTCGCCGTTTCCGACGAACGATTGCGAGGTCCGTGTCAGCCTGAGGGGATGGTCAGCGGAAGGTCGATCTCGGCTCCCGCGCCCGTTTGGGGGTCGAATGTCAGGCGCACCGAGCCGCCGTGCCGGGCGGCGATCGCCTCCGCGAGCAGCATCCAGACGGCGGTGCTGCGCCGCCGGTGCGGCGGGTCCGGGGTGGCCAGCATCCCGGCCATCAGGTGCTCGTCGGTCAGTTGCTCGGCCTGCCGCGCGGTGACGTGCACCGCCCAGCCGGCCGGTCCGGCCGTGGCGCTCACCGTGGCCGACCGGTCCGCCGCACCGCTGGCCACGGTGCCGACCACCGCGTAGAGGAGGTCCCGCAGCAGCGGCGCGTCGACCGACAGCGGCGGTCCGGCGCCGGCCTGGACGGTCGCCGCCGTGTACGGCTCCCGGCTGGCCAGCAGTTCGGCGGCCTCATGGATCAGCGCGCCGAGGTCCACCGTGGCCGGCCGCAGCTCGAGATCCCCGGTCTGCAGCCGGGTGACCAGCATCAGGTCCTCGACCAGGTTCAGCATCCGATCGGTGTTGCGCCGGACGGCGGCGAGCGCGACCGAGCGCTCGGTCGGCGCCAGGTCGTCGGTGTCGAGGCTCTCGGTGAACGAGGCGATGGTGGTCAGCGGCGTCCGCAGTTCGTGCGAGATGACAGTGAGGAAGCGTGGCTGCAGCGCGCCCCCCGACAGAACCGGGGTCGCGGGAGCGGGGACGGGGCTCATCGGTTGTCCACCGATCGGCTCCGGAAGCGGAAGCGCACGCTGAACTATAACTTTCCGTATATGAACCGACACGTCACGCTATCGTGGTTTTGAACATTTCATCTTCGTCGTCCGCGGTCGCGGGCGGCGCAGGCAAGACGCTGACCGATGCCGCGCACGTGCCGTGCCGGGCCGGGCAGCCGCGTCAGGCGACGCAAACGTCGGAGGGTCATGGTGATGGGAGCATGAGCAGACTGCTTGTGGTCGAGGACGACCCGGACATCGCGTTGGCCCTGAAGCTGCTGTTCAGCCGCGCCGGCTACGAGGTCGCGCATGCCGGTGACGGTCGTACCGGCCTCAAGGAGGCGTACGCCGAGCACCCCGACCTGGTGGTGCTCGACGTCGGCCTGCCGGAGATGGACGGCTGGCAGGTGCTCGAACGGCTGCGGGACGTCTCGGACGTGCCGGTGCTGGTGCTGACCGCGCACGGCCAGGAGGCGGAGAAGGTCCGCGGCCTGCGCGGCGGCGCGGACGACTACCTCACCAAGCCGTTCGCGAACAACGAACTGCTCGCCCGGGTCGAGGCGCTGCTGCGCCGCTCGTCCGGCGCACAGAACAGCTGGGCCAGCCAGATCTACGACGACGGGCTGGTGCACCTGGATCCGACCAAGCGCCGGGTCTACGTCAAGGGCGACGAGAAGCGCCTCACCCCCACGGAGTTCCGGCTGCTCAACGCGCTGGTCCGGCACGCGGGCGCGGTGCTCAGCCCGAATCAGCTGCTGACCCAGGCCTGGGACGACCCGACCGGCATCGGCCAGGAGCGGGTCAAGTTCGCCGTCCTGCGGCTGCGTCGCAAGCTCGGCTGGACCGATCCCGAGGACTCACCGATCGAATCCGTGCGCGGTTTCGGTTACCGCTACCGGCGGCCGGGTGGTGACACCTGAGCCGGCGACGGTTGCAGTCCGGGTGTCCTCAGGTGAGGAGCCAGGAGGTCGATGAACAGCATGGGGAAACGAGCAGGAGGTAGTCCGTGGAAGACCTTGGCGAGATCGTCGGCGAATTCCTCATGGAGAGCCATGAGAACCTGGATCAGATCGACCGGGATCTCGTCGCACTCGAACAGGAGCCGGGATCGCGTGACCTGATCTCACGTATCTTCCGGGCAATCCATACCATCAAGGGCACGAGTGGGTTCCTGGCGTTCAGCCGACTCGAGACGCTCGCGCATGCCGGCGAGTCGCTGCTGTCGCGCCTGCGGGACGGCGTCCAGCCGGTCACGCCGACCACGATCACGACGCTGCTCGCCACGATCGACGGCGTGCGCTCGCTGCTGGATGTGATCGAGCGGGACGGCAACGAAGGCGATGTTGAGGTCGCCGGCATCATCACCGCCGTACACGCGCAGATGAACACGCCCGGCGAGGCCGCCGCGCCGGCAGAGGCCGCGAAGCCGGCGGAGGCGCCGGTGCCGCTGGTGGAGAAGCCCGTGCGCGTGGCGCCCGAGCCCGTGGAGGGGCAGCGGAAGCCGCTCGGCGAGATGCTCGTCGAGTCCGGCGCCGCGGCGCCCAGTGACATCGGCTCCGCGCTGCAGCAGCAGCTCGAGGGCGACGAGCGCAAACTCGGCGCGATCCTGCTCGAAGAGGGCAAGGCGGCCCCGGCGGCGGTCAACGATGCCCTGCAGGCCCAGGCGCCGAAGCGCAGCGTCGCCGACAGCGCGATCCGGGTCGACGTCGACCTGCTGGACGGCCTGATGAACCTGGTCGGTGAGCTGGTCCTCGCGCGCAACCAACTGGTCCGCGGCGTCATGGAGACCGGCGACTCCGGCCTGGTCCGCGTCGCCCAGCGGCTCGGCATGATCACCAGTGAGCTGCAAGAGGGCATCATGAAGACCCGGATGCAGCCGATCGAGCACATCTGGTCGAAGCTGCCCCGGGTCATCCGGGACCTGAGCCAGTCGCTCGGCAAGCGGGTCGAGCTGGTGATGGAGGGCAAGGAGACCGAGCTCGACCGCAGCCTGCTCGAGGCCGTCAAGGACCCGCTCACCCACCTGGTGCGCAACGCGGTGGACCACGGCATCGAGGAGTCCGAGAAGCGGGTCGCCGCCGGCAAGCCGGCCGAGGGCACGCTGACGCTGCGGGCGTACCACGAGGGCGGGCACGTCGCGGTCGATGTGGCCGACGACGGTGCGGGCATCGACGTGGAACGGATCGCCGCGAAGGCGATCGAGAAGGGCCTGCTGCGCGCCGAGCAGGTCGCCACGATGGACAAGCGCGAGATCATGGCGATGGTCTTCCAGCCCGGCTTCTCCACCGCAGCCAAGGTGACGAACGTGTCCGGCCGCGGCGTCGGCATGGACGTCGTCAAGACCAACATCGAGCGGATCGGCGGCGCGGTCAGCGTCGACTCGACGCTGGGCGAGGGTACGGTCTGGCGCCTCACCATCCCGCTGACCCTGGCCATCATCCAGGCGCTGACCGTGGACTGCGGCGACCAGCGCTACGTGGTGCCGCAGGTGGCCGTGCTGGAGCTGGTCTTCATCGACGGCCAGTCCACGAAGATCGAGTACGCCTCCGGCGCGCCCGTCTACCGGCTGCGCGGCAAGCTGCTTCCGCTGGTCCGCCTGGACCGGACGCTCGGCCTCGACGTCGGCGGTGACCAGGGTGTCTACATCATGGTGCTGCACGCCGACGGGCGCCGCTTCGGCCTGGTCGTGGACCGCGTCCTGAACACCGAGGAAGTGGTGGTCAAGGCGCTCAACAGCAGGTTCAAGGACATCGGCCTGTACGCCGGCGCCACCATCCTGGGCGACGGCAAGGTCGGCCTGATCCTGGACGTCTCCTCGCTGGCCCGGCGCTCGCAACTGTCCGCCGAGTCCGACCGAGGAAGCCAGGTCGGCACCTCGCGGGCCACCGGCGGAAAGGCTAACGGCGAGCGACTGCTGGTCACGGCCGTCGGCGAACGCCGGGTGGCGATTCCGCTGGACGCGGTCACCCGGCTCGAGGAATTCCCCCGGGACCGCATCGAGCACGCCGGTTCCCGCGAGGTCGTGCAGTACCGGGGCCAGATCCTGCCGCTTGTGCGCCTGTCGCACCTGCTCGGGGCGTACAGCGAGACGGAGGAGGGCGACACCGTGTCCGTAGTCGTCTACAGCGAGGGCGAGCGCAGCGTCGCACTCGTCGTCGACCGGATCATCGACATCGCGGAGAACTCCACGTCGGCCCGCCGCGAGGCGGAGGAGGACGGCCTGGTCGGCACCGCGGTCATCCAGCAACGGGTGACCGAGTTGCTCGACGTGCGCCGGGCCATCCTGGCCGCCGACCCGAACTTCTATACCGAGATCGTCGACGAGATCCTGGTGGAGGCCTGAGATGGCGAGCCGTCAGTTCGCCACCTTCGAGGTGGCCGACCAGCTCTTCGGGGTCGAGGTGCACACGGTGCAGGAGGTGCTCTCCTACAATGAGTACACCCCCGTACCGCTGGCCCCGCCGGCCGTCGGCGGGCTGTTCAACCTGCGTGGCCAGGTGATCGCCGCGGTTGATCTGCGGGTGCAACTGGGCCTGGTCCGCCAGGCCATGCAGGGACCGGTGATGAACGTGATCCTGCGCGGCGACGGCGAGCCGGTCAGCCTGCTTGTGGATCGCATCGGCGAGGTTGTCGACCTCGACGACGAGGCGTTCGAGGGTCCGCCGGACACGCTCAGCGGCCCGACCCGGGAACTGGTCACCGGCACGTTCAAGATGGACGGACGGCTGATGCTGGCCCTGGACGTGAACCAGGCAGTCGACACCTATCGAGCCACCACCTGATGTACAGCCTCGTCAGCGCCCCCGTCCTCGGCTTCGACCTGACCCGCCTCGGTGGCGGGTCGGCGACCGCCGAGGTGCTGCTGCGCGCCTTGCGCCTCAGCGTCGGGGACCTGCCGGTGCTGGCCGAGCGGCTGCCCGATGAGGGTGTCCGCGGGCCGCTCTGGGTCGAGGTGGAGACCGCGGCGCGCCGCATGCCGTCGCTCAAGGGTCTGAAGGCCGACGACACGGCCAGCGCGCTGGCCCTGGTCGAGCGCGCCCCGATCGGGTCGGTGGACTCCCTGCTCACCTGCCTGCGGTACGACGTGATGGCCTGGACCTGGCACGGCACCGGACGCGACGCCGCCCAGAGCGAGACCGCCGCCTCGGCGACGGCCCTGCTCTGCGACGCCGCGGTGGCCAGCTACCTGCGTGAGGTGCTGGACGACTCGAGCCGCCGGATGCTCGGCGCGGGCTGGGTGTCCGCGCTGCGCAAGCTGCCCGCGGGCCAGCCGATCGACCTGGGCCCGCACCACTATGCGGTGTCGGCCCTGTTGGACCGGCTGCGCTCGATCCGGGCGAACGACCTGGCCCGGCTGTCGCAGTCCGCCGAGGACGCGCGGCGCAACGCCGGTGGCTGGTCCCCGGCGGTGCACTCGGCCTCGTGGGCCGCGTACCTGTCCGACCGGGTCCGGACGGCCGCGGCCGCCCAGATGCTGCTCGTGCAGGCGATCGACACGGCCGCGATCCCGCTGGCCGATCGGGCGGGCGGAGTCTGGAACATGCTCAGTGGCGCGGTGCAGGCCCTGGTCGTCCGGGACCTGCTGGACACCGCCACGGCCCATCGGCTGCTCGCGCCGGTGGTCGCGGCGCTCGGCCCGGCGTGGCTCGGGTGAAAGGGCCGGTGACTTCATGATCAAAGTTCTGGTCGTCGACGACTCCGTGGTCGTCCGCCGGCTCATCGTCGACTCGCTGACCGGTGCGCCGGACATCGAGGTGGTCGGCACGGCTGCCAACGGACTGCTCGCCCAGGCGAAGATCGACCAGCTCAAGCCGGACGCGGTCACGATGGACATCGAGATGCCGCAGATGGACGGTATCGCCGCCGTGCGGGAGCTGCGCAAGCGGCACAAGCACCTGCCGGTGATCATGTTCAGCACGCTGTCCGCGGCCGGGGCGAGCGCGACGCTGGAGGCGCTGTCCGCCGGCGCCACCGACTATGTCACGAAGCCGAGCAACGTCGGCTCGATCGCCGAGTCGATCGCCGCGGTCCGCGAGCAGCTCGTACCGAAGATCCACGCGCTGGCCGGCCGCCGCCAGCCCGGTGCTGCGGGGCGGCCCGGGCAGCCTCCGGGCCGGCCGGGGGCGAAGCCGCCGCCCGCAGGCCGTCCCGGCGGACCGGTGCCCGGCCGTCCCGGCCTGGCGCCGCTGCGCCCCACCGGTCCCGCGGCTGCCGGACCGGCACGCCCGGCACGGCGGGCGGGTCCGCCCGGCCGCATCGACATTCTGGCGATCGGATCCTCGACCGGGGGCCCGGACGCGCTGACCAAGGTGCTGCAGGCGCTGCCCGCAGACCTCCCGGTGCCGGTCGTGGTGACCCAGCACATGCCGCCGGTATTCACCCGGATGTTCGCCGAGCGCCTGGACCGCAGCACGTCGCTGCACGTGGTCGAGGCCGGCGACGGCATGGAACTGGTGCCCGGCACCGTCTACATCGCTCCCGGCGACAAGCACCTCGTGCTGCAGCGCCGGAGTACCGCGACGCTGACCCAGCTCAGCGGCGCGCCGCCGGAGAACTCGTGCCGTCCGGCGGTCGATGTGATGTTCCGTTCGGTGGCCGCGCTCTTCGGAGCCTCGGCGTTCGCCACGGTGCTGACCGGCATGGGATACGACGGACGGGGTGGTGCGAAGGTGCTGCGTGAGGCAGGTGCCGAAATCCTGGCGCAGGACGAGGCCAGTTCCGTGGTCTGGGGCATGCCCGGCGCCGTGGTCGGCGCGGGGCTGGCCGACGAGATCCTGCCGCTGGACCGGATCGCGGCCGCGCTGATGCAGCGGGTCCAGACCGGCCGCGTGTCCCGCCCGACGGCGGTGACCCGATGACCCTTTCGTCGGCAGATTTTGCGTTCGTCTCGGCCCTGGTCCGCCGGGAGGCCGCGATCGTCCTCGCTCCGGGCAAGGAGTATCTGGTCGAGGCCCGGCTGATACCAGTGGCTCGGCAGGTGGGCGCGGCCAGCGTCGGTGAGTTCCTGGCGAATCTGCAACGCCGGCCCAACCCGGCCGATCAGCGCCGGATCATCGACGCGCTGACCACCAACGAGACCTCGTGGTTCCGGGACCGGGAGCCGTTCTCCGCGCTGACCGACGTGGTGCTGCCCGATCTGGTGCGGACCCGGGGGACCAACCGCAATCTGCGGCTCTGGTCGGCGGCCAGCTCCAGTGGTCAGGAGGCGTACAGCCTCGCGATCACGTTGCAGGAGAACCTGCCGGCCGGGTGGGCGTACGAGATCATGGGCAGTGACATCTCCACCGAGATGATCAAGCGGGCCGAGGCGGCCGAGTACAGCCAGGTCGAGGTCAACCGGGGATTGCCCGCGGCCCAGCTGGTCCAGTACTTCGAGCGGGCCGGCGCGCACTGGCGGATCACCCCGGCGCTGCGGCGCAACGTGTCGTTCAAGTTGATGAACCTGACCGCGCCGCTGCCGTCGATGCCCCCGTTCGACGTGATCTTCCTTCGCAACGTGCTCATCTACTTCGACGTCGCGACGAAGAAGTCGGTGCTGCGCAACGTCGCCCGGTTGCTGCGGCCGGACGGCTGGCTGTTCCTCGGCGCTGCCGAAACGACGATCGGCATCGACGACAACTATGAACGGGTGGCGGCCGGCCGGACCTCTGCCTACCGAGTGCGGAGCACGGTGCCCGCCGGCACCACGAGGAAGGGGTGAGCTGCGGTGCGTGCCATGGTGATCGACGATTCCCGGGCGATGCGGATGATTCTCAAGCGCATCGTCGCCAAGCTGAACTTCGAGGCGGTCGAGGCCGGTGACGGTCAGGAGGCCCTCGATCTGCTGGCCACGATGCCGGAGGTGCCGGAGCTGGCCCTCATCGACTGGAACATGCCCAACATGAACGGGCTCGAGTTCGTGACCAAGGTGCGCGCCGAGCCCCGGCTGCGCGAGATGACGCTGGTCATGGTCACGACCGAGAGCGAGCAGAGTCAGATCGTCCGGGCGCTGGCCGCGGGCGCCCACGAATACGTGATCAAGCCCTTCACCGAGGGCGCGATGATCGAAAAGCTGGCCCTGCTGGGCCTCGTCCCGACCGGAGCGAACTCATGAGCGAACCTGTGGTGACTGAGGGAGACCTCGCCGAGATGGCGGAACAGGTGTGGGTCTCGTACCTCGATCCCGAGGGGATCAGCCCGCTGGTGCCACACGGTGACGTGAAGCAGGTGTCGGAGGTGCACTCGACGGTGTCCATCACCGGGAGCTGGCACGGCCACCTCGTTTTCGCGTCGTCGCAGAACGCGGCCAGGAAGGCCGCCGCGGCGTTCCTCGCCATGGAGCCCGACGAGGTCGCCCAGGAGGACATCTCGGACGTCCTCGGCGAGCTGGCGAACATCGTCGGCGGCAACGTCAAGGCGATGCTCCCGGCCGGCTGCTTCCTGTCGCTGCCGACGGTGGTGCTGGCGCCGGACACGGCCTCGTACTACCCGGCGGCGGAGCGGATCAGCGGCCTGTACGGCATCTGGGACGGCGAGCCGGTGTCCATCTCGATGTGGCAGAGCGTGAAGGCGGAGGCCGGCGCATGAAGATCCTGATCGCGGACGACAGCCGGGTGATGCGGCAGATCGTCACCCGGACCCTCCGCCAGGCGGGCTTCGGGGACCATGACCTGGTCGAGGCCGCCGACGGCCAGCAGGCATTCGACAACGCGGTCGCCGAGAAGCCGGACCTGGTCATCTCGGACTGGAACATGCCGGAGATGACCGGCATCGAGGTCCTCCGCAAGCTGCGGGCGGCCGGCAACGACGTGAAGTTCGGCTTCGTGACGTCGGAGTGCACGCCCGAGATGCAGCAGGCGGCCGAGGCCGCCGGTTCGGCGTTCTTCATCGTCAAGCCCTTCACAGCGGAACGTTTTGACGAGGTCTTCTCTCCTATTTTGGGATGATATAGCTATGTCTGACACCTCGGTTATCCCCGTCGCCCTCACCATCCGCAATCTCTTCGAGGACCTGCTCGGCCGCGATGTCACCGTCTCGCCCGGCGAGCCGATGGCCGCGGCCGACCTGCCCACCGGCGTGTTCGCCGTCTACACGGACACGTCGCAGCAGCTCTACGCGGTCCTTGGCATGCAGCTGGCGCTGGCGGCCAACGCGGGCGCCGCGCTGGGCCTGCTCCCGGCCGGTGCCGCGGAAGACAGCATCGAGGAGAAGAAGCTCTTCCCGAACCTGGCCGAGAACGTCTTCGAGCTCTGCAACGTGCTGACCAGCCTGCTCAATCGCGAGGGCGCCCCGCACGTGAAGCTGTACCAGGTGATCTATCCGGGCATGGACCTCCCGAGCGACGTCCGGGCACACCTGCTGGCCCTGGGCAAGCGCCTGGACCTGATGGTCGAGGTGGCCCGCTACGGCAAGGGAAAGTTCTCCCTATCGCTGGCCTAGGCTCGGATCAAGGCGGTGCGGCGGTCCTGCGTCCGCCGCCGCCCGCTGCGGCAGCACCGGCACGTAGGCCAGGTCCCGCCGGAGGCGCAGGCGGGTTGCGGCCCGGCTCAGTCCGCGGCGGGCCGGCGTGAACCGGTGCGGTGCGGCCGTCCAGCCGTAGCGCAGCAGTTCGGCCGGGGCCGGGCGGACCGTGCCGGACAGTTCATACCCCCCGGCCACGAGCCGCGAGCCGAGCGCCGCCTCGCAGAGCGCGATCTCCTCCGGGCTCAGGCGGCTCTGCCAACTCTGCACCCGCCGGGTCGTCACCGGCGCGTGGGTCAGCGCGTGCCAGGTCTTGAACGAGGGCACCGCGACCCCGGCCACCGCGGACGGCTGCGCCATCGCCGGGTCGTAGTCCTCGCCCAGGTATGCGCACATGGCGGCGAGCCGGCCGTGCGGGTCGGCCACCAGATCCTCGTAGCGCACCTCGTGCCATTGGTGCGGCCCGAGGCGCCGGGCGGCTCGGCGGGCGTCGTCGACGGCTCGCGCCCAGGCTGCCACCGTGGCGTAGATGTCCCGGCGGTGCCAGGACATCTCCTTGAGCGAGGCCACGCAGTCCCGGCCGTCGCGGACGATGTTGACGAATTGCGCGTCCGGGAAGAGTCGCAGCAGGACGTCGATGTTGTGCAGGTACGCCGGCCGCTTGTCGCCCCAGCGTGGTTTGCCGAAGCGGGCCGCGTACCGCTGGAAGATCGTGCCCAGCGCGGAGCCGAGCGTGCCGGGCCCGGCCGCGATCCGCTCGACGACGTCGTCGGCGTCGAGGCCGAGGTCGCAGAACCGGGTTTCCCTGCGGTCGACGATCCGGCGGGCGAGCGCGCGCCGGTTGGCCGGCGCCGCCAGGTCGCCGAAGTCGCGGCGCTCCTGGTAGGCGGGCAGCACGAACCGGGTCTCGGGCGGGATCGCGATGCGGGGATGGGCGTGCAGCATGAGCTGCAGCATCGTGGTGCCCGAACGCGGGCAGCCGACAACGATGATCGGGCGATCAGCGGGCACTTTCACCTCCGGTGGGCAACTGGCCACCGAAGGTAACATATGGGATTAAAACGGATTTATTAACCAGCCGACTCGGTCTCCGCCGGCGCGCCCGGCGTCGGCTTCGTCGGGGTGCCCGGCTCCTCCGTCCTGCCGTAGCCGGCCGTGACGAAGCGCAGTGCGGCGAGCAGGACCGCGGCGATCGGCACGGCGATGAGGAAGCGGATCAGCACCTGGGTGATGTCGACCTCGTCGGTGACGTAGCGGTACAGCGCCGGTGCGCTCATCAACAGCGCGAACAGCAGAACGGAGGGCCGGATCACGGGCTACCTGCCCCGGGCCGGCCGCCGGGGGAGAGCGGCCATCGGCACCACGTCCGCGGCGATCCGGGCGCAGAGCATCGCGGCCCAGGCGTGCGGGGTGGCGGGCTTACCGTCCAGCGTCACGATCGGCAGGTCCAGGCCCAGCACCGTGGCGGGGTCCGCGGTGATGTCCACGCTGTGCACGACCAGCGCCTCCACCTCGCCGAGCGTCCGCAGGTGGCGTGCCGTGTCGGCGGTCTTGCGGGTCGCGTCCACGACCGCCCAGACCGCCGTCGCGCCCAGCGCGTCGCACATGTCGCTGACCCAGATCGGATCCGTGGCGCCGACCGTCGCGTCGACCACCACGATCCAGGCGTGGTCGGCATTCTGCAGCCGTTCCGCCTTGCCCGCGGCGATCGGCGGATCGCCGAGCACCCGCGAGGAGTGCATCCCGGTGCCGGCCGCGGTGGGTCCGCCCAGCATCAGGTGCGCCTGGTCGATGCCGGCCTGCTCGCAGAGCTTCCTGCCGATCGGCAGGGCGTGGTCCAGGTCCCCGCAGAGCACCAGGATCTCGCCGGGCGCGTCCGGCACGGGCGGTGCGGAGGGCCGCGACGCCAGCACGCTCAGCACCCCGGCGTAGGTGTCCCCGCCGACGATCTGCGCGGCCATCGCCTCCGGCAGACCCACCTTCATCAGGTTCTGCTGCACCGGATCGGCCTGCGTCGGCCGCAGCATGGCCGGTGGCTGCGCCACGGTTGTCGTCGCGTGCACCGTCGGGGCGGGCGCCGTCGCGGGCACCCCCAGCCCGAGCCCGGCCAGCGTCTCGGCCAGCCCGGTGCCGGCCGGCGCGGGGGAGGTCGGCACCAACCCGTACGCCGCGGCGGGCGTGCGTGGCGGCGCCGGGTTCTGCGCGGCCCGGTTCGCCGCGGCGTTCGTCGGGAACGCCGGCCCGTCGCCCACCCCGAGGCCGCCCATGAGCTCGGCGAGCGACGGTACGGGCGGCGGCTGCTGGCGGGTAGCCGAGCCGCCGCCGTTGACGGGTGAGCCGGTGGCCTGCGCCGGGCGGAACGGCCGTACGGTCGGGCTGTCCGGCCGTTCCGGCTCGGTGGCCTTGGGTCGCGGGCCCGGCCGCACCCACGGGTTGGTGTCGGCCTTGTCCAGACCGGCCATCAGCTCCGCGAAGGCGGCACCCGGGTCGGCCGCGGCCCGGCCGGCGGCGCCCAAGCCGCCGGCGTCGAGGCTGGGCCGGCCCACCGCGGCTTCCGCGTCGCCCATCCCGGCACCCCGCCCGGTCAGCCGGTCGGCCGTGGCCGGGCCGTCGTCCGGCGCGATCCGGTCGCGTGACTCGGCTCGGGCCAGCAACTGTTCCAGTGTCTGCGGCGGCTCCTCGGCCGCCGGCTGCCGGCGTGGCACGTCACCGCGCGCGCCGGCATTGCGTTCATCGGAGTCCGGGACCTCGACCGACAGCTCGTAGTGCTGCTTGGCGAAGAAACCGCCGAAGCCACCGCTACGGACCTTGTCGGCCGAGATGATCCGGACAGAGGAGCCGTACTCGTCGCGCACCTGCGCCAGCAACGGCTCGATGGCCGGCCCCTCAAGCAGCACCCGCGTAGGCACCGTTCACCACCCCCATGGTCTCGATCTGTGCGGTGGAACCAGAGATCTCGGAATAGGACAGCACCTGCACCCGGCGGGAACCCGCGCGCAGGAGACGCATCAGTGGCAGCCGTAGCTGCGGTGAGCAGGCCAGCACCGGGGTGATGCCCTGCTGTTCGGCGGACTCGACGAGCCGGCCGGCCTCGGTGACCATGGCCTCGGCGCGCATGCCGTCGATCGCCATGAAGGCGCCGGTCTCGCTCGGCCGCAGCGACTCGAGCAGGTTCTGCTCCAGCATCGGTTCGAGCGTGATGACGGTGAGCCGGCCGCCGACGGCGTACTGGGCGGCGATGGCCGGGCCCAGCGCGGCGCGGGCGGTTTCGACCAGCCCGTCGTGGTCGACGGAGACCTTGGCGCGCAGCGACAGCGACTCGAAGATCCGGACCAGGTCGCGGATCGGCACGCCCTCGTCGAGCAGCGCCTGCAGCACCCGCTGGATCTGGCCGAGGCTGAGCAGCGTCGGGGTCAGCTCCTCGACCACGACGGGGTGGCTGCGCTTGACCATCTCGGTGAGCGACCGCACGTCCTCGCGGCCGAGCAGGCGGCTGGCGTTGTTGCGGACGATCTCGGCGAGGTGGGTGATGATCACCGACGCCCGGTCGACGACGGTCGCGCCGGAGAGTTCCGCCTGGTAGTGCAGCTCGGCCGGAACCCACTTGCCGGCCAGTCCGAAGACCGGCTCGACGCCGGCCCGGCCGGGCAGCCCCTGCAGCCCGTCGCCGATCGCCAGCACGGTGCCGGGCGGGGCCTGGCCGGTGCCGGCGTCGACGCCGCTGATCCGGATCGCGTACGAGGACAGCGGCAGGTCGAGGTCGTCGCGGGTGCGCACCGGAGGCATGACCATGCCCAGCTCAAGAGCCATCTTGCGGCGCAGCGCCCGGACCCGGTCCAGCAGGTCGCCGCCGTTGGTGTCGACCAGGTCGACCAGATCGGGGGAGAGGGCCAGTTCCAGCGGGTCGACGCGCATCTCGCCGAGCAACTGCTCGGGTGAGTCCGGCGTGGGCCGTTCGACCTCGGCCACCGGCACCCCGTCGCCCTCCGGCGCCGGGTCCTTGATCCGCTGGGCGATCAGCAACACCGTCGCGCCGATCAGCAGGAACGGGATCTTCGGCAGCCCGGGGATCACGCAGAGCCCGAGCGCGGCGCCCCCGGCGATGCGCATGGCCAGCTTGTTCTGGCTGAGCTGGGCGGTGACGCTGCTGCCCATGTCGCCGGTGGTCGCCGAGCGGGTGGTGATCAGGCCGGTGGCGACCGAGAGCAACAGGGCGGGGATCTGCGAGACCAGGCCGTCGCCGATGGTCAGCAGGCTGTAGTGGTTCATCGCGTCCGCCGGCGACATGCCCTCCTGGAGCATGCCGATCGCGAAGCCGCCGACCAGGTTGATGACGGTGATGATGATGGCGGCGATGGCGTCGCCCTTGACGAACTTCGAGCCACCGTCCATGGCGCCGTAGAAGTCGGCCTCCGCGGAGACGTCGGCGCGGCGCTGCTTCGCCTCGGACTCGTCGATCAGGCCGGCGTTGAGGTCGGCGTCGATGGCCATCTGCTTGCCGGGCATCGCGTCGAGGGTGAAGCGGGCGCCGACCTCGGCGACGCGCTCGGCGCCCTTGGTCACCACCACGATCTGCACGATGATCAGGATCAAGAAGATCACCAGGCCGATGACCAGGGATCCACCGACCACGAAGCTGCCGAACGCGTGGATGACCTTGCCCGCGTCGCCGTCGCGCAGCACCAGCCGGGTGGCGCTGATGTTGAGCGCCAGCCGGAACAGGGTGGCGACCAGCAGCAATGCCGGGAAGACCGAGAAGTCGAGCGGGCGCTGGACGAACATGGCGACCAGCAGGATCAGCAGGGCGCCGGTGATGTTGAGCGCGATGAGCAGGTCGAGCAGGAAGGTCGGCAGCGGCACGACCATCATGACGATGATGCCGATGACCCCGAAGGGCACGGCGAGCTTACTGAGGTTGCGGTTCTTCACAGCACCCCCTCCACTTGCTGATACTCCCGCAGTGGGGCGCGTGATGTGAGTAAATCTCCCAGATTGTGGCTATGCTCCCTAAGCGGCCGCGGGGGTCGGGTTCGGGTTGCGATGGACACCCGCCGCGGAGCCCTTCGACTTCAGGCTCATCACGAACGCCAACACCTTGGCCACCGTGCCGTAGAACTCGGCCGGGATCTCCATCCCCACCTCCACGCTCTTCTCCAGCGCCCGGGCCAGCGGCACGTCCTGCACCATCGGGATCCGGTGCTCGGTGGCCAGCTCGCGGATCTTCTGGGCCAGCGTGCCCCGCCCCTTCGCGATCACCCGCGGGGCGCCCTTCTCCGGGTCGTACCGCAGGGCGACGGCGACGTGCGTCGGGTTGACCAGCACCACGTCGGCCGTCGGCACGTCGGCCATCTGCCGGTTGCGGGCCATGGCCATCTGCCGGGCCCGGATCTGGCCCTTGACGTGCGGGTCGCCCTCGGCGTTCTTGTGCTCCTGCTTGACCTCTTCCTTGCTCATCCGCAGTTGCTTGTTGGTGCGTTTGCGCACCACGAAGTAGTCGGCGGCGGCCATCACGATGCCGGCGGCGGCCGCCGCCCGGATCAGCGACAGCACGGCGTCGTTGATCACGCCGAGCAGCGAGCCGATCTGCAGCTGACCGGCGGTCATCAGCAGCGGCACGATGTCCTTCATCGTCATGTACAGCACCGCGCCCAGCACGCCCGTCTTGATCAGGGCCTTCGTGCCCTCCCACAGCGACTGCGGGCCGAACATCTTCTTGAGACCCGGCAGCGGGTTGAGCCGTTTGAACTTCGGGATGAACAGCTTGCTGGCGACCCGGATGCCGCCCTGGGCGCCGGCCGCCGCGATGCCCACGGCCATCATCGTCAGGGCCAGCGGCAGCACGGCCCAGCCGGCACTCATCAGGCCGTCCTTGAGGATGCCGAGCGCGACCTGCGGATCCGGGTCGGCGATGACGTCCGGGATCTTCGCCATCAGCTCGCGGGAGTGCTCCATCGTCGAACTCAGCGTGCGCGGGAGCACCACGCTGGCGGCCAGCATGCCGAACCAGGCGCCGATGTCCTGGCTGCGGCCGATCTGGCCTTCCTGCTTGGCCTTCTTGAGCTTCTGGGGGGTGGGCTGTTCGGTCTTCTCGCCGGACACGGATCACCCCCCGCTCAGCCGGACGACCGCGGTCACGGCCTTGTCGATCAGCCCGTCCAGCGCCCGCGGCAGCACCGCGATCGAGGTACCGGACAGGGTCAGGAGCAGGAAGATCTTCGCCGGGAAGCCGAGCTGGAACGCGTTCAGCGCCGGGGCGACCCGGTTGAGCAGGCCGAACGCCACGTCGGTGAGAAACAGCACGGCGATCAGCGGGCCGGCGATCTGCACCGAGGCGACGACCAACTCACCCACGCCCCGGGTGAGCAGCTTGCTGAGCGTCTCCAGCGAGAAGGTCGCGTCCAGCGGCAACGTCCGGTACGACTGCAGGAACCCGCGCAACACCAGTTGGTGGCCCTCACTGGCGAACAGCAGAGTCGCCGCGATCAGGTTGTAGAAGCGCCCGAAGACCGAGCTCTGATTCTGCGAGAGCGGGTCGTACGCGGTGGCCAGGGTGAAGCCGCCGAAGACGTCCAGCAGGTCACCGGCCGCCTGGATCGCGGCGAAGAAGAGGTAGGTGATGAAGCCCAGCGCCGCGCCGATGAAGACCTGCATGATCGCGCTGACGATGAGCGCCGAGGTCTGCAGCGAGGGCACGGACGCGGTCAGGTGGGGCGCCATCGGCAGCGCCAGCCCGATCGAGAGCAGCACCTTGACCTGCGACGGGATCAGCCGCGAGTTGAACGGGGGGCAGAGCATCAGCCACGCGCCGGCCCGGGCCGCGCCCAGCATGATGGCGACCAGCTCGGAGGTGGCGAGTTCGACGTTCACCGGAACCTCATTGGTACGAACCCACCAGCGCCGTGATGATCAGCCCCCACCCGTTGACCAGCACGAAGAGCAGCAGCTTGAACGGCATCGCCACGGTCACCGGCGGCAGCATCATCATGCCCAGCGACATCAGCGACGCGGAGACGACCATGTCGATGATGAGGAACGGGATGAAGATGACGAAGCCGATGATGAAGGCCGCCCGCAGCTCGGACAGGACGAACGACGGGATCAGCGTGGTGAGCTCCACGTCGGCGGAGCTCGCGGGCTTCTCCTGCCCGGAGACCTTGATCAGCAGGGCCAGCTCGTCCTCGCGGGTGCTCTTGAGCATGAACGCGCGCAGCGGCTCGATGCCGTCCTTGAACGCCTGCGACTGGGTCTTGTCGCCGGCCAGGTAGGGCTGCACGCCCACCTCGTTCACCTGCGACACCACCGGGCTCATGATGAACAGGCTGATGAACAGCGCCAGCCCGGCGAGGACCTGGTTGGGCGGCATGCTGGTCAGCCCGAGCGCGTTGCGGGTGATGCCGAGGACCATGAAGACCTTGGTGAAGCAGGTGCAGAGCAGCAGCACCGCCGGGGCGACCGAGAGCAGGGTCAGGCCCAGCACGATCACCAGCGAGGAGGCCGGCTTGCTGCCGTCGGGATTCGTACCGTTGATGTTGAAGTTGATGCTGCCGCCGCCGCTCGTGGTGACCGTCGGCGCGACTGGTGCGGTTGGGCCAGGTGCCCGGGGCAGCTCGTAGCCGACGGCGACCCCGGTCGCCGGCGATCCGGGCTGGGAGATCGGGTGCGGCATCGGTTGGGGCGGCGCGGCCTGCGCCGCGGCGGCCGGCACCAGCGCGCTCAGCGCGAAGAGCAGGATCAGCAGGGCGCGGCGCCACATGTCAGCGCCTCGTGGTCCGGTCGCGCAGGAAGTCCAGCGTCGAGCCCCACGTCCGCGGTGACAACAGCGAGCCGTCCAGCTTGCCGCCGTGATGCGGCAGCACGGTCGCGTGCACCGCCGGGAGCGCGCCGGCGGTCTCACCCGCCGGGTCGTGCCTGCCGTGCGGCTCGTGCCGGCCGTGCATCTCGTGCCCGAACGCGTCCAGGTCGGCCTCGCCCAGCAGGCTCACCTGGGTGTCGGTGACGCCGAGGATCAGCGCGCGGTCCGCGACCTGGACGACCGCGACCGACGAGCCCCGGCTCAACGACTGCCGGTTGAGCACCGAGAGGTTGCCCGACCCGCGTCTGCCGACGCCACCGCGCCGCGCCACCCTGGCCAGTCCCCACATCAGGCCGAAGACGACCAGCAGCGAGAAGCCGATCCGCAGCACGAGTTCGAACAAGGGTTACTCCCGTTCGCTGCCGGGGGCGACGATCTCGGTGATCCGGATGCCGAAGTTCTCGTCGATGACGACCACCTCGCCGCGGGCGATCAGCCTCCCGTTGACCAGCAGGTCGGCCGGGCTGCCGGCGGCCCGGTCCAGCTCCACGATCGCTCCCGGGATCAGCGAGAGCAGTTCCCGCACGCTCATCCGGGTGCGGCCCAGCTCGGCCGAGACCTCCATCTCGACGTCGTGCAGCATGTCCAGCCCGCCGCGCAGGGGTGCGACCCCCTCGCCGCGCCGGGCCACGCCGGACGCCGCATCGGACGGCCACGGCGTCAGCGCCAGGGCGATCACCGCCCGGATCTCGCCGCCGTCCAGCAACGGCACGGCGACGGCCTGGTTCTTGGCGGCGATCGCGCTCAGCGCCACGCCGGACTCCATGAGCTGTCCCGGGTCCAGCACCACCGGGCCGAACGCGCGGGCCGCGGCCTCCAGCGCCGGCCGGATGGCCGCGGTCAGGTCCAGCTCGCCGAGCGGGCTCTCCTTCAGCGCGTCGGCCAGGTCCTGCCCGACCACGACGACGACCTCGCCGATGGCCGCCCCGCTGAACTTGGCGGTGACGGCCTGTCCGGTGGTCAGCATGTCGGGGCTCGCGGTCACGGGCGCGCCGACCAGCAGCTCCCGGCTCGTCGGCAGCACGGCCAGGGCCGACTCGGCGGCGGTCCGGACCAGCGCGAGCTGGGGATCGGTGATCGTGGGCGCGGTCATCGGCGCTTTTCCTCCTTGGGCGACGGCACGACGAGACAGGCGAGCCGGGCGCCCTGGTTACCGGGAACTGCATGTGCGAAAACGGTCTCGTTGACGGTGACCTCGAGCGGCACGCTGGTCGGGTGGGCCAGCGGCACGACATCACCTGGTCGTAGCTCCACGATGTCATCGGTGCGCATGCGAATGGGGTGGAATCGGACAGCTACGTCAATCGGCGCCGCGGAAAGTGCGGCCGTGAGGTTCCGCTTCGAGGTGTCCCGCAGGATCCGCTCGGCCGACGTGAGCTCGATGGTCTCCTGCTTCTCCAGCACCGGCAGGATGGTGCTGAAGGGCAGGCAGATGCTGGCCATGCACTCCTCGGTGCCGATCTTCGTCTCGAACGAGGCGATCACCACCGCGTCGCCGGGCTGGTGCGCGCGCAGGAACTGGGCGTTGTACTCGATCTCCTTGAGCTTCGGGGAGATGTCGACCAGTTGCTCGAAGCCGTACCGGAGCTCGCCGAGCATCCGTTCCAGCAGGCCGCGCAGCAGCGGCATCTCCACCTCGGTGAGCGGGCGCTCCGGCTGGGCGCCGCCCGGGCCGCCGAGCATGTGATCGATAGCGGCCATCACCGCGGCGGTGGAGATCTCCACCAGCACCGTGCCGGGCAACGGGTCGATGGACACGACCGCGATCACGGTGGGGTTGGCCAGCGAGCTGACGTACTCGTCGTAGTTCAGCTGTTCGATCGAGATCAGCGAGACACTGCTGACCACGCGCAGCCGGGTGGTGAACAACGTGCCGCAACTGCGGGCGTACGTCTCGAAGGAGATCTGCAGGGTCCGGATGTGCTCACGGGAGAGTTTGATCGGCTTGCGGAAGTCGTACGCCGTCGGCCCGGAGGTGCCGCGCCGGGACATCTTGCCGGGGGGACGGGTCGAGGACGTGGTCACGTCGTCCTCATCGGCTCGGTTGTGCAACCGCTGAGCCGCCGCGCGTGCTTTGTGCCCGCCTACGCGAAATGGGCAGGTCCGCCCCCGGCGGACCTGCCCATCCCCGGGGTCACTGAGTGACGAAGGAGGTGAAGTAGATGCCCATCACGAGGTGCTTGTCCTCGACGTTGTAGGCCTTCTCGATGCTTTCGAGCAGCTCGTCCTTGGCCTTGAGGCGGCCCTTCTCGGTCTCCAGCTCGGCGATCTCCATGCCGGTGTACTGGTCGATCGCCAGGTCGATCGCCTCGGCGGTGTCGAACTCCTCCTCGCCGGCCTCCTCGGTCATCTGCAGGGCGAAGCCGAGCTTGAGGTAGTGCGCGTCGGCGAGGTTGATGGTCATCGTCTCCTCGATCGCCACGACCGCGCCCTTGACCGGTGCGGCCTCGGCCGCGTCGCCCTTGAGGAAGAAGAACCAGGCACCCGCGCCACCGCCGCCGAGCAGCACGACGGCGAGCACGATGATGATCAGCATCTTCTTGGACTTCTTCGGCGACTCCGTCGCAGTTTCCTTGTCATCCTTCTTGCTCATCGGAACTCCTCCTGTCGTGGTCAGTCGTGCGTGGTGGTCGTGGACTCGCTGGTTGATTCGGTCGCGTCGGCCGCGGCTTTAGCCTCGGCGGCGGCCTGCTTGGTGGTAGTTCCGATGTGAAGTTTCGCGTCGTCACCCGCGGCGGCCGGCAGCAGCACGGCCTCCTGGGCTTTGAGCGTGGTGAGCACGACGACGTCCACCCGGCGGTTCATGGTGACCGCACGAGGGTCCTTCGGGTCGATCAGCGGTTTGGTGTCGGAGAAGCCCACCGCGCTCATCCGGTCCTTGGGCAGGCCGTGGCCGATCAGGTAGCGAACGGTGGTGGACGCCCGCGCCGCGGACAGCTCCCAGCCGCTCGGGTAGAACGTGGTGCTCGCCTTGAGCTGGTTGGTGTTGCCGTCGACCTCGATGTTGTTCGGCAGCTTGGCCAGCGTGGGCGCGATGGCGTCGAGGATCTTCCGGCCGCCGGCCCGCAGCCCGGCCCGGTTACCGGCGAAGACGACCTCGTTGGTGACCACGGTGATCACCAGGCCGCGCTCGTTGATGGTGAACCTGACCTGGTTGAGCAGCTTGGCCGCCTCGAGCGCGTCGGCGATCTTCCGCTCGATCTCCTTCAGGTTCTCCGCCTCCTTGGTGGCCGCCTTGGCGTTCGCCGACGCCTCCTTGCGGCTGGCCGCCTGCAGCGCCCGCTGCACCGCTTCCTTCTGCTCCTTGGTCATGCCGTCCGTGCCGGTGCCACCGTCGCCCGGGTTGACGCCCGGGTCGATCGGGATGACCGTGGTGGCCTGGCCGGCGCCGTCGAGAGTCGAGACGTTGCCGGTCACCGCCGCGTTCTGCGCCCCGAAACCCTCGGACAATCCGGACGCCAGCTCGGCGAACTTGGCCTTGTCGACGTTGCTCATGCTGAAGAGCACCACGAACAGGACGAACAGCAGCGTGAGCATGTCGGCGTACGACACGAGCCAGCGCTCGTGGTTGACGTGCTCCTCGTGCTCCTCGTGCCCGCCTTTCTTTCTCCGCCCCCCGCCGCCAGAACTCATGCCTAGGCCGCCTTCTTGGTGGACGTAGCTTCGGCCGCCTTGGCGGCGTCGGGAGGCAGCAGGCTGCGCAGCTTCTGCGCGACCAGGCGCGGGTTCGAGCCGGCCTGGATCGCGAGCACACCGTCGATGACCAGCTCCATCTCCTCGGCCTCGATGCTGGAGAGGCGGGCCAGCCGGGCCGCGATGGGCAGGAAGATCACGTTCGCGGAGAGCACGCCCCAGAGGGTCGCGACGAACGCCGCGGCGATGGAGTGACCGAGCGCCTCCGGCTTGTCGAGGTTCTCGAGCACGTGCACCAGGCCCATGACCGTGCCGATGATGCCGATGGTCGGTGCGTAGCCGCCCATGTTCTCGAAGATCTTCGCGCCGGCCTTGTCGGCCTTCTTCTTGGCGCCGACCTCCGCGTGCAGGATGTCGTGCAGCTCCTCCGGGTCCGTACCGTCGATGGCCAGCTGCAGGCCACGCTTCAGGAACGGGTGCTCGACGGTCTTGACCGCGTCCTCGAGGGCCAGCAGGCCCTCGCGGCGGGCCCGCTCGGCCAGCTTGACGATGTCGTCGACGAGCATGTTCGGCGGCGTCACCTTGGCCATGAAGGCCTTCTGGAGCAGCTTGCCGGCGCCGAGGGCGTCCTTGAGCACGCCGCCGGCCATAGCGGCGCAGAACGCGCCGCCGAAGACCAACAGCATGGACGGGATCAGGAGAATGGAGGTCGGGCTGCCGCCCTCCAGGATCTGGACGGCGAAAACGATGACGAGTGCTACGACTACACCAACGATGGTGGCGAGGTCCATCAGCGGTCCTTCCGGTGCAGCTGCAGCACATTCGTCGCAGCGGTCTGGTCGTCGTCCTGGTCGGCGGGCCCGGCCGCGGCCAGCAGGGCCGGCTCGGACTCGATGCGGCTCGCCTGGGCGATCAGCGAGGCGCGGTAGTGGCGCACCGAGTCGATGAACTCAGGCACGGATTCGGCAATGACGTACTTGGTGCCGTCCACCAGCGTGATGACCGTGTCGGGCGTGCAGTCGGCACGCTCGACCAGGTCGGGGTTGAGGGCGAACACGGCTCCGTTGAGGCGAGTTACGAGAATCACGACATCCGTCCTTGGGGCGTCTTGGCTGGTGGGCCGTCCGTGGCCTGTCCTTAGTCACTTCGGCGTACTGCCGGTTGCCGATGAGGGCGACCTGGTCGCTTTCCGGGTGCGACCTGCCCCGGAAAGAGCGAAGCCGGGGCCGGCAGACGTGCCCGGCCCCGGCCTATGCCGGTGTTTCTGCTCAGCCCCCGCCTAAGCCGGGCCATGCATCCGATTCATCGCTTGAGGTTCACGAGTTCCTGCAGGATCTCGTCGGAGGTCGTGATGATCCGGCTGTTGGCCTGGAAGCCACGCTGGGCGATGACCAGGTTGGTGAACTCCTGGGCCAGGTCGACGTTCGACATCTCCAGCGCGCCGCTGGTGATCAGGCCGAGGCCCGCGGAGCCCGCGGAGCCGACCTGGGCCAGACCCGAGTTCACCGTGCTGCGGAACATCGAGTCACCGATCTTCTCCAGGCCGTTGACGTTGTTGAAGTTGGCCAGCGCCAGCTGGCCGAGCGTCTGCTTGAGGCCGTTGGAGAAGACACCGACGATCTGGCCGGTGTTCGACACCGTGTACGAGCTCAGGATGCCGGCGCCGGAGCCGTCCGACGCGCTGACCCGGGCCTCGGTCAGGCCGGCATACGTGGTGAGGTCGCTGACGTCGATCGTGTAGCCGTCCATGGTGATTATGCCGGTGTCGACGCCGTTCACGTCCAGATCGCCCCGGGCCTTGCCGCCGGGGAAGGAGATGCCCTGCATCGCCGGCGGCACCGCCGCATTGGGCATGGTCATCTCCCAGACCGGGTCACCGTTGCCGTCGTCGGCGCCCCTGGTGAGGACGACATCCAACGTCGCCGACCGGCCCTGAGCGTCGATCGTCGGGATGGGGATCGTCTTGGAGGTGCCCAGGGCGGCCTCGTAGGAGAGGTTGCCGGTCAGGGTGAACGCCTCCGTCTGGACCGGAGACAGGCTGATACCGATGGGCAGCTTGATGTGATCCGGCGCGCCGGCCGGGTTGACCACGCCGTTGGCGTCGGCGGTCCAGCCCTGCACCTTCTGGCCGTTCGGCGTGGTCAGCGAGCCGTTGGCGTCGAAGGTGAACGAGCCGGCCCGGGTGTAGAGCGACTCGCCGCCGCTCTTGGCGATGAAGAAGCCGTCACCCTGGATCATCATGTCGCCGGCCTTGCCGGTGGTCTGCGCCGCGCCCTGGCTGAAGTTCGCGTTGACGCTGGCCGTCCGCACGCCCAGGCCGACCTGGGCCGGGTTGGTGCCGCCGGCGCCGTTCTGCGGTGCGCCCGCGGCGTTGACCATCTGCGACAGCGTGTCCTGGAAGACCGTCTGGCTCGACTTGTAGCCGGTGGTGTTCACGTTGGAGATGTTGTTGCCGGTGACGTCCATCATCTGCTGGTGCGCGCGCAGGCCGCTGATGCCGGAGAAGAGAGAACGCAGCATAGGTCAGTTGTCCTTCGTGGTAGCGGAATCATCGGAGGTGGGTGCGGGCGCCTTGGTAGCCGATGGCGTGGCCGCGGCCGGTAGCGCCGCCGGCGCCGCCGGCGGTGCCTGGACTTCCGTGACCTTGGACAGCTGCACATCCGTGTTCCCGACCACGAGCGTCGGTTCGCTGTCTCCGTTGAGCTTCGTCTTGGTGACGACGCCTGTCTGGCTCATGCCGTTCGCGTCCTGATACGTAACCGTGCGGCCGACCAGCGCGCTCGCGCCGATCAACTGCTGGGCCTGCATCATGTCGGCGATCTGGCCGAGCTTCTCGACCTGGGTGAACTGGGCCGTCTGCGCCAGGAACTGCGTCGAGTCGGCCGGATTGCTGGGGTCCTGGTACTTGAGCTGGGCCACCAGCAGCTTGAGGAAGGTGTCCTGGTCGGCGACGGATTTGCTGGCGCCGGCGTCGATGGTGGTCTTGCTCGTGTACATCGACGTCGCCTTCACGTTCTTGGCGTCGAATTCCCTGCTGACGTTTCCGCCGATCGGTGACGTCATGAACAAGTCCTCCTGAGTTCGAGTCGATGGCCCTCGCACTCAGTTTCGGCGGGCCCGCCGAAACACTTAGCCCCTACTTCCGGCTCACCGGATCCTCTGGAGGATGCCCGGCCTTCAGGCCGGGAGGAATCCCGGCTTCGCCAGGGGCGGCCCGGTGGAGCCGGGCGGTCCAAGAACGCAGTTCGCCAGCCTATGGCATGTCGACTTACTCAAAATGCCTCATCGTGTAAGACTTCGGCGTGCGTACGGCATACAAGTGTCGGGCCTACCCGACTCCTGAACAGGCTGCGGTGTTCAACCGCACCTTCGGGTGTGTGCGTCTGGTCTGGAACAAGACCCTCGCCGACCGACACACGGCGTTCTACCAGCGCGGTGAGCGGACCTCGTACAAGCAGACCGACGCGGCGCTGACCGACTGGAAGAAGACCGAAGACCTGGCGTTCCTGTCCGAGGTGTCCTCGGTGCCGCGGCAGCAGACCCTGCGCCACCAGCACACCGCGTACGTCAACTTCTTCGCCGGACGCGCCCGCTACCCGCGGTTCAAATCCCGCACCGCCCGCCAGTCGGCGCACTACACCCGCTCCGGGTTCCGGATGAAGAACGGCGAGCTGCACATCGCCAAGACCATCGGCCCGCTGGACGTGGCCTGGTCCTGGCCGGACGTCGACAGGGCCGAACTGAACCCGACCATGGTGGTCGTGTCTCGCGACACCGACGGCCGCTGGTATGTGACGTTCGCCGTCGACACCGATCAGCCGACCCCGCTGGAGGCAACCGGGCATGAGATCGGCGTCGACCTGGGCATCAAAGACTTCGCCGTGACCAGCGACGGCGACCGCATCGCCAACCCCCGGCACCTGCAACGCAAGGCCCGGAACCTGGCCCGCTACCAGCGGCTGCTGGCCCGCTGCCAACGTGGCTCGGCGAACCGGCGCAAGGCCAAAGCCAAGGTCGCCCGCGCCCATCGCAAGGTCCGCAACGCCCGGCAGGACTTCCTGCACCGCACCAGCACCCGACTGGTCCGCCGCGCGGACCTGATCGTGATCGAAGACCTGGCCGTCAAGAACATGGTCCGCAACCGCAGCCTCGCCAAGGCGATCTCCGACTGCGGGTGGGGCGAGTTCCGCCGCCAACTGGAATACAAGACCGAACGCTACGGCCACACCCTCGTGGTGATCGACCGGTGGTACCCGTCCAGCAAGACCTGCTCCGCCTGCGGGCACCTGCTCGCCAAGCTGGACCTGTCCACCCGGGCCTGGACCTGCCCCGGATGCCGCACCCGACACGATCGGGACCTGAACGCGGCCAAGAACATCCTTGCGGCTGGTCGAGCCGTAGCCAGGGACAACCCTGGCGATGCCTGCGGAGCTGATGTCAGACAGCAAGGGTCCTCCCTTCTGCGATCGGCTGAGAAACAGGAAACCTCTGGGGCGACCCAGAGAATCCCCCGCTTCTAAGCGGGGGAGGAAGTCAAGCCTGGATATCGAGCCGGCTGTTGCCATCGGTACGCGGGGGGTTCGGCTCGGCGGGCACGGGCGGCGCCGGCTCACCGTCCGCGCCGCTCCGACCCCGGGTGCCGTTGTTTTCGCCCATGAACGCGAACTGCTGGCGCGCCTGGTCCTGGGGCGTGCCCTGGCGCAGATCCAGCGAGGCGTTGGAGAAGCCCGACTGCTGAAGCTCGCGGCGCAGGTCTTCCATCGCGTTGCGCAGCGACTCGTGACCCGCGTCGGTCGAGCTGGACAGCTGCACGCTGATCTCACCGTTGCGGATCTCGGCGACGACCTGCACCGGGCCGAGGTCGGCCGGGTGCAGGTTGACGGTGAGCCGGTGCACGCCGTCCGCATCCAGGCGCAACGGGACGATCCGGGCGGCGAGCTGGGTGGCGTGCGGGCTCGGCGGGGCCGGTGCGGGTGGTGGTGCGTCCGCTGCCGGGGCGGCGGGGACGGTCGGTGCCGGCGCGGCGACTCCGCCGACGCCGGGTACGCCGATGGGCATCTCCGTGCCGGGCGCCGCAGGCGTTGCCTGCGGGGTGAGCGGTGTGTTCGCGCCGGTACCGGGCTGTTGCCCGTCCGAGCCTTGCCCAGTCGAGCCCTGTTCCTCCGCGCCTTGCCCGGTCGAGCCTTGCCCGTCTGAGCCCTGTCCGGCTGCGTCTTGTCCGGCCACGTCTTGCACGGCCGGCTCGCTGCCGGTGGCTTGTGCTCCGGGCGGTGACGCTTCCGTGGTCGTCGGGTCGGGCTGTTTGCCCGCGGTGGCCTCGGTGTCGGCGACGGCGCTGTCCGCAGCGGCCGCAGTGGCCGTGGTCGCCGCTGTGGCCGCTGTGGCCGCTGTGGCCGCTGTGGCCGCGGTCGCCGCGTCCGGCGTGGTGGGTGCGCCGGGCGTGGCGGGTGTTGTAGGCGCGGTGGCCGGTGCGCCGGCTGCGGGAGCAGGCGATGCTGCCTGGTCGGAGCCAGACGCGGCGACCTGCGCAGTGCCGGGATCGACCGGTGGGGTCGCTGTGGCGGGTGCGCCGGGTGCGCCGGGTGTGGCGGATGCGCCCGGTGTGGCGGATGCGGCGGGTGTAGCGGGCGCCGTGGAGGTGATGGTGGTGGTTGCCGGGGCTGGCTGGGCGGCGGTCTGCGCGGTGGGTTGCGCAGCGGCGGCCTGGGCGGTCGCGGCCTGCGCGGTGGGTTGCGCAGCGGCGGCCTGGGCAGCGGCAGCCTGAGCGGTGGCGGCCTGGGCAGCGGCGGCTTGAGCGGTGGCGGCCTGTGCAGCGGGGGCCTGAGCGGTGGCAGCCTGAGCGGTGGGCTGCGCGGCGGTGGGCTGCGCGGCGGTGGGCAGCGCGGTTGCAGCCTGGGCGGTGGCCGCCTGCGCGGCGGTGGCCTGGGCGGCGGTGGGCTGCGCGGTTGCAGCCTGGGCGGTGGCCGCCTGCGCGGCGGTGGCCTGCGCGGCGGTGGCCTGCGCGGCGGTGGCCTGCGCGGCGGTGGCCTGCGCGGCGGTGGCCTGCGCGGCGGTGGCCTGCGCGGCGGTGGCCTGCGCGGCGGTGGCCTGCGCGGCGGTGGCCTGGGCGGTGGGCTGCGCGGTGGCGGCCTGGGCGGCGGAGTCTGCTTGCGCGCCGGCATCCTGGGCCGCGCTGGTGGCGGGTTCGATACCGGACGTGCCGGTCCGCGCGGCGGCCTGAGCCTCGGCCTGCGTCCACGCGGCGGCCTGTGCGGCGCCCGCGTCGGTGATCGGCGCTGCGGGAGCGGCCGCGGCAGAAGCGGCCGACGTGCCAGCGGGAGCGGCCGTTGCTGGCGAAGCCGGCGCCTGTGTGGTCCCGGGAGCCGTAACCGATGCCGTTTCCACCGGAGTGAGCGTCCCGGGCGCCGCGACCGGAGCCGTCAGCACCGGACCGATGGCGGCCAGACTGGCCAGGAAAGGCTGCGCGGCGATCGGCGTCGGCGGCACGGGCTCGGTGGTCTCGGACTTCTCGATGGTCGGCCCGTCCGTCGCCTCGGTGTCCACCGGAGTGCCGACCCGCTCCGGTGCTTCGGCCCCGTCGAGCCTCGGCCGACCGGCGTCGTCGGCCACCCGCTCAACCCCGGCCCGCAGGGGCGCCGTGCGCTGGACTTCAGCCTGCCGAGACTCCGGCTGTGCAGTCCCAGGCCGTTCAGTCTCGGGGCGTTCAGTCTCGGGGCGTGCGCTCTCAGGGCGTGCGTTCTCGGGCCCTGCGTTCTCGGGCCGTGCGGTCTCGCGGCGCGCGGCGCCCGGCCGTGAGAAGTCCGTGCGCTCGACTGCGCTGCGCGGCGCGGCTGCCGGAGCCTGTGCCATCCGCTGCTGTGCGGACCGCTGGTCGGTGATGCGGCTCTGCAGGGCGCGGTTCTGCACAACCCGGTTCTGGGCGGCGCGGCTCTGCAGCCGGGCGTCGGCCGAGCGGGTCTCGGCCTGCCCCAGCGCCGTCCGGTTCGCGGCGGCGGAGCGGTGCAACGCGGCCTGGTCCTGCGACCGCTGCTGAGCCGTCCGGTGCTGCGTCGCCTGGTTCTGGGTTGCCTGGTTCTGGGTCGCTTGGTTCTGCCGCTGCCGGTCGGTGCGCTCGGCCTGGTCGGCCGGGCCGCGGTCCAGTTCGGCCGAGAGCGCCGATCCGAAGGCCTCCGCGCCCTTGCCCGGCCGGGCGCCCGTGCGGTGCCCTGCGTCGGTCGGTGGCTTGCGGTCCGGCCCGGTGACGGAGCTCGTCATTGGCTTCCTTCCCTGGATACTCCGGTCTTCGGACCGGAGCGGAAGCGGAGCTACGGCCGTCCGGCGCGTGGCTTCGGGTATGCGGCGCTCAGCCGAGCGCGGCCAGCGCCTTCTGGACCTTGGGCACGTACGCCTGGGTCTCGGCGAACGGCGGGATGCCGCCGTACTTGTGCACGCTGCCGCCGCCGGCGTTGTAGGCGGCCAGGGCCAGCGGCAGCGACTTGAATTCCTTGAGGTGGCTGGAGAGCAGCTTCGCGGCGCCGTTGATGGCCTGCTGCGGGTCGAACGAGTTGTTGACGCCGAGGCCGCGCGCGGTGGCCGGCATGAGTTGCATCAGGCCCTGCGCGCCGGCCTTGCTGACCGCCTTCGGGTTGTACCCCGACTCGACCTTGGCCACCGCGGCGAGCAGCTTCGGCGACACGTCGTACTTGGCGCCGGCCTTGAGGAACATGTCCGCGTACGGGACGCCGGCCAGGGAGCTGGAGTTTTGCAGGCTGGCCGGGCGCACGGCCGCGGCCGCCGCGGCGCCGGTCGCGGGGCGGGCGGTCAGGTCGGTGTCGACGACGCGGCGGATGTGCGTGGGCGTCTCGTAGACCGGTTGGATCTTGACGTGGTCGCCGGGCTTCGGCGCCGCGATCATCTTGTTGTCGCCCAGGTAGATGGCGACGTGGTCGACGGGCGAGTCGAAGGCGAGGATGTCGCCGGGCTTCGCGTCGCGCATGCTGTCGACCCTGGTGCCGGCCTTCGCCTGCTCCTGCGAGTTGCGTGGCAGGTCGATGCCCAGATCCTGGTACGCCTGCTGGACCAGGCCCGAGCAGTCCAGCCCCTTGGCCGGATCGGCGCTGCCGAACACGTACGGGGTGCCGAGGTATTTCTTCGCGGCAGCCACCACCGCCTGCCCGGTGACACCGGCGGCGCCCTTGGTGCCGGTGGCCTCCGAGAGTGCGGTGGCGAACGTGGCGTTCGGCGCGGCGGGCGTGAGCCCGAGCTGGGTCTTGAGCTCGGAGATGCGGGAGATGACACCCTGGACACCAATCATGCGCGGCTCCCGTCCTCGGTGTTGCCCTCGTCGGAGAGTTCGGCGGCTTCGACGTTCCGCTTAGCGGCAAGCGAAAGAGTGGCCCGGGAGGCGGCGATCGCCTGCCGGGCGTCGGCCAGGTCGATGGCGGCCCGCTGGGCGGCGACCGAGTTGGCGGTCTCGCGGGCCGCGTCCTCCCGGTCGGCGGCGGTGCCGTTGCCGTGCCGCAGCACCTGGGCCCGCTCCTCGCTGGTCGCGTCGATGCCCCGGGCCGCGTTCCGGGCCTTGGCCGTGACGGCCATCTCGTCGACGTTGTTCTGCTCGGTCTTCAGGTCGTGGGCCCGGACGGCCTCGGCGTGCCGTTCGGCCATCATCTCCACCGCCCGGCGCCGTTTCGCGGCGTCGGCCAGGTCGGCCTGCTTCTCCCGGGCCAGTTCCTCGGCGTCGGCGACCATCCGGTGCGCACCCGAGAGGGTGGCCGCCATCGACTGCCGGGCCACCATCGAGGCGACCATGGCCCGCGCGGTGCCCTCGGTCGGCGCGTCCGCGCCGGCCAGGTCCAGCTGGCGGCGCTTGACCAGCGCCTGGGCGTCGCGGATCTCCTGGCGGGACTGGATGACGGCACCCTTGGCGGCGTCCTCCTGGGCCTTCCGGGCGCGCAGTACGGGCCCGAGCCGGAACAGGCGATTCACAAGGCCTCCTGAGACGTCGAGGTGGCTCCTTCACCGTTCCGGTCGGCGCCGGCCGGGCCCGGCTGAGCGTCTGCACCCGACCTGCAACCTTCAGGAGGCGGCGATGACCTGCCGGAGGGCGTGCCACGCCTCGGCCGCGCCGACCTTCTCGTCCAGACCCTGCCGCAGGAAGGCGTTGATCTGCGGCCAGATCGCGGTGGCCCGGTCGGCGTCCGGGTTGGTGCCGGGCACGTACGCGCCGATCTCGACCAGCTCGCGGACGTCGCGGTGGGCGGCCATCATCCGGCGCAGCTCGGCGGCGTCGCTCTTCTGTTCCGGCGTGGTGATCTTGTTGGCCACCCGGGAGATCGAGTCCAGGGCCTGGATGCTCGGGAAGTGGCCGGCCGTGGCGAGCTTGCGGTCGAGCACGATGTGCCCGTCCAGGATCGAGCGGGCCGCGTCGGCGATCGGCTCGTTGTGGTCGTCGCCCTCGACCAGCACGGTGTAGAGGCCGGTGATGCTGCCCCGGGCGCCCGGGCCGGCGCGTTCCAGCAGCGACGCGAGCATCGCGAAGACCGACGGGGGATAGCCCCGGGTGGCCGGTGGCTCGCCGACGGACAGGCCGACCTCGCGCTGGGCCATCGCCGCGCGGGTCACGCTGTCCATCATCAGCAGCACGTCGCCGCCCAGGTCCCGGAAGTATTCGGCGATCCGGGTGGCGACCGCGCCGGCCCGGAGCCGGACCAGCGGCGGGGTGTCCGAGGTGGCGATCACCACCACCGACCGGGCCAGTCCCTCGGGGCCGAGGTCGTGCTCGATGAACTCGCGTACCTCCCGGCCGCGCTCGCCGACCAGCGCGACGACGTTCAGCTCCGCGGTGGTGCCCCGGGTGATCATGGACATCAGGGTGCTCTTGCCGACGCCCGAGCCGGCGAAGATGCCGATGCGCTGCCCGCGCCCGCACGGCACGAGGGTGTCGAGGACCCGGATGCCCAGCGGCATCGGCGCGTCGACCAGTTGGCGTTCCATCGCCGACGGCGGCACCCCCTCGATGCTGACCATCTCGCCCTTCAGCGGCGGGCCACCGTCCATCGGCCGGCCCAGCCCGTCCAGGATGCGGCCGCGCAGGTCCGGGCCGACCGCGACGCGCAGCGGACCGCCGGTCGAGACCACCGGGCTGCCGGTGCTCATGCCCGCGATGAGGCCGAGCGGCAGGCACGAGAGGCGCTCGCCGTCGATCGCGGCGACCTCGGCGAGCACCGCCTCGTCGCCCTCGCCGATCTGCAGGAGCTCGCCGACCCGGGCCTCCAGCCCGCTGACGGTGACCCGCAGGCCGACCGCGCCGGTGACCCTGCCCCGGCTCAGCGGCTGGGCGGCGGTCAGGGCGGCATTGATGCGTTTACGGAAGACGTCGGTCACCGGTAGCCGTCCCCATACATGTCAGCCTCACAGTCGTAGTGCGGCTCGCGCTCTCGCCACGGCTGCGGCGATGGAAGCGTCGACGGTTGTGGTGCCGGTCTCGGCCACCGCGTCGCCGGGGCGCAGCGCCGGTTCGGGCCGGAGATGCACCGGCCTGCCCTCGTAGTTGTAGTCGGCGTCGGTTGCCGTGCCGACGAGACTGCGGAAATCGTCGGGATGCAGGCTCACCACGATGTCGCCCTGATCCGGCGCGGCGTTCATGGCCCGGCGCAGCGCGGCGACGGCCCGGCCCTCCGGGTCGTCCATGGCCCGGCCGACGATCGCCTCGGCCAGCTCGAACGCGTGCGCCAGCACCGCGTCCTGCAGCTCGTGCAGGGTGGGCATGAGCTGCGTCTCCAGGTTCGTCACGGCCCGGCCCAGCGCGTTTATCGAACTTGCCAGCGCGGCCGCGCGCCGCTGGTCGTGCGCCTGCTCCACGGCCCGGGCCCGCTCCGCGGCGGCGTCGGCCTCGACCGCGGCGACCCGCCGGCCCTGCGCCCATCCCTCGGCGTAGCCGGTGGTACGGGCCGCCTGCTTGGCCCGCTCGACCGGTGCGCTGTCCGCCGGTACGCCGTGCCGCAGGTCCACGCCGAAGCTGGCCGCCGTGGCCGCCTCGGCGACGCTGCCGCGCAGCACCGGCCCCTCGTCAGGCGATGAGTTCATCGACCTCGCCACCACGTTGGATCTCGATCTGACCGGAGTCCTCCAGCGCCCGGATGACCGCGACGATCTTCGTCTGCGCCTCCTCGACCATCTTGACCTTGACCGGGCCCATCAGGTCGATCTCCTCCAGCAGGTTCTCCCGGCCCCGCTCGGAGAGGTTCTTGGTGACCTTGTCCCGGACATCCTCCGCCACACCCTTGAGCGCGGTGGCGAGATCGGAGGGCTCGACCTGGCGCAGCACCAGCTGCACCGAGCGGTCGTCGAGGTTGACGATGTCCTCGAACATGAACATCCGCCGCCGGATCTCCTCGGCGATCTCCGGGTTGCGCGCCTCCAGGGCCTCCAGGATGAGGCGCTCGGTGGTGCGGTCCGCCCGGTTGATGATGTCGACGAGCGGATCGAGGCCGCCGACCGTGGACAGCTCGTCCGGCTGCAGCACGGTGGAGAGCTTGCGCTGCAGGGCCAGCTCCACCTGGCGGATCACGTCGGGCGAGGTGCGGTCCATGACCGCGATCCGGTGCGCGACGTCCGACTGCACCTCGGGGGCGAGCCCGGACAGGATCGAGCTGGCCAGCGCCGACGGGATGTGCGCCAGGACCAGCGCGATCGTCTGCGGGTGCTCGTGCTGCACGTAGGAGAGCAGCTGCCGGGGGTCGGCGTGGCTGAGGAAGTTGAACGGCATGTCGGTCATCGAGGCCTGCAGCCGGTCCAGGATCAGCTGGGCCCGTTCCGTGCCCAGGGACGCCTCGAGCAGCTCGCGCGCGTACGCCATGCCACCCGCGCCGGCGTGCCTGGTCGTCGCCAGGGCGTAGAACTCGTCGATGACGTCGCCGACGACCTCCGGATCCAGCTTGCCGAGCCGGGCGATCTCGGCCGAGATCTCCTCGACCTCGTTCTCTTTCATGTTGGCGAGCACCCGGGTCGAGTACTCCTTGCCCATCCGCACCATCAGGATGGCGGCTTTGCGCAGGCCGGTCATCGACGTCGTGCTCAGCGCCGGTGTGGTCAACGCGGTTCCTCCTTGAACCTGGGGTGGGATGGACCCGGTCAACGGGTGGCGCCGAGCCAGCCGCGCAACAGGGCGGCCATCTCCTCGGGCTGGTCCTCGACCATCTGCTCGATCTCGCGCTGGCGCTCTTCCAGGGCCTCCAGGGCCTCGTTCGCCATCTCGATCGCGGGCGACGGGATCGCCGCGTTGAGCTGGGCCAGCCGCTGCTGTTCGAGCGCGGCCTGCATGTCCTCGAGGTGCTTGAGCTCGGCCGGGCTCAGCGCCTTGCGCTTGCGGGCCCGCCGGCTCGCCCGCCAGGCCAGGAAGATCAGGATCAGCACCACCAGGGCCATCGCCGCGGTCTTGAGCAGCGAGGTCTGCTTGGCCGACTGCTCGGCGAGGGCGGACGCGGCCAGCGCGTCCTTGGCGGCGGTGGCGGCACTGGTGTCGAACGGCATGGCGCTGACCGCGATGGTGTCGCCGCGGGTCGCGTCGATCCCGGCCGCGGCGCTGACCAGCGACTGCACGTCGGCGGAGTTCACCGCGCCGGCGGTCGTGCTGTCCAGCAGGACGGCCACGTTCAGCTTCTTGATGCTGCCCGGCGCGCTCTTGCGGGCCTCGGTGGTCTTGTTGACGGCGTTGTTACGCACGTTGGTGCTGTTCTCGTACTGGCCGGTGCCGGCTGTGCTCGTACCGCTCGGCACCTGGATGTTGTCCGGGCCGAGCACCCCACCGGTGCCGTTGCCGTTGCCGTTGTAGGCCTCGCGGCTGATGCTCTCCGAGAGCGCGGCGACCGAGGGGTCCGAGGTGTAGCGCTCGCTGGTCGTCTCGGTCTGGTCGTAGTCCAGCTCGGCGGTCGTGGTCACGACGGCGTGGCCGGGCCCCACGACGCTGTCGAGCATGTTCTGCAGCGAGGCGTTGAGCCGGTTCTGGAATGAGACGGTCTGGGAATCCGAACCGCTGTCGCCGCCGGTGGCCACCGCGGCGCCGCCGCCGGCAGACAGGATCTTGCCGTCGGCGCCGGCCACGGTGACCTGCTCCGGGTCGAGGCCCTCGACGCTCGACGCGACGAGGTGCACGATCGCCTGCACCGTCTGCGTCGACAACGGCTTGTTCGGCGAGGACTGCACCAGCACGGAGGCCGTGGTCTTGTTCTGGTCGTCGGCGAAGACGTCCTTCTGCGGAATGACCAGGTTGACCGTCGCGGCCTCGACGCCGTCGATCGCCTTGATGGTGCTGGCCAGTTCGCCCTGCAGCGCCCGCTGGTAGTTGGTGTGCTGCATGAAGTCGCTGGTCGTGATTCCCTGCTGATCCAGCAGCGCGTACCCGGTGTCCGACTCGCCCGGCAGGCCCTCGCCGCTGAGCTGCAGCCGCAGGTCGTAGACCTGGTCCTTGGGCACCAGGATGGTGCTGCCACCGTTGGAGAGCTCGTACGCGGTGCCGGTCTTCTGCAGCGACTCGACGATCGCGCTGGCGTCCTTGCTCGACAGGTTGCTGAACAGGGCGGAATACGACGGCTTCGCCGCCCAGGTGGCGAAGAAGTAGCCGCCGACGAGCAGGGCGAGCACTGCGGTGATGGTGACCGCCTTCTGTCCTGGGGTGAAGGACTTGAAGGAGTCACCAACCTTGCGTACCGGCGCGGGGAGTCGGTCGGTCATGTCAGGCCTGCATCCTCATGATCTCCTGGAAGGCCTCCACGGCCTTGTTGCGGATCGCCATGGTGAGCTGCAGCCCGAGGGCGGCCTCGGTGGAGGCCATCGTGTATTGCGCCGGGTCCTGCAGCGTGCCGTTGGCGACCTGCACGGCCAGGTCGGACGCCTTGGACTGGGAGGCCTGGACGCTCTCGAGGCCCTTGGAGAGCATGCCCGCGAAGTCGGCGTTGGGGCCGGTGACCGCCTTGGTGGCGCCCGCGCCCGCGACGCCGTCGACGCCCGAGACGGCACCGATGCCGCTCAGGCCGCTGACCGCGCCGAGCGCGCTGATCGGGGAAGTCATGATCAGGACTTCCCGAGCTGGATCGCGGCGGAGTAGGACTCCCGGGCCCGGTCGACGACCGAGAGGTTCGCCTGGTACGCGCGCTGCGCCATCATCAGCTGGGCCATCTGGCCGCCGAGGTCGATGTCCGGCCGGCGCACGTAGCCCTCGGTGTCGGAGAGCGGGTTGTCCGGCTCATAGGAGAGGACACCCTCCGCGCTGCCGTACGCGATGCCACCCACCTGCGCGCCGTTGCCGTCCTGCGCCTCCTGGGCGACGACGTACCGGGCCTGGAAGGCGTTCTCGGACGTCTTGCTGACGTTGTCCATGTTGGCGATGTTGTCGGAGACCGCGTCCAGCCACTTGCGGTACACAGTGACGCCGGAGGCGGCGGTGCCGATCGCGTTGAAGGTGCTCATTTACCTCAGGCCCCCTTGATCGCGTCACGCAGCAGTCCGTACTTGCCGTCCAGGGCGCGCAGCGTCAGCTGGTAGCGCATCGTCGTGTCGATGTGCGACAGCGTCTCCTCGTCGAGGTTGACGTTGTTGCCGTTCAGGCGCGTCGGCTCCAGCGAGTTCTGCACGCTCGGCGAGACCGTCGAGGGCGACTGGCCGTGAGCGACGGCGCTGCTCAGCGCCTCCTCGAACTTGACCTTACGAGCCTGATAGCCGGGGGTCTCGATATTGGAGATGTTGTTGGCGATGGCGTTCTGCCGAGCGGACAGGCCGGCTACTGCGACGCGGAGCGAGGACGAAGCGACGTCATCGAACACGGCAGTTTCCCTTCTCAGGTGGATCAGGTGCCCGTCCTTGGCTATCGGTCCGAGCAATCCGTTGCTCGTACCTTCCGATTCGGCCCGCCGGCCGATCCGCTGAGTCCCAAACGGTTGCTGCTGGGTTGCACGCAAAAACCCGAGACCCCTGCCGGGTCCCGGGTTCGCGGTGCCGATGGTGCCGATGGTGCCGCTGAGTCACATGGCGCAGTCGATGTAGCTGGGCACTCCCTTGCCGGGGGTGCCGACTTCCACGCGTGCCGCGAAGGCGGTCTGCCGCCGGTTGGCGGTGATCGCCAGGGCGGCGGCCCGCGCCGCCTCCAGCTGGCGGGTCAAGATGAAGTCGGCTCGGGGCCGCAGATCCAGCGGGATCGGGCCGATGCCCGGCGGCGGCTCCCACGGCGTGGCAGCCGGCAGCTCCTGGCTGCGGTGTTCCTCGGTGATCATCCTTTCGACGGCCTCGACGTCGGCCTCGAACTCGTCCAGGGCGGCGACCCACGCGCTCCGCCACTCGTCGGCCATCGGGATCACCCCTTGGCGGCCGCGGCCGCCAGCGCCGCCTCGCGCCACGTATCGCGCAGCGGCTCCATGAGGCCGCGGATCGCCGTCACCTTCGATGCGTCGCCCCGCACGTTCGCGTTGACCAGTTCGGTCTCGACGAAGGCGTAGAGCGCGCCGAGCCCGGCCGCTCCCTCCCACGCGTCCAGGTTCAGCGACACGTGCAGCTCGGTGACGATGTCCTGGGCATGCAGCAGGTGGCCGTTGGCCTCGGACCGGTCGCCGGCGAGTAGCGCCTGCTCGCCGCGGGCGAGGTCCATGACCAGCCGGTCGAACAGCATCAGCAGCAGCTTGGTCGGTGAGGCAGTGGCGATGGAATCGGCGAGGTAACGCTCGCGCATGGCCGGTGAAAGGCTGGTCATGGTGTGCGCTCCGCTCAGCCGAGACCGGCGAGTTGGCCCGCCAGCCAGGAGGATTGTTGCTGCATCTTGCCGAGGGCGACCTCGAGGCCGGAGAACTGCTTCTGCAGCGCCGTCTTGCGCAGATCCAGCCGGACGTCCCACTCGCTGACCAGGTTGTTGAGGCCCTTGATGGTGGCGGTGTTGCGCTCGATGAGGGCCTGCATGGTGCCCCGTTTGGCCTTCGTCGAGTCGGTCGGGTCGGCCACGCCCTCGCTGGCGATCAGCGCGACGGCCTCCAGCTTGCGGCCCAGCCCGATGGCCGTGTCGAAGCCAGGTTCGAATTTTGCGGCGGTGCCGCCGGCCTTGTCCTCGTACGAGTCGAAGAACTTCTGGGTGCCGGCCTCGTCGGCGTTGTACGCCTTCAGGAAGTCCGCCTTGTTGAAGGTGAGCTTGCCGCTGCGGTCCACCGAGACCCCGACCTGGCTGAAGCTGGCGATGCCGCCGCTGGAACCCAACCCGGCGGCGCCGCCCGAGACGGCGCCGATGATGTCCTGGGCGATCTTGCGCATTGCGCTGTCGCCCACCAGGGGGCCGGCCGCGAGTTCCCCGCTTTTGATCTTGCTTTGCGAGGCGATCTCGGACAGCGCCACGTTGGCGTTGTCGACCAGGGCCTGCACCTTGGCGGCGATGCCTTCGGTGTCGGCGACGACGTCGATGGTCACCGGCGGATCGGTGGGTGCCTGCGCCTTGGCGGCGGTGACGGTGACACCCGCCATCACGTCGGTGAAGGTGTTGGTCGCCGACGTGATGGTGTACGGGGTGTCGGTGCCGACGGTGATCTCGGCGTCGACGCCGCCGACCGTCGTGGTGGGGGTAGTGCCGATGAGGTCCAGGCCGTCCGGCAGCGTCAGCGGGTCGAGGGCCGCGGCCGACCCGCTGGTCTTCGCGGTCAGCTGCAACGTGTACTGGCCGGCGCCGATCTGGACGGCGGCGGCCCGGTAGGGCAGACCGGCCTCCTTGTTGATCGCGGCGGCCACCGACTGGAGCGACTTGTTGTCCGGCGTGATCGTCCGGATGTCGGACGGCGTGACGGCGATCGTGAAGGAACCGCCGGACATCACCGGTGCGGCGTCCGCGTCGGTCGCCGAGCTGACGGACTGGCCCGTGAAGGTCATCGTGTGCGTCGAAGCGAGCCGCTCGACGCGGAAGCTGAGCGAGCCGGCCCCCGCACCGGCGGCGGCCGAGACCGCGGCGGCGGTGGAGTTCGAGGTGGCCTTCATGCTGCCCCAGGTGTCGGAGCTCCCGAGGGCCTTGGTCGCCGACACCAGGCTGGACAGCCTGGTGTTCACGCTCTGGTAGGCGGCCACCACCTTGTTCGCGGTGGAGATCTTGGACTTCAGCGCCGTCTGGGGGGCCGCCTCGACCTGCATGAGCTGGTTGATGGTGTCTGTCGTGCTCATGCCGGTGACAAGGCCGTCGATGCTGGCCATGAGAAGTGATCCCTCCGTCGATCGAGCTGGAACCGGACGGGCGGTCGGCGACGTCGCCGACCGCCCGTCTATTCGGTTCTCCGTGCGTCTGACTGAGCTATTCGCCGGCGATCGTCGCTACGCGGCGGTCACCGTGCCTGGTCAGCGCAGGAGGGACAGCACGCCCTGCTGCGACTGGTTGGCCTGCGACAGCATCGCGGTGCCGGCCTGGGTCAGGATCTGCGATCGGGTGTACGACATCATTTCCTGCGCCATGTCGGTGTCGCGGATCCGGCTCTCGGACGCCGACAGGTTCTCGACGGCGACGTTGGCGTTGTTGATGGTGTGCTCGAACCGGTTCTGATACGCACCCAACTTCGCACGAGCCGTCGACACACTGGCGATCTGGTCGTCGATGAGCTGGACGGCCGCCTGGGCGGCGTCCGCGTCAGCGAAGCTCAGACCGTCGGTGTTGGTGACGACGGCACTGACGCCGGTACCGGCCGCGGCGGCCGCGCCGAACAGTCCACCCTGCACGTCGTCATTGCTACCGACCTTCGAGGTGACGACCAGTTCGTTGTCCTGGTTGACGGATGCACTGAACTTGTCGGCGAATGCCGTGTTCTCGTTCAGCGCGTCGGCCACCTCCCCCACGGTGTTGTAGGTGCCGGCTGCACCCAGGGTCACCGTCACGTCGTTGGAGTTGTCGGCGGCGGTGCTGAACGACATGGCACCGTCGACGAGCGTCGGGGTGGCGACGGTGAAGGTCGCCGAGTCGCCGCCGAGCTTGGCGGCGACGGCCGTGACGTCGGCCGAACTCAGGTCGACCGCGATCCGGCTGTCCGCGTCGCCGTCCGCACCCACCTGGAAGTTCAGCGCGGTGGCCGAACCGTCGAGCAGTTTGGTGCCGTTGAAGTTCGTGGAGTTGCCGATCCGGTCCAGCTCGTCTTTGAGACTGGAGACCTCGGTCGCGATGTTGGCCCGCGCCTCGGCGTTGTTGGAGTCGTTACCCGCCTGCACCCCCAGGTCACGCATGCGCTGCAGGACCGAGTGCACCTCGTTGAGCGCACCTTCAGCGGTCTGCACCACCGAGACACCGTCCTGCGCGTTGCGGACGGCGACCTTGAGGCCACCGACCTGGCTACGCAGGCCCTCACTGATCGCCAGGCCCGCGGCGTCGTCGGCGGCCCGGTTGATCCGGGATCCCGACGACAGCTTCTCGAGCGACTTCGACATCTGGTTGTCGGAGACCGACAGGCTGCGGTAGGCGTTCTGGGCAGCGATGTTCTGGTTGATACGAAGACCCATTTGAATTTCCTCCTTGAGTGGGGTCCCGACCGGCCCATCCGTGAGCCGTTGTGCTTACGCCATCAGTGATCGGTCGGTCACCGTCCGTCCTGAGGAGTATCTGAAGTTTGTTCGGACTTGTTCCGGGACCGTGGGATCCCTAGCGCAAACCGAGTCGCAACCAGTAGGACCTCAACTCCTCAGAGACGTCACACAGGTGCCGACGTGTCCGGTGAAGCGGAGGGAATCCTCCTGCGGAGACGGAGGAGCCGGTGAGCCTGACCGACCTGTCCAGCGTCCTGTGGCGCGCACGGGAGTTGTTGGAGCTGCTGCTGTTCAAGCTGGAGGAGGAGCAGCTGTTGCTCGCCGCCAACAGGTCCCGCTGGCTCGCGCACGCCACCCGCGAAGTCGAGGTCGTGCTGGATCAGATCCGTCAGACCGAGGTGGCCCGGGCGGCGTACGCCCAGGCCGTCGCGATCGAGCTGGGCCTGGCCCCGGAGGCGTCGCTGGGCGAGCTGGCGGACGCGGCCCCGGCACCCTGGTCCGACCTTTTGCACCAGCACCGCAAGGCGTTCCTGACGCTGACGTCGGAGATCGGCGCCATGGCGGATACCAACCGGGAGTTGCTCACCGCGGGCCAACGGGCGGCTCGCGAAACCATGCTCGCGTTCGCCGGAACCGTGGAAACGTATGGCCGGCAGGGCAAGACCGTCTCGGGCGGCGTGCGCCGCCCCAGCCTGGTGGATGAGGCAATCTGATGGCCAGCAGTTTCGGCGGCATCAACACCGCACTGACTTCCCTCTACGCGCAGCGGCGCGGCCTGGACGTGACCGGTCAGAACATCGCGAACGCCAACACCGAGGGATACACCCGGCAGCGCGTCGAGATGCAGTCGCAGGTCGGTTCGCTGTCGGCGGCGATGTACGCCAGGACCGACGGTCTCGGCACCGGCGTCGGCGTCTCCGACGTGCAGCGCCTGCGCGACGAGTACCTGGAGAACCGGGGTCGCGCGGAGCACAGCACGAGCGCGTTCATGGCCAGCCAGAGTGCGTCGTACACCTCGATCGAGGATGCCTTCGCAGAGCCCAGCGACACCGCGTTGGCCGCGCAGCTGCGCGACATGTGGGGCAGCTGGAACGACGTGGCGAACAACCCGCAGCTGGCCGCTCCCCGCTCCGCCCTGATCCAGCAGAGTTCCACGGTCGCCGACCAGCTGAACGCCGCGCAGGATTCCCTGGCCCGGCAGTGGAGCCAGAACCGGAACCAGATGGCCGCCTACGTCGACGAGGTCAACGTCACGGCCGGCTCGATCGCCCAGCTCAACGACAGCATCATCAAGGCGAACGCCGCCGACCTGACGGTGAACGAGCTGGAGGACCGGCGTGACCTGCTGGCCATGAAGCTTTCCGAGCTCACCGGCGCCACCGCGGCGAAGCGGGAGAACGGCGGCATGGACGTCTTCATCGGCGGTTCCACATTGGTCAGCGGGACCTACGTCCGTGAGGTGGACTTCGTCGGCGCGGAGCGGCTGGCGGATCAGGCCACCGACAACGTGAAGCTGGTCTGGAAGAACGACCTCACCCAGGCGGCGCTCCAGCCCGGCGGCACGATGGGCGGGGCCGTCGACACGATGACCAACCTCATCCCGGAGCTGTCCGGCAAGCTCGAGTCCGTCACCAACAACATGATCACCAAGGTGAACGATCTGCACCGAACCGGCCACGGCATCGGCGTGCCGCCCGACCCCGACATCCCCGGTGACCCCGGGGTCCCCGGCGCCACCGGCCTCGACTTCTTCGGCCGTGCGGCGAACGGTTCGGTCATCGTCCTGATCACTGATCCGGACGACGTGGCGGTCTCGGCGACCACCGGCACGCTGGACAACTCGGTGGCGGAGGAGATCGCCGACATCGGCGACCTCTCCGGGGGGCCGGACCGGGAATACCAGTCAATGATCGGCCAGCTCGGGGTCTCCTCGCAGGGCGCATCTCGGCGCGCCGAGATCCAGGGCGTCGTGACCGAACAGGTCGACGCGGCACGCGAGGGCGAGGCCGGGGTCAATCTCGACGAGGAGATGACCAACCTGCTCACCTACCAGCGCGGGTACGAGGCCGCGTCCCGGGTCCTGACCACGATCGATTCGATGCTCGACCAGCTCATCAACCGCACCGGTCTGGTCGGAAGGTAAGGGGTAAGTCATGGTTGCCGGCAGAGTCACCGAGAGCAGCATCCACACCAGGGTGCTGGCCAATCTTCAGCGCAACCTCGCCAAGGGCGCGCAGATCCAGGACCAGTTGTCCAGCGGCAAGCAGCTCAACCGGCCGTCGGATTCGCCGGCCGGCACGGTCTCCGCGTTGCAACTGCGCGCCGAGACGCGGATGAGCCAGCAGTACACCCGCAACGCCGACGACGGTCTGGGCTGGCTGGGCACGGTGGAGGACACCCTGGGCAGCGCGTCGACCCTGGTCAACCGGGCGCGCGACCTCACCGTGCAGGGCATGAACACCACCACCAACGGGACCCTGGCGAACGAGGCGCTGGCCAGCGAGATCGATCAGATCCGGGATGCGCTGATCGCGAGCGCGAACACCAGGTATCTGGATCGCCCGGTCTTCGGGGGCAATACGGCGGGCGGGGTCGCCTACAACGACTTGGGCGAGTGGAAGGGCAACGACTACGACCCGGCGCTCGCCGCCACCACGAGCGTGTCGCGGACCGTCGGCTCGGGCGCCAAGGTGCGGGTGGACATGACCGGCCCGGAGGCATTCGGCGACGATGCCACCGGCATGTTCGCGGTACTGAAGACCATTTCCCAGAATCTTCGCGCCGGCGATGGCACCGCCCTGAGGGCCGACCTGACGGCTCTTGATACGTCGGGGAATCAGTTGAAATCAGCTATTTCGGAGATCGGATCCCGATATAATCGGATTACGCAGATGAAGGAATCCGCACAGGACCGGTTGTTGTCCGTGACGTCGCAGCTATCCGACATCGAGGACATCGATCTGCCGAAGACCATCATGGAAATGCAGCTCCAGCAGACCTCGTATCAGGCCGCTCTGGCCGCCGGGGCCAAGGTGATCCAGCCCTCGCTCATCGACTTCCTGAGGTGACCATGACTACTCGCACCGCGTCCCGACCGATTGGGGCACTCATGTCCGACACGGCGCTGAACATGCCAACCATCAACATGGCTGTGCCCATGCCCGGCTTCCCGGCCCACCGGGAGTTCGTTCTCGTCCGGCTGAACGAGGACGGCCTGCTCTACGCGTTCACGTCCGTCGACGATCCTGGATTGCGATTCCTCGTCGCCCCGCCGGAGCCGTTCTTCCCGGACTACGCGCCGGAGATCGAGAACGAGGTCTTCGCCGCGCTGAACACCAAGGACCCGGATCGGCTCCTGGTCATGGTGGTCATCACCGCCGGCGTGAACGAGACCACGGCGAACCTGCTGGCCCCGATCATCGTCGACCGGGACAGCCGCCGGGCCGTGCAGGTCGTGCTCGCGGGCAGTGACATGCCCGTCCGCGCGGTCATGCGGCGGGCCTTCTGACGGACCTGCCGCTGGTGTCCTGTCCACGGATGGAGAGGGGACAGTCACGATGCTCGTGCTGACCAGGAGGGCCGGCGAGAGCGTGATGATCGGCGACGACGTCGTCGTGACCGTGCTCGAGACGCGCGGTGACGTCGTCCGGATCGGAATCAATGCCCCGCGCAGCGTTCAGGTGCATCGCGAGGAGGTGTATCAGGAGCTTCAAGCGGCCAACCGGGAAGCGGCGTCGCCGGACGATGATGCCGTCCGGGCCGTGACCGAGCTGCTGCGCCCGGCGCCGGCCGAGCCGCCGGCCTGACCCCTCCAATGTGCTACCGATCTGGGCCGGATCCCCGCGGGGAGTCCGGCCCGTTGGCTTGCGGTGCCGGGATCAGCCGATGGTCAGGCCGCGGGCCTTGAAGAACGTGATCGGGCTGACGGCGTTCTCCCGGGTCGCCGGCGCGCCGGCGTGCACCTCGAAGTGCAGGTGCGGGCCGGACGACGAGCCCGAGGTGCCCACGTAGCCGAGGATCGCGCCGCGGGACACCGGCTGGCCGACGGCGACCGCCGGGCGCCGGACCAGGTGGCAGTACCGGGTCACCACGCTGCCCTCGTGCTGGACCTCGACATACCAGCCACAGCCGCTCAGCGCGCTGGTGCCGTCCACATCGCAGCTTCCCTTGGAGACGTTGCAGACCACGCGGATGACCGTGCCGGCCGCGGCCGCGCGGATCGGGGTGTTGCGGGTCGCGTCGAGGTCGACGCCGTCGTGCGCCGGGCGGCCCACGGTACGGAAGCCGCTGATCAGCCCGGCGGTGACGGGAAGCATCCAGGCGCCCGCCACGACCGGTACCGAGGCGGCCGCGGTGCACTTGGGGATCGGGAAGTCATGACGCTGCACGTACGCGTCGGAGACGTAGCTGCCGTCGGCCAGTTGGTCCCAGTAGCCGGTGTTGGTGACGGTCCCGCTGATGAACTGACCGGCCGTCCGGCAGACGATCGACACGGTGGCGCCGTTGCTGATGGTGCCGGTCCGGGAACTGCCCGCGGAGGGGCCGCTGCGCGCGTTGAGCGGCGTCCCGCCGGTGACGACCTGGCCGCTGCCGGCGATCTTGACAGCGGTGCCGGCCGCGGCGGCCGGGGCGGTGCCGAGGGTCAGCGCGCCGCCGGCGGTGCTGACGGCGGCGAGCAGGGCCAGGGCGGTGCGCTGATGTCGTCGCTTCACAAAGACTTCCCTCCGGTTCAGGACAGGCTGCCGAGCGCGGGATGCCGGGTCGGGTGCGCGCCAAGTGCAGAACAGTTGCGGCAAATGACCAAAACGGGCGCGAGTGGAGCGATCCGGATTGAAGATGGATCTATCGCCGTACCGGGTGGTCGGGCCGCCCGGGCACATGGTCGCCTTCTAGGGAGACGTGGATGTCGCGTTTGATGGAAATGGGCATCGCCAAGCGTCTGACGCTTATCGTGCTCGCCGGAGTGCTCGCGCTGGGTGCCCTTGCGACCATCACGGTGCAGGGGCAGCACAAGCTCGTCAGCCAGGCCGACAAGGTGCGGGCGCTGGAGATGTGCCTGGGTGCGCTGAACCACCTCGACACCCGGCAGAGCGAGCTCAAGGTCGACGCGTACCGCTCCGGGTTGAAGCACGACGTCACCCAGGACGTCGTGGACGACGTGGCTTCCGCGACCGAGGCCGCCGACGCGGTCGAGGCATGTGGCCTGACCGGTGCCCTGGCGACCGAGTTCGGCACGATCCGGCCGGACGTCAACAGCTTCGGCGTCTTCATCACCGACTTCGTCAAGCAGGCCCTGGCCTCGGCCGCCGTGCCGGACACCGACCAGATCGCGGAGCGCAACCACGCCGTGGACGACCAGCTCGGCGCCCTGAACGAGAAGGTGACGGCCGCGGCCGCGCAGGAGCGCGTCGCCCTGGCCGATGCGGCCGACGACACCCAGCGTGCGGCGTGGATCGTCGGCCTGGTCGGCCTGGTGCTGATGGTCGGGCTCTCCGTTCCGCTTGCCCGGTCGATCCTGAACCCGGTGCGGCGGCTCGGCGCGCTCGTCGCGGCGCTGGCCAAGGGCGATCTGACCCAGCGCAGCGGCATCACCACCAGGGACGAGCTCGGGCAGATGGCGCTCGGGCTGGACACCGCGCTCGCCTCGATCCACGGCTCGCTCACCACGATCGGCCAGAACGCGGAGACCCTGGCCAGCGCGGCCACCGAGCTCTCGGCAGTGGCCGGCCAGATCGCCGACGCCGCCCACGACACCGACGCGCAGACGTCCTCGGCGGCGAACGAGGCCGAGGAGATCTCCCGCAACGTGCAGACGGTGGCGGCGGGCTCCGAGGAGATGGGCCTGAGCATCCGGGAGATCTCCCGCAACACCAGCGAGGCCGCGCAGATCGCCGCGGTCGCCGTCTCCGAGGCCGCGCAGGCGACCGAGACGGTCCGGCAGCTCGGCGAGTCGTCGGCGGAGATCGGCAACGTCATCAAGCTGATCACCTCGATCGCGGAGCAGACCAACCTGCTGGCCCTGAACGCGACGATCGAGGCGGCTCGGGCCGGGGACGCGGGCAAGGGCTTCGCCGTGGTGGCCAGCGAGGTCAAGGACCTGGCTCAGGAGACCGCGCGGGCCACCGAGGACATCGGCTCCCGGGTGAACGCCATCCAGCAGGACACCAGCGGGGCGGTCGACGTGATCGGCCGGATCAGCGAGGTCATCGCGAAGATCAACGACTTCCAGACGACCATCGCCAGCGCGGTCGAGGAGCAGACCGCGACCACCGGCGAGATGAGCCGCAGCATCGGCGAGGTGGCGTCGGGCAGCAGCCGGATCGCCGCGAACATCGCCGACGTCTCCACCGCCAGCGGCTCCGCCCTGCACGGGGTCACCCAGACCCGGCAGGCCAGCGACGAGGTCGCCCGTACGGCCGAGGAACTGCGCGCGATGGTCGGCGGTTTCCGGCTCTGATCGGGCGCACCCGGACTGCACCTGGTGCGGCCCCGGTCCACAACACCGGGACCGCACCGTATGTCCAGGGCGAGAGGAACTCGTCCGGCGGGAACGGTCTCGGGAGTCTTCGTGGGTGCAGAGCGCGAATCGGTCATGGACGGCACCACCCTCGCCGCGCCTGCGGCTGCCCTGGAACTGCGGGCCGACGGGCATGTGCACACCGGCTTCGCGGCCGGCCGGGACAGCGTCGGCGTGATCGTCTCCGCCGCGGACCTCGCCGGGCTGACCTCGGTCACGTTCGCCGATCAGATGGGGCCCGACACGACGTGGCTGCCCGCGTACGCGGACACCATCCGCCGGGCCCGCCGGCGCACCGAGCTGAACCTGCGCATCGCGGCCGAAGTCGAGGTCGTCCGGCGGGACGGCTGGCTGGCCTGGCCGGCGGACCTGGGGTGCCTGGAGGCGGTGTCGGTGTCGGTGTCCCGGCTGCCGCTGGCGGACGGCCCGGTCGCCGCGCGCGAGGTCCGCGCCCTGCTCGCCACCGGCAAGCTCGTCCCCGAACAGGTCGCCGAGATCGTGGTGACCGCGACGATCAAGGGCATGGACCGCGCCTCCCGGTACGCCCCGGCGCAGCTCGCCCGGCCGTTGGGCCTGCTCGCCCAGGTCGGCATCGACGACTCCGCGGTCACCCCGGAGATCCTGGACGCGCTCGCCGCCGCCTGCCGGATCACCGGTACGGCCGTCGAGATCAGCGAGGCGTGGCGCAGCCCATCGCCGCGGGTGGTGGCGATGCTCCGCGAGGCTGGAGTGGCGATGATCGCCGCGAGTGACGCCCGGTACGCCGGCGAGGTCGGCCAGTGGCAGTACCTGCGCCGCGTCTGATCGGAAACCGGCCGCCATCCGTAGTCGCGTACGTACTCTCGGTAATGCCAGCACTTCAGCATGGGGAGAAGATGCCATGAGTATGGTTCAGCAGGCCGTCGAGATCGGAGCCCCGCTCCATGCGGTGTACGAGCAGATCGCGACGTTCGAGAACTATCCGCGGTTCATGACCGGTGTGCAGCGAGTGACCCGGGTCGGTGCGGACCAGACCCACTGGATCATGGATGTCGAGGGCCGCCGCCGGGAGTTCGACGCCCAGATCACCGAACGCTCCCTGGACAAGAGGGTCTCCTGGGCGACCACCGAGGGCCCACTGCTCGCCGAGACGATCACGTTGCGGCCGATGGGCGAGACCCGGACCCAGATCGTCGCCCAGCTCGAGGCCGACGTGGCCTTCCTGCTGCCCAGCGACCGGCACGGCCCGGAGACGCTGCGTCGCCGGCTCAAGGCCGACCTGGACACCTTCAAGGGCCTGATCGAGACCGGCGAGCTCGGCGGCCTGGACCTGCGCGGCGCCAGCTCCAAGCGGCTCCCTGGCGCGCCGGGTCTGGCGCCCGGCGGCATCCGGGCCAACCCGGCCTCGCCCGCCTCGGTCGCGGCCCGGGCTCGCGGCGGGCGGCCGCATCCCGCCGGTGCCGGCTGGGGCGCCAGCGCCGGCGAGTTCAGCAACGCGAACGCGGGCACCGACGTGGACATCACCTCGGCCCCGGGCATCACCAGCGCCGCCGACCTGGACGACGTGCTCGCACCCGGCCGTCGCATCGGCGGCATCCGCTCGGTGAGCGGCGGCGTCGCGGCGATGGGCGGCAGGTCCATGGGCACCCGCGACGTCCGCGGCGACGGCGTCATCAACGAGGAGGGGCGCGGCGGCGACCTCGACTGGTAAAAGCGAGTCGGCTCAGAGCGCCGATTCGAAGGTCACCACCAGGCGTGCGCCCCGGGGCTCGGCCCGCTCGTAACGGACCGAGCCCCGGTTCGCTTCCACCAGGTGCCGCACGATGAACAGGCCGAGCCCGGCACCGCGCATGAACCGGTCGAAGAGCTGGGGCACCAACTCCTCGGGGATGCCCGCGCCGCTGTCCTGCACCACCACCTCGATCGCGTCGGCGGCGCGGGCGGCGCTGATCCGCAGCGGGGGCTCGCCGTACTTGAGCGCGTTGCCGAGCAGGTTGTGGACCACGTGCCAGAGGTGCTGCCGGTCGGCCAGCGCGGCGAGGTCGTCGTCGACGGCGATCGCCACGTCCGCCGCGCAGCCGAGCTCGGTCGCGACCGCGGTGACGACCTCCAGCACCGACACCGGGGTGCGCCGCGCGGTGACCGTACCGGTGTCCAGCCGGAAGAGCAGCTGCAGGTCGTTCATCATCTTGATGAGCCGGCGGGTGTTTTTGTCGATCTTGGAGACCAGCTCGCGGCGGATGTCGTCGTCCAGCTCGGCCCAGTCGGCACTCAGCAGCTCGGAGAGGCTCGCGATCGAGCTGATCGGCTGGGCCACGTCGTGGGTCAGCATCGAGGTCAGGTCGTTCTTGAAGGCCAGCGCCGCCTCCAGTCGGGCGTTCGACTCGCGCAGCTGCTCGTTGCTGCGTTCCAGCTCGCCGGCCCGCTCGGCCAGCTCGTCCGCGACCCGCTTGCGGTCGGTGATGTCGACGTAGGTCGCCACGTAGGCGCGGGGCCGGCCCTCGGCGTCCGGGATCGCCGCCATCGTGGCCAGCACCGGGATGTCCGTGCCGTCGGCGTGCCGGACCAGCCAGTCGCCGGTTCCGGCCGGTGGCAGCGGCGCCGGTTCCGGCCCGAGCGGCTCGCGGTGGCCGGTCAGCTCCCGCCAGCGCCGATTGACGTCGATCACCCGATGGTTGGCGTCGAGCACCATCACCGCCTCGTTCATCGACTGCAGCAGCGTGTCCGCGAACTCCCGGCGCTCGCGCAGCTCGGCGACCAGCTCCCGCTGCTGGCGGTCGGCACCCTCCAGCGAGCGGACCAGGAAACCGATCAGGGCCAGCACGGCCAGCGCGGCGAGGATCGCCCCGGTGCTGATCGCGGCCGCCGGCCGGCTGATTCCGGTACGCACGGCCAGCGCGCTGATCAGGGCGGCCACGACCGGCACGGCGATTGCGGCCGGCAGCGCCCGGCGGATCTTGGTGCCCGGTCCGGCGGCCGCGGCGGTACGCAGCGGGCCCGCTTCCGGGCGCGCGAGGATGGCGCCGAGGGCAAGGGTGAGCAGGGCGCCGGCGTGGTAGGGCGACATCACGCTGTCCGGGCCGCCGCCGTCTGGGAACGTCGGCGCGAACATCCGCGGCACGAGGGCGACCAGGGCGATGATCGTGGTGCCGGCCAGCAGCGGGTCGGCGATTCGGAACCGGGACTGCTCGCCGGGCCGGCGCAGCCGCACGTCGATGCAGGCCAGGGCCAGGCCGGCCAGCAGGGTCGCGACGCCCTCGGCCGGGTGCCGGCCGAGGGCGGCCGCGCCCAGGGCGGCGGCCAGGATCGCCAGGATGTGCGCGGCGATGCGCAGGGCGGGCACGGACCGGACGGGCGCGAGCAGCAGCAGAGCGAGCCCGGCGGCCGGCAGGGCGGCCGCCGGGCTCGGCGTCAGGGCGCTATCGGGTGCGGGGGACGACAAGATGAGCAGGTCAAGGGCGCCGAAGACGGCCACCGCGACACCGGCGCACCCGGCGAGGATCCGGGACAGCCTGCCCACATCGTGCGCCGCGATCTGCACCGGTGGAACCCCTCCAAATATGGGCGTTTCAGCCCAAGTGTGAGGGAGTGATCATATCGCGGCGGATGGGATTAAGTGGTCACGCCGGGTTTGACTGCCCCGCCCACTCGAAGCCGTCCTCGACGATGACCTTCGAGGCGACCCGGACCAGCTTGTCAGCGTGTTTGTTGGCGTGGTGGCCGCAGAACACCAGCGAGCCCCCGCTGCTCAGGGCGATCTCCGCCTTGGCTGCGGCGTTGCAGCTGTCACAGCGGTCGACCAGGGACGGGACGGTGACGATCTCGGGCGACAGCATGGTGGTCATCATCGCTCTCCTTGCTCGGTGGCGGTGCAGCGGTCCTGACAGCGGGTACTTCGGCCCGCAGACGGGGCGTCTTAGCCATCGGGAGGTGGATCTGAACCCTGCAACTGAGGAGCAACCGGCAAGGTACCCGGGTGACTCTGTCCGCTCGCCAACATTCCCCTCAGACGCCACCGGCACACCCGATCGCCCGGGTGAAGTCGTTCGCCTGTGGCTTAACGGGGGAGGAACCAGAATGACTCGCAACGACGGCCGGCGCCGTATCGCGCGCTTCGCGCTGACCGCCGGCATCGCCACCGGGGCGGCGGTGACCGGCGTCGCCGGCACCGCATTCGCCGGCACCCCGACCGCACTGCCGACCGGCTCGATCCGCGCGGCGGGTGCCGCGGACGCGATCGCCGGCAGCTACATCGTGGTGCTCAAGTCCGGTTCCGCCGCCGCCTCCCGGGTCACCTCCACCTCCCAGGCGCTGGTGAAGCGCTATGGCGGCCGGGTGCGCACCAACTACCTCTCCACCTTCCGCGGCTTCCAGGCGGCCATGACGGCCACCGAGGCCCGCCGCCTGGCCGCCAACCCGGCCGTCGACTACATCGAGCAGGACGCCACCGTCCGGATGACCGACACCCAGGCCGCCCCGGTGTGGGGTCTGGACCGGATCGATCAGGCCGCGCTGCCGCTGTCCAAGACCTACACCTACCGCTCCGCGGCGAACGTGACCGCGTACGTGCTGGATACCGGACTCCGCACCAGCCACAGCGAGTTCGGCGGCCGGGCGAGCAGCGGCTGGGACTTCATCGACAAGGACGCCACCGCCCAGGACTGCCAGGGGCACGGCACCCACGTGGCGGGCACGATCGGCGGCAAGACCTACGGTGTTGCGAAGGACGTCAAACTGGTCGGCGTCCGGGTCCTGGACTGCAACGGCTCCGGCTCGTACTCGGCGATCATCGCCGGCGTCGACTGGGTGACCGCGCACGCGGTCAAGCCGGCCGTGGCCAACCTGAGCCTCGGCGGCCCGGTGAGCTCCGCGCTCAACGCCGCGGTCACGAAGTCGATCGCCGCCGGGGTGACCTACGCCGTGGCGGCCGGCAACGACGACAAGAACGCCTGCAACTACTCGCCGGCGGCCACCCCCAACGCGATCACGGTCGGCGCCACCGACAGCGCCGACGCCCGGGCCACGTTCTCCAACTACGGCTCCTGCCTCGACATCTTCGCGCCGGGCGTGAAGATCACGGCGCCGGGCTACACCTCGGACACCGGCACCCAGACGATGAGCGGCACCTCGATGGCCGCCCCGCACGTGGCCGGCGCGGCCGCGCTGGTGCTCGGCGCCGACCCGGCCGCCACGCCGGCCCAGGTGCTCGCCGCGCTGACCGCCAAGGCCTCGGCGAACACGGTGACCTCGCCTGGCACGGGCTCGGTCAACAAGCTGCTCAACACGGCCTGGCTGAACACCCCGACCACCGCGCCGACCACCGCCCCCGTCGCGGCGTGTGGGCCGTTCCTCATGGGCACCGACGTGAAGATCGGCAAGCTCGGCACCGCGTCGAGCAGCGTGACCATCTCGGGCTGCACCGGAACCGCGTCGGAGACCTCGTGGGTGACCGTAACCGTCGCGCACGCGTACCGCGGTTCGCTCGTTGTCACGCTGATCAGCCCGAAGGGCACGAAGTACCAGCTGAAGCAGGCGGACAAGGGCGACAAGACGGCGAATCTGGAGCAAAAGTACACAATCAACTTGTCCGGTACGTCGCGCAACGGTACGTGGACGCTTCAGGTCAAGGACACCTACGGCACCACGACCGGAGTCCTGGACAACTGGCGGCTGTCCCTGTGAAAGCCGGGAAAGCCGTACCGCCGGCACACCCCGCCGATAGCGTGTTGTGACAAGAGTCAAGGAGGCCGCCATGACGGAGGCTACGCTGGAGCGTCCCACGGTCCTGGTCGTCGACGACGAGGAGGACCTGCGCGACATCATGCGCCGGATGCTCGAACGCCGCGGCTTCGCCACCCTGGTGGCCGGCGATCGTGAGCAGGCGATCGCGGTCTGCCGGGAACACCCCGGGGTCATCGACGTGCTCGTCACGGACCTCAACCTGCCCGGTGTCACGGGCGGCGACCTGGCCCGTGCCGCGTCCGAACTACGCCCGGAGATGGGCGTCGTCTACATCTCGGGGCTGCCCAAGGACCTCGCCGTCACCAAGGGCCTGATCGGCCCGGACGCGCTGCTGGTCAAGAAGCCGTTCACGTCGGACGTGCTGCTCGAGGCCCTGCGCTCGATCCTCGCGGAGCGGGCGCAGACGGTGTGACCGACTAGTTCCTACGCTCGTGAGAACGCCGCCGGACCCGGTCCGGCGGCGTTCTCTCGGTTCGGCCTCATCCACACGCACCGTCATGGCGCCCGGCCCGCATTACGCGTGCTGGCCGGTGAGGCTTCGCGCTCGTCGCCGGGGCCGCCGTTCTGGCCCGCCGATGCAACGACGGCGAGAAGCTGGGCGTCCGCGCGACTTAAGCGACTCGTCTGACCTGCTTCCCGCAGCTTCACCCCCGACGACCGCACAATTCGGGCAGTACGTCCAGCTGGTGGACTCCACTCCCGCACACCGAGCACGGCAACCGCATCCTGAGCACCCGGTCTCACACTCCGGACCCATGACCCCACAAAACGACCATATCGCCCTCGCCGGCCGCGACCTTGGTGACTTGGGCCGCCGAGCGCGCCGCAGGTCTCCAAGATCTGAGCACCGGCACGGAACCGCCCGCCGCAGCGAGGTAAACCGTGCCCAGAAAGTCCCGTTATGTACGGAACCTCTACGCACGCGCACAGCATGCGCAAGTGTGCGTCGAGGTCGCCATTACTGACGAAGGTGTTGCGGTCCGCGACACGAAGGACCGCAACAAGCCCCCGCACATCTACACCCACCGCGAGTGGGTCGCCTTCGTCGGTGGCGTGAAAGACGGCGAATTCGACGTGTAGCCGCTAGCGGTATCGAGTGGCCTGGAGCACCCCCGGAAGCGCTGGCGCTTCGAGGATCTTCAAGGCGGAGTGCCTGGCAGGAGCCACCGACCCGGCTCACATTGGAGATCCGTGGTCTCCTGCAGCGTGATCGGCTCGGACACTACCGAACGCCGCTCGGGCAGGCTCACGTCGTTGGCAGCGGCGACGATCTGTTTCCGTTGGTGAGCTGGCAACTTCCACTCCATGAGGACCTCGTCGAGGTCAGGCGCGTAACACAGGACATCTACGAAACCTTCATCGCCCCACGGCATGAGCCCGATGGCGTCGACGTGTTGGTCACCGATTTGTACGCCGATAAGTGTGTCCTCGGGCAGTGCGGCAAGCTGCCGTATTAGTTCGTTTCGCATCATCAGAATCGACCCTGCACTCTCGCCTGGTTTCGTTGCTGGCAAGCCCGCAGGCGTCTCGTAGCCACGAGACGTGTTCTCGGGGCGTCAGTAAGTGGGGCGAGCCGGTGCGCTGGGAACAGGCCGTAGAGCCCGCAGTTCGCGGATACCGCCAGCAGCGTGATCGTGTAGCTGGGTTCTTCGTCGGCCGCTGGTGGAAGCACAGCGGCGACCCGGGCGTGCGGCGGAGTCTGACGATGTACGGGTCGTCGTCGAACGGGGGGCACGTTCACAAGGTCGCCGGCGGCGAAAAGCTTCGTCATCAGGCGGCCCTCGCCGTCATCGTCGCCCGACGTACCCAGGAAATGAAGCGGGGGTAGAGCGTGGCGGCGGCCGGCACCTCGCCTTCCTCGGCGAGATCGCGCGTGCACTCGACGAGCTGGGCGGACATGTAGTAGATCAGGAGCACCGGATGCCCTGCGAACTCGACCGCGAGGCGGCCCTTCTCGGTCGGACATGGCCAGAGCCGGTCGCAGTGCTGGCAGGCCCACGAGGGTCGATGCGGTAGGTGATGGCTCAGGGGCGTGAGGAGGGTCGGCATCAGGGACCGCCCCTGATCCCGGCCCGCATGGCCTGGCCGCGTGTGAGCCATTCCGCGCGGCCGACCTGCGGGAAGACCGCCGTCGCGTCTGCCAATGCCGGGTGAGGCGGTCGGATGTGCGGCTCGCCGTCTGGGAGCGGGGCCGTCCCAGGTCGCGCCGCGTCGCAGCAGGGCCAGCGCAGACCGCATACGCGTCGGCGTGCGCGTAAGGACCACCACCTGCGACGGTCCGGGTAGTGCATCGCAATCACCCCAGTCAGTCGAAAACCGGACGGGCAGCGCGCTGCACGCACACAGCGCACGACATGCATGACGTGCTGTGCCTAGAATGCACACTCCGAGCAGAGTATGCAAGGTATGCGTAACCATAGTAGGCATATGACGACCCTTGCGCATGCTGTCTGGGATGGCCGTGCACACTGACCGAACGGAGCGAGGGGATGGACATGGCGGGTCGCAAGCTGCCCACCGTTCGGCTACGCCGGTTGGCTGGTGAGCTGCGACGGCTACGCGAGGCTGCAGGACTCTCGCGGGAAGCGGTCACGGCGAAGACCGGGCTCGACGAGTCGTCGATCTACCGCGTCGAAACAGCGCAGACGAGGCCGCAACGTCGCACCGTGCTCGCCTTGCTCGGCACCTACGGCATCACCGACCCGGCGAAGGTCGACGAACTGGTCGAGCTCGCGAAGACCGCGGGGCAACCGGGCTGGGTGCAAACCTACGAGGAGTACCTGCCCGAGCAGTACACGGTCTATATCGGGTTCGAAGGCGAGGCGTCGTCGCTGTCGAACTACGAGACGGTGTTCGTGCCAGGTCTCCTGCAGACCGAGGACTACGCACGCGCAGTAATCCACGGCGTTGTACCAGCCATCAGCGACGAGCAGGTCCAGCAACGCGTTGAGGTGCGGATGCGCAGGCAGGACGTGTTCAAGAGACCCGATCCGATGCAGTTCTGGGCCGTGATCGACGAGGCTGCCATTCACCGTCAGGTCGGCGGACTCGACGTGATGCGTGCGCAACTGCAGCACCTTGTAGCAGCAGCCAAGGCTCCCCACATCACTCTGCAGGTCGTACCCTTTGGGGCGGGTGCACATCCCGGAATGCCGGGATCGTTCGTCGTGATGGAGTTTCCCGACCCGTCCGATCCGGCCCTGGTTTACACCGACAGCATGGCGGGCGACCTCTTTCTCGAGAAGGAGTCGGACGTCCAGCGGTATCGGGCAACGTTCCAACAACTGACGGCCCAGGCGCTCAGCCCAGCTGACAGCAGGAAGATCATCCAGAAGGCTTTGAAGCCTGCATAGCGAAGGGAGTACGGGCGATGGATCTCTCCCGTGCCACGTGGCGCACGAGCAGCCGCTCCAGCGGCAACGGACAGTGCGTCGAAGTTGCTATCACGCCCGACGGTGTCGCCGTGCGGGACACCAAGAACCGCGCTGGCGGGCATCTGGAGTTCACCCACGCTGAGTGGACAGCCCTCGTCGGCGGCGTCAAGGCCGGCGAGTTCGACCTGTCAGCCTGATCAACGACAACAGGGCCCCGGCCTGGCAGTGATGCCAGGCCGGGGCTCTGTTCGTAAGATGACTGCGGCGGGTGTGCGGTCCGAACCCGACGATCATGGGCTGGAGCGGTCGCTCCGCACCACTCCGGCACAACATCGGCCTGCCGCTGGGCGACCGAGTCACGGGTCGTGCAAGTGGGCGAGCCGAGCAGCGCGCTCGTCGAGTGATTTGTCGGGGAAGTCCGGGGCGGACTTCGATGGATCAAAACCCCGGAAGTCGAGCGGTGGGCAGCCGGATGACCGAGGCGGACCTCATCCGTGAGGTCGAAGTTGCCAGTTGTGACGGTTCAGACAGATGGCAGACAGCCAACTCGCTTGTGACCCTTGACCGGCCCAACTAGCGTGGTCGATGGACGCCGAACCGTCAGTTCGGGGAACGGGTTGACCCTCTGGGTCACCGCGGGTCGGCGTTCGGGGACGGGTGGCATCAAGCCGTTGGGGGACGGCGTTACCCGAGACCGGCGGTTAGTGCGGGCGACGCCTATGGGGATGGGTGTCGTCCGCCGCCGCCGGCGCGATGACCTATCGCCCCGGCGTCGGGGTCCGCGAAGTGGGCGAAGGCCTGCAAGTTCGCCAGCGACTCGCCGCGCTTGACCCGCCACTCCCACTCGCGCCGGATCGACGCGCCGAAGCCGATCTCGAGCATCGAGTCGAAGGACTCGTCGGCGTAGGTCAGCACCGCGCCCAGCAGCCGGTCCAGCTCGTCCTCGTCCAGGCCCTTCAGCGTCACCCGGCCGGTCAGGTAGACGTCCCCGACCGCGTCGATGGAGAAGCTCACGCCGTACATGCGGGCGTTGCGGCGCAGCAGCCAGGCCCACAACTCCTCGCTTTTCTCGTCCGGATGGCGCATGACGAACGCCTCGACGCGCAGGGCGTGCTCGCCCACGATGAGGTTGCACGCCGTCTTGAGCTTGTGCGTGCCGGGCAGCGTCACCACCCACGACGAGTCGCCGGTGGGTGCGCATTCCAGCTCGCGTTCCGCGCAGACCCGCTCGATCAGCGCACCGATCTCGGTCACCATGAGAACGAGCCTGCCAGCCGGGCTGCGATCAGGGCGCGATGCTCGGTCATCGCTTGGCGGTAGACCCGCAGCAGGCCGTCCGCCGTCCGGTCCCAGGAGAAGTTGGTGGCGTGCCGGACCGCACCCACCGAGAGCCGCAACCGCCGCGCCGGCGCGAGCAGCAGATCCGCCAGCACCCTCGCCCAGTCGGCGGGATCGTGCCCGTCCACCAGCACCCCGCTCACCCCGTCGGTGACGGCCGTGACCAGGCCACCGACGGCCGCCGCGACGACCGGGGTGCCGCAGGCCTGCGCCTCCAGCGCGACCAGCCCGAACGACTCGTTGTACGACGGGACGGCGACCAGGTCGGCGGCCCGGTACAGCGCCGCCAGCGCCTCGCCGGTCTGCGGAGCCACGAAGCGCACCTTGTGCGAGACGCCGAGCGAGGCGGCCAGTTCGATCAGCGCGGTGGGCCGGTCCAGGCCGCTGCCGCTGGGACCGCCGCAGATCACCACGGTCACGTCCTCGTCGCGCAGGGCGGGCGCGGCCAGCGCGTTGATCAGCACGTCCGGGCCCTTGAGCGGCTGGATCCGGCCGACGAACGCCACCACGTACCCGCGTTCGGGCAGGCCCAGCCGGCGCCGGTCGGCCGCCTGGCCGGGCCGGGGCCGGAAGCGCTCCAGGTCCACGCCGGGCTGCACCACGGAGAGCCGGGTCGGGTCGGCGTCGTAGCAGCTGACCAGGTCTTGCGCCTCGAAGCGGGTGTTCGCCACGAGCCTGTCCGCCTCGGCGATGACCTGCTCCTCGCCGATCACGCGGGCCTTCGGCTCCGGGCGGTCGCCCTCGGCGATGAACCTGTTCTTGACCTTGGCCAGGGTGTGCGCGGTGTGCACGTGCGGCACGCCCCAGCGCTCCCGGGCCAGCCAGCCGACCTGCCCTGACATCCAGTAGTGCGAATGGATCAGGTCGTATGCGCCGGGCGGGCGCGCGGCCTCGGCCCGCAGCACGCCGTTGGTGAAGGCGCAGAGCTGCGACGGCAGCTCCTCCTTCGACAGGCCCTCGAACGGACCGGCGGTGACATGCCGCACAGTCACGCCGGGCGCCATCTCGACGATCGGCGGCAGCTCGCTCGACGTGGCCCGGGTGAAGATCTCCACCTCGACGTCCCGCTCGGCCAGCCGTTTGGAGACCTCGACGATGTACACGTTCATGCCACCGGCGTCACCCGTGCCCGGCTGCTCCAGCGGCGACGTGTGCACGGAGAGGGTGGCGATCCGCCGGGGTGTCGGCCAGGGGCCTGCTGCCCGCAGCTCAGCCACGTCGTGTCCCTTCGCGAAGCAGTGAAACGTAACGGGAGATTGTTACGCCGTCGTTCATCTTCCCCACCCGGGGGCCCTGAACCCAACGCCTGGAGGCCGGGGGTGACCCAGCTCTCCTGCCGCGGTGAGGCAGGATCAAAGAATGGTGCAGAAGAAGATCGCCGTCGTCACCGGGGCGTCCAGCGGCATCGGCGCGGCGACCGCGCGCCGGCTGGCCGCCGAAGGCTTCCACGTAGTGGCCGCCGCGCGCCGGGTGGACCGGCTCGAAAAGCTGGTCGCGGAGATCGGCCCGGACGCCACCGCGATCGCCTGTGACGTCACCTCCGCCGAATCCGTGACCGCGCTGGCCGCAGCGGTGCAGGAGCTGGGCGCGCCGGTCGCGCTCCTGGTCAACAACGCGGGCGGGGCGCGCGGGCTGGACCCGGTCGAGACCGGCTCGGTCGACGACTGGCAGTGGATGTACGACGTGAACGTGCTCGGCACGCTGCGGGTCACCAAGGCGCTGCTGCCCGCCCTGGAGGCCGGCGGCGCGGGCACGGTGGTGACGGTCGGGTCGACGGCGGCCTTCACGGTCTACGAGGGCGGCGGCGGCTACACCGCGGCCAAGCACGCCCAGAACGCCCTGGTCGGCACGCTGCGCCTGGAGCTGGCCGGCCGGCCGGTCCGGGTCATCGAGATCGACCCCGGCATGGTCAAGACCGAGGAATTCTCCCTCAACCGCCTCGGCGACCCCACGAAGGTCGACGCGATCTACGCCGGGGTGCGCGAGCCGCTGGTCGCCGACGACATCGCCGACTGCATCGCCTGGGCCGCCACCCGGCCACAGCACGTCAACGTCGACCGCCTGGTGGTCCGCCCGATCGCGCAGGCCGCGCAGCACAAGGTGGCCCGGGAGAAAGATTGACAGCGATGAAGCCGGTCGGCTCGGTCACCCGGGGCACCACCAATCCCAACCGGCTGCGCCGCGTCGACAACTTCGTCGCGTACCGCTGCGCGGAGCTGCTGGCCCGCGCGCCCGCGCCGCTGGTCGTGGATCTCGGCTACGGCGCGACGCCGGTCACGGCGGTGGAACTGCGCGGCCGCCTCGCGGCCGCGGTCCGACCGGACGTCGCGGTGGTGGGTCTGGAGATCGATCCGGTACGGGTCAGCGCCGCGCAACCGTACGCGAACCCGCCCCTGCTCGAGTTCCGCCGTGGCGGCTTCGAACTGGCCGGCCTGCGCCCGCAGGTGGTCCGCGCGTTCAACGTGCTGCGCCAGTACGGCGAGCAGGACGTCGCCGCCGCCTGGGCCGCGATGACCGGCACCGGCGCCCTGCTGGTCGAGGGCACCTGCGACGAACTCGGCCGGATCGCCACCTGGGCGGTGGTGGACGCCGACGGCCCGCAGACCCTCACCCTGTCCGCCCGGCTGTCCGATCTGGACCATCCGGCCACCTTCGCGGAACGACTGCCGAAGGCGCTCATCCACCACAACGTCCCCGGCGCCCCGATCCACGACCTGCTCCTGGCCCTGGGCGCCGCCTGGGACGCGTCGGCGACCCCGTTCGGCCCACGGCAGCGGTGGCTGGCCACGGTCTCCCGGTTCCGCGAGCAGCGGCCGGTGCTGCCCGGTCCGGGCCGGTGGCGCCGGGGCGAGCTGACCGTGCCTTGGCCCGGGCCGCCGGCTGGGTCGGCACCTTCCTGACGGCCTACGCCCAGTCCTGGAGCGCCCCGGCCGCACCGCCGCCCCTACAGGTCGAACTCGCCGGCCTTGACGCCGCTGACGAAGGCGACCCACTCGTCCCGGGTGTACACCTGGGGTGCCGCCGTCCCGGTCCTTCGTGTCCCGGACGGCGACGGCCGCGGGCGTGATGGCGACCTCTACGCAGCTACCGTTTGCACCGCTCCGGGTGCTCTTGAACCACTTTGCGCTAGCGAGAAGCGGCTGGCGAGTTTGTCGTAGCGGGTAGCCATCGCCCGGTTCTGCTTGAGCTGGCCCGGATCTTGCGACGGCGGGCGTACCCGCCCTGCTCACACGCCAGATGCGTCTTGGTGGTGAACCTGCCGAGCTCACCCGATCGCTGCAAGATCCTCGCTGGCTCACCGACCCTCAAGCGACATTGATGCGCCAGGGCGTGCTCGGCACCCTTGCGTATCAAGGTCGCGACCGCCGGCGACGATATGGTGGGTTTTGCGAGGTTGTGGTCCAAGGTGTGGGATCGGGTGCCCAGGAGATGGTTACCGTGCCCGGTATGCGGACCCGGGCTCATCGGCTGGACATCGTGCCCGCATGGTGGACCGTCGAGGGCAGGGCCTCGTCGCGGGATGCGGGTCCGACGGGTTTCTTCGCGACCGCACCGACCCCGAACAATCCTGCCAAGTGGCGAAAGCCGAGGGGTCCGATCCGCATCCCCATGCAACACCCCCGGCTTGGCGCCTCGAGAGCGACTACCCCAGTGCGGTCAGGGCGCCGGGACCTTGACGTGGTCGGCCGCGACCGGTGGTGGCGTGTCCTCGTCGTGGCGTGTCCCAGTGGCGGTCGGGGACGAGACCGACTGGGCGACGGTGACGGCGACGGTGGAGGCCGGGCGCAGGGCCGCCGCGCGGCGTTCGCGGGTCGGGCCGGAGACGATCTGTCCCGCCGCCACCACGACGCCGATCGCGGCGCAGCCCAACCAAAGGGCCGTGCTGCCCCGGTGCTGCTGCACGAAGCCGCCCACGATCGGGGCCAGGGCCGAGCCCGCCGACCAGGACAGCGAGTTCACCCCCTGGTAGCGGCCGCGCAGGGCGGCCGGGGAGAGCTCGGCGATCAGGGCCGAGTTTGACGGCGACTGGAGCATTTCGCCGAGGGTCCAGATCACCACCGACAGGGCGTAGAGGGCCGCGGTGCCGGCGAAGGCGTTCAGGCCGAAGCCCACGCCGATGATCAGGGTGGCCAGGGCCAGCACCCGGGACCGGTCGTGGCCGCCGATCAGCTTCGGGACGAAGAGCTGGCCCGCCACGATCATCAGGCCGTTGACGGCGATGACCCAGCCGAACGTCGCCGGGCTCAGGCCGTCGGCGCTCATCGCGATCGGCAGCGTCGACATGTGCTGCATGATCACCAGTACGACGAGGAAGTTCAGGGCCAGGAAGCTCACGAACACCCGGTCGCGGAAGACGGTGCCCAGGCCTGGGCCGCCGCGGGCCGGGCGGCCCGGCGCGGGCGGCCCGGTGCGGGCCGGCCGGGTCTCGGCCAGGAAGATCAGGCTGATGCCGAAGGTGGCCAGGGTCGTGGCCGCGTCGACGACGAACAGCAGCAGGTAGTCGAACTGGGCGGCGAAGCCGGCCAGGATGGCGGCGCTGGCGAAGCCGAGGTTGATCGCCCAGTAGTTCAGCGAGTAGGCCCGGAGCCGGTCCCGCTCGGGCACGACGTCGATCATCATGGCCTGGAACGCGGGCCGCATCCCCTCGGCGAAGAGGCCCAGCAGCAGCGCACCGGCGATCAGCTGCCAGAAGCCCTCGGCGAAGCCCAGCGCGAGCATCAGCGTCGCCGCGCCGAGTTGGGCGGTGAGCAGCGTCGGGCGCCGGCCCCAGCGGTCGGTCAGGACCCCGCCGGTCATCGTGCCGACCGCGCCGCCGACCCCGTACGCCCCCAGCACCAGACCCGCCTCGCTCTGGCTGAAGTGCAGCGCCTGGGTCAGGTAGATGGCCAGGTAGATCACCACGAACGCGCCCAGGCGGTTGATCAGTGTGCCGGCCCAGAGGAACCAGAACTGCCGCGGCAGACCACCTGCGGCTTGTCGTAACCATCCGCGCACGTGCGCACCCCCGTAAGCACCGGATAACTCCTGCAGCCTTACAACCTACTGACCATCATCGGACCGCGCAGCCGCGTTTCCACGTGGTGGTCGCCACTGGAGGGTCGGCGCACGCGCCGCCCAGGACTGCGGCAGGATGGAGGGCATGACTGTGGGGACCCTTGTGCTGCTGCGGCACGGCGAGAGCGAGTGGAACGCCAAGAACCTCTTCACCGGCTGGGTCGACGTCGACCTCACGGCCAAGGGTGAGCAGGAGGCCCGGCGGGGCGGCGAGCTGTTGAAGGAGCACGGCCTGCTGCCCGACGTCGTGCACACCAGCCTGCTGCGCCGGGCGATCCGCACCAACGAGATCGCGCTGCACGCCGCCGACCGCCATTGGATCGAGGTCCGGCGCTCCTGGCGGCTCAACGAGCGCCACTACGGCGCGCTGCAGGGCAAGGACAAAAAGCAAACCCTTGAGGAGTACGGCGAGGAGCAGTTCATGCTCTGGCGCCGCTCGTATGACACCCCGCCCCCGCCGATCGACGACAACGACGAATACTCGCAGTTCGCCGACCCGCGCTACGCGTTGCTGCCGCCGGAGCTGAAGCCCCGCTCCGAGTGCCTCAAGGACGTGCTCGAGCGCTCCCTGCCGTATTGGTACGACGCGATCGTGCCGGACCTGCTGACCGGCAAGACCGTGCTGGTCACCGCGCACGGCAACTCGCTGCGCGCCATCGTCAAGCACCTCGACCAGATCTCCGACGAGGCGATCGCCAAGCTCAACATCCCAACCGGCATCCCGCTGCGCTACGACCTGGACGCCGACCTGCGCCCGGTCACCGCGGGCGGTGCCTACCTCGACCCCGAGGTGGCCAAGGAGGCCGCCGCGGCGGTCGCCAATCAGGGCCGCTGATCCCGTACGGCACGCGGAAGGCCGGGACGCCCCCATGGCGTCCCGGCCTTCTCGGCTTCGCGGTTCAGTGCTGGACCGGCTCGCCGGTGATCAGGTAGATCATCTGCTCGCCCGCGTTCACCGCGTGGTCGGCGTACCGCTCGTAGAAGCGCCCCAGCAGCGCGCCGTCGATCGCGGTCTCCGCGCCGTACGGCCAGTCGTCGTGCAGCAGGATCTTGAAGAGGTCGCGCTCGAGGTCGTCCATCGCGTCGTCGTCCTTCTCCAGCTCGGCCGCCAGGTCGGCGTTCGGGCTGGACAGCACGATGGTGATCTTGTCGGCCATCCGGTCCGCGACCTCGGCCATCTGCCGGAACACGGGCCGTAGCTCGGCCGGCACGGCCGGCGACGGGTGCCGGCGCAGCGCGGTCTTGGCCACGTGCTCGGCCAGGTCGCCCATCCGTTCGAGGTCGGCGGAGATGTGCAGGGCGGTGATGACCATTCGCAGGTCGGAGGCGACCGGCGCCTGGCGGGCGATGGTGTCCGCCACCTTCGCCTCGACCTGGCGGTAGATGTCGTCCACCTCCGCGTCGCGCTCCACCACCGCGTTGGCGGCCTCCCGGTCGGCCTTGAGCAGGGCGGTGGTCGCCTTGCGCATCGCGGCGCGGACCGATTCCGCCATGGTCACCAGCAGGCGACTGACCTCGGTGAGGTCGGCCTGAAACTCCTCGCGCATGATTTCGTCCCGGGGGTTCGGGGCTGCCGGCGAACCGGTTGGCAGCCGGGTTGAGCTGGGCTTGCGGAGCCCAGGCTAGGTGCGTGCGGCAGCCTGAACATGAACGGTGGTGAACGACGCCGGGCCTGGCGGTGAACATTATTCGAAGCACGCCGGATTTGTCCGTTTAGCCGTACGGTTCAGGTAAACAATGACCCTACGATCGCAGCGTGGATCCGGTGTTCGGCACAACCCTTGTTCTCGTCGCCCTCGCCCTTGGCGCGGCGGCCGGGTTCCTGCTGTCCCGGTATCGCCGGACCGGCCCGCCGGTTACCGCGGTGCCGGACGAGCCGGCCGCGGCCCGGCCGACCCAGGGGGGACGAAAGATCGACATCGATGACGAGCGCATCGGAAAGCACGGGCTCAAGGGGCTCGGTCGCAAGAGCCTGGACTCGCTGCGCGTCGGCGTGGTGGTGCTCGACGGCGAGGACGAGCCCGTACTGGTCAACCCGGCGGCGCGCGCTATGGGGCTGCTGCGCTCCGGCGGCGCGCCCGGGACGATCGCGGCGCATCCCATCCTGCGTACCCTTGCCGGTCAGGTCCGCCGCACCGGCATGCGCCGCGAGGTCGAGCTCGACCTGCCGCGCGGCCGCGCCGGCGGCGCCCAGGCGCCGCTCGGGCTGCACCTGCGCGCGGTGGCCCTCAATGCCACCCACGTCGCGGTCGAGGCGGCGGACGTCACCGAATCACACCGGCTGGCCCGGGTACGGCGGGACTTCGTCGCCAACGTCAGCCACGAGCTCAAAACCCCGATCGGCGCGCTGCAACTGCTCGCCGAGGCCCTGCTCGACGCGACCGAACTCCCCGAGGCGGAGCTCGCGGACCGCTCCGAGGACCTGATCGCGGCCCGCCGGTTCGCCGAGCGCATCCACCACGAATCCGCCCGGATGGGCCGGCTCGTCAACGAACTGCTCGAACTCACCCGGCTGCAGGGCGCCGAGCCGCTGCCCACCCCGGAGCCGGTCGCCCTGGACTGGGTGATCGCCGAGGTGATCGACCGCACCCGCACCACGTCCTCCGCGAAGGGCATCGAGGTTGTCTACACCGGCCCGAAGGGCGCGACCGTCTACGGCAGCGACAGCCAGGTGGCCACCGCGGTGACCAACCTCGTCGAGAACGCGATCGCGTATTCGGAGGAGGACACCCAGGTCGCCCTGGCCATGCGCCAGGACGACGATTGGATCGAGATCGACGTCACCGACCAGGGCATCGGCATCGCCCCGCACGATGTCGACCGGATCTTCGAACGCTTCTACCGGGCCGACCAGGCCCGCTCCCGCTCGACCGGCGGCACCGGCCTTGGCCTGGCCATCGTCAAGCACATCGCCACCAACCACGGCGGTCGCGTCGACGTGTCCAGCACCCTCGGCGGTGGCTCGACATTCACCCTGCGCCTACCGGCGCGCCCCCCGGAATCCCCCATGCCGTTACCGGCGGCGATTGAGATCGAGTCCGGCGTGGCCGGGCTCCCCTCGGCCTGACCAGGCCGGACCGAAGGAAGGAACCCCCATTGGCTCGCGTGCTCGTGGTCGAGGATGAGGAGTCGTTCTCCGACGCCCTGTCGTACATGCTGCGCAAGGAGGGCTTCGAGGTGTCGGTCGCCCCGACCGGAACCTCGGCGCTGACGCAGTTCGACCGGACCGGCGCCGACATCGTCCTGCTCGACCTCATGTTGCCCGAGATGTCCGGCACCGAGGTGTGCCGGCAGCTACGGCAGCGCTCCGCCGTGCCGATCATCATGGTGACGGCCCGGGACAGCGAGATCGACAAGGTGGTCGGCCTGGAGATCGGCGCCGACGACTACGTCACCAAGCCGTACTCGCCGCGCGAGCTGGTCGCCCGGATCCGCGCGGTGCTGCGCCGCCAGGGTACGGAGGCGGCGGAGGTGACAACGCCGACGCTGGCGGCGGGGCCGGTCCGGATGGACGTGGAACGGCACGTGGTGACGGTGGAGGGCGTGTCGGTGCAGTTGCCGCTGAAGGAGTTCGAGCTGCTGGAACTGCTGCTGCGCAACGCGGGCCGGGTGCTGACCCGAGGCCAGCTGATCGACCGCGTCTGGGGCGCCGACTACGTGGGCGACACGAAGACCCTGGACGTCCACGTAAAGCGCCTGCGCTCCAAGGTGGAACCGGAGCCGTCGGCGCCGCGCTACATCGTCACCGTGCGCGGCCTCGGCTACAAATTCGAACACTGACTATATATCCGACATAGCGGGCGAGGATTCTTGAATCTTCGCCCGCTCCTTGCTGGCGCGGCAGCACGGCGCGCGTCAGCTGGCTTGGGGTGGGGTGGCGGGCTCGGGGCCGCCGCGCTTTTTCTTTGCTCGGGCCGCTTCCGCGGCGACCGTTGCCGGGTGTGGCGCGACCAGCTTGGACTTCAGGCGGATTTCGCAGAGTCGGGCCAGCTCGTCATAGGCCGCCTGGCCCACCAGCGCGATCAGCTCCGGCGCATACGTCTTGTACATCGGCTCCGTGCCGACGTGCGCGTCCGGTGAGGATGTGCACCACCAGTCGAGGTCGTGCCCGCCGGGCCCCCAGCCGCGCCGGTCGAATTCGGTGAGCGTGGACAGCAGGTACTTCGTGCCGTCGGGGCGGTTGGTCCATTCTTGCTCGCGGCGCACCGGGAGCTGCCAGCAGACGTCGGGCTTGTAGGTCAGCGGGTGCACCCCGTCGCGCAGCGCCTGGGCGTGCAGCGCGCAGCCGCCGCCCCCGGCGAAGTCGGCGTCGTTGAGGAAGACGCACGGCCCGTCGGCGGATTGGGTCGCCGTGCGCCGGGCCGGCTTCGCGCCGTCGATGGTGTCCATCTCGGTGTAGTTCTTGAACCCGCGCCGGTAGTGCTGCCAGGTTTCGGGCGTCAGCTTGGCCGCCGCGTTCTTGGTCCGGGTCTCGTCGTCGGCGTCGGTGAAGAACGCGCCGTGCGAGCAGCAGCCGTCCTGGGGCCGGCCGGCGACGATTCCGTGGCAGGCGGATCCGAAGACGCAGGTCCAGCGGGACAGCAGCCAGGTCAGGTCGGCGCGGACGATGTGCTGCTCGTCGGCCGGGTCGGTGTACTCGATCCATTCACGAGGAAAGTCGAGCGGGACCTCGCGGGCGCGGGCGGCTGCCGCCTCGTCCATCACGATGCGTATCTGGGTGCGGCGGCTCACCTGCGACAGCGTACGCGTGCGGGTGGTAATCCCCCGAGTGCCGGGGCGGTTTGGTCCCTTATATCCCAGCTGAAGTCTGGCGGGTGTGCCGGGCGGGTCTACGCTTGACGGGTGACTTCCCGCGTCCCCGTGCTCCTGTCCAGCTCTTCCGTCTTCCCCGAGCCGACCGCTGCCGCGTTCGAGATGGCGGCGACTGTGGGTTACGACGGTGTCGAGGTCATGGTCTGGACGGATGCCGTCAGCCAGGATGCCGGCGCGCTGCAGGGCCTTGCCGCCCATTACGACGTGCCGGTGTTGTCCGTGCACGCGCCCTGCCTGCTGGTGACCCAGCGGGTGTGGAGCCCCGACCCGTGGGAGCGGCTCAGCCGAGCCGCCCAGCTGGCTGAGACGCTGGGTGCGCCGACCGTGGTCGTGCACCCGCCGTTCACCTGGCAGCGTGACTACGCCCGCAACTTCGCCGGCGGCCTGGCCAAGCTGCAGGTCAAGCACCCGGACATCACATTCGCGATCGAGAACATGTATCCCGTACGGATGGCGGGCCGCAATTTCGTGCCGTACGTGCCGGGCTGGGATCCGACCGAGGCGGGCTACGACGCCTACACCCTCGACCTGTCGCACGCCGCGGCGTCGCGGACCGACTCGCTGGTCATGGCCGACCGGATGGGCAAGGGCCTCAAGCACGTGCACCTGGGCGACGGCACCGGCGAGGGCCGCGACGAGCACCTGGTGCCGGGGCGTGGCAATCAGCCCTGTGCCGAGTTGCTGCAGTCGCTGGCTGGGCGCGGCTTCCAGGGCTCGGTCGCGCTGGAGGTTTCCACTCGAAAGGTGACAAGCCGCGCGGTCCGCGAGTCCGATCTGCGCGAGTCGCTGGCCTTCGCCCGTCACCACCTGGCCCCCGCCGCCACGGCGACCCCGGCGACGTCGCGCGGCTGATCGCTAGGCGGGGGTGAGGGTCGCGGCGCGCTTGCGGGCGCGGTGGGCGGCCACGTGCGAGCGGGTCGCGCAGCGTTCCGAGCAGAAGCGCCGGCAGTTGTTCGACGACGTGTCGAGATAGACGTTGCCGCAGCGCTCGTCGGCGCAGATGCCGAAGCGGGCGCTGCCGTATTCGCAGAGCCAGACCGACAGGCCCCAGACCGCGCCGGCCAGGTATTCCGCGCTGACCGAGGCGCCCCGGCTGGTGACGTGCATGTGCCAGTCGGAGGCGTCGTGCCCGGAGATGCGCGGCTGCACCGGGTATGCCTCCAGCAGCGCGTTCAGCTCGGTGACCGCGTCGGTGTCGCGGGCGGTGGTGCCGTATTCGAAGACGTCGCGCAGCCGGCGCTGGGCCCGGCGGAAGACGCCCAGGTCCTTGTCGCCGACCTCGTCCCGCATCCAGGCCTGGTCTTCGCTGAACAGCGCCCGGAGCCCGTCGAGGTCGGTGAGGCCGGCGTTGACCAGCTCAACCGCCGTACGCGCGTACGCATCGAAGTTCACCCGACAACCGTAGCCGCATCGCAAAGCACAACGACAGCTCTACCGCGAGGTCTGTGGGGACGGACGATACGCTCGGCATATGCTCCGTTCCGTCTTTCTCGCCGCCGCCGGTTCGTCCCGGATGGAGCGGCTGGTCTCCTCCGCCCCGGTAAGTAAGGGGATCGTCCGCCGGTTCGTGGCCGGCGCCGGTGTCGACGACGCGTTGCGCACGAGCCGGGAGCTCGCCGACGACGGCCTCGCGATCAGCCTGGACTATCTGGGTGAGGACACGTTGACGGCCGAGCAGGCGACCGCCACCCGCGATCAGTATCTGACGCTGCTGGGCCGGCTCAAGGGCGCCGGCCTGACCCCCGCGGCCGAGGTCAGCGTCAAGCTGTCCGCGCTGGGGCAGAAGGTCGACGACCGGATGGCGTTCGGCTACGCGCAGGAGATCTGCGCCGCGGCGGCCGCGGCCGGCACCACGGTGACGCTGGACGCCGAGGACCACACCACCACCGACTCGACCCTGGAGATCCTCGCCGAGCTGCGGAAGGACCACCCGAGCACGGGTGCGGTCCTGCAGGCGTATCTGCGGCGCACCGAGGGTGACTGCCGGGACCTGGCCACCAGTGGGTCGCGGGTCCGGCTCTGCAAGGGCGCGTACGCGGAGCCCGAGTCCGTCGCCTACCAGTCCGCCCTCGACGTGGACAAGGCGTACGTGCGCTGCCTCAACATCCTGATGTCCGGCGACGGCTATCCGATGATCGCCAGCCACGACCCGCGGCTGATCGCCATCGCCGAGGACCGGGCGCGCTGGTTCGACCGCCAGGCCGACGAGTTCGAGTTCCAGATGCTTTACGGCATCCGCCCGGAGGAGCAGGCCCGGCTGGCCGCCGCCGGCCACACCGTGCGCGTGTACGTGCCCTACGGCGACCAGTGGTACGGCTACCTGATGCGCCGTCTCGCCGAGCGCCCGGCCAACGTGGCCTTCTTCGGCCGCGCCCTCGCCAGCAGGAAGTAAGTCACCTTTCGGGGTAGAACGCGACACACGGGGCGTGTCGACTTGACTTTTTGCGGGTTATTTAACGGAACGCATCGCCTTGATCACAGGAGTCTCGATACCGTACTGATGACACGCGCGCCCGCCCGCCGCGGCGCACGGCCTGACGGCCGCGGCGGAGGCGCCTGCGAAAGGATCGGTGCGAGGAGATGACGGGTCCAGCCCAAGCCGAGGAGCGTCTCGCGGAGGTGCGCTTCCTGACCGTGGCCGAGGTGGCCGCGCTCATGCGGGTGTCCAAGATGACCGTCTACCGGCTCGTGCACGGCGGTGATCTCAGCGCCGTTCGGGTGGGTCGCTCGTTCCGCGTGCCCGAGCACGCAGTCCACACGTACCTGCGGGGAGCCTTCAGCCAAACGGCGTGAGCGTGGGGCCGTGTTGGTCCTGGATTCCCCGGGCGGCTACGCTGAAGCGGTTCGCCCCTGTGTTGCCTGTCAGCGTCTGCTGGACGCCGGGTCAGGGGCAGACCGCTGTCAAGCTCGGTCGGGTGTGCCTGCGGGTGCGCAGGGACCGGCCCCACATGGTTTCGAGAGGCATTTCGTATGGGCTCCGTGGTCAAGAAGCGTCGCAAGCGTATGGCGAAGAAGAAGCACCGTAAGCTGCTGCGCAAGACCCGCGTCCAGCGTCGCCGTCTCGGCAAGTGATGTCCGGCCGGGCGTGATGCCCGGCCCGGTCACTTGCCTTCCACACCGCCGCATGCGAAAGGCGCGCCCGTGGTGACGTCTTCACCCGAGGCCCCGCCGAGGGTCGTCGTGGTCACCGGGGTCAGCCGATTCCTCGGTGCCCGGGTCGCCGCCCGGCTCGCCGCGGACCCCCGTGTCGAACGTGTCATCGGACTGGATCCGCTCGATCCACCGCCGGCCCTCGCGGACCTGCTGACGGACGTCGAGCTGATCCAGGCTGATGCGCGTGCCGCGAGCGGGGTCATCGCCGAGCTCGGCGCCGAGGCGGTCGTGCACCTCGCGGTCACCAGCGCGCCCGATCCGCACGGCGGCGGTCGCGCGGCGATGAAAGAGCAGAACGTCATCGGTACGATGCAGCTGCTCGCCGCCGCCCAGGGCGCCGACCGCCTGCGCAAGCTGGTGGTGCGTTCCTCCACGGCGGCCTATGGCGCCTCGTTCCGCGACCCGGCCGTCTTCACCGAGGACACCGAGCCTCGGGCCGTCCCGCGTGGCTCCTTCGCGCGCGACATCCTCGACATCGAGGGCTATGTGCGCGGTTTTCGCCGTCGCCGTCCCGGGGTCGGCGCGACCGTGCTGCGGTTTGCGCCGTTCATCAGCTCCACCGCGGAGACCTCGCTCACCCGGTATTTCGCGCAGCCGCTGATCCCCACCGTGCTCGGCCGGGACGCCCGGCTGCAGTTCGTGCACGTCGACGACGCGCTCGAGATCCTGCACCGCTCGGTGGTCGAGGACCACCCCGGCACGTTCAACGTCGCCGGCGCCGGCGTGCTCGCCCTCTCCCAGGCCGTCCGGCGCGCCGGACGGATCTCCGTGCCGTTGCCCGAGGGGACGCTCTCCTCGTTCGCCGCGCTGGCCCGCAGCGCCGGCATCGGGCAGATCGGCCTGGACCAGATCGACCTCTTCGTGCACGGCCGGGTGGTCGACACCGGCCGGCTGGTCAAGGAGTTCGGCTTCACGCCGCGCACGACCGCGGCCGCGTTCGACGACTTCGTCCGCGGTCACCTCGCCGGCCAGGCGCTGAACGTCGACCGGCTGGCCGCTGCCGAGCGCGCGATCCTCGACGGCATCCGCCGGGTCCGGGCCGCCGCGACGCAGGACCAGGAGCACGTATCCCCATGACCCAGGACAAATACCACGCCGCGCTGCCCGGGCACGCCGACTTCGAGCTGCCCGCGGCCCGGGCGGCGAAGCCCCTCAACGGCAACCGGCCGGGCCGGCGCCGGGCCCTGCCCGCGGCGAACGGCCACCAGGCGCAGATCGAGGCCGCCGCGCCGGAGCCCGCGAAAGAGCTGGACCAGCCCGCGAAGGAACAGCTGGACCAGGTCGACATCTGGGACCAGCGGGTGGCCAACGGGCTGGCCTTCCTGCGGCGGCGCCTGGCCGGGGCGTACGAGGTGGACGACTTCGGCTTCGACCCCGAGCTCAACGACGCGGTCTTCCACCCGATGCTGCGGGTCCTCTACCGGGACTGGTTCCGCACCGAGGTCTTCGGCATCGAGAACGTGCCGGAGGTCGGCAGCGGGCTCGTCGTCGGCAACCACTCCGGCACGCTCGCCCTGGACGCGCTGATGCTCACCGTCGCGCTGCGCGACCAGCACCCGGGCGACCGGCATCTGCGGCTGCTCGGCGCCGACCTGGTGTTCCGCATGCCGGTGCTGTCCGAGCTGGCTCGCAAGGCCGGCGCCACGGTGGCCTGCAACCCGGACGCCGAGCGCCTGATGAGCGAGGGCGAGCTGGTCGGCGTCTTCCCCGAGGGCTTCAAGGGCATCGGCAAGCGCTTCTCGGAGCGTTACAAGCTGCAGCGCTTCGGCCGCGGCGGGTTCGTCTCCGCCGCCCTGCGCACCGGCACCCCGATCGTGCCGGTGGCGATCGTGGGCGCCGAGGAGATCTATCCGATCCTGGCCGACCTCAAGCCCCTGGCCCGGCTGCTCGGCATGCCCTATTTCCCGGTCACGCCGACGTTCCCGTGGCTCGGGCCGCTGGGCCTGGTGCCGCTGCCCAGCAAGTGGCTCATCGAGTTCTGCCCGCCGATCCCGACCGCGCACCTGACCGAGTCCGCGGACGACCCGATGGTCGTCTACAACCTGGCCGATCAGGTCCGCGAGACGATCCAGGCGACACTGCACACGCTTTTGGAGAAGCGCCCGGACCCGTTCGGCTTGTAGCATGAGCAGTGAGGGGCGGCCCCGACTCTTGCAGTCGGACACCGCCCCTCGCCATGTGTGGAGGGCTCAGCCTCCGAAGATGTTCCCGAGCAGGCCGCCGAGCAGGCCCTTGTCCTCCTCGCCGGTGACGTCACCGACCGGGTCTTCGGAGATCAGCGGTTCCGGGGTCTCCGTGGTGGCCTTCGTCGACGGTGCGCCGTCGACGTCCTGCGGGACGGTTGTGCCGTTGGCCGGGTCGGCCGCCGGCTCGTCGCTGCTCTTCGGCTTCGCCTCCTTCTCGGCGTCACCCTTGTTGCCGGTGCCGGTCGTCGCTTCCTTCTGCCCCTGACCCGACGGCTGGTCGTCGACGGAGCCGGTGGCCGCGCCGGCCGTGCAGTCGCGCAGCTTCGGGCCGATCGCGTCGCTGCCGGCCGGGGTGACGGTGTCGCAGCCGAGCCCGGAGCGCAGGTTGTCGGCCCGCTCGTGCACCGCGTCGAGCAGCTTCATCGAGGTCACCGCCCGCTCGCGGTTGTCCGGGCTGAGCCGGTCCAGCCTGGGACTCAGCACCCGGCGCTGGCTCTCGACAAAGGTGTCGACCGAGGTGAGTGGAGCCTTGTCCTTGCGGGCCACCGCGGAGGACGTGAGCAACTTGACGCCCTGGCGGGTGTCGTTGTCCATGTCGCCGAGGACGTCGCGGAATCTCGGGTTGTCACCGGGCATCGCGGCCGCCTCGGCGAGCCGGTTGCGGGCGAAGGTCAGCGAGAGCTGACCCCGGGTGACGTCGGAACCGGCCATGGCCAGCTGAGCGCGTTCGGTGGAGCGCTTGACGCCGTACAGGGCGTCGCCCGGTGCGGCGTTCTCGCTTGCCGCGGAGATTCCCGAGACGGCCATGGCGCCGGCGGCGACGCCGATGACGATCGCGCCGCGGGCGCGGATCCGGCGGCCGGTCTTGCCGAGCAGCTTGCGGACCGGCTCGACCGCCTCCTGCTGTTCGGTGACGCTCGCGGTCTTCCCGATGCCGTCCCGCTCGGCCGTGGCCACGAGCATCGCTCGCAGGCCCATCCGGAACTCGGGATCCACCTGGACCCCGGACCGTGCCGCGGAGAGGCTGTGCCCGATGGCGACCAGCTCGGCGAGTTGCTCGTCGGCCTGCCCCCGGGTGTGGTGGCGACGGCCGCGGTCGGTCTCGTCGAGCAGCTCCGCGAAGCGCTCGGCGCTCCGGCGATCGAAGAGGTTCAAGTTCACCGTGGGCACCTCCCTTCGCTCGTGACTGATTCACCGGCGAAATTGCCGGCGGTCGCGACGGAACCGGCGGGCCGACGGCCCACCACTGGTCGCACCCGGACAAACGCTCGACGGGCGGACCCGGTTACGGGTGTCAGCTGGGCGGCGGGGCCCACAGAGATCGACATACGGTGAATTGCCGTCACCACTGGAACCCGTCGGGCAGCAACCGGGCGAGTGCCCGGACCGCCCGGTACTGCAGTGCCTTGATGGCACCCTCGTTCTTGCCCATGGTCTGCGCGGTCTCGGCCACCGAGAAGCCCTGCAGGAAGCGCAGCACGATGCACTCCTGCTGCTCGGGGTTGAGCTGCTTGACCGCCGTGAGCAGGGCCACGTTGGTGATGTGGTCGACGACGGCGGCCTCGGGGCTGCCCTCGGGGCCGCGGTCCTCGCGGTCGGCGTCGAGCACGTCGCCGGTGGTCACCTCGAGCCGGTAGCGGCCCGACTTGAAGTGGTCGGCGACCAGGTTGCGGGCGATGGTGACCAGCCAGGCGCCGAGGTCCCGGCCCTGCCAGGTGAAGCTGCCGATCCGCTTGAGCGCCCGCAGGAACGTGTCGGAGGTGAGGTCCTCGGCGAGTTGCCGGTTGCCGACCCGGAAGTAGACGAACCGGAAGACCGTGTCGACGTACCGGTCGTAGATCAGTCCGAAGGCGGCGGACTCGCCGGCCTGGGCCCGCTCGACCAGGCCCCACACCTCGGCGGCCGCGTCACCCGGGTCGGGGCGCGCCGGATATTTCGGCGGCTCCGTGGGGGTTGGTGGTCCGGTGGTGCTCTGCGCCGGGACGATGACGGTGTTATCACCCTCGGTGGTGCCGGCTCGGCGGTCCGGCCCGGCCTGCTGTGGCGGCTGCGCCGGCCTGCCCGGTACGGCGACCCGCCCGCTGCCCGGTTTCGCGTTTCCCGTCGACGGCAGGTGCCGGCTCGGGGACTCGTTGATCGGCGGCCGGTTCCGGGTCCGCTTGGGTCCGTCGCCGCGGATCGCGTGGGCGATCGTGTCGTCGATGCCCCGGCGGAGCCCGTTCAGTCCCTCGGTGAGCGCGAGACGCGCTGCGAACACATCACGGCTGTACGGATCGCCGGCGTACACATGACTCACTGCGCCTCCTTGACCCGGCGGGCCGTCGATGAGCGGTGTCAGAACCCGATCCACAACAAAAGGGGTGGGGCGGCCGCGCATAGCAGGCCAACCTCACCCACGGATGTGGAATCCGTTACACAGACGGGAGTATTGCGGAGCTCGACCACGGGGAGTCGCACACTGTGTGCGCTGCGCGAAATTATCCCGAAGTGGCACAGAGTCCGCATCAAGAACATCTGTCACCATGTAGGACACCCTCGCCGCCGGGCCGGACACGCCGTCCGGCCACCCGATCGAGCGTCTTCTGTGCCAGACTCGGGCGTCGTGGAGAACAGCGCGCGCGACCCGGTCCGGACCTCCGCGCGGCGGCGCCCAGACGCCCCCGCCCTGATCTCCGGCGAGACCGTCGTTACGTGGTCTGAGCTGGACGAACGCGTCTCGCGCGCGGCCGGCCGGCTGGCCGTCGGCAGCACGCGTGGCGATCGGGTGGCGCTGGTGCTCGGCAACACCGTCGACTTCGCCGTCGCCTATTTCGCGATCCTGCGGGCGGGGCTGGTCGCCGTGCCGCTCAATCCCGGCTACACCGTCGACGAGCTGACCTACGCGCTGGCCGACAGTTCGGCCACCCGGGTGGTTGCCGATGATGCGGTGCTGGGTCGGCTGCAGTTGTCGGATCCGGTAGCCGTACCGGTGGCTGAGCTGCTGTCCGGGGAGCCGGGCGCGCCGCAGCCGGCCGGGGCCGACGACCTCGCGGTCCTGATTTACACCTCCGGGACCAGCGGGCGGCCGAAGGGCGCCATGCTCACCCACCGTGCGCTCGCCGCCAATCACGATCAGCTCGCCCTGATCGAGCCGTCGGTACTCAGCGCCACCGACGTGGTCCTGCTCACCATCCCGTTCTTCCACGCCTACGGGCTGAACACCGGCCTCGGCGCCATCGCCCACTACGGCGCCTGCGGGGTGCTGGTGGACCGCTTCGAGCCGGCGGCGACGCTCGCGCTGATGGCGGAACGCCAGGTCACGGCCGTCATCGGGGTGCCGTCCATGTATGCGGCGTGGTCGCGCGAGCCGGCGGCGCGCGCGGCGCTCGCGGCGGTGCGGACGGCGGTGTGCGGCGCCGCGCCGTTCGACCCGGCCGACGCGGCCCGCTTCACGGCCGTGACCGGCAAGACCGTGCTGATCGGGTACGGCCTGACCGAGGCCGCGCCGGTGCTCACCACAACTGCGGTCAGTGACCGGGAGAAGGTCGGCTCGATCGGCCGTCCGTTGCCCGGGGTGTCGCTGCTGCTGCGCACGGCCGACGGCGAGGTGCTGTGGCGTGACGGGCTCGTCGCGGACGTGCACGACGACGCCGAGCTGGACCTGGACCTGGAGGTCAGCGCCGGCACCGACCCCGGTGAGATCGTCGTACGCGGGGAAAACCTCTTCTCCGGCTACTGGCCGGACGGGCGCGACGGCCCGGACGCCGACGGGTGGTGGGGCACGGGTGACATCGCGTACGCGGATGCGGACGGTGACCTGGTGCTGGTGGACCGGATCGGCGAGCTGATCCTGGTCAACGGCTTCAACGTCTATCCGGCCGAGATCGAGCGGGTGCTCGACGGGCACCCGGGCGTGGCCGAGGCGGCGGTGATCGCCATCCCCGACCAGCTCACCGGGCAGGCGCCGTACGCCTACGTGGTGCCCGCCCTCGACCCCGCGCCCACCCCCGCCGAGCTGCAGGTCTACTGCGCGGCCCAGCTGGCCCGCTTCAAGCTGCCGGCCGGGATCGAGCTGGTCGCCGAGCTGCCGCACTCCGCGATCGGCAAGGTACGGAAGGGGGCTCTACGATGACCCGGGTCACCCTGATCAGCCGGGACGGCTGCCACCTGTGCGAGGTCGCCGAGCAGATCCTGGACCGGATCGCACCCGGGCAGTGGTCCCGGGTCGAGATCTCGGAGTCGATCGAGCTGGAGCGCGAATACAGCGACCGGGTGCCGGTGGTGCTGCTCGACGGCAAGGAGCACGGCTACTGGCGGGTCGAGGAAGATCGCCTGCTGCGGGATTTAGGTAGACCGCCGGGTGCCCCCCGCCTGTAATCTCTCGCGATGGCTCGAACTCACCTTGTCTGGGACTGGAACGGCACCCTGCTCGACGACCTCTCGCTGGTCGTCTCCTCGACCAACCACACGTTCGCGGCCGTCGGCGGGCGCAGCGTCGACTCCGACGAGCACCGGCGGCTCTTCCGCCGGCCGGTCGCCGAGTTCTACGCCGAGATCCTCGAGCGGGCCGTCGATGCGGCGGAGTTCAAGGAGCTCGACCGGATCTTCCACGAGGCGTACCGGGTCGGACTGACCACGGCGTCGCTGGCCGCCGACGCCGAGGCCGCGATCAAGGCCTGGCCGGGCAGCCAGTCGCTGCTGAGCATGTGGTTCCACGACGAGCTGGTCCCGGCCGTGCGGACCTACGGGCTCGCCGGCGTGTTCACCCGGATCGACGGGCGGCCCACCGAGGTCGACGGTGGGCTCAAGGCCGGCCATCTCGCCCGGCACCTGGCCGAGCTGGGGATTTCCGGCGACCGGGTGGTGCTCATCGGCGACTCGCTGGACGACGCCGAGGCGGCCGAGGCGGCCGGCGCCGCCTGCGTGCTCTACACCGGCGGGTTCACCGACCCGGCCCGGCTGCGGGCCAGCGGCCGGCCGGTGGCGGACCGGCTCGTCGATGCGGTACGGCTCGCCGAGGCGCTGTGATATTCGCCGTCGTAATGTCGACGTCCTTGGCATACCGGGGCGGAAAGCGGTAATACTCGGCGTTGAGCCGACGGGGAGATAACACGCCGACTCGATCTTTGTCCAGTTCCGCTATCAAGATCGCGATTTGTGCACGCCTTCACAAGCGCCTACTCTGTGACTTCGACGAGCCCCGCTATCACAGCCGGTCCACGCAGGCGCCACCGGTACAGGACCTGCAGCAGGGCTCCCCGTAGGTTCGCCTCGTCGGCACGGAGTCAGATGAGTCAGCAGCGTCATGGAAGCACGCCGGCAAACACCGGTGCAGTCCCCGCCTTCCCGGATCTTCCGGAGGCGACGATCGCGCGGCTACCGGAATATCTACGCGCCCTGCACAACCTCGCCGAGACCGGTTCCGAGACGGTTTCCAGCGAGGGCCTCGCCGCCGCGGCGGGGGTCAACTCGGCCAAGCTCCGCAAGGACCTCTCGCACCTGGGCTCGTACGGCACCCGCGGCGTCGGCTACGACGTGGCGCTGCTGATCGACCAGATCGAGTACATCCTCGGGCTCGACCAGCGCCGTGCCGTGGCGCTGGTCGGCGTCGGCAACCTCGGCCACGCGCTCGCCGGCTACGACGGCTTCGCCAGCCGCGGGTTCCGCATAGTGGCTCTGTTCGACGCCGACGCCGATCAGGTCGGCAAGCCGCTCAGCGGGCTGACCGTCCGGCACATCAGCGAGCTCGGCCAGGCCGTCGTCGAGGAGGGCATCACCATCGGCGTGATCGCCACCCCGGCCGGCGCCGCCCAGGCGGTTGCGGACGATCTGGTGGCTGCGGGGGTCACCAGCATCCTCAACTTCGCGCCCTGCGTGCTGTCGGTGCCGGCCGGCGTCGACGTTCGCAAGGTCGACCTCGCCATCGAGCTGCAGATTCTCTCCTTCCATGAGCACCGCAAGGCGTCGCTGACGGCGATACCCGGCGGGCGCTCACCGGAGGCGGGCAACCAGGAGGCGGTCGGGTCGTGAATTTGCTCAGCGTCGGTGCGTCCTATCGAACGGCCGGGCTCGACACCCTCGAACGCCTCACCATCGCCGATTCCGACATTCCGGCCGTGCTGCAGAAGCTCCTGGCACAGCCGTACGTCGGCGAGGCCGTGGTGGTGTCCACCTGCAACCGGGTCGACGTGTTCGCGGCCGTTTCCGGCTTCCACGGCGGCCTCGGCGACGTCTGCTCCGTCCTCGCCGACCACTCCGGCATCGGTGCCAACGATCTCGCCAGCCACCTCTACGTGCACTACGACGAGGCGGCCGTGCGCCACCTGTTCCGGGTCTCCGCCGGCCTCGACTCGATGGTCGTCGGCGAGGCGCAGATCCTGGGCCAGCTCCGGGGCGCTTATCACTCGGCGACCGAGAACGACACCGCCGGCCGGCTCCTGCACGAGCTGATGCAGCAGGCGCTGCGGGTCGGCAAGCGCGCGCACGCCGAGACCGGCATCGACCGCGCCGGGCAGAGCGTCGTCACCGCCGCCCTGGAGGTGGCCGTCGCGACCCTCGGCGGCGAGTTGGCCGGGCGCACCGGCCTGGTCATCGGCGCCGGCGCGATGGGCGCGCTCTCCGTGGCGACCCTGACCCGCTCCGGGGTCGGGCCGCTGCAGATCACCAACCGTGGCGCCGCCCGGGCCGATCGCCTCGCCGAGGCATACGGCGCCACCGCCGTCGCATTCGACGCGCTGGAGGAGGCGCTCGCCGCGGCCGACATCGTCGTCTGCGCCACCGCGTCCACCGAGCCCGTCCTGACCGCCGCGACCCTGGCCGGGCGGCAGCGGCCGCTGGTCGTGCTCGACCTGGCCGTGCCGCGCAACGTGGCCCACGAGGTCGGCGACCTGCCCGGCATCACCGTCGTCGACATCGACAGCCTGGCCGCGAGCCGGCTCACCCTGCCGGCCGCCGCCGAGACCGCCGCGGTCGAGCGGATCGTCGCCGCCGAGGTCGAGCATTTCCTCTCCTGGCTGCGCGGCGCCGAGGTCGCCCCGACCGTCGCCGCCCTGCGCAACCGCGCGGACGACGTGGTCAGCGCCGAGCTGCGCAAGCTCTCCGCGCGCCGGCCCGAATTCACCGAGGAGCAGCGGGCCGACGTTTCCCGTACCCTGCACCGGGTCGTCCAACAGCTGCTGCACTCGCCGACCGTGCGGGTGCGCCAGCTTGCCGCCGAGCCCGGCGGCGACCAGTATGCGGCCTTGCTGCGCGAACTGTTCGACCTCGACGTCCCGCACGCCACCCAGGCCGACGCCGTACCCGAGATCGGAGGACAGGGGTGAGCAACCCGTTGCGCCTCGGCACCCGTGGCAGTGCCCTCGCGCTCGCCCAGTCCCAGCTCGTCGCCGATTCCCTGACCACCGCGACCGGTCGCCCGGTCGAATTGGTGCGCATCGTCACCGCCGGCGACCGCTCCGCGGCGCCGGTCGCCCAGCTCGGCGTCGGGGTCTTCGTCTCCGCGCTGCGCGACGCGCTGATGGCCAACCAGATCGACTTCGCGGTCCACTCGTACAAGGACCTGCCCACCGCGCCGCCGCCGGGCCTGCACATCGCGGCCGTCCCGCAGCGCGAGGATCCGCGCGACGCGCTCATCGCGCGCGACAACATGACGCTCACCGAGCTGCCGCCCGGCGCCATGATCGGCACGGGTGCGGTGCGCCGAATCGCGCAACTGCATGCTTTGGGCCTACAGTTGCAGGTCACGCCGATCCGCGGCAATGTCGACAGCCGCATCGCGAGAGTGCTCGGTCCCGAGGCCGACCTCGACGCGGTTGTCCTGGCCCGGGCCGGCGTGGTGCGTCTCGGCCGGGCCGCCGAGATCACGGAAACGTTGGACCCGATGCTCATGCTGCCCGCACCCGCCCAGGGTGCGCTGGCGATCGAGTGCCGATCCGACGACGCAGACCTGGTCGAGCTGCTGGCTGCACTCGATCATGCACCGTCCCGCGCCGCCGTCACGGCGGAACGGGCGATGCTCGCCACGCTCGAGGCCGGTTGCTCCGCACCGGTCGCGGCACACGCCGAGCTCGCCGAGGGCGAGCAAGGCGACGAGATCTACCTGCGCGGTGCGGTGATCAGCCCGGACGGGGCCCGAGCTGTCCGGCTGTCGCGCACCGGAACGCCCGCCGACGCGGCGGAGATCGGCAAGGCGCTCGCCGCCGATCTCCTCGATGCCGGCGCCGACACCCTGATGGGGAGCACAGAATGACCACCCGTACCGCCCGCAAGTCCGCAGGGCGTATCGCTTTCGTCGGCGCCGGACCCGGCGATCCCGGCCTGCTGACCCGCCGGGCCCACGACACCCTTGTCGACGCCGACCAGGTCGTCTACGACCGTGGCGTGCCCGAGTCGCTGCTCGCGGCAATCCGTGCGGAGGCCAAGGACGACACCCAGTTCAGCCCGGCCGAGGGGGCACCCGGCGACGTCGCCAAGGTGCTGCTCTCGGCGGCCAAATCCGGCCTGTCAGCCGTGCACCTGGTCGCCGGTGACCCGTTCGGTCACGAGGCCGTCGTCAAGGAGGTCCAGGCCGTCGCCCGGACAGCCGTGCACTTCGAGGTCGTGCCCGGCCTGGGCCAGGCCGAGGGCGTCGCCACCTACGCGGGTGTGCCGCTGCCCGGCGTGCGCACCGCGGCCGACATCGACGACGTGACCGCCCTGGACTTCGACGCGCTGGCCTCGGCCGCGGTCAAGGGCTCGTTCGCGGTCGCCGTCGACGCCGGCGACCTCGCCGCCGTCCGCGACGGCCTGCTGGCCGCGGGCGTCGAGCCCGGCACGCCGGTCGGCGTGACCGGCGACGGCACCGGAGAAACCCAGTACACGACCACCTCGTCGGTGGACAGCTTCGTCGCGGCGGCGCTCGGTTTCACCGGCCGCGTCGTGCTCACGGTCGGCGCGGAGGTCGCCCAGCGCGACAAGCTGAGCTGGTGGGAAAACCGTCCCCTGTACGGCTGGAAGGTGCTCGTCCCGCGCACCAAGGAGCAGGCCGGCGCGATGAGTGCCCGGCTGCGGGCGTACGGGGCCATCCCGTGCGAGGTGCCGACGATCGCCGTCGAGCCGCCGCGCACCCCGGCGCAGATGGAGCGGGCCGTCAAGGGCCTGGTCGACGGCCGGTACGCCTGGGTCGTCTTCACCTCGGTGAACGCGGTCCGCGCGGTCTGGGAGAAGTTCGCCGAGCACGGCCTGGACGCCCGCCACTTCGGCGGCGTCAAGATCGCCTGCATCGGCGAGGCCACCGCCGACGCCGTCCGCGCGTTCGGCATCCAGCCCGAGCTGATCCCGGCCGGGGACCAGTCCAGCGAGGGCCTGCTGGCCGAGTTCTCGCCGCACGACGAGATCCTCGACCCGGTCGGCCGGGTGCTGCTGCCGCGCGCCGACATCGCCACCGAGACGCTGGCCGCGGGTCTCATCGAGCGCGGCTGGGAGGTCGACGACGTCACGGCGTACCGCACGGTCCGCGCGGCGCCGCCGCCGGCCGACATCCGCGACGCGATCAAGTCGGGCGGCTTCGACGCGGTGCTGTTCACCTCGTCCTCGACGGTCCGCAACCTGGTCGGCATCGCGGGCAAGCCGCACGCCCGCACGGTGGTCGCGGTGATCGGCCCGAAGACGGCCGAGACGGCGACGGAATTCGGCCTGCGGGTCGACGTCCAGCCGCCGCATGCGTCGGTCCCCGACCTGGTCGAGGCCCTGGCGGGGTATGCGGTGGAGCTGCGCGAGAAGCTGGCGGCGATGCCGGCCAAGCAGCGCCGCGGCTCCAAGGTCCAGGGCCCGACCGCCCTGCGCTTCCGCTGATCTTCCGCGGACCGGCCCTCGGGCCGGTCCGCGGCACTTTGTTTCACCGGGCCGGCTTCGCGGTCGGCCTGTTGTTTCGCGGGGCCGGCTTCGCGGTCGGCCTGTTGTTTCGCCGGACCGGCGTCTTCGCCGGCCTGGCCGGGGCGGTTGATCGACCGGCCCGGTTCCGCCGGCTCACGCGGCCGGCCTGGCTGAGGGAGTGAGCATGTCGTTTCCCGATGTGCGTCCGCGGCGGCTGCGCCGCACCGCCGCCCTGCGGCGGCTGGTCGAGGAGACCCGGGTCGCGCCGGCCGAGCTGATCCTGCCGCTGTTCCTCAAGGAAGGCCTGACCGAGCCGCGGGCGATCAGCTCGCTGCCCGGCGTGCTGCAGCACTCACGCGAGTCGCTGCGCAAGGCCGCCCACGAGGCCGTCTCGGCCGGGGTCGGCGGCCTGATGCTCTTCGGCGTGCCGGACAAAGCCAACAAGGACGACACCGGTTCGGCCGGGCTCGACCCGGACGGCATCCTGAACGTCGGCATCCGCGACCTGATCTCCGAGGTCGGCGACGCCACCGTGATCATGGGTGATTTGTGCCTGGACGAGTTCACCTCGCACGGCCACTGCGGTGTCCTGGCCTCCGACGGCACGGTGGACAACGACGCCACCCTGGAGATCTACGGCCGGATGGGCGTCGCGCAGGCCGAGGCCGGTGCCCACGTCGTTGGCCCCTCCGGGATGATGGACGGCCAGATCGGCGTGGTCCGTAAGGCCCTGGACGCGGCGGGCCACCAGGACGTCTCGGTGCTGGCCTACTCGGCGAAGTACGCGGGCGCCTTCTACGGCCCGTTCCGCGAGGCCGTCGAGTCGACGCTGCAGGGCGACCGGCGCACCTACCAGCAGAGCCCGGCGAACGTCCGCGAGGCGCTGCGCGAGGTCGAGCTGGACGTCGCCGAGGGCGCCGACATGGTCATGGTGAAACCGGCGCTGCCGTATCTCGACGTGATCGCCGCCGTCCGGGAACGGGTCGACGTGCCGGTCGCCGCCTACCAGGTCTCCGGCGAATACGCGATGGTCGAGGCGGCCGCGGAGAAGGGCTGGATCGACCGGCAGGGCGTCATGCTGGAGACCCTGACCTCGATCAAGCGGGCCGGCGCCCAGATCACGCTCACCTACTGGGCGACCGAGGCCGCCCAGCTGCTGCGCGAGCGGTACTGACTCTCAGTCGTCGTTCTTGATCGTGCCCGTTGCGATCGAGTCGGTGCGGCGGACGTTCGCCAGGCCCGCGATCGCGAGCGTGAATTGCTCGTCCGCCTCCTTCCACCGGTCACCCCGGACCTGCACCGGGAAGCCGAGGCTGGTCGCGCCCGCGGCGAGGACCCTGCAGCCCGCGTACGGGTCGAAGTCGATCCCGGGCCGCGCCGACCCCGGCACCGTGGCCGCGCAGACCGTCAAGGGCTGGCTCAGCGGCCGGGAGAGGGTCACCGGGAAGATCAGCGCGGTCCGGCCGGCGTCGCCCTCGGCGACGCTCGCGTCCGCGACGGCCAGCGCCGCCCGGGAGTGGAAGCGGGCGACCTGCGGATCGTGATCGCTGGCGCCCTTCGAGCCGTTGGCCTCGTCGGCCGCCGCCCAGTCGGCGTTGATGTGCGCCGCCCGGATCTCGATCAGGTCGCCGTGCAGGGCGTTGTTGACGAACACGTGGTCCAGCGTCTGCGCCGAGCCGTCGAAGACGTAGGAATACGCCGACGCGGGCGCGGCCGCCACCAGGTCGTCCCACAGGCTGTGCAGGCCGGCCCCGTACAGCGGGCCGAGCTGGTCGCCCGGGTTCGCCGGGACCGGGTCGTCCGGGCGTGGGAAGACGTTCAGGTCGCCGCCGTACGCGATCCGTGCCCGCGGGTCGGCGGCCTCGATCGCGGTGGTGATCGCCGCGCCGTAGCCGGCCTGCTCGGTGCGCTGCCCGATCCGGCCGTCCGGCCCGGACGAGTAGTGGTTGCTGACCGCCCAGAGCTGGAAGTGCTCCGCCGCGCCCGGCGCGGCCTTCACGTCGAAGCGGGCCACCTGCGGGGCGCGGGTGTAGACGTTCGGGCCGTCCACGCCGGTCGAGGTGTCCACGTCGGCCGGCAGGACCGCGTTCAGCGCCTTCGGGTTCGACACGTCGGCGTTGCTGGCCAGCGGCGCGCCACGGTAGGTGACCTGTGGGGCCGAACCCAGGACCGGGTCGGCGGCCGAGGCGGCGGCGAGCGAGAGGCGGTCGGTGCGGTAGAGGAACGCCGCGGTGATGCCACGGGCGTCCGCGCCGGTGCGGTCGTACGCTGCCGCGTACCCCGGACCGCCCTTGCCCTTGATCGTCAGGGCGAGCTCCTGCAAGGTGTCCGGTTGGCCGTCGGCGTCGTTCGCATCGCCGCAGGCCAGGGCGCCGCCGGCGACCGCGCAGAGGTCCTGGTCCTCGGCCTCCTGCGCGAGAATCAGATCGGGGGAGTGCAGGCTGCCGACGATCTGATCGGCCAGATCGTCGAGCTTCTCCCGGTAGGCCGCGTCACTCGCCGGGACGTAGTCGAACGGCGGGCTCACCCCCGGGCAGCCGGTGTTGCCGGTGAAGTCGCAGCCGTCGAACGGGTCGTCGCGGAAGTCGTACAGGTTTTCCACGTTGTAGGTCGAGACGGCGAACTCGGTGGTGCGCGCGGCGGCCCGCGGCGGGTTGTTCTTCGACGGGTCCGCGCCGGGCGTGAACGCGGCGGTCGACGGCTGGATGCCGTACTTGTTGAAGGAGTAGTAGAGGCCGCCGACCGCGTCGCCGGACAGCAGGTCGAAGGTCTTGGCCGGCGGCAGCAGCACGCCGCTGTCACCCGCGGTCGCCTTCACCCCCATCGTGCCGAGCAGGACGCGGTCGCCGTTGCCGTCGTCGACGGCGCCGGGCAGATTGTCCAGCGGGTGCGCGTCGCGGAAGACCCGCCGGGCGTACGGGTCGGCGCGGTCCAGCAGCGGGTCATCGCGGTCGATCACCCAGATCTCCGAGTCGGCGGTGCCGCCGAAGACGTTGCGGCCGGCGACGACCCCGGCGCCGTCCCGGACGCGGAGCTGCATGCCCTCGTGCCGCTCCCAGAAGCGGTCGGCGGCGGCCAGGTCCGCCGGCGGCGCCGCGGCGTCGACCTGGACGTCACCGGCCGGTACGCCCTCGGCCAGCTTGCTGACCAGGGAGGCGCCGGAGAGCTGGGTCAGCGAGAAGAACTCCGAGACCCGGGCCCGGACCACGATCTCGTCGCCGACGACCGGCACATAGCCGCCGATCAGCGAGGTGAAGCCGCCCATGAAGACGAAGATGCCGTCGGAGCTGGCCGGGTCGCCGTCGTCGGTGCCCGCGCGGCTCTGCAGGAAGAAGCCGTGCTGGGCGGCGCCGGCGGCCGTGCGGGCCAGCGTGCGCTGGGTGACGACACCGCGTACGTCGTACAGGATGCTGCTGGTGCCGTTGCCGGACGGGTTCGCCAGCGGCGACCGGTCGGTGCGCGGGTTCTCCGCGTCGGTGGTGGTGCCCTGCACGGCGCCCACGGTCAACGGCTCGTCGGCGGCGCGAGCGACGCCGGGGATCAGCACGGCGATCAGCGACGGGACGGCGAGCAAGGACAATATGCGGCGGTAGCGCACGGCGCCCTCCACAGCTCAGTCGGTGGGCTCGAGCTTCTGCACTAGTTGCGCGACGTCCACGCCGTACTCGTACCAGTCGCGGTCGGACTGGTAGCCGAGCTCGGCGTTGACCTTCAGCATCGACTCGTTGTGCTGCGCGTTCCAGGTCTGGACCTCGCACAGGCCGGGCTCGGCGGAGCGCAGCTCGAACAGCATCCGAGCCTTGATCGCCCGGTCGATGCCGTAGCCACGATGCTCGCGGACCACGATCGTGTCGTACTGATCGGCGCGCTCCGGATGCTGCGCAGGCACGACCACCTCGGTCAGCCCGGCGACCGCACCGGAAGCCTCGTGGACGGCCAGCACGATGTACGGCTTCAGCCCGCGGCGGTGCAGCGTGTTCAGGCTGTCCCGCAGCCGCTGCGGATCGGACGAGCTCGGCCGCAGATCGAGATCGCTGTCGTCGCCGTCCTGCCCCTCGAGCTTGGCCTGCGCGTACGCCTCCAGCAGCGCGGGGGGCAGCCCGCCGGGATGGTATTCGACCCGGTAGCCGGAGCTGATGCCGTTCGCCATGGTGCTCAGGGCGTTCCAGTCCACGCTGGACAGGGTCAGGACGCTGCGGGTCTCCACATACTCCCGCTCGAAGCCCAGCGACTCGTAGAACGGGAGGGCCGGGGTGTCGCCGATCGCCTCAACCCCGATGGAGGAGAAACCCTCGAGATAGGCCCGGCGCGCGGCGACCGCGACCAGCTGCTGGCCGAGGCCCCGCCGACGCAGATTGGGGTGGACCAGCACCTCCAGCACGCCGATGTCGCCCAGCAACAGGACGCTGACGTGGCCGAAGATGGTGCTCTCGCCCTCGGGAAGCCGATCGTCCTCGGCGACCCAACTGATCCGGCGCTCTCCCGGCATGGTCTCGGCGAGATAGTCGACCACCTGGACGTCCTGCCACGGTGGATCATCGGGGAGGTCCGCGGTCAGCACCGCGTTGTACGTCTCCACGAGCGACCGGATCTCCCCCGCCGACGCGGTTCGGGGATCCCACTCACGCACCCTCACGAGTACAGCTTGCCGGTACATGGACCTTCAGGGAAGTGCCGGGCGAACAAATGTACGCGACCCGTCACTGTGGGTTGTCGATCAGGCCCCGCTGCGCTGCCCGTAATCATTGGCCGCATCAAACACCTTCTGCGCGTAAGGACGGACCGCGTTGTACGACAAAATGGCCTCCCACCAGGCATCCGGCTTGGCAAGATCACGCCCGCCCTGGCACAGATACTTGGCCGCGGCCAGGGACGCATCGTCGATGTCGTTCGGATCGGAAGCGCCACTATTGTCGGCATCAACACCATTGCCGACGGAGATCGCGGTCCACGTCTGCGGGATAAACTGCAGCGGCCCGATGGCCCGATCAAACTGAGCGTCCCCATCAAGCGCGCCCTGATCGGTGTCCCGGATCTCCTGCCGCCCACCCTTACCGTCCAGCGGCAACCCGAAGATCGGCGGCGCGACAGACCCGTCGACATTGAGCACGGCCCCGTTGGCGCTGCCGTGCGAAGACTCCACCTTGGCGAGGGCGGCGATCGTGGTCCAGGTCAGATGGCAGCTCGGGGTGGTGCGGCCGACAACAAGCTCGGCGTAGCCGTAAGCCTGCACGGCGACGACCGGGATGCCGGCCTGGGTGCCCGTCTGCTGCGCCCAGGAGGCCAGCACGTCGGCCGGCCGGGCCCCACCAACCGGCTGTTGAACGCCGGGGAACGTCGGAGCGGAAGCACCGGGCGCCGCGGGCAGCCCACCGGTGCTGGGCATCGCCCCAGCCGGCCCGGAAACGGCCCCGGCCGACGGATCGCCGCCGACCCCGAAGCCGGGCGTCGCGCTGGGTGACGGCACAGACTGCAAAGCCTGGGGTACGAGGTAAGCCCCGGCCGTCCCGGCGGCGCCGAGCAGGAGGGCTGCGATGACAGCGGGGAGGATGAGGCGGCCGCTCGGGCGCTTGGCCCAGGCGGAGGTGCTGCGAGCGGTGCTCCGGGCGACTCGGACCGGATTGGCCCGGCGGAGGACGCGGGTGGCCCGGCCTCGCGAGGCGGCGGCCAGGGCGGCTGCTGTGGGCACGGCGGCGCCTGCTGGGGTCTTGTCGCCAGGCTTTTCCTCGGCCTTGTCGCCCTTTTCCTCAGCTTTGTCACCCTTTGTCTCGGGCTTGTCGCCGCCCTTTGTCTCGGCCTTGTCTCCGGCCTTGTTGTCCTTGGCCCCAGCCCCAGCTTCGGCGCTGTCCTCGGCCCTGGCCTTGTCGTCCTTGCTCTTGGGGTCGCCACCGTTGGTCTTTGTCGATGTCGCCGTGCCCTCGGCCTGGCTGTCGACGGTCTTGTCGCTGGTTGCCGTACCGTCGGATGGCTTGTTGGCGGGCCTATCGGCGTCGCCTTTCAGCTCCGGCGTCGCGTTTGCGCCGGCCGCCGCCTGCGCTCCGGGTGGCGGCTCCGATTCATGCTCAGCTGGGGTCGCCGGGTTGTTCCCTGGCCCGGCGCTCGTTCCGGTCGCCGCGCTCGGCTCGGCCTCTGCCTGCGTCTCGGCGTTTGCTTCGGCTCTGGCTTGCTGCGGCTCGGCGTTTGCTTCGGTCCTGGCTTGCTGCGGCTCGGCGTTTGCTTCGGTCCTGGCTTGCTGCGGCTCGGCGTTTGCTTCGGCCCCGGCCTGCCGTGGCTCGGCGTTCGGTCCGGTCGGGGAGTCGGTCTTCGCCTCCGCCGGAAGGTGGGTGGTCGGCTTGCCCGCGCGGACAGCTTCCGTCGCCTCGGGCATGCTCTCGGCGGTCGAGGTCACACCTGAGTTCATGGCCTTGATGGCGGAGTCGGACTTGTCGGAAGCACCCGCTGTTGCCCCGGAAGGCAATCCGGTATTGGCGCCGGCCTCAGCAGGCTCGCCGCCAGGCCGCATTCCCGACTTGCTAGCGCTCACTTCCGACTCGCTGGAGCTCACTTCCGACGCCGAGGGCTCCTCCTCGGGCGCCGCGCCCGAGCTGCCGAGGGGTCCGTCGATGTGCGGCGCCGGGGATCGCTGCCCGGGCCGCTCCGGGGATTTCTCCTGTCCGTCCGCCACTCGCACGACACTACCGGGCGACGCTGAACGTCGGTGTTTATGCACATGCCCGATATGTTCCGCACAGCCTGGGGATCCAGCACGACGAACTGTCACAGCCACGCCATACGCTGTGGGGATGCCGCGCTATGACTACCGCTGCCGCGCCTGCGGTGACACCTTCGAGATCAACCGGCCGATGGCCGAGTCCTCCGCCCCGGCGGCGTGCCCCCAGGGTCACGCCGACACGGTCAAACTCTTGTCCACAGTCGCGGTGACCGGCCGCGGCGCAACCATGCCGTCTGCCCCTTCCGGTGGCGGCGGCGGAGGCTGTTGTGGTGGTGCCTGCGGCTGCTGATGCCTCAATGGGCAGCCTGATTCTGATGATCACGCCTACCCGGATAGCCGCGGGCCAATTAAGTCGGCCTTGGTGTATTTGTCCCTGAGGTCGTCTGTGCGATCGGGTCGCCGGCTGATCGCTGTACCTCGATCAGTCGGTCGTCCGCGTCTCAGCCGGAGGCTCTGCCCGAAACGCCCGGACCCTGTTTCATTCGTCCGGGCCCGAAGCAGCGGGCCAAGTCTTGGGTGCGTGCTGGTTGGCTCCGAGCCCCGTTCGTGAGTGTCCGGTGTGTTCCGTCGATAGCCCATCCCGTCACGGAAACCCACGGCTCAACCACTCATCGGTCCCGCCTCCCGCGACGGGCCCCTCGTCCCTGCTTCCCGCGACGAGCCCCTCGGCCCCGCCTCGACGGTCCACTATCCGGGCACCACGTCCAGCTGATGAGCCCGGTCCCATTTTCGGAGGATCTGCGGCTACGCGATCGGATGGTGCCGGCCCGCCCGTCTCCAGTGCGCCCGGGACCCTTCTCGTAGGGGTGTGGGTGGTTGGTGGGGGTTTGCGCGTGCGGGGTGGTGATTTAGATGATTTCGGGTGCGGTCGACAGCTGGGCGTATCAAGGTCCGCAGCGTGTGGTCGGCGAGGGCGAGGGGCGAGGGGCGAGGGGCGAGGGCGAGGGCTGGGCTGGGCTGGGCTGGAGCTGGGGCGAGGGCTGGGGCTGGGACGAGGGCTGGGGCTGGGACGAGGGCTGGGGCTAGGGCTGGGCTGGGCTGGAGCTGGGGCGAGAGCTGGGGCGAGGGCTGGGGCTGGGGCGAGGGCTGGGGCGAGGGCTGGGGTTGCTGGCGGTGTGGCAGCGACCGTGGCCGTTGGACCTTGGTGCGCGGCGGTCTGCTCCGTGTCCGTGCGTATCAAGGTCGCGGAGTCCGGCGGTGTTATGGGGTGGTATGTGAGGTTGCGGTCCGGGGTGTGGGACGGGATACCCAGGATGTGGTGCCCGGTGCCCGGTGCCCGGTGCCCGGTGGGCGGGATCGGTGTCCATCAGCTGGACTGCCGCCGGCGCGGGTGAGGGTGGAACTGGCAGGAAGCGGTCCGGCGAGTCGCCGAGACCGGTTGGTGGGGGCATAGCGGCCTACGACCGCGGCAAATCCGCGCAGGGGTCGGCGGCCCGGGTGTGATTGTGGTGTGGGCGGGTGCGGAGCGAACCACGCCGCCACAAGATCCGGCCGCAACCCTAGGGCGTGATAAGCCGGCGATGCGGAAAGTCTCCTCGGCGCCCGAGGCCGGGTGGATCCCTGCGGCGACGGCCCGGTCGTGGCCGCTCGAAACGACGCGTGGCCGCTCGAAACGACGCGTGGCCGCTCGAAACGACGCGTGGCCGCTCGAAACGACGCGTGGCCGCTCGAAACGACGCGTGGCCGCTCGAAACGGGTGTTGCCGAATGGCGTCAGGTCACTCCTGAACAAGACTCCGAGCACGCCGTAGGTCTCCAAGATCCGAACGGGAGCCCGAAGCCAGGTGGGCCGCCGGCAGACGGCACGCGAGACCAATCCCGGGATCAATTCAAACTGGATGTATCACCGGGGCCCCCTGTGAGATCTCTTGTCATGTCGACTGTTGACAGGCACATAGACGTGACGCTGTGGTGATCGTCGGTGACCTGCCGGAGTCGCACAACGGTGACTCGTGCGGGGACGTCCGAACGGGTCAGTGGAATTGACCGACTGCCGCGCAACTCGAACGTGAACCTCGTCGTTACGTCACGCGTAGTGCCGTGCGTGACCGTCGATGACCCGGCCATGGGTCGCCCTTCCGGGGTCGGCCGTGGCGGGAGGACGGTTACCGACCGTTTCTACGATGTGCCGTGTGATTGCGGTGCGGCAGCATGAAGCGCGACTTCCCAAGGGGGCGGAGGTTCTCACCGTGTCGGGACGGACCGACCTGCCGAGCGGCCTTGTGACCTTCATGTTCACGGACATTGAGGGGTCGACGCGCCTCGCGCGGATGCTCGGCGAAGACTATGGTCGCGTGCTCAACGCCCATCGTGGCGTCGTTCGCGCAGCGCTGAGTAATTACGCCGGGGCCGAGCTTTTCACTGAGGGTGACTCTTTCTTCGTGGCTTTCGGGGATGCGGCGGCTGCCGTGTCGGCCTGTGTGGCAGCGCAGCGTGCACTTGCCGCGTACCCGTGGCCGAGCGCGGACGCGGCGCCCCGGGTCCGGATGGGACTGCACACCGGCTGGGCCACCCCGGTCGCCGGTGAATATACGAGCGCCGAGGTGCACCGTGCCGCCCGCGTTGCCGCCGCGGCGCACGGTGGTCAGGTGCTCTGTTCCAAGGCGACCGCACTGGCGGTCGCCACCCGATTGCCCGAGCCGACCCCCCGCCGCGAGGACCTCGCCCTGGTGGGCGCGACAGCCAACGGAGCAGCGACAGCCAACAAGGCGGGAACAAACGGAAGCCGACCAAGACTCGGCGACCGCCGAACCGCGCTGCTGGACAGTGTGGACCTGCTGGACCTGGGCCAGTTCCGGCTCCGCGGCTTCGACGACGCCGAGCGACTCTTCCAACTCGTCGCGCCGGGACTTGAGCAGGCCTTCCCCCGTCCGCGCACCCCGGGCGCGCCCGTAGACAACCTGCCCGCCGCCGTCACGCCCTTCATCGGCCGGCGGAGCGAGATCGCCGAGCTGAAGAACCTGGTCGGCGCGCACCGGCTGGTCACCGTCGCCGGGGCGGGTGGTGCCGGCAAGACCCGGCTCGCCGTCGCCGTCGCCGAGGAGCTCCGGGCCGCGTACCCGGATGGTGTCTGGCTGGTGGATCTCGCCGAGGACCAGCCGGCCGAGGCGCTGGCCGCTGCGATGGGCGTGCGGCCGGAGCCGGCCCGTCCGTTGCTCGACAGCCTCATCGAGCGCTGCGCCGACGGCCGTACCCTGCTTGTTCTTGACACCTGCGAGGCCCGGCACCCGGCCGCCCGGGAGCTGATCCGCCGGCTGCTGGCCAGTTGCCGGCGGCTGGACGTGCTCGCCACCTCGCGTAACTCGCTCGGCGTACCCGGTGAGCTGGTCTGGCGGATCCCGCAGCTGGCCCCCGCCGATTCCTACGCCCTGCTCACCGCCCGGGCCGTCGCGGCCCGCGGTGGTCGGCCCGGCGCCGCCGGCGAGGCCGGAGACCTGGCGCGGATCGCGGCGAAGCTGGACGGTGCGCCGCTCGCCATCGAGTTGGCCGCGGACCGGTTGCGGCTGCTCTCCGCGGCGCAGCTCGCCGCCCGGCTCGACGATCCGATCGCCGCGCTCGACGCCGGTCGCAGCGAGCCGGGTCGGCACGGCAGCCTGACCCACAACCTCGACTGGTCTTACCGCGGGCTCAGCGACGGCGCCGCCAGGCTGCTGCGCTGGCTGGCCGTCTTCGCCTCCCCGGTGGAGCTCGGCACTGTGGAATGGGCCGGCGAGGACGCCTTCGGCGCCCTGTCGGAGCTGGTCGACCGGTCGCTGGTCGAGGTCGTCGCCGGGTCGCGCTACCGGATGTCCGGGCAGGTCCGGGCGTACGCGGCCCGCAGGCTGGCCGCCGCGGGGGAGGAGCCCGCCGCGCGGGAGGAACACGTCGCCTGGTCGTTGCACACGCTGAACGGCGTGGCCGTCGACACCGACGGGCAACCGCGGACCGTTTCGCTCACCGAGCTGGCCCCGTACGTGCTGGAGTGGCAGGCGGCGCTGCGCTGGTCGGCCACCGGCGGCAGCGTGCGGGCCGGGCTGCGGCTGGCCGGGGCGCTGGATCCCTGGTGGCGGGAGCACGGCGGCGAGCGGGAGGGCCGGGACCTGCTGTTCCGGCTGTACGGCCGGCTGGACGCCGAGCCGGGCGAACGGATCGATCAGGCCGAGCTGGCGTCGGCGTACCTGGTCCACGCCGGACTCGCCGACGACCTTCAGGAGCGGACCCGTTTCCTGGACCGGGCCGAGGACATCGCCCGCCAGGTCGGTCATCCCGCGCTGCTCGTGCGGGCGCTCGCCGGGCAGCGGCTCTCGCTGGTGGCGGCCGGGCGGACAGCCGAGGCCGAGCAGCTGTGCCGCGAGGTCATTGCCCGGGCCGAACGCACCGGGGTGCCGGCCGAGGCGCTACCGGCGGTGGTGACGCTCGCCGAGCTGCTGTGGCGGCGCGACGCCCTGGACGAGGCGGCGGAGCTGCTCGGTGGCGCCCGCCAGCTTGAGGCGGGGCGGCCGGAGGACCGCGGTAGCCGTACCGTGGATTGGTTGTTGGGGATGGTGGCGTTGCGCCGCCGCGACCTGGTCGCGGCGCACGACCACCTGGTCGTCGCCCTGCGGTCGCGTTTGCGGCACGGCTTCCGGGGCGCCGCCGCGGATGCCGTCGCGGCCATCGCCGTGCGGTGTGCCGCCGGCGGCGACCCCGGCACCGCGACCGTCCTGTTCGGGGGTGCGGAATCGGTGCGGGGCGCACGCCGGGCGACCCAGTTCGGTGGCTTCTGGTGTGCGCGGCAGGCCGCCCTGCGGCGGACGCTCGGCGACGCGGCCTTCGACGCGGCCTACGCCGATGGTGCGAAGATCGGCTTCAGCCGCGCCGTCGCGACGGCGCTGGCCGTCGAGCATCCGGACCTCGAACACGGGTCGGTCCGCTTCGCGCAGACCCTGGGCTGAGTCCTATTCGACCAGGCTGCGGGCCTGGTCGAGGTCGGACGAGCTGACGGACGCGAGCGAGCCGAAGAGGCTCACCGCCTCGTAGTAGGTCCAGGCCAGGCTGTAGCAGGCCGGGCGCACCACGGCGCTGTACGTGGCGCACTTGCGCTTGAGGTCGGCGTAGAACATGTTGTCCACGCGGTCCTTGTTGGCCGGGAACGCGCCCAGGTCCTTGTAGTTGCGGTAGCCGAAGTCGTGGTGCCAGCAGGGGTTGGTGAAGTCGAAGCCCAGCGGTTTGTCCGGGCTGGACGAGCAGTAGTCGGTGGCCCAGTCGAAGCCGTAGCCGGCCCAGGGTGCGCGGTCCAGGCGGGCGGCGTTCCAGGCGGCGGTGCTGGCCGCGGTGGTCTGGGTCCAGCGGGACAGGACGGTGGCCTTGCTGTCAGTCGCGGCGGAAGCCGCGACTGCGGGAGCCAGCAGGGCGAAGGCAGAGATCAGGACGACGAGGGTACGGCGGACGGACCGTTTCATCGAAACCTCCAGCGGTAGGCCGCCAGTCTTGGATCGAGAGGTTTCGAGATACAAGCTGATCAATGGAGATTTCCTTAACGACGCCTCAACTTACCGGTGGGTATTCCGCGGCGGGCCTGTCGTGTGCTGTCCTGGAAAGTGGTGTGGGACCCGGCCGCTATGGTGTGAACGTGCAGGTGGCCGTTAAGTGATCCGATTACCGCTGGTCCGACAGGGACCACTGCGGGCGCTCGCCGTGCGAGTGATCGCCGCCGTCGTCCTCGTGTTGCTCACCGTGCTGGTGATCTACATCGACCGCGACGGTTACCGCGACGTCAACGAGGACGGTCTGACTCTCCTCGACTGCTTCTACTACGCGGTCGTCTCGCTCTCCACCACCGGCTACGGCGACATCACCCCGGTGACGCCCGACGCGCGCTTCGTGAACATCGTCTTCATCACCCCGGCACGCGTGCTCTTCCTGATCATCCTGGTCGGCACGACCCTCGAGGTGCTGACGGACCAATACCGGAAGAGCATCAGGGTCACCAGGTGGAGGCGTAAGTTGAAGGACCACATCATCGTCTGCGGCTACGGCACCAAGGGCCGCGCCGCGGTCAGCGCGCTGCTGGAGACTGGCTACGACAAGTCCCGCATCGTCATCGTGGAAAGCCGCGACGAAGCCCTGCGCCAGGCCGCGGCCAACGGCCTGGTCGCGATCGAGGGCAACGCCACCCGCTCGGCGGTCCTGCTCGAGGCGGACGTGAAGAACGCCAAGTCGGTGATCATCGCCACCGACAGCGACGAGGCATCCGTCCTGATCACCCTGACGGTGCGGCAACTGACGGCCGGCCAGGTGCGGATCATCGCGGCAGTCCGCGAGCAGGAGAACGCGGCGCTGCTCAAGCAGAGCGGCGCCCACCACGTCATCGTGTCGTCGTCGACCGCGGGGCGGCTGCTCGGCCTGACCACGACCACCCCGCCGCTGATCGACGTGGTCGAGGACCTGCTGACCCCGGGCCAGGGCATGGCGCTGGCGATGCGCTCCGCGGAACGCGACGAGGTGGGCCGCAACCCGCGCGAGCTGCAGACCCTGGTGGTGGCCCTGATCCGGCGCGGCAAGGTGCTGCCGCTGGGCGGTCAGCAGGTGCTCACCATCGACACGGGGGACATGTTGATCTACATCCGCGACGAAGAGAACAGCGGCGTCGGCGTAGCCGTCTAGATCAGAGGATCGTCCAGGTGTCGCCGGCGTTGAGCAGCTCGCCGAGCATCTCGTTCGGCGTGCCCGTCACCTGGGACTTCGCGTCTTCCAGCTGCTTCTGGATCAGCTCGTCGTAGGACGGGCGCTGGACGTTGCGGAACACGCCGATCGGCGTGGTGCCCAGGTCCGAGCCCGACAGCCGGCTCAGGGCGAACGCGTACGCCGGGTCGTCCACGGTCGCGTCGTGCACGACCGGGGTCTCGCCGCCCAGGTCGGCGCTGTCCCGGACCGACAGGCCGAAGGCGCCCGCCGGGTGGACGACCGAATACTGGGCCTGCGCGCCGAAGGTGATCGGCTCGCCCTGCTCCAGCCGGATCAGGTGGTCGTCGCGGGTGTTCGGGTCCTTGAGCACCTCGAACGCGCCGTCGTTGAAGATGTTGCAGTTCTGGTAGATCTCCACGAACGCCGAGCCCTCGTGCTGGGCCGCCGCCCGCAGCACCGACTGCAGGTGCTTGCGGTCCGAGTCGATGGTGCGGGCCACGAAGGTCGCCTCCGCGCCCAGGGCCAGCGACAGCGGGTTGAACGGGGAGTCCGCCGAGCCGGCCGGGGTCGACTTGGTGATCTTGCCGAGCTCGGAGGTCGGCGAATACTGGCCCTTGGTCAGGCCGTAGATCCGGTTGTTGAACAGCAGGATCTTCAGGTTGACGTTGCGGCGCAGCGCGTGGATCAGGTGGTTGCCGCCGATCGACAGCGCGTCGCCGTCGCCGGTGACGACCCAGACCGACAGGTCCGGGCGGGACGCGGACAGGCCGGTCGCGATCGCCGGCGCGCGGCCGTGGATCGAGTGCATCCCGTACGTGTTCATGTAGTACGGGAAGCGCGACGAGCAGCCGATGCCCGAGACGAAGACGGTGTTCTCCCGGGCGATGCCCAGCTCCGGCATGAACTGCTGGACCGCCGCCAGGATCGCGTAGTCACCGCAGCCGGGGCACCAGCGGACCTCTTGGTCGGACTTGAAGTCCTTGGTCGTGAGCTTGACCGGCGTCAACGGGATGGAGGTGCTAACCATTCTTGACCACGTCCTCGAGCATGTTCTCCAGCGTCGCGGCCGTGAACGGCAGGCCGCTGACCTGGTTGAAGGGAACCGCGTCGATCAGATACCGCGCCCGGATGACGTGGGCGAGCTGGCCCAGGTTCATCTCCGGGATGATCACCTTGTCGTACGACTTCAGCACCTCGCCGAGATTCGCCGGCAGCGGCGAGAGGTGCCGCAGGTGCGCCTGCGCGATCGGCAGCCCACGCTGGCGCAGCGCCCGGCAGGCGGCTCCGATCGGGCCGTAGGTGGAACCCCAGCCGAGCACCAGCACGCGCGCGTTCTCGTCGGGGTCCTCGATCTCGACGTCCGGGACCGGGATCGACTCGATGCGTTCCGCGCGGGTCCGCACCATGAACTCGTGGTTTGCCGGGTCGTAGGAGATATCACCGGTCTTGTCGGCCTTTTCCAGGCCGCCGATCCGGTGCTCCAGGCCCGGCGTGCCGGGGATCGCCCACGGCCGGGCCATGGTCTCCGGATCCCGCAGGTACGGCAGGAAGCGACCGTCCTCGCCGTTCGGCTCGGTCGTGTATGCCACCGAGATGTCCGGGAGATCGTTGACGTCGGGCAGCAGCCACGGCTCGGAGCCGTTCGCCACGTAGTTGTCCGAGAGCAGGATCACCGGCGTGCGGTACTTCAGCGCGATCCGGGCCGCCTCGATCGCCGCGTGGAAGCAGTCCGACGGCGACCTCGGGGCGATCACCACGAGCGGCGCCTCGCCGTGCCGGCCGTACAGGGCCATGTTGAGGTCGGCCTGCTCGGTCTTGGTGGGCATGCCCGTCGACGGGCCGGCCCGCTGCACATCGACGATGACCAGCGGCAGCTCCAGCGCGATGGCCAGGGAGATCGTCTCGCCCTTGAGCGCCACGCCGGGACCCGAGGTCGTGGTGACGCCGAGCGCGCCGCCGTACGAGGCGCCCAGGGCCGCGCCGATCGCGGCGATCTCGTCCTCGGCCTGCATCGTGGTGATGCCGAACCGCTTGTGCTTGGACAGCTCGTGCAGGATGTCCGACGCCGGGGTGATCGGGTATGCACCCAGGAAGACCGGCAGCTTCGCCCGCACCCCCGCCGCCACCAGGCCGAGCGCGAGCGCCGCGTTGCCGGTGATGTTGCGGTAGGTGCCCGGCAGCATCTTGGCCGGCTTCACCTCGTATCGCACCGAGAAGTCCTCGGTCGTCTCGCCGAAGTTCCAGCCCGCCTGGAAGGCGGCCTTGTTCGCCGCGACCAGGTCCGGGCGCTTGGCGAACTTGCGCTCCAGGAACCGGGTGGTCGAGGCGTACGGGCGGGAATACATCCAGCTCAGCAGGCCCAGGGCGAACATGTTCTTGGCGCGCTCGGCGTCCTTCTTCGCCACCCCGAGCTCGGCCAGCGCCCCGATGGTCATCGAGGTCAGCGCCACCGGATGCAGGGCGAAGCCGTCGAGCGAGCCGTCTTCGAGCGGGTTCGCCGCATAGCCGACCTTGGTCAGGTTGCGCTTGGTGAACTCGTCGGTGTTCACGATGATGTCCGCGCCGGGCGGCAGGTCGGCCACGTTCGCCTTCAGCGCCGCCGGGTTCATCGCCACCAGCACGTTCGGCGCGTCGCCGGGCGTGAGGATGTCGTAGTCGGCGAAGTGCACCTGGAAGCTGGAGACACCCGGCAGGGTGCCCGCTGGTGCGCGGATCTCCGCGGGAAAGTTGGGCAGCGTCGAAATGTCGTTGCCCAACTGCGCGGTCTCCGACGTGAACCGGTCACCGGTGAGCTGCATACCGTCACCGGAGTCGCCGGCAAACCGGATGACAACGCGATCGAGCTGCTCGACACGCTTCGCGGGAGCGGCCACGTTCCAACCTCCTGAGGGAGCCGGCCGGCGGGTACGCACGTCGATGAGCCGGCCCGCAATAGTCACTTCCACCCTACGTCGGCGCTCCTTACCGTCGCGGGGACGGGGGCGTGTCCGACTTCAGACCGTTGACCACAGTAGCCAGGTAAGGCTTGCCTGAGCCAACCGAGTCCACCCTTCGGTTCGCTAGGCTGCGCCCGTGGAGGGCTATCTGGGTTCGTACGCCACGCTGGGGCTCGTGCTGGCCGCCGGTGTGCTCGTCTTCGTCGGCGCGTTCGGCGCGAACAAGCTGCTCAGGCCCGCCCATCCGGCCGAGCCGGCGGGCAAGCGGATGACGTACGAGAGCGGCGTCGACCCGGTCGGCGGCGACTGGGCGCAGGCGCAGATCCGTTACTACGTTTACGCGTACCTTTATGTGCTCTTCGCCGTCGAGGCGGTCTTTCTCTTCCCGTGGGCGGTGATCTTCGACCGCCCGGGATTCGGCCTGCTGACGGCCGCCGAGATGGGCGTTTTCGTGGCGGTTCTCGCGCTCGGCATCCTGTACGCCTGGCGGAAGAAGATCCTCACCTGGACCTGACGCCCCTCGATCGGAGCCGGGCGATTCGTCCCGGGCGGGGTGGCGGGCTCGCACACCCGCAGCGGTCGTGCCACGATCGTGCCCATGGGCCAGCTTCTCCTCTTCGTCGTAGTGGCGCTCGTGGTCGCGGCGATCGTCTTCGGTGTGACTGTCATGGTGAGCGGCGGCGACTCCGGCCTGACGCCGGTCGAGCCGGACGGCAAGTCCCTGCCGCTGCCCAGCGACCGTCCGCTCGGCGAGGAGGACGTGTTCCGGACCCGGTTCGACGTCGCGTTCCGCGGCTACCGGATGTCGCAGGTCGACCAGGCGCTGCAGCGGGCCGCCTATGACATCGGTTACAAGGGCGAGCTGATCGGCGTGCTGGAGGCCGAGGTCACGGCGCTGCGCGAGGGCCGCACGGCCGACGCGGACGTCCTGCGCCGGGCCCGGGAGGCCGCGATCGCCCCGCCGCCCGCCGAGCCGGTCGTGCTCCCCGACGTGATCCCGCCCGACGACAAAGTCCCCGGCCAGCCCGCTTCCGCCAAGCCCTCCTCGGGCGAGCAGCATGCCTCGGGGAAGGCGGGCACCGAGCAGGCGTCCGCCCGGCCCGCCGGCGAAGAGGAACCGGCGGAGAGCAGGTGAGCGCGCCCGGGCCGGTCGACGGCCTCGGTGATGCCGCCAGCCCCGGCACCGGCGAGGTCACCGCGACCGTGATCGTCAACGCGCCCGCAGACCGGGTGTTCGCCGCGTTCGTCAACTGGGAGCGGCAGTCCGACTGGATCCCCTTCACCAAGGTGCGGGTGGTCGAGGGCGACGGCGGCGAGGGCAGCCTGATCGAGGCGATCACCGGGGTCGGCCCGGCCGGGCTGCGCGACGAGATGCGGGTGGTACGGATCGACGCGCCGTACGAGGTCCGGGTCGTGCACTGCGGCAAGGTGCTGCGCGGCCCCGGCTCGATGCGCTGCACGGCGATGGCCGGCGACCGCACCCAGGTCGTCATGCACGAGTGGTTCCACCTGCCCGCGGGCGCCGTCGGCCGGCTGGCCTGGCCGGTGGTCTGGCCCGGCTCGAAGCTGAGCCTCATGGGCGCGCTGAAGAGATTCGGCCGCCTGGTCGAGCAGGGCCGCCTGTCCTGATTTTCTGTCAGGGGTGCCTCGTACGGTGTGCCCATGACTGATGTGATCGCTGCCGGCCTGGTGGTCGGTGCGGACGACCTGGTCCGGTGCGGGTGGGGCGGCAGCACGCCCGACTACCAGCCCTACCACGACCTCGAGTGGGGGCAGCCGGTCCGCGGCGACGATGCCCTGTTCGAGCGGATGACGCTGGAGGCGTTCCAGTCCGGGCTCTCCTGGATCACCATTCTGCGTAAACGACCGGCGTTCCGGGCGGCGTTCGCGGGGTTCTCGATCACGGCGGTGGCGGCGTTCTCCGAGGCGGACGCGACCCGGCTGATGGCCGACGCGGGCATCGTCCGCAATCGGATGAAGGTCGACGCGACCCTGCACAACGCCCGGGTGGCGGCCGACCTGCCGGATGGCCTCACCGCCCTGCTCTGGTCCTACGCGCCGCCGCCCCGGGCGCGCGCGGCGACCAGCGCCGACGTCCCGGCGACCACGCCCGAGTCGATCGCGCTGGCCAAGGAGCTGAAGAAGCGCGGCTTCAAGTTCGTCGGCCCGACCACGGCATACGCCCTGATGCAGGCGACCGGCATGGTCGACGACCACCTCGCCGGCTGCTTCGTCCCCCCGACCCGCCCCTGAGCACCCGGGGTCCGGCCACGCCCGGGGTGATCAGATCGCGTCTGCGGGGTTGGTGCCCCGGCCCCTACCGGAGCGGCTCCGCGCCCCCGCGCGGCGCTCAGCGAGCCCCTGAAAGCCCCCGCGGGCCCGTCCTGAAAGCCGCCCCGGTCGGCCCACGAGAGCCAGCGCCGGGCCGTCCGGCGGCCCGTGATGAGATGGTGCGTATGGCGCAATGGGCGGTGATCATTCCAGCGGATCGGTGGGCGACCGAACGGTTGTTCCATCACGACACCTTGACCGTGGCGGGCCTGGCGGGGGTGCAACCGGCGGCCGGTGACGAGGTCCTGCTGGTCGCGGGCGAGCAGGAGCCGCACGTGGTGGCGCTCGGCGTGGTCGACGAGGTGCCGGCCCGGCGGGGCGCGCACGGCGTGCCCGAGCTTTCCGTCAGCTACACCCGGCGGTCCTTCGACGAGCCGGTGCCGGCCGACGAGCTCAAGCTGGTCGAGCCGGTCGCCGAGGTGGACGAGGAGTTGTTCCGGCGGCTCGTGGCCCGGGTGGACGCCGGCCCGGACAGGCAGACCTGGCTGGTCAGCCTGGATCTGCCGATCGAGGCGGCGACCCCGGCGGAGGCCGTGCGGCAGTTCTGGTCGTACGCGCTGGAGCTGGGGCCGGCCGAGCTGCCGACCTTCGTCTCGCCCTCCGGCGACGAGTTGGCCATGCAGGCGTTCGTGCTCGGCGAGCAGGCCAACCAGGACCCGGAAGAGGACGAGGACGACTGATCCCAGACGGCAATGCGGGCCCGGAGCTGATGCTCCGGGCCCGCTTGCGTGGTGATCCCGGTGATCAGCCGCCGAGGCTGGTCGCCGCCGAGGCGATCGTCGCCGCGAAGAAGCTCACCTGGGTGTAGACGCCGGGCTTGTTCGGCCGGGCGCAGCCCTCGCCCCAGCTGACGATGCCGACCTGGATCCAGGCGTTGGCCGAGTCGCGGCGGAACATCGGGCCGCCCGAGTCGCCCTGGCAGGTGTCGACGCCACCGGCGACGTAGCCCGCGCAGATCTCGTTGCTGGCGATGACATCGCCGCCGTACATCGCGCTGGAGTTGCAGGTGGCGTCGCTGACGAACGGCACGGTCGCCTTGCGCAGGTAGCGCTGCTGGGCGCCACCCTCGGTCGCCGAGCCCCAGCCGGCGATCGTGAACGTGCCCGTGTCGTACGCCGTGGTCTTGGCGATCGGCAGCGTCGCGAAGCCGGTCACCGCGCTGGCCAGGCGGATCAGCGCCCAGTCCTTGCCGGCGCCGTTGTAGCCGGGAGCCTGGTAGACGTAGTTGGACTTGCGGGTGACCTTGCTCGTCGAGTTGAGGTCGACCACACCGATCGTCGCGGTGATCGACGTGTTCGTGCCGGTCCCGCTCACGCAGTGGGCGGCCGTCAGCACCAGGGTCGGGCTGTAGAGCGCGCCGCCGCAGCCCATCGACAGCCGGACCATGAACGGGAACTCACCCTGCGTGGCCAGCGTGCCGCCGACGACCTTGTCCGGGCCCGTCGGCGCCGCCGCCACGGGCGACGACTGCATCAGGGTGCCCATCGCGGCCACCGTCAGAGCGGCTGCCGCTCCGCCCAGGATTCTGCGCCACCTTGCCATCCAGACCTCCCCAGCCGAAGGTGCGCCGTGCGGCGCACCGTTCTCGATGCGGGAAAGTCAAACATTTACCTGCATTGATGCGGGTATCCCGAAATACTCATACTGTCGGCACTACCTCGCAGGAAGATTCACCGTCCCTGGTAGACCGGCTTCTCCTTCGCCACGAAGGCCGCCACCGCGGCCCTGTGGTCGGCGGTGGCTCCGCAGATCGACTGCGCCTGGGCCTCGGCCGCCAGCGCGTCGGAGAGCGAGCCGGCCGTGCCGATGGAGAGCTCCCGCTTGATGGCCGCGTACGCCACCGTGGGGCCGGCGGCGAGCCGGGCGGCGAGCGCCTGCGCGGCCGGCAGCACCTGCTCGTCGTCGGGGAGCAGCTGGGTCAGCAGGCCGTAGTCGAAGCTCTCCTGGGCGCGCACCGGCTGGGCCAGCAGCAGCAGCTCCAGCGCGCGGGCCCGGCCCACGATGTGCGGCAGCGACCAGGACACGCCGGTGTCGCCGGCCAGGCCGACGTTGGCGAACGCCATCAGGAACGTGGTGCGCGGGCCGCCGATGCGGAAGTCGGCGAGCAGCGCCAGCGACGCGCCCGCGCCGGCCGCCGTGCCCCGTACGGCCGCGACCACCGGCTTGGGCAGGCTGGCCAGCCGCTGCGCGATCGGGTTGTAGTGCTGCCGCACGGTGTCCAGCTCGGTGGCGCCCTTGTCCAGGTCGCGGGCGTGTTCGCGGAGGTCCTGGCCCACGCAGAAGGCCTTGCCCGCCCCGGCCAGCACGACCGCCCGCACGGACCGGTCGCCCTCGATGGACGCCAGGGTGTCCCGCAGGGCCTCCTTGAGGTCGACGTCGAGAGCGTTCATCGCGTCGGGCCGGTTCATGGTCAGGGTGACCACAGCGTCGGTGCGGTCGACAAGCAAGGAATCCGTCATGTATCCGAGAATCCCATACGCCCGCTGCGCGATGCCGAGGCTAGGCATCTCTCGACGAAGCGGTCGGCGGCCGGCCGCAGCCGGGCGGAGTGCCGGTCGAAGAAGGCCGCCGCGCTGGTGCCGGGCCAGCGCGCCGGCAGCAGGGAGGTCGGCAGCTGCGGGTCGCGAAACAGGAACGAGCGCCAGGCGTGCACGAGCTGGAAGCGGGCGGCGTACGCCTCCTCGTCGGAGCTGCGGGCGTTGACCGCCGTGACGATCGGGCGCTGGGTGGCGACGAAGTCCTCGTACGCCTTGCCGATCTCGGAGAGGTCCCAGGCGCGCCCGACCACCTCGGCCGCCCCGGGTGAGCCGGCCGCGTGGCTGGCGCTGAACCGCTCGTACCCGACCCCCGATTCGGCCAGGACGGCGTCGACGTCGTCCGCCGCGCGCGGCGCGACCCAGGCGAATTCCCCCAACATTCCGTAGCCCAGAAAAGTCAGTCGTTTTGCCTCCCGGCGCGGCACCGGGGCGTGGGTGAGTACCAGATCGAAGCGCCCGTCCCAGCCGTTGCGCCCGGTCCGGTAGATCCGGGCCGCGGCCTCGTCGAGCCGGCGCGCGGCTTTCGGGGTGAGCAGATATCCCGGGCCGGAAACCAGTCGCATAGGGTGCAACCAGCCCTGACGCACCATCCGGGAGACCGCGGTGCGCACCGCGGGCGGCGCGATGCCGACCGGCGCGAGCAGTTTGACGAGGGCGGCGACCGGCGCGCGGCCGCCTCTCGGGCGCAGATAGTCGCCGTAGAGGTCGAAGAGTGCCGACCGCGCCTGCATGACCGCACATTGTGACAGTCGGAAAGGCGATATGCTAGACGCTGTCACATCAGCCCGGGCTGGGTTTGGGTTCGCCGGTGTTCATCAGGGAAAATGTTTGATCGGCACGGTGGGCCACGTCGCGTGACGTTGGGCGAGGCTCGCAGCGCTGCGGTCTCGGGTCGGTCCAGCGGGGGCGACTCCGCCGGTCGAAAACGAGGAACGGCGCACCGTGGGGCTGAGCACGGGGCGTTGACGAAGTGGCTGTGGGGTAACCCACCGCGACCCTGATGTAGGTCTGAGGGGAGACAAGATGGCGGCGATGAAGCCGCGGACGGGCGATGGTCCGCTGGAGGTCACCAAGGAAGGGCGCGGCATCGTCATGCGCGTCCCGCTGGAGGGTGGTGGCCGTCTCGTCGTTGAGATGACTCCGGACGAGGCCAACGCGCTTGGTGACGCGTTGAAGGCGATCGCCGGCTGACGTTTCACGTGGCCCGCCGGTACGGTACCTGCCGTACCGGCGGGCTTTCCACGTCTTGAGGAAAGGTCATCCTCCAGTGTTCGCGATCAGGCTGACGCCCGGGCTCGCCGACGATTCCACCCGCGTGCTTGCGGTCGGAGCCGACGGTCGATCCCCGGGTGTCGGCGCTGGGTCGACCGACCTCGAAGCCGAGGTCACCGCCCTGCTGAGCAGCGCGGATGATCCCGGCCGGCCGGGTGCGGTGCAGGCGCTGCCGCGCCCGACGCGGCAACCCGCGAAGGTCCTGCTGGCCGGTGTCGGCGCCGGCGACGAGGCCGGCTGGCGTGCCGCCGGCGCGGCCGTGATCCGGACGGCACGCCCGGACGAGCTGCTGCAGATCCTGCTCGGCGCGGACGTCCCCGCCGCGGCGCTGCGCGGGCTCGCCGAGGGTCTCTGGCTCGGCGGCTACCGCTTCCGGGACGCGCCGAAGGGCCCCCGGAGCATCGAGGTCACCGTCGCCGTCACCGCGGCCGAGCCGTACGCCCGGAGCCTCGAACTGGCGCGGGTGACCGCCGCCGCGACCTGGCTGGCGCGTGATCTCGCCACCATGCCCGCGTCGGTGAAAAATCCGGCCTGGTTCGCCGAGCAGATCGTCGCCGAGGCCGCGACACGCCCGGGCCTGACCGCGACCGTGCGCGAGCCGGAGCAACTCGCCGCCGAGGGTTTCGGCGGCCTCCTGGCGGTCGGCGCCGGCTCGGCGACCCCGCCTCGGCTGCTCGAGCTGAGCTGGCGGCCGGCATCCGCGTCCCGGCATGTGGTCTTGGTGGGCAAGGGAATCACCTTCGACACCGGCGGCATCTCGATCAAGAGCCGCGAGGGCATGAAGCGCATGAAGAAGGACATGAGCGGCGCGGCCGCCGTCGTCGCGGCGACGCTGGGCGCCGCCGACCTGCACCTTCCGGTACGCATCACCGCGCTCGCGCCGCTGGCGGAGAACGCGATCAGCGGCTCGGCATTCCGGCCGGGAGACGTCATCACCCAGTACGACGGCACCACCACCGAGACCACGAATTCCGACGCGGAGGGCCGCCTGGTCCTCGCCGACGCCCTGGCCTACGCCGTCGCCGAGCTGCGCCCGGACGTGGTGCTCGACGTGGCCACCCTGACCGGGGCCAACGCGGTCGCCCTCGGCAAGCGCACGGCCGCCCTGTACAGCCACAACGACGGGCTGGCCGCGGCACTGACGGCCGCCGGGGCAGCCGCCGGCGAGCGGATGTGGCGCCTGCCGCTGCCCGACGAATACCGGGAGTATCTGGACAGCGACATCGCCGACCGGCACAGCTCACCGACCCGGGGCGCCGGCTCGGTGGTGGCGGCGCTGTTCCTGAGTGAGTTCCTCGGCGACCTGGCGGACCGCTGGGCACACATCGACATGTCGGCACCGAGCTGGATCGAGCAGGACGACGGTGAACTCACCAAGGGCCCCACGGGCTGGGGCGTCCGGACGCTTTTGCGCTGGCTCGTTACCGCTTGACGGCCGCGAGCAGGCCGGCGCCGGTCGGGATCAGGGCCGGGGTCCAGTCGTCCGACTCGCGGATGGCCTTGACCGTCTCGCGGATCGTGATGGTGTCCACGTCGCGGGCCGCCGGGTCGCTGATCCGGCCGCCGGCCAGCGCGCCGTTGACCACCAGCACGCCGCCGCGGCGCAGCAGCCGCAGCGCCGCCTCGGCACAGGCGCCGAACTCGGTGGCGTCCGCGTCCACGAAGATCAGGTCGTAGACGCCGTCGGCGAGGCGGGGCAGCACGTCCAGCGCGCGGCCGGTGATGATCCGGGTGCGGGACGCGGCGTAGCCCGCCTCCTGGAAGATCCGGCGGGCGATCCGCTGGTGCTCGTTCTCCACGTCGATCGTGGTCAGGACGCCGTCAGCGCGCATGCCACGGAGCAGCCAGACGCCGCTGACGCCCGTACCGGTGCCGATCTCGACCACCGCCTTGGCGCTGCCCGCGGCGGCGAGCAGGCTGAGCACGGACCCCGCGCCGGGGGTCACGGCCGCCAGCCCGACCTCGCGGGCCAGGCTGCGCGCGGTCTGCAGGACGATGTCCTCGGCGGCGTAGGCCTCGGCGAACTGCACCGACTGCGCGGTTGGGGCGCCGAACGATCGGGCTGCGGTGACGATGACGACCTCCGTTTGGAGAGGGGATGCACAGTCCGGAACCGGTGCACATCGGGTATGAGCGTAGAGCGATGCTTACCCTTCGCGCACCGGGACTTCGGCGGCGGAAAGCGGCGGGACGGAGCCCGGGGCCGCACTGACCGGATGATCTCCACCGATCCGTGTCATCCTGGAAGCCGGAGCCGGGCGCTCCGGTACGAACCATGGGAGGCACCGACGTGACCGACGGCTGGAACTGGCGCCAGCCTCAACCGCCGCCGTCCGCGACGCCTGGAGCGTCGGCAGGTTCGCCGTGGTGGTCCGATGCGATGACCGATCCGTGGCGAGATCCGTACGCACCGTCGGCGGTGGTCGTGCCCACCGCCGCGGTGAGCACCGGCCCGCCGCCCGAGCCGGTCGTCGATCCGGACGCGCCGCGCCGCTCGATCACCCCCGTCCTGCTCATCTGCCTGGTCACGGCGCTGTTGGCCGGCGGCCTCGGCGGCACCCTGGGCTTCGTCTTCGCCACCCGCAGCGGTGTCGGCGGCGGCACGCAGTTCGGCGGCACGCCGCTGGCGGCCCCGTCGGCCGCCCAGCGGGCCCCCGATTCGCTGGCCGGGGTGGCCAAGCAGGTGCTGCCCAGCGTGGTCACCGTCCGGGTCACCGGCGCGATCGGTTCGGGCTTCGTGATCTCCCCCGACGGCTACGTGGTGACCAACGACCACGTCGTGGAGGGCGCTGACGACACCATGTCGGTGTCCTTCAGCGACGGGTCCACGGCCGCGGCGACGGTGGTCGGCCGCGACCCCGAGTCGGACCTGGCAGTGATCAAAGTCGCAAAGAAAGATGTGACGGCGGTCGCACTCGGCGACTCGGATTCCATCGCCGTCGGCGATCCGGTCCTGGCGTTCGGCTCGCCGCTGGCTCTGGTCAACACCGTGACCTCCGGCATCGTCAGCGCCCTGGACCGCACCATCCAGGCCGGCGACCCGGGCGGCACGGTCCGCTACTACGCGGCCATCCAGACCGACGCCGCGGTCAACCAGGGCAACTCCGGCGGCCCGCTGGTCGACGCGGCCGGGCGGGTGGTCGGCGTGAACTCGGTGATCCGGTCCGTCGGCGGCAGCGACACCGAGGCGGGCAACATCGGCCTCGCCTTCGCCATCCCGATCAACCAGGCCATGCGGGTGGCCCGCGAGATCATCGACCACGGCAAGGCCCGCCGGACGGTGATCGGCGCCGAGGTCACCACCACGGGTTCCACCGGCTCCACGGGCGCCACCGGGGCCCGGCTCCGCTCGGTGCAGCCGGCCGGCCCGGCGGCCACGGCCGGACTGAAGGCCGGCGACGTGATCACCAAGATCAACGGCCACCTGCTGGAGGACGGCACCGACCTGATCGCGCTGGTCCGCAAGTACGCGCCGGAATCGGTGGTGGCGGTCGAATACCGCCGCGGAAGGACGACCCAGACCGCGTCCGTGACCCTGGCGGCCGACGCGAAGTGAATTGCCCTCATGGGCGGACAGCGCGGGCACAGAGTGCGTGCGTAGTCTTGCTCACGTACGCGACGAGGGAGGTCCGCGCGTGTTCGAGAACCTCAACTGGTGGGAGATCGGCGCCCTGCTGATGCTCGCCCTGCTGATCTTCGGCGAGCGGCTGCCCAAGGTGATCGGCGACGGGCTGCGGATGCTCCGCGGCCTGCGCGCGATGGCCCAGAACGCCACCACCGACCTGAGCCGTGAGCTGGGCACCGACATCCAGCTGCAAGACCTGCACCCGAAGGCCTTCATCCGCAAGCACCTGCTGAGCGAGGATGACGAGCAGGCGATCCGCAAGCCGCTGCAGGGCCTCTTCGACGACGTGAAGAGCGACCTCAACGGCGTGAAGTCGGATCTCAGCGAGGTCGCCTCCGCGGCGGACCTGAAGGCGCAGCGCAACGACGTCAGCGCCGCCGGGAACGGCAACGGCGCCGCGGTGGAGAAGTCCACCCCGGCGCCGCGCAGCTTCGATCTCGACGCCACGTAACCCCTACTTGCGGGCGTTCACCAGCAGCCCCAGCGGCTTGCCGACCAGCGACTCGCGCCGGATGGCCAGCCGGTCCGCGACCGCGTCCAGCGCCTTGGCGGCGGGGGAGCCGGGGTCGGTCAGCACGATCGGCGTGCCGGCGTCGCCGGCCTCGCGCACCCGGGTGTCCAGCGGGATCTGACCCAGCAGCGGCACCGACGCGCCCACCGTCTTGGTCAGCGAGTCGGCCACGGTCTGGCCGCCACCCGAGCCGAAGACCTCCATGCGCGAGCCGTCGGGCAGTTCGAGCCAGGACATGTTCTCCACCACACCGATGAGGCGCTGGTGGGTCTGCACGGCGATCGCGCCGGCCCGCTCGGCCACCTCGGCGGCGGCCATCTGCGGCGTGGTCACGACCAGGATCTCCGCGTTCGGCAGCAGCTGGGCCAGCGAGATGGCCACGTCGCCGGTGCCCGGCGGCAGGTCGATCAGCAGCACGTCCAGCTCGCCCCAGAAGACGTCCGCGAGGAACTGCTGCAGCGCGCGGTGCAGCATCGGCCCGCGCCAGACGACGGCGGCGTTGCCCGAGGTGAACATGCCGATCGAGATGACCTTCACGCCGTGCGACTGCGGCGGCATGATCATGTCCTCGACCCGGGTGGGCCGGCCGTCGACGCCGAGCATGCGGGGCACCGAGTGGCCGTAGATGTCGGCGTCGACCACGCCGACCGACAGGCCACGCTTGGCGAGGGCGGCTGCCAGGTTCACGGTGACGCTGGACTTGCCGACGCCGCCCTTGCCGCTGGCCACCGCGTACACCCGGGTTTTGGAGCCCGGCTGGGCGAAGGGGATGACCGGCTCGGCGGATTGAGCTCCGCCGCCGCGCAGCGTGGCCTGCAGGGCCTTGCGCTGTTCCTCGGTCATGACGCCAAAGTCGATCTCCACGGTCGTGATCCCGGGGATCGTGGTGACCGCGGCGGTGATGTCGTTGGTGAGTTTGTCGCGTAGCGGGCAGCCGGCGACGGTGAGCAGCAGCTCGACCTTCACGCCGGACCCGGCGACGGTGAAGCCCTTGACCATCCCGAGCTCGGTGATCGGACGGCGGATCTCGGGATCATCGACGGTGGCGAGGGCCGCCTGGATCGCGTCCTCGATGGTGGGGGCTGGCTGAGCAGGGGCGGAGCTGACCATGACGGCGAGTTTACTGCGGCCTCAGGTCCGCTCCTCCTCCCACTCCTTACGTTCCAGCTTCTGGCGCCGATGGGCCGCCTCGTCCAGTTCGTCGGCGAGCCGGGCCAGCTCCGAGCGCAGGAAGTCCCGGGTCGCGACCTCGCCGACGGCGATCCGCAGCGAGGCGATCTCCCGGGCCAGATACTCGGTGTCGGCCTTCTGCATGGCCGCCCGGCGGCGGTCCTCCTCCATCGTCAGGCGGTCGCGGTCAGCCTGGCGGTTCTGCGCGAGCAGGATGAGCGGCGCGGCGTAGGACGCCTGCAAAGACAAGATCAAGGTCAAAAACGTGAAAGTGTACGGGTCAAAGCGCATGTCCCGCGGTGCGAGGGTGTTCCAGGCGAACCAGGCGCCGATGACGATCGTCATGTAGACGATGAACTTGGCCGTACCCATGTACCGGGCGATGCTCTCCGACCAGCGGCCGAAGGCCTCCGGGTCGAAGCGGGGCAGCCGGACCCGGCCCCGCTCGATCGGCTGGTCGAGCCGGTCGCGCCGCTCGTTCATGAGGTGCCCGCCTCCGGCTCCCGCTGCGCCTGCCGCAGGAGCGCGTCGGCCTCTTCCTGAGCGTCCTGGGCGTCGCGATCACGCCAGTCCCGCGGCAGCGAGTGGTCCAGCACGTCGTCCACGGTCACCGCCCCGACCAGCCGGTATGCGTTGTCGACCACCGGCATCGCCACCATGTCGTAGGTGGCCATCCGCCGGGTGATCTCGGTGAGATTCGTCTCCGCCCGCAGCGGTTCTATGTCGGTCTCGATCAGGCCGCCCAGAATCGACGAGGGCGGCTCGCGCAGCAGCCGCTGGAAATGGACCATGCCGAGATACTTGCCGCTCGGGGTGGCGGACGGCGCCCGCGCCACGAAGACCTGGGCGGCGACGACCGGCGACAGCTCCGGCTCGCGGATCCGGGCCAGCGCCTCGGCCACCGTCGTGTCCGGCGTCAGGATCACCGGCTCGGAGGTCATCACCGAGCCCGCGGTGCCCGGGGTGTAGCTCATCAGCTGCCGGACCGGCGCCGCTTCCTCGGGCTCCATCAGGTCGAGCAGCACCGCCTGCTCCGCCTTCGGCAGCTCGGCGAGCAGGTCCGCGGCGTCGTCCGGATCCATCCGTTCGAGGACGTCGGCGGCTCGCTCCCGGTCGAGCTGGATCAGGATCTCCACCTGGTCGTGCTCGGGCAGCTCCTCCAGCACGTCGGCCAGCGTCCGGTCGCTCAGCGCGGCGGCGACCTCGTTGCGCCGCGCGTCGGCGAGATCCTGCAGGGCGTTCGCCATGTCGGCGGGACGCATCTGCTCAAGCAGAGCCACCAGATTGGACGTGCCTTGGGTGTCGGTCGGCCCGACCAGGCCGCGGATCCGGTCGTAGTCCACCTGGTACGTGTGCCCGCGCCGGGTCAGCCGGCCGGTGTGCTGGCGAACGGCGACCCGGGTGATCAGCCACTCGTTGTTGCGGTTGAGCTCCATGCCGAGATCCACGACCGTGCCGGGCTGGCCGGGGCCCTGCCGGTCCTCGGGCTCGATCGTGACCCGCCGGTCCAGCACCTCCTCAAGCACCAGCAACTCGTTGGGCCGCTTCTCGAACCGGCGCAGATTGAGCATGCCGGTGCTGAGCACGACGGCCTCGGCGTCCATCGAGGTGACCCGCCCGATCGGCAGGAAGATCCGCCGGCGCAGCGCCATCTCGGCGACAAGCCCGACGACCTGCGGCGGCCGGTTGGTGGTGCGCAACCGGAGCACCGCGTCGCGCACCCGGCCGACCCGGTCGCCGTTGGGGTCGAAAACGGGCAGCGCCGCGAGCCGCGCCAGATAAACCCTGCTCCCCATGGTCACGGACCCACCCTAAGTTAGCGTCGAGGCATGTCTACCGTGGCGTACGAGATCGTCGACGTGTTCACCGATCGCCCGTTCGCGGGAAACCCGCTGGCAGTGGTCTTCGGCGCGGACGACCTGGCGGGCGATCAGATGCAGACACTGGCCCGCGAGTTCAACCTTTCGGAGACGGTATTCGTGCTGCCATCGACGGCCGGCGCGACGTACCGGGCGCGAATCTTCACCCCGGAAACCGAACTGCCGTTCGCGGGCCACCCAAGCGTCGGCGCGGCGGTGACCGCGGTCCGGCGCGGCCTGGCAACGGCGGGGCAGATCATCCAGGAATGCGGCGCGGGCCTGCTGCCGATCACGGTGACATCCGACGCGGCGACGCTTACCGGCGGCAAGCCCACGCTGGGCGAGCCGCTGCCGGTCCCGGAGATGCTGGAACTGGTGGGCCTGAATGCGGACGACTTCGCTGGCGGCTCGGCTCTCGGGAACGGTGCAGTCTTGGCGGACGGTGCAGTCTTGGCGGACGGTGCAGTCTTGGCGGGCGGTACGGCCATTGCGGGCGGTGTGGCTTTTGCGGGCGGTGCGGCAGGGCCGGCGGTGGCGGGCTGTGGGCTGGAATTTGTGATCCTGCCGGTGCGCCGCGACGCGTTGGCCAGGGCCTGGGCCGACCCCGACCGGGCTCGGGCGCTGGGCGTGACGGGGATCAGCGTCTTCGCCTGGGCGGCGACCGAGCGGACGGCGTACGTCCGGGTGTTCTGCCCGGGAGTCTCGGTGCCGGAGGACCCGGCAACGGGCTCGGCGGCGTTGGGCCTGGGTGTGTGGCTGGTGGGGCACGGTTGGCTGCCGGGGGAGGGCACCACGCCGTACACCGTGCACCAGGGCATCGAGATGCACCGGCCGTCGCTTCTCGAATGCACAGTGACCGCGACGGGCGGCATGGCGACCCGCGCCACGGTCGCCGGCCACGTGGTCCCGGTCGCCCGCGGCGACATCGCGGTCCCACCGTTCATCGGCTGAACCCGGCGAGTCCCCGGCCGGCTCGCCCAACGCCAGCTAGGCCCGCCCGGGCCCGCCGGCCGGATCTTGTAGCGGAGCGGTCGGCTCCGTGCCCGCACGCATCAATGTTGATCCCGGGTCGGTGACCTAGCGAAGATTTTGTGGCGGCACGGTCCGCTTCGCACCTGCCCGCACCATTATCGCCCCGGGCCGGCGGCCTCCGGGAGGATCTTGCTGAGGTCGCGTGCTGCCATGCCCCACCATCGGTCTCGGCGACTCATCGGACTAACTTCCCGCCGGCCTCACCCTTGCCCGCGCCGGCGGCAGTCCAGCTGATGGACACCGATCCCGCCCACCGGGCCCTGCCACCACATCCTGGGCATCCCGTCCCACACCCCGGATCACAACCTCGCATAACCTCCCATATCGCCGCCAGACTCCGCGACCTTGATGCGTGCGGGCACGGAGCAGGCCGCTACGCACCAAGGTCTAAAAGCACCCGCGCGAAACCAACCCGCTGAGGGTTGGGGCGGCGGACGGCGTGTCGCACCCCGACGATGGCGATCCTGTGGCTTCGAGGCGCGGAAGTGAGCTCGACGCGACAGGGTTCCGTGGTGGCGGGGGTTTTTCCACGCACGAAGCTGGCAGGGTGAGGGTGGCCGTTCATGAGCCGCCAGGCGATTGGCCGCCCTCGCCCGGTCTCGGCGGGAGCGACGGTCAGCACCATGCAACCACGCACGACATCCTGAAGTTGGAAAGTCACGGCTTGCGTTTGCGGACGCGGTGCAGGCGGAATGGGCGGCGGACCTTGGTGCGGGCCGGGGTGTCCCGGACCGGCGCCGCCTCGGAGTCGGTCGGCAGGTTCGGGGCGGAGATCGGCTCGTCGCCCGGGGTCAGGCGCAGCACCGCGCAGCCCGTCTCCGCCCAGCGTGCGACCAGTTCTTCTGCCGTTCCCGACGCGTTCAGGCGCTTGCCGGCCAGTTGCGGGGCGATCTCGACCCACGTCTCGCTGCCCGGGGTGAGGCGCTCGACCCGGGCCTCGACGATCACGATCAGGCCGCCGTTGTCGCCGCGGAGGCGCACCGAGGCGTGGGTTGCCTCGGCCAGGCCGGGGGCCGCCTGCTCGCCGGGGCCGCAGACCACGATGAGCGCGCCGTCCAGTGGCATCACCCACAGGCCGAGGGGTGGGCCGTCGGGGATGTTGATCCAGGCGATCCCGGCCTTTTTGATCGCCTCAGCCACGAGCTCGGTCGTCACCTGGTCATCCTCGCATGGTGCGAATCCGCGGGGCTGTTGATGCATCCTGCATGCTGTCAGGCCAGCGCGGGCACCCGATCGAGCAGATCGAGGACCGCTGTCAGGGACGGCGCGCTGAGTCCGGCGAAGTCCTCGTCCGCGTCGAAGACCAGGTGGTCGGCCAGGTCGGGGGCGGCCAGGCGGACGGCGGTCATGCCGACCGCGGTCGCGCCGGTCAGCTCCTGGCTGCCGCCGTCGCCCACGTAGAGGCAGTGCTCGGGGGCTATCCGTAGCCGTCGGCATGCTTCCAGGTAGATCAGCGGGTCGGGTTTGCACCGGCCGACCTCGACGGAGAAGACGGTGGCGTCGAGCAGCGGCGCGATCGGCATGCTCGGCAGGAATGCGGGCAGTTCGTGGGTGCAGTCGCTGATCAGTGCGGTGCGTAGGCCGCGCCGTTTGATGGCCCGGAGAACGCTCTCTGCGTCGGCGCGCAGCCGGGTGTCGGCTTTCAGCGCGTCGACCCTCGCGGGCACCGCGGCCCGCAGTTGGGCCGTTAGTGGGCGGCCGCCGGCCTGCTCGGTGACCCAGCGCAGGGTGGCCTCGGCGGAGCCGAGATGGCCGCGGGCCCGGACCTGGAACGTACGATCCAGGACGCTCAGCACCGCGTCGGGATCGCAGCCCAGCGCCCGGGCGATGTCGGCATGCTGTGGACCCCTGGTGATGGAGCGGGTCAGCGTGCCGAAAAAGTCGAACACGACCGCTTGAAACGCGGGCATCGAGAACCACTCTCCAGAGGGATTGACCAAAGCGCATCGGCGGCGAGCGTAACGAGTAGCTCACTTTCCGTTCAACCGAGGTCAACAAACTGTGACGCGTGCATATGCAAGAACTGACGGCGGGGGATGAATATGCGTTCAACCCGCGAACGGCCCCCGTGGCTGACCGCGGCGGCGCTGGCAGTGGCGGTCCTCGCGGTGTCGACCTCGGCACCCCTGATCGCCTTCGCGGCTGCTCCGGCGCTGGCAGTGGCGTTCTGGCGGAACGGTCTGGCGTTTGCCGCGCTGACCCCGATCACGGCCGGTCCGCGCCGGGTGGAGCTGCGGGCGCTGCGCAGCCGAAGCGGCCTGTTCGCGGTGCTCGCCGGCCTTGCCCTGGCGCTGCACTTCGCGACCTGGATGCCCAGCGTGCAACTCGGCTCGGTGGCGACCGCGACCGCGCTGGTCGCGACCCAGCCGGTCTGGCAGGGCCTGATCGCGGCGGCGCAGGGCCGGCGGCCGTCGCCGGCCGGGTGGCTGGGCATCGGCCTGGCGGTCGCCGGTACGGCCTGGGCCACCGGGCTCGACCTCGGGGTGTCGGCGCAGGCCGTCTTCGCGGACGGGCTGGCCCTGGTCGGTGCCATCGCGGCGGCGATCTACACGGCGCTCGGGGAACGGGCCCGGTCGCGGCTGAGTACGACGACGTACACCTGGGTCTGCTACGGCACGTGCGCGGCGATCCTGCTCGTGGTGTGCCTGGCGGCCGGGGTGGACCTGCACGGCTACGACGGGCGGACCTGGGCGGCGATCCTGGCGCTGGTGGTCGGCGCGCAGTTGCTGGGGCATTCGATGTTCAACTACGCGCTGGAGCGGACCTCGGCCACGGCGGTGAGCGTGCTGATCCTGCTGGAGGTGCCGGGCGCGGCCCTGCTGGCCTGGGCCTGGCTCGGCCAGACGCCGCGGCTGGTGGCGTTGCCGGGGCTCGGCCTGCTCGTGCTGGGCGTGGCTGTCGTGGTGCTGGGCGGCACCCGGGACCGGCGGCGGGCCACGGCGTCGCCGGCCGACCCGGCCGCCGCCCGGCGGGCTTCGTCTCGTTGAACCTTGGCGAACTGTCGTCGTGCGCGGTAGAGAGGTGGGATGAGATGCGCCGCTGTCGATACCGGCTCCGCTGTCTGTTGCTCGGGGCGGTGCTCGTGACCGGCTCGTGCGGCGAGCCCGAGGTTTCCGAGCCCGGACTCATCGGTGGCTGGACCACCGCCGGGTGCGAGTTCTCGCGCCGGCCCGAGACCGTGCAGGTGGGCGGGCGGATCCTGCCGGCGACACCCGCGGCGCTCGAGGCGGCGATGGCCCGCATCGACGCCGGTGGCCGTGCCGGCCACGCCGACAGCTATGCCGGGATCGAGGTCGATCAGCAGCGGGTACGCGCGATCGTCTACCGCGTGCCGTCGGCGGAGTTCGACGACTTCATCCGGCTCAGCGCGGAGAACACCTGCATCGTGGTCCGCGACGCCGCGCACAGCCTGGCCGAGCTCACCGGCTGGCACGACCGGATCGTCGCCGACCTCGGCGCCTGGCAGGCCGGCGGCATCCGCATCTCCAGCGTCGTGGCCCGCCACGACGGCGCCGGCGTGGAGATCGGCACCGGCGATGTGGATCTCGCCCGCGGCGAGATGCCCATGCGGTACGGAAGCTCGGCGCCGCTGGTCTTCGTCGAGCAGGCCCCGGTGGTCCCGCTACGCGGTCGTTGACCCGGAGTCCGCGACCAGGAAGAAGGCCAGTGCCATGGCGCCCAGCAGCGCGACTCCGGTAATGATCCAGCCGACGATGATGCCGGCCAGCGCCAGCCCGGAGCCGCCCGCACCGCTGGTGCGGATCCGGCGGCGGGCGACGTGGCCGAGGATCGCTCCGACGATGCCCATCAGCCCACCGACGCCCGAGAGGCACAACAACCCGAGCACCCCGGCGCAGGAGATGACCAGCGACGCGATCGCCAGGCTCTCGGTCGGCCTGGGCGGCGCGTACGGATAAGCCGGGTAGCCCGGTGCCGGCGCGGAGTAGGGGCTGCCGTAGTCGTAGCCGTACGGCTGCGGGGGCGGCTGGTATGCCTGGATGGGTGGATCCGGCGGCGGTGGATAGACGCCGTCCGGCCCGGGCAGCGGTGGGTAGGTCATGACTGCCTCCGTCCCGCGGGGTGGTATGCGCCCGCCAGAATAGGCGGCCCTGTCACGCCACGGCGGCCCGATGTTTGCCCCTGCACGCGGGAGCGGGCAGGATCGCCGCATGGTCTTCGACGCCCGCACCGCCAGCGGCAGCCGCTCGAGGCGGGACGCCACCCGCCCCGCCGCCGGCCGCCGGCCCCGTTCCGCCGCACCCAGTTCCGAGCCTGAGCAGGAGCAGGACCCCGATCTGGTCGCCGCGTCCGGCCTCGCCCAGGAGGAGCCTGCGACCGAAGCCGAGGAGGGCCCCGTGACATTGCGCCTGGACGGAAAGGTCGCCCTGGTCACGGGCGCCGGCAGCCCGGACGGCATCGGGTACGCGACCGCGCGCCGGCTGCGCGACCTCGGTGCCCGGGTGGCGATCGTCTCGACGACGCGCCGGATCCACGAGCGCGCCTCAGAGTTGGGCATCACCGGCTTTGTCGCCGATCTGACAGACGAGGCCGAGGTCGGTGCGCTCGCCGACGCGGTCATCGACCAGCTCGGCGACGTCGAGGTGCTGGTCAACAACGCGGGCCTGGCCAGCCGCACCAGCCCCGAGGTGCTGCGCCCGGTCGCCCAGCTGACCTACGACGAGTGGCGCGCCGAGATCGACCGCAACCTGAGCACGGCGTTCCTGTGCAGCCGCGCGTTCGTCGGCGGCATGTCGGAGCAGGGCTGGGGCCGGATCGTGAACCTGGCGGCGACCGCGGGCCCGATCAACGCGCTGCCCACCGAGGCGGCCTACGCGGCGGCGAAGTCGGGCGTGGTCGGCCTGACCCGGGCGCTGGCCATGGAGCTGGTGGCCGACGGCATCAACGTCAACTGCGTGGCGCCGGGCACGATCTACACGGCCGCGTCCACCGTCACCGAGATCAAGCAGGGCCTCGGCACCCCGATCGGGCGCCCGGGCACCCCGGACGAGGTGGCGGCGGCGATCGCCTTCCTGTGCTCGCCCGCGGCTTCCTACATCACCGGGCAGATGCTCGTGGTCGACGGCGGCAACAGCGTCCGCGAGGCCGAGTTCCGCTGAGTCACCCCGGCGACGGACTGCCCGGTGGACGCTGATCCACCGGGCCCGCCGTGCGTCAGTAGGTGGTGCCGCTGGAGCCGATCGCGAAGATCACGATCACGATGTAGAAAGCGCAGATCAGCGCGTAGATGCCGGTGAAGATGTAGCCCAGCCAGAGGCCGGCCGTGGCCAGTCCGTCGCCGGACTCGCCGGTCTGCCGGATCTGCTTCTTGGCGACGTGCCCCATGACGATCGCGGCCGGCGAGAACACGAAGGCGAACACCAGGGCGAGGATGGCCATGGTGTTGGTCGGCGGCTGCGGCGTGTAGCCAGGCTGCGCGTACGGCTGGCCGTAGCCGGGCTGCTGACCGTAGGGCGGCGGCTGGCCATAGGGCTGTCCGCTGGACGGGACACCGTACGGCGGCGGCTGGCCGTACGGCTGCCCGCTGGACGGGGCGCCGCTGGCCGGAGCCGCGTAGGGGTCCTGCGAATACGGCGACGTGGGGTCGTAACCCGGCTGCTGACCGTACGGCTGCTGGGGCTGGTATGGATCCGGCGTACCACCGGGCGGCGGGTAAGTCATTTGAGGTCCTCCTCGTTCACCCCGGCACGGTACTAGCCGACGCGTAGCCGAGGGGACCCTGGAGTAGCGTGTCCGGCCGGTCCGGGTGGGTTCAGTGCAGTTTGCTGAGCTGCCCGGCGGCCCGTTCGACCGCCAGGCAGCGGTCTTCGACGTAGTCGATGCCGGCCGCGCCGGCGATCCGCCGGGCCTCGGCGGAGACGATGCCGCTCTGCAACCAGACGGCGGGAGCCTTGATCGCGACGGCCTGCCGGACGATCTCCAGGGCGTCGGCGGCGGGCCGGAAGATGTCGACCAGATCGACGGCCTCGGGCAGGTCGGCGAGGGTGGGGACGGTTTTGATCCCGAAGATCTCGTCCACGAACGGGTTGACCGGGATGATCCGCCAGCCGAAGCGCAGCATCTGCAGCGGGACGGTGTGCGACGGCTTGTGGGGATCCCGGGAGGCTCCGACCACGGCAATGACGTCCGCCTCGGCCAGGATCTGCTGTGCGCTCCTCATCCACCGACTCTATCCACGTCCAGGTACGTTGAGCTCGGGAGAGGTGTTCCAATGAAGGCCGCTGTGCCGCGTCCAGAAGCTACGTCCCCGACCGCCCCGAGCCATCCGAAATGGCCGCACGACCTGCTCGACGTCGCTTCCCGGCGCCGGAGCGGATGGCGGCCTACCGCTGTTCGGGAGTTCGTGCTCAAGGTCCACCAGCGCTGCAATCTCGCCTGTGACTACTGCTATGTGTACGAGCTCGCCGATCAGAGCTGGCGCGACCGGCCGACGGTGATGTCTCCGCAGATCTGGCAGGCGGCGGCGAGGCGCATCGGCGAGCACGCCCGCGAGCATCACCTGGACCGGGTGAGCATCATTCTGCACGGCGGTGAGCCGCTGCTCGCGGGCACTGAGCGCCTGCTGCGGCTGATCGCGGACGTGCGGCGGGCGATGCCGGACGGATGCGAGCTCGCCGTCGGCATGCAGACGAATGCCGTCACCCTGGACGAGGAAAAGCTCGCTCGGCTCGCTGCGGCTCAGGTCCGCATCGGGGTGAGCATCGATGGGCCGCCCGAGGGACACGATCTGCACCGCACCTTCCGCGGCGGTCGCGGCAGCTACGAAGCGACCGCCCGCGGGCTGCGACTGCTGAGCAGTGCCCGTTTCCGTTCCTCCTTCGCCGGGCTGTTGTGCCTCGTCGACCCCTCGGCCGATCCCGTCGCGACCTACACCGAGCTGCTCAAACACGACCCGCCCAGCATCGACTTCCTGCTGCCACATGCCAACTGGGCCGCACCTCCGCCGCGTTCCGAGGGGCGGAGCACTCCGCACGGTGACTGGCTTGTCATGGTCTTTGACCGCTGGTACGACGCACCGCGCCGGGAGACGGGAGTGCGAATCTTCGAGGAGATCATGAACCTGTTGCTGGGCGGGTCGAGTCGCTCCGAACAGGTCGGGCTCAGCCCGGTGGCGGTCGCGGTGGTCGAGTCGGATGGCGCGATAGAGCAGGTGGACTCGCTCAAGAGCGCCTACGCTGGAGCGTGTGCGACCGGCCTCAATGTGCTGACGCATTCGTTCGAGGCCGCCCTGGATCATCCTGGCTTCGTGGCGCGGCAGATCGGGGCCGCGGCGCTGAGTGAGACCTGCGTCGCTTGCCCGATTCATCAAGTCTGCGGTGGCGGTCACTACGCACACCGATACCGGCCGGTGGAAGGATTTCGCAATCCCACCGTCTACTGCGCGGACATGCGGGTGCTGATCGGACACATCCACCGTCGGATGTCCGCCGACCTGGCGCCGGCACGGAGTCGGTAGGTTCTACAGCAGGGTCAGTTGCTGGGGCTCGACCTCAATGTCTGTCGCGCCCGCAGCGGAGTAGGCCGCCGCGGGTGCCTCGTTCGCGCCCACCATCCGCGCCTCGCCCAGCTGCGCCCGGTGCAGCCCGTGCCGACGAGCCGCCATCCGCACCCGGGCGCCGAGCTCCTTCTGGAAGTTCTGCGGCGCATACGACCCGCTGCCGTACAGCTCGCGATAGCGCGGGGCCAGCTCCGGATGCTCCCGGGTGAGCCAGGCGGCATACCACTCCCGGGCGCCCGGTCGCAGGTGCAGGGCCAGCGGCGTGACGCCGGCCGCACCGGCGTCGGCGATCGCAGCGACCGTCTCCTCGATGGACTCGTCCGAGTCGGTCAGGCCCGGCAGGATCGGGGCCATCAGGACTCCCACCGAGAAGCCGGCGTCGGTCAGCCGGGCGAGGGCGTCCAGCCGGCGCCGCGGGCTCGGGGTGCCCGACTCCACCGCGCGCCACATCCCTTCGTCGAGGAAGCCGATCGACATCGACAGGCTGACCTCCGTGACCGAGGCCGCCTGCCGCAGCAGCTCCAGGTCACGCAGGATCAGCGTGCCCTTGGTCAGGATCGAGAACGGGTTGGCGAAGTCGCGCAGCGCCGCCAGGATCGCCGGCATCAGGCGGTAGCGGCCTTCCGCTCGCTGGTAGACGTCCACGTTTGTGCCCATCGCGATGGGTGCGCCGGACCATCTCGGGGCCGCCAGCTCCCGGCGGATCAGCTCGCCGGCGTTGACCTTGACGACCACCTTGGAGTCGAAGTCGTGGCCCGGGTCCAGGTCGAGGTAGGTGTGGGTGTTGCGGGCGAAGCAGTTGTGGCTCACCACGCCGTCGGCGATGAAGTCGCCGGTGCCGGTGGTGATGTCGTAGAGCGGCAGGGTCAGGCCGAGATCCTCGATGTCGGCGACCGTGAGCTGGGGCTCGCTGCGGACGCCGACGCCGGCCGCGTCCAGCGGCGCCGCGCTGGCCCCGGTCAGGTGGCGGAAGCGCAGGGCCGCCCACAGGTCGCGGGCGACCTCGACCGAGTAGACCTCGCCGAGCTGGGGGTGCGGCGGGCGGCGGCTGGGCAGGCCCAGGTGGGTCAGGGCGTCCGTGATGCGGTCGAGGAAGCCCTGGTCGCGGCTGGTGAAGACGACGGCGAGCCGGTCCGCATAGCCGGTCGCGCCGAACGCGCCGGCCAGGAAGCCGCGACACCAGCTGCCGGAGGGGGCCTCCGGCCAGCGCAGCGCCAGGTGCAGCGGGATGTCTTCGAGGTAGGAATCCGCGCGGGTCCACGCGTCGCTCTCGCGGGCGCCGGCCGGTGCGCCCGCGTCGCCGCGGACCAGGCCGCACAGGAAGCCGGTGCGGTAGTCGGGGGACTCCTTCGGCGGGTCGGCGAGGCGTCCGACCCCGGAGAGCCGGTCGCCGACCGCCAGGGCCGGCAGGCCGGCCTCGGCCGGGCTGACATGCCGCCAGCCCCGGTCGGTGAGGAGCCGGTGCTCTCCGCTGGACACCAGGCGGGTGCCGTCGGCCAGGGTCACCCGGAAGGCCTTCTTGGTGGTGGTCCAGTGGTTGAGCACTGTGGTCGGCACATAGCGCCGGTGCGGGCCGGCGCCCATCGTGCCCAGCACGGAGTCACCGACCTGCACCTCCGACAGCGGGCGGGTCGAGCCGTCGGCTAGCAGGATCGGGGTGTCGCCACTCAGGCAGTAGGAGCAGGCGTGCGAGCAGCCACGGTAGGGGTTGACGGTCCACTGGAACGGCAGGCGCGAGGCGCTGGGGACCCGGTTGATGAGGGATTTCGCCCGGATCTCGTAGAACGTCATGCCGGCGAAGCCGGGTGCGTCGAAGGTGCGGGCGACCGCACCGGGCAGCGCCAGCGGCAGGGGTGGGGCCGCCGACGCTGCCCTGTCCAGAGGCGGGTCCTCCTGGCGGCCCAGGAGCGACTCATCGTTGGCCGGGGCCGACAGGTGTGACCATCGCATGGCGAAGATTCGAACACATGTTCGATCCACTGTCTACCCGCACCGGGGCGTGCCCCGAAAGAAGCGCCGCGGACCGGTTGTGGTCCGCGGCGCCGGTGACCCGAGGGGTCAGTGGTTGTTGGCGGCCAGCTGCTTGCGCACGTCCTCCATGTCGAGCTTCTCGACCTGGTCGATCAGGGACTCGAGCGCCGACTCGGGGAGGGCGCCGGGCTGCGAGAAGACGATGACGCCGTCGCGCACTGCCATGATCGTGGGGATCGAGCGGATGTCGAACTTCGCGGCCAGTTCCTGCTGCGCCTCGGTGTCGACCTTGCCGAAGGTGATCTCGGTGTGCTTCTCCGACGAGCGCTCGTACGTCGGCGCGAAGCGGACACAAGGCCCGCACCAGCTGGCCCAGAAGTCGACCAGGACGATGCCGCCCTTGCCGGTCACCTCGTCGAAATTCTCTGTGGTCAGCGCAACGGTCGCCATGATCTCTCCGTCCACGGGAAAAAGGCCACGGGAATTGGCCTACGTGCGGTGTCAACCCGCCGTCGCCCGTACTGATTCCCGGACCGGCGCCGGCGACACGTGGTCTGCGGCACCTTTCCGGGCCGGCGACGGCGACCTTGGGCAACTCAGAGTAACGCAAAGTAGGGAGAGCGCTCCCCGTAGTTCGGATGTCGCGCCGTCCGGTTTGCCGCCCGGGCTGCCTCGCTGGGTGGTCCGGATGGCCAGTGTCGCAGCTTGATAACGACGAGGTCACCACTCAAGGTAATTGAAAACAAAGTTTAATGTGAGCTGAGTCACTATCGAGAACTCTTCACATAGATACGCAGGGTAAGGCAGACTCCTTCTCAACAGAGCGTGGGCGGCGGGTGCCGGGGAGGGCCCCGCCGCTCATTGCGTCTCCCCCCAGGTGCGGCCCGCGGGGCCCTGGATAGCCTGCTCGACCATGACGGCCGACGATTCCGCGACCCTGGCTGAGCCCGCGACCCCGCCCGCGCCGGCGGTGGACGCCCCCGAGCCCGAGCTCGAGGTAGGCGTCGGCCCCTGGCTGGACGAGTGGCCCCAGGATCAGCATTACGACCCCGAGCTGCTCGCGCAGGGCGATCGGCGCAATGTCGTCGACCGGTACCGCTACTGGCGGCGCGAGGCGATCGTCGCCGATCTCGACCAGCGCCGGCACGGCTTCCACGTCGCGATCGAGAACTGGCAGCACGACTTCAACATCGGCACCGTGGTCCGCAACGCCAACGCCTTCCTCGCCGCCGAGGTGCACATCGTCGGCCTGCGGCGGTGGAACCGGCGGGGCGCCATGGTCACCGATCGCTATCAGCACGTGCGCCACCACCCGACGATCGAGGAGTTCGCCGGCTGGGCGGCGGCCGCTTCGCTGCCGATCATCGGCATCGACAACCTGCCGGGTTCGCGCCCGATGGAATCCGTCACCCTGCCGCGGGAGTGCGTGTTGATCTTCGGCCAGGAGGGGCCCGGGCTCTCTGCCGCCGCCCGCGCGGCGTGCAGCGCGTTGTTCTCGATCGCCCAGTACGGCTCCACCCGGTCGATCAACGCGGGCGTGGCGAGCGGCATCGCCATGCACTCCTGGGTACGCGAGCACGCGGGTCCCCCGCCCGGGTGAACGTCGCCGGCCGGTCCGGGATGACCCGGGTTCTGCCGATCCGCTTGACGGGGGCCTTGCCGGGCCCCACCTTAAGAGGGTGGGTGTCACAGTGAGTTGCCCCCGTTGTGCTGCGCAGGTCCGGCCGCCGGACCTGATGCACAGTGATTGGCGCTGCGATGACTGTGGCGACGTCTCTCCGTTTCATGTCGCGGAGCACATCGGCCCCGAGATCATCGACAGCGTGCGGAGCCGGCCCGCGCCCACCGTCGAGCACATGCCGCTGTGGTGTCCCTGGCCGCTCCCGCCCGGCTGGATGGTCACCGGCGTGGGCTGGGCGGGCGACGAGCGTTCCGGCGTACGTGCCACGGCGCTCGCCTGCAGCGGCCCGGATCCACTCGGCGGCGGCCCGGCCGAGCTGGTGTTGATCTCCGAGCAGCCCGGCGTGGGGCTCGGCACCCGCTTCGCGGGCATCCCCGGTCTCGATCCGGGCCATCTGATCGCCGAGGCGCTGGAGGCGCGTGACCCGGGCGGGCATGCCGGCCCGCACGCCAAGATCAGGGCGGGCGGGCATCCCACTCCACTGTGGTGCGTGAAGTCACCCGAGGATCGCAGCGCCTATGTGAGTGAAGCCAAAGGAATGTGGCTCTATGCGGTAGCGTGGCCGGCAAGCGCGGGCTACTTCCTGGCCGAGCATGTCGTGCTCCACGACCTGTCCGACGGGGTGCCGCCCGAGCTTGTGTACGGGGCGCCGAGTCCATACCTGCACGGCAAGGCCTGAACGTCGAGGCCTGACCCTGCGGGGACGGTATCGGCTTTTCGGCCACATTGTTCACACAGAGCAGCGAAACTGATACCGTGAGTGTTGCCGCGGCGATGACCGTCACCCGCAACGGAGGAGAAGGCCCGCCATGATCAAGAAGGTTCTCACCTGGCTTGGCATCGCATTCTTGATCTTCTTCATTGCGTTCAACCCGAACTCGGCCGCGGCGGTGTTCGAGTCGCTGGGCGACACCATCGGCGACATTGCTCGTGGTTTCGGAACGTTCTTCACCAACCTCGTCGCTTAACATCACCTGATGGGTCCTGGCGAGCCGCGGCAACCTGATGACGAGGGTGCGCGCCGCCCTCGCGACGACGACGAAGACTTCGGCTACAACGATCCGGCGTTTCGCGACGACGCGCCGGAGTATCGCCGGGGTGCGGCCTCGGCCGGCCCCGGCTATTCGCCTGACGCCGGCTATTCGCCGAGCGCCGGCTACGGGACGGACACCCGCGACGACGACTATCGCGATCCGGGTGAATACGAGGCCCCGATCTTCACCGAGGAAGAGCTCCAGGGCCTCGGTGCTGACGGCTCGGGTGTCCCGGGTGGACCGCGCCGCGTGCTCCCGTTGGAGGACGAGCCGACCACACTCGTCTCCCGCTATCTGTTCCCGACCGAGCGCTACCGGGGCGAGTGGAAGAGGCACTGGATTCATCTGTCCACCCCGCTGCTGGTCGGCGTGGGCTCCACCCTGCTGCTCGGCTATCTCGCCGGCTGGCTGACCCAGCAGGACGTCGACGGCCTGGTCACCGCGGCCGTGCTGGTCTGGCTCGGCGTGATGGGCTGGGTCGCCTGGAAGGTCGGCGACTGGTATTTCGACCGCTTCATCCTGACCAACAAGCGGGTCATGGTGGTCAACGGCATCATCACCCGCAAGGTGGCCATGATGCCCCTGCTGCGGGTCACCGACATGAAATACGAGCAGTCCGCGCTGGGCCGGATGCTGAGCTATGGCACGTTCGTGCTGGAGTCGGCCGGCCAGGACCAGGCGCTGCGCGAGGTCAAGCACCTGCCCAACCCCAACGAGCTGTATCTGCGCGTCGTCGAGGAGATGTACGAACCGCAGGCGGTCGAGGCCCGGCTGGGCAAGGACGGCGACGCGGGCGACGACGCTTGAGTTCACCCGCGGCGGAAACCCAGGCGATAGTCCGCAGTGATCCACGGCGATGAGCCCGGGTAGCGTCTTCGAGTGACCAGAATCGACCTGCACTGCCACTCGACCGCCAGTGACGGCACGCTGACCCCGGCCGAGCTGGTGGCCGCGGGCGCCGAGGCCGGCCTGGACGTGATGGCTATCACCGATCACGACACCACGGGTGGCTGGGCGGCTGCGGCGGCGGCCCGCCCGCCTGGGCTGACTCTGGTCCGCGGCGCCGAGCTCTCCTGCCGGTGGTACGGAGTGGAGCCGGCGATCCCGCTGCACCTGCTCGCGTACCTCTTCGACCCGGAGGAACCGGTGCTGGCCGCCGACCTGATCCGGCTGCGCACCGATCGCGAGCAGCGCGCGGAGAAGATCGTCGAGCTGCTCCGCGCGGATGGTGTCGGCATCACCTGGCCCGAGGTCAGCGGCTATGCGGCGGGCGGATCCGTGGGGCGCCCGCACATCGCCCAGGCGTTGATCCGGGCCGGGCTGGTCCGCACCACCAACGAGGCCTTCGCCTCCCGCTGGCTGGGCGCGCGATACTTCGTACCCAAAGCCGATCTTGACGTTTTTGAGGCGGTGCGCACGGTGCTGGCCGCGGGCGGGGTGCCGGTCTTCGCCCATCCGAACGCGACCGTCCGGGGCCGCATCGTGCCGGACAAGCTGATTGTGGAGCTGGCCGCCGCGGGGCTGTTCGGCCTGGAGGCCGACCACGAGGACCACACGGTCGAGCAGCGCGGGCACGTGCGGGCGCTGGCCGAGGAGCTCGGCCTGGTCGTCACCGGCTCCTCCGACTTCCACGGCACACACAAGACGGTCCAGCTGGGTGCATTCACGACCGACCCCCGAGCGTACGAGCAGCTCGTGGCCGCCGCGAGCGGAGTGCCCGTCCTGGGGTGACGGTCGACGCAGTTCGGCGCAACCGTTCGCGCCGAGCCCTAGGTTGATCCCGTGAATCTGAAGTTGTTCGGCGAGGTCTTCGTGACCCTCCTGGTGATCGTCGACCCGCCGGGCATGGTGCCGGTCTTCCTGGCCCTGACCGGGGCGCTGCCCGCCAAGGAGCGCGCGCGGGCGGGCACGCAGGCGGTGCTGCTGGCGCTCGGCGTGATCGTGGTCTTCGCGGTCTCCGGGCAGACGCTGCTCGACTACCTGCACGTCCAGCTGCCCGCGCTGCAGGGCGCGGGCGGGCTGCTGCTGGTCCTGGTGGCGCTGCAGCTGCTGACCGGCAAGACCGACGAGCCCTCCGCGCAGGGCGGCACGACCAACGTGGCGCTGGTGCCACTGGGCACGCCATTGCTGGCCGGCCCGGGCGCGATCGTCGCGACCATGCTGTTCGTGCAGCGCGCGGACGGGCTGCCCGACTACACGGTGATCGGCCTCGGCATCCTCGCCGTCATGATGACGGTCTGGCTGGTGCTGCGCTTCTCCGGCGGCATCGTCAAGCTGCTGCGCCCCGGCGGCATCGAGGTGCTCACCCGCATCGCCGGCCTGCTGCTGGCGGCCATCGCGGTGCAGCTCATCGCCGACGCGGTCGCGGCCTTCGTGGAGTTGTACACCGCCGCGGCCTGACTCTTGTCGGTGGGTGCTGGCAGGATTACGGGGTGCCCAGGACTTCCCCCCGATCGGCCGCGGTGCCCGAGCAGTTGGGCTTCGCCGGCATGCCCGAGCGACTCTTCGTCTGCACGCCGAGCAAGCTCGGCTCCTACGCGGACTGCCCACGGCGCTACCGCTATTCATACGTGGATCGTCCGTCCCCGCCGAAAGGGCCGCCCTGGGCGCACAACTCCCTGGGCGCCAGCGTGCACACGGCCATGAAGAACTGGTATGCCGTGCCACCCGAGCGCCGGATCCCGGAGTCGCTGCCGACGCTGCTCAAGTCGACCTGGGTCCGCGAGGGCTACCGCGACGTGGAGCAGGAGCGGATCGCCTACCGCAAGGCCCTCGGCTGGCTCGAGACCTACGTGACCGGCCTCGACCCGCAGGACGAGCCGCTGGGCGTGGAGCGGGTGGTGGCGACGAAGACGGCGGTGCTGGCCTTCAACGGCCGAGCCGACCGCATCGACTCCCGGCCGGGTGAGCAGGGCCCCGAGGCGGTCATCGTCGACTACAAGACCGGCCGGTCCGGCCTCGACGCCGACGACGCCCGCGGGTCGCAGGCCCTGGCGCTCTATGCGTATGCGGCGCAGCGGGTGTTCCGCCGGCCGTGTCACCGGGTCGAGCTGCATCACCTGCCGACGGGCACGGTCGCGGTGCACGAGCACACCGAGGAGTCGCTGGCCCGGCAGGTGGCGCGGGCCGAGGACACGGCCCGCGACATCATGGCGGCGGAGAAGGCTGTCGCCGCCGGCGCCGACCCGGATGCCGAGTTCCCCACCAACCCGGGCAGCCTGTGCGGCTGGTGTGATTTCCGTCGCACGTGCCCGGCGGGGCAGGAGGCGCAGGCCAAGGAGCCGTGGTCGGCGGTCGAGCATCTCGAACGGTCGTGAAGCTCGGCCTGGCTCGGGCTGCGGCCATCTCCGCAGCCTGCTGCGCGGGCGGTTCAGGTGAACAGGGCTCAGGCGGCGCGATCCGCTTGGCGTTCCCGCTGGCACGCCGGGCACAGTCCCCAGAAGGTGATCTCGGCCTCGTCGACCTCGAAGCCGTGCTCGTTGCCGGGGTCCAGGCAGGGCCGCTCGCCGACCGCGCAGTCCACGTCCTCGATCGTCCCGCAGCTGCGGCAGACGATGTGATGGTGGTTGTCGCCGACCCGCGCCTCGAACCGCGCGGGACTGCCTGCCGGCTCGATCCGCCGGGCCAGGCCGGCCCGGGACAGGGCGCCCAGCACGTCGTAGACGGCCTGGGTGGACACCGAGTCGAGGCGTTCCCGCACCTGTCGGCTGATCTCCTCGACCTCGAGGTGGCCGCCCTGGGTCAGCACGTCGAGCACCGCCACCCGGGGCCGCGTCACCCGGAGCCCGGTCGCACGCAGCAGTTGTTCACCCGTTGGCATCACACCATGACAGCACGGCAACCGGGCCGGCTCAACCTGATGATCGGCCAGAACGTGGATTTTCCCCAGACCGGGGCGCGCTGAGGTGAACCGGAATGGTCCACTGCGCGTAGGCGCAAACAGGGGGGATGTTTGCGTCGTCAGATATTTCTGGTCTGGCGGACCGGATCCCGTGCGACAAAAGAGGAGGTGGCCGTGTTCGACCAGATCAACGGCATGCCCGTACACGCTCTCGTGATCCACGCGGCCGTGGTCTTCGTGCCGTTACTGGCGCTGGTGGCCATCGCGTACGCGGTGGTGCCCCGCTGGCGGACGAAGGTCGGCTGGGCCGCGGTGCTGCTGGCGATCGCCGCTCCGGCGACGGCGTGGGTGGCCAAGCTGTCGGGCGAGGAACTGCGCGAGCGCCTGGTGGCCGACGGGCTGAGTGGCCCGCCGCTGGCGGGGATCGACGACCACATGGGTTTCGGCACGCTGACGCTTTACTTCTCACTTGGCCTCGCCGCTGTGACGCTCATCATGGTCTTTCTGACCCTGCGCCGCTCGGAGCGACCGCTGCCGCGCGTGGCTCAGCTGGGACTCACGGTGATCGTGGTGGCGCTTGCGGCGGCATCCGGCTATTACGTGTTCAAGACCGGCGACACCGGCGCTCAGGCGGTGTGGGGCTCGACGTCCTGATGGGCGCCGCTCCGGCCACCGTGTGGGGTGGTGGCCGGAGCGGGCGCCACCCGGCTCAGAAGATGATGCGGGCGCAGAGCAGGCACATCAGGATCAGGGCGATCGCGCCTACGACCAGGCCGATGCCGTAGGTCACCGTCCGGGCCGAGCCCTCGGACTCGTCCAGGGCGTCCATGTCCTGCGCGGGCATCGCTCGCGGCGGTGGCGGCTGCCGCACTATCGGCGGTTGCCAGTGCGGCGACGGCCGTGGCGTGCGGGGCGGACCCTGGTAGGTGGGTGCGGGATCGGGCGCCGGGATCGGGCGGCCGGCGCCGAAGGGCTCCGGCTCGGCATTCGGGCGCTGCCAATACGCTTCGTCGTCGGAACCGGTCGGGGCGCTCACGTTCATCGACGCTACATCCATCGGGTCCCGCAACGCACTGCGACGCGGCCTACCCTCATAGCGTGGACATCCTGGACGAGCCTGAACGTGATGCCGACGCCGAGCGCACCGTGGACTTCGAGTCCGACGAGCCGCCGCTGCTGCCCGAACAGACCCGCGACGACACGGAGCGGGGCTGGGGCTTCGGCGGCGACGATTCGAACGACGATCGCCTGCTGGAGGACCGCCCGCCGCACTGGGGCTGAGCCACGCCGGGCTAGCCGTCCGGGCGGATGAGGACCGCATAGCCGCCGCCGGGTGTCGTCACCGTGCGCCGGGCCTCCGCGGGGGTCAGGGCCAGCAGGAGGCCGCCGGTGCTGGGGTCGTCCGCGCCGGTGACACCGAGGACCAGCGCCGCCGTGGCGATGGCTTGCGGGCTGCCGTCGGTACCGGGCACCCGGAACACGTCGACGTGGTCACCCGGGCGGACGAGTTTCAGGGCAGTGGGCTCGGCGAGGCGGATCGGCACGCCGATGGAGCCCGGTGGCACGGCGGGCCGCCGCGGAGCCTGCCCGGCGTCCATCGGGAGGCCGGCGAGGTCGCCCTGCTCGGCGTCCGTCGGGAGGCCGGCGAGGTCGCCCCGGTCGGCGGCCGTTGGGAGCCCGGAAGAGGCGCTCAGCGGGAGCCCAGCAGTGTCTTTCCCGGAGCGCGAGGGAGTGGTGGCCGGCCCGGGCCCGGAGGGGCACGGGGGCGCACAGCTATCGGGCCGCGTCCACAGCACGAGCGCCGCCGTCATCATCAGAGCCGCCACGAACGCTGACCGGAGCAGGGTGGATCGGCCCGGGCGGCGCCAGCGGACCGGGTCCAGCCGCGCTTCCCGGCGGGCTCTGCCCCACATCGCCGCCTCCCGAGCCTTCCGGGGCGCCGTCGAGACGGGCGCCTGGAATCAGCACGATAGGCGGCCCGCGGCGGCCTCCGGGGCTGCCTTGTGGACAACCCCGGCCTGTGGAGAACCACTCGGCTTGCCGCCGGTTGTGCTACGAGGAGGACGCCGCCTTCGCCGAGCTGGAGCCCGAGGCCTTGGAGCCCGACGAGCCGGAACCGCCGGAACCGCCGGAACCGCCGGAACCGCCGGAGCGCGAGCCGCCGGAGCGCGAACCGGAGCCGCCGGAACCGGAGCCGCCGGAACCGGAACCCGACGAGCCGGAACCCGAGCCGGACGAACCCGACCCCGAGGACCCAGAACCCGAGCCCGACGAGCCGGAACCGGAACCGGAAGAGCCGGAGCCCGAGGAGCTCGACCCGGCTGCCGCGGGCGTCGACGCGGAGGTCGTGGCGGGCGTCGAGGAGTCCGACTTGCTCTCGTTGGCCGTCGAGGCGCCCTTCTCCGCGCTCACATTCCCGGCGCGGGAATCGTTTCGGTAGAAGCCGGAGCCCTTGAAGACGATGCCGACCGAGTTGAAGACCTTGCGGAGCTTCCCGGCGCAATTCGGGCACTCGGTCAGAGCCGGGTCGGAGAAGGACTGCACCGCCTCGAGCTGCTCACCACACTGGGTGCAGGCGTACTGGTACGTGGGCACTGGTCCTCCGCGATACTCGATGGCTTGGCACTCGCCGTCTAGGAGTGCCAATGCTCCGTCATCGGAGTTTATTTCGTCCAGTCGGCGGTCACGCTGAGACCCTCGGCCGGTGTGATCACCGCGTGCACCCGGCGGTCGTGCGGCTCCGCCGGCACCGTGGGCAGCAACTCGCCGTCGTGCAGCAGGGCCACCGAGTACGCCCGGCCCACCCGGGCCAGCACCCGGTCGTACGAGCCGCCGCCGCGCCCCATTCGGACGCCGCTGATGTCGACGGCGAGCGCGGGCACGATCAGCAGGGTGGCCTCGGTGACCGCGTCCACTCCGAGCCGGGGCCCGGTCGGTTCCCGCAGGCCCCGCGGGCCCGGTCGCAGGGTGTCGGTGCCCTCGTAGCGGACCCAGTCGAGGTCGTTGTCCGGCCGCAGCACCGGGAGGATCAGCCGGTCTCCCAGGATCTCGGGCAGATCCGCGCCGCCCGGCTCGGGGCCCAGCGGCACGTACGCCGCGATCATCGTGGGGGACTGTGCCCGTACGAGATCTTTGAGGGCGGCTTGGACCGCGGCCGCGGCCTGCGCGCGGTCTTCCGGGGACAACGATTTACGCGCTGCAAGCAGCTGATTGCGCAGAGCAAACTTCCTGGGGCTTGATTTTTCCGCTCCACTGGCGAAATCCGGCACGCAACACCCCCTTTTTGAAACCGGCAAACGGTGCACACTATGTCAGCATCGCTCCAAAGAAGGCCACTTCCAGGAGGACGTGTGACTCTACGTGGCCGACTCACTACTGCTTTTCTGGTGGTCGTGCTCGGTCCGGTTCTGCTCGGGTCCTTCTTCGTCGGAATGACCGTCGCCACGGTGAGCCGGGACCGGACGGTCGAGCGGCTCGATCATGCCGCGACGACGGTGCGCACGGCCATCGGCGCCATGTGCCGGCAGTTGCAGGCCGCCGCCGACGCCGTCGCCGTGCTACCCGAGGCGGCCCGGCGGCCCGCCGCGGACCAGCTCGTCACGCGCGGCCTGGCCTCCGAGATCCGGATCGGCGCGAGTGACCCGGGCGGTCAGCGCGACTGCGCCGCGCCCGCCGCCGGCACCAGCGTGACCGCCATCGTCGCCCGGGCCCGGCAGGGTGCCGTCACCATCGCCGCCACCCAGGTGCTGGACGCCGGATTCGTCGCCCGGCTGGCGGCGTCCTGCGGCGCCGAGGTCACGCTGCTGGCCAGCGACGGTCCCGGCGCCGGACCCGCCCTGAGCTCCGAGCCGGCCGAGGTCAGCCGGGCCGTGGCCGCCGCGCTGCCGGGTCACGTCACCGCGCGCGGCCACCATTATCTGCGCGCGGTCCCCGCCGAGCCGGGCCAGCCGCTGCCGCTCGTGGTTTCGATGCCCCAGGCCGACCCGTTCGGCCTGTACGCGCTCCTGCTCGTCGGCGTCGTCCTGGTGGCCGGTGTCGCGGTGGTCGTGGCCCGGTGGCTCGCCCGCTCCACCACCCGGCCGCTGGAAGAGCTCGTCTGGGCCGTCGGCAAGGTGGCCGACGGCGAGCTCGGCACCCGGGTGCCGGTCGGCCGCGACGACGAGCTGGGCCGGCTCGCCGGCACGTTCAACCGGATGACCCGCGAGCTGCAGGCCTACGTCCAGGCGCTGACCGCCAGCCGCGACCAGCTTCGCGGCCACCTCGCCATCCTCGGCGACACCCTGTCCAGCACCCACGACCTGCACCGGATCCTGCAGGTGATCCTGCAGACCGCGCTTTCGGCGACCGGGGCCCGGGCCGGCCTCGTGCTGCTGATCGACGCCGGCGACGGCCGGCTCGTGGCCCGCTGCGCGGAGGGCCTGACCGGCCGCTGGGACGTGCCGGAGGCGGAGCTGCCCGCCCTGCGGATCCCGCTTGGCACCGGCATCCTCGGCGCGGTCGCCACCAGCGGTGAACCCCGGCGTGGCAGCTGCGGACTCGGCGGGGGAACGCTCGACGAGCCGGCCTGCCGGACGTACGTGGCCGTGCCGATCTGCGCCCCGGCCATCGTCGGCGATCCGCTCGTGCCCGGCGACACCCTGGTCGCCGGGCAGCCGGCGACGCTCGGCGTGCTGGCCCTCTACGACCGGCTGGGCAGCGACGGCTTCGACGACGCCGACCTGCTGACCCTGCGGACCTTCGCCGGGCAGGCCGGGGTCGCCGTGCACAACGTGCGGGTGCACGAGGAGGCGCAGCGGCTCTCGCTCACGGACCCGCTCACCGGGCTGTGGAACTACCGCTACCTGCGCGAGTCGCTGCGCCGCGAGGTGGAACGGGCCAGCCGGTTCGGCCGGATGCTCACCGTGCTCGTGCTCGACCTGGACCACTTCAAGGACGTCAACGACACGTACGGGCATGCGGCCGGCGACACGGTGCTGGGTGAGTTCGCCCGGCGGATCCGGATCGGGTTGCGCGAGGTCGACGTCGCGTTCCGGCAGGGCGGCGAGGAGTTCGTGGTGCTGCTGCCCGAGACCGACGCGTACGGCGGGGTGATCGTCGCCGAACGGCTCTGCGCCGCGGTCCGGGAGATCCCCGTGCCGATCGATCCCCGCCGGCAGGACGCGGCCACCGGGCTGCCGCTCGACCGGGTCGCGATCAGCGTTTCCATCGGGATCGCCGTCTACCCCGAGCACGGCGCGACCGCGCAGGAGGTTCTCGATGCGGCTGACGACGCCCTCTACGCCGCGAAGAATGCGGGGCGGGACACCTACCGGCTGGCCGAGACCCGGCCGGCGGCCGCGCCGACTGTGACCGAAACGGTGGTTTCGGCGGGCGTACCGGAAGGGCATTTTGATCATGTGGCGGGTCCAGACGTCGCGGCGCCGGGCACGCCCGGCGGGCCACAGCCGCCGCGACAGGCCCGTGGCCGATAGTCTCGCGGCATGTCCGGGCACGAACTGAGCGAAGGTGCGGTGACCCCTCAGATGACGACAGAGGCCCAAACGAGCGGCCGGCGAGCGGTGAAGGCTGTCATTCCGGCGGCCGGACTCGCGACGCGTTTCCTGCCGGCCACCAAGGCCGTACCGAAGGAGCTTCTGCCTGTCGTGGACCGCCCGGTCCTGCAGTACATCGTCGAGGAGGCCGCCGCGGCGGGGATCACCGATGTGCTGCTGATCACCGGGCGCGGCAAGACGTCGATGGTCGACCACTTCGACCGGCGCCCGGACGTGGAGGCCCGGCTGGAGGAGAAGGGCGACTACGAGCGGCTCGCCGCGGTCCGCCGGACCAGCGAGCTCGCCGACATCTACACCTGCCGGCAGGGCGAGCCGCTCGGCCTCGGCCACGCGGTCGGCGTCGCCGCCTCGCACATCGGTGACAACGCGTTCGCGGTGCTGCTCGGCGACGAGTTCGTCGAGGAGGACAAGCCGCTGCTGCCGGCGATGCTCGACCTGCAGTCGCGCACCGGCGGCATCGTGCTGGCCTTCATGGAGGTCAAGCCGGAGGAGACGTCCCGCTACGGCATCGCCTCGGTGCGGCCGTCCGACCTGGGCGAGGACATCGTCGAGGTGACCGGCCTGGTGGAGAAGCCGTCCCCCGCCGAGGCGCCGAGCAACCTCGCGGTCCTGGGCCGCTACATCCTGCCGGCCACGATCTTCGAGGCGATCAACAACACCAAGCCGGGCAGCGGCGGCGAGATCCAGCTCACCGACGCGATGGCGGCACTGCTCGATTCCGGTACGCCGGTGCACGGCATCGTCTATCGCGGCCACCGCTACGACACCGGGATGCCCCTGGGCTACCTGCAAGCCGTCGTGCAGCTCGCGGTCCAGCGTGCGGACCTGGGCGAGGAGTTCCGCAGCTGGCTGACCGAGTTCGTCGCCGGCGGTGCCAAAGGATGACCGCTACGGCCGATGCCGAGGCGGCCGCCAACGAGCTGATGCCTCTCGCCGAATACCTGGGCAGCGTGCTGCGCAGGTTGCGGGCCCTGCCTCCGCTCGACCTCGACCTGACCCAGGCGCACGGCAACGTGCTGGCCAACGACGTGCTGGCCCCGCATCCGTACCCGGCCTTCGACCAGGCGGCCATCGACGGATATGCGGCCCGCTGGGAGGACCTGGCCTCGGCGGGCCGGAAAGGCTCGCACCCGTCGTTCGGGGCGTTCGAGGGCGGTCCGCGGCCGGTCCGCCTCAACGTCGTCGGCGACCTGGGCGCGGCCAGCTGGCGACCGGTACGGCTGACCCCGGGCACGTGCTTCTCGGTGGCGGCCGGTGCCCCGCTGCCGATCGGCGCCGACGTGGTCGTGCCGGTGCACTGGACCGACCAGGGCATGGCGGCCGTGGAGATCATGCACGCGCCCAAGCGCGGTTCCGGCGTCCGGCGGGCGGGCGACGAGTTGCCCGTCGGCCAGGTGCTGGCGCCCGCGGGCTCGTACGTGACGCCGTCGATGGTGGCGGTCTTCGCGGCGTCCGGGATCGGGCACGTCGTCGTCCGGCCCAGCCCGCGGGTGGTCGTCGTGGCCACCGGGGACGAGCTCGTCGACGTCGGCCGGCCCAGCCAGCCCGGTCAGGTGGTGGACGCCAACTCGCACGCGCTCACCGCCGCCGCCGTCGAGGCCGGCGCGCTCGCGTACCGGATCGGGATCTGCGACGACGACCCCGAGGGCCTGCGCGGGCTGCTGGAGGACCAGACCCTGCGGGCCGACCTGATCATCACCACCGGCGGCACGGGCACCGGACCGGGCGACATGCTGCGCCGGGTGCTGTCCCGCCGCGACCACGGCCGGGGCACGGTGGAGTTCACCGACGTCGCCCTCAGCCCGGGCGCCACCCTCGGCTTCGGCACGGTCGGCGGCGAAGAGGTGCCGGTGGTCTGCCTGCCCGGCGAGCCGGGCGCCGCCCTGATCGGCTTCGAGGTGCTCGCCCGGCCCGTCATCCAGCTGCTGGCCGGCTCCGAGCCGGTCTTCCGGCACAGCATCAAGGCCCACCTGCTGGAAACCGTGTCGTCGCCCGGCGGGCTGCGTGAGTTCCGTCCCGCACACGTCGCCGAGCGGCGTGGCGGCGGCTACACTGTGCAGCCGCTCGCTGGAGGGCCGTACACTCTCTCCGGCCTTGCCGAAGCCAATGGTCTGCTGGTGCTGGGTGAGCGGGTCACCTCGGCCGCAGCCGGGTCGACCGTCGACGTGTTGTTGCTCGACCGGAGGCGATGATGCTGGGGTCCACCCCCGGATGGCCTGCCGTCCTGGCGGACGGACCTGTGCTGCTCAGGCCGTACCGCCGCAGCGACGCGCGGGAGTGGGCCGAGGTCCGGATCGCCAACCAGGCCTGGCTGAGCCCCTGGGAGTCCGCCCCGCCCGGCCCGTGGACGGAGATGAATTCCACCCGCGCCTACCTGTACGTCTACCGCGACATGAAGCGGGCGGCCCGGCGCGGCGACAGCATGCCGTTCGCCGTCTGCCTGCGCGAGGACGACGGCAGCGAGCGGCTGGTCGGGCACATCAACCTGGGCAGCATCGTGCGGCGGGCGTTCGGTTCGGCGTACGTCGGCTACTGGGTCGACTCCCGGGTGGCCGGCCGCGGGGTGATCCCCACGGCGCTGGCGCTGGCGGTCGACCACGCGTTCGGCGCGGGCGGACTGCACCGGGTCGAGATCAACATCCGGCCCGAGAACGGACCCAGCCGGCGCGTCGTGGAGAAGCTGGGCTTCCGCGAGGAGGCGTACCACCCGCGCTACATGCACATCGACGGCGCCTGGCGCGACCATCTCGGCTACGCGATGACAAGCGAAGAGGTCTCGGCCGAAGGCGGTCTGGTGGCCCGCTGGCGCCGGCTGCGCGCAAACGCAAAGTAACCCGTCCCATCCGCCGCGTTCCGGAGCCGGATCCGCGGAATTGATCATCAGGACGGTACGTTCCCGGCGCGGCGCGGCGATATCCGCAGCTCCCGCCCGTAGCCTCGGGGAGATTGGGACTTCTTCGTGCCCGGAGCTGTCCGGCCCGGGTACCGGTCGAGGCTGACGGAAGGGGTGAGGGTGCCGACCTCGGTGCTCCTCGCCGTCCTCGCCGCGGCCGGGCTGCTCGCCCTCGCACCGGCGCTCGTGCGCCGCTACGACGCCACCGAGCGCCTGGCCGCGGAGCGGGCGTCGTCGACGGCTCGGGTGCTGCAGCGCCGCCGTCGGCTCCGCACTGTGCCCGGACGCCGACCGGTCAACCTCGGACGCCAGTATGTGGTTACGTCGCGGACCCTAACGGGTGATCCAGCCCCGCTCCCGGCCACCCCCGCGCCGGCGCCCCCGGCGCGCAGACTGCGCCTGGTGCCGGCCCGCCGCCCGGCCCGGCGCCCCCCGGCCCGCCGCCAGACCCCGGCGGTCGTCCGCCGCCGGCGGGTCTTCGCGGCGTTGCTGCTGCTCAACGTGATCGAACTGGTCGGCGTCCTGGCGGTCGGCCCCGGCTTCTGGATCAGCTTCGCGGTGACCGGCACGCTGCTGGCGATCTACCTGGTATACCTGCGCAACCGGGCGATCGCGGACCGGCACCGCCGGCGGGTCGAGGCCCGGGAAGCGGCCTGGCTGGCCGCACGGCAAGCAGAGGTACGCCGCGAGCAGGCCCGCCGGGCGGCGGCACGCCGGGAGGGGCAGCGCAGACTGGCGGCCCAGAAGGAAGCGGTACGACGGGCGGCGATGGGCCTGGACCGCGACCCGTCGGACCTGCCGGCGGCGGTGAATGGTGGCTCGGTGTCGTATCGCCGGGGCGGTGGGCTCCGCGGGCGGCCGTACGAGGCTGGCGGCCGCGGCCTGAAATGATCTTCGACGGCGCGCCGGGAGGGTGATTCGCGGGCGGCCGGGCGGACCTGTTAGCCTTGCTGCGGTCCTACGGGGCCGGGGGGCTGTGGCGCAGTCTGGTAGCGCACCTCGTTCGCATCGAGGGGGTCTGGGGTTCAAATCCCCACAGCTCCACCCATCTACGTCCTGGCCAGCGGAAACGCTGGCCAGTGATCGTTAGGCACAGATCGGGCACATTTCAGAGCCGAGTCGGGCTCACCCGGTCGCGGTTTGCCTGGCAGTAGCCAGGGCCGAGCCGATGATGTTGCGACGGCGATCCGTCTTCGGCCACCAGTGCACGTAGGTGTCCAAGGTTGTCCGCAGCTTGGCGTGTCGTAGTGCCTTCTGGACGTCCGCAGGGTCGGCGCCGGACGCGATGAGCAGTGTGGCGAAGTAGTGCCGCAGGGAGTGGAACGTGCCCTCTGTGGGCCAGCCAGCAGCCTCACGCCAGGTCTTCCACATCCGAGCCCACGCTTGATCGTGGATCGGGCGGCCGTGCCCATCGGTGAACAACAGCCGAGCGACTCGCCGTGCTGGCAGCTTGCCGGGGTCTGGGAGTCCATTCAGGGGTGGGGTTTGACCTGCGGGTTTGTGTTGGGGCACGCGTCGGCGTGCGACGCGCCGGGCTGGGGTTCTTGATCTTTCGGTGTCGATGGTGATGATCGTGTCTTGTGTCCG